>Ga0123336_10005431_pt1 | contig 10161 bp, 11 predicted proteins | sample SSSSmetaG_FD_96466 | JGI IMG/M metagenome (GOLD analysis project Ga0123336, IMG submission 96466) | Glacier valley bacterial and archeal communities from Borup Fiord, Nunavut, Canada, to study Microbial Dark Matter (Phase II) - ​SSSS metaG | ecosystem: Environmental > Aquatic > Freshwater > Ice... | reverse complement strand
ACGGATGGTGACGACGGATCGACCCAGGCCAGCCGCTGACCCTCGCATCCCCGCGGATCGCCATCCCAACCCGACACGCGGAAAAAGTGCAGCCGCACGCGCTTGGTGGGAAACGCGTGCTCATAGGCCACCCAAGGTTGCAGCGTATGGGGAACGATGCCGATCTCCTCGCCCAGTTCGCGCCGTGCCGCGTCCAGCGCCGTCTCTCCGGGATCCATCTTGCCGCCGGGCAATTCCCAAAAGCCCGCCGCCACCTGGCGCGCGGTGCGCTCGGCCAGCAGCACGCGGCCGTCCGGCGCCTGCACGATGCTGGCGGCGACGTTGACGATCGGCAGCTGCACGGGCCCTCCTCGCGCCTAGTCCGGCCACACCCTGGCGGGGTGCAGATGCCGCCAGGGATGGTCCGTGGTTGCCGTCGGCGGCGCGGAGGGGTTGGCCGCCGACTGCTGAGCGGGCGCCTTTGCGTCCGCCACTTTGGTTTCAGCCGGCTTGTTCGCTGCCTCGGCCACCGGGCTGGTTTGTGGTGCCGGCGCCCCCTGTTGCGCCGGCCTTTGCTGGGGCTTTGCCATCACGGCATCTCGGCCACCGCCAGGCTGGAGGCCCGGCTGGCGAATTCGATGGCCGCGGCTGCCGGCATCTCGCCGGACGTGCCCTGGATCGTGACGTTGACGAAGGTTTTCGCAAATCCAAGATCGGGGAACAGTCGCAGCTCCTCCGACAGGACGGAAAGCCTGTCGAGGAACTCACGTGTTTCGGCGTAAGACGCGAATTCGAAACGCCGAAACAGGGAGGGTGGATTGCTGACCGGCTTCCAGCCGTCGGGTAGTTCCAAAGTCTGCGACATGTGGCACCTTTCCTCGATTTGCCGTGTTGGCGGCTGCTATTATTGGGCCGCCACTTCGGATGCCAGCAGGTCGCCTTCAGGATAGCGCGGCAGGATATGCTCCACTTCCTGATGCGGGCGCGCAATGATGTGCGCGGCCGCCAGACCGTCGCCCACACGCTCGCACGCATCCGCACCGGCGCGCACGGCGGCGTTCACTGCACCCGTCTCGCCGCGCACCAGGATGGTGACGTAGCCGCCGCCCACGAACTGGCGCCCGACCAGGCGCACCTCGGAAGCCTTCGTCATTGCGTCGGCCGCTTCGATCGCCGGCACCAGGCCGCGCGTTTCGATCATGCCCAGCGCGATCCCAAACCGTTCGTTTGCCATTTTCTCGTGTCCCTATCTTGAAATATGTATCGTAGGCGTCGTTCAGTCGCCCGAAGAGATACGGGCCGTATTGGAATTGCCCTGCTCGATCCGGGTGAAGTCCGGCGACGGCAGGATCTGCTCCACTTCGTGATGCGGGCGGGCGATGATGTGGGCTGCGGCCAGGCCGTCACCCACGCGCTCGCAAGCATCGGCCCCGGCGCGCACGGCGGCGTTCACCGCACCCGTCTCGCCGCGCACCAGCACGGTGACGTAGCCGCCGCCGACGAACTGGCGCCCGATCAGGCGGACTTCGGAAGCCTTCGTCATTGCGTCGGCGGCTTCGATCGCCGGGACCAGGCCGCGGGTTTCGATCATGCCCAGGGCGATGCCCATTTTTTCTTGTGCCATTTCTATTCTCCAAGGTTAAGGAAGCAAGCAGTCCTTTTTTGGAAAAAAAGGACCAAAAAACTTTTGTCGGTTTTAGGTGCGCCAGCACTCCTCGTCCCAATGATCGATGATGCCACCGATCGTCAGATCAGTAGTGATGCTCGGGTTCCCCGCAGCGGCACGCGCCGCGGAGTAACCGATGGTGATGACGTAATCCCCGGGCTTGGCGCCCACGGGATCGACGACAACATCGTAATTGCCGCGATGGTCTTCCACCACGCGCAACGAACGGTTGGCGAGCGAGGACACACGCTTGGTGGTCACCAGATCGCTCACGACACGGCTAATCTGCATCGGCCAGCGCCTCTGGCCGCACGGCCCGGCCGGACGGATCATCCCAGTAGTCGATGATGCCGACGATGGTCAGGTCGCTGGGATAATCCTTGCTGCCGGCCGCATCGCGCGCGGCCGAGCTGCCCACCGCAATCACCCAGTCGCCCGGCTTGCAGCCGACCGGATCGACGGCCACCTGCTTGGAGCTGCTGCCACGCTCCTTCACGATCAGCAGCCTGCGGTTCTGCAATCCCGGAATGCGCGCGGTCGCCACCAGCGTGCCCTCCACCTGGCAGATCTTCATGTGTAGCTCTCCAGCTTTGCCAAGGCGTCCGGCGAGGGATCGAGCACGCGGATGTCGGCGCTGTCTGTCGCGCGCAGGCCCGCCTGCACGAACAGCTTCTTGCGTTCCGCCAGCCCGGAATACCGCTTGATGATGGCGGACATCATCCTGCGTGCCTTGAACTCGGCGCGCATGGCCGAGCCGGGAATGCGCGGATCGTGCCGGAAATACACCAGCACGGGCACGGCCAGTCCCGGCAGTTCATGCGTGCGGCGCAGGATGGAAACGCCGGTATCCAGATCGGCCGCACCTTCCTCCACCGTTTCCGCCTGCGACTGGAACGCCAGGTTGCGCAGTTGCAGATCGTCGATCGCGTCACCCACGATCACGAGTTTCTCGGTGTGGCCCGCATCCTTGTAGCGGCCGCCGAAATCGCGCTGCACGGAATCCACCTGGGCCATGTTGTTCTTGACCAGATAGCCGCAGAACCAGCGCATGCCTTCCGTTGCACGGTCGCCGCCGCCCACGCCGGCGCACGCGGCCACCGCATCGCGCACCGCTTCCTTGGCGGCCTCGCGCGGCATGGATACCGTCTGGCCATACAGCTTCAGGCTATCCACGAAACGGTCGGTCGCCATCCGGCCGCCGGAATCCGGCACATGCACACGGATCGAGTCGGTATCCGTATCCACGCCGATCAGCAGGGTCGCCACACCCGCGGCGGGGCCGTGGATGTTGCGCACCGCATGGGCGAACTGGTCCAGCCGCTCCAGCAGGGAAGACGCCGCGCGCCCCGTGTCGCTGCCATGCGCGGCACAGCCCTCATGCGTCGGGTCGATGCTGGAGAAATGATACACGCCGATCTTCAGATAGGCGGTCGGCTCGCTCGCCGCATTCGGCCGGCCGTCCCTCCAGCGGTGCAGCTCCGTCGTCTCCCAGCGGCGCAGCGATTCCGTGATGTTGAACAATGCGCCGGCATGCGGCTCGCGCGCCGTGATGACGGAGGGGGGGATGCGCAGGATGGTGTCCAGCAAACCGCTGAGCCGGCCGTCCGCACAGGGCGAGATGTCGATGGCGTGGAAGCCCCAGCGCCCGATCAGCGTGCGGGCGTCTTCGCCTTCGCTGCGCTCGTTGAAGCTGCGGTCCACACCGTCGCGCACCAGGCGGCAGAAGGTGCCGATGACGCAACGTGCCTCCAGGAACCGCATGTTGAGCGGCGCCATGATGTGGGCGGCGAACAGGCTGGGCGGCAGGTCGATGCCGATGCTGCGCAGTTCCTGCACGGCGACAGCCGGGAAATCCTCGTCGAAATGCCGTGGCGCCAGACGCAGCAGTGTGGGTTCGATGCGGGCGAAGGCGGCCTCGATCGCCTGGCCCTGCTTGCGCAAGGCAGCGCTGCGCGCCGGTTCGGCGAACGGGTGGCCGCCCGACGAATTGGCGGCATAGCCGGCCGGGGCGGAATTCTCCTGCTGCGGGGCATAGGCCGGGCTGTACGTCGGCGTGTAGGTAGGCGCGTAGGACGCTGCCGGTGCGCTTTCCCAGTTGCTCTCGGCGGCCACGCGCTGCCAATGGGCCACCGGGCCGCCGCTGGCCCGGCGCGTGGGCATCTGGCCGGGGCGGCTCATGTCTGCGCTCCGCCGGACAGGGTGACGCGGGCGCCGGTCTTGGAAAAGTAGCCGGACATCCCGCTGACCAGCTCATTGGAAGAGCCCGTCTTGCCCTTGCCCTTGAAGTTGGCCGAACCCGAAAAGGCCTGCGGCTTGCCGGCGCGTTCGGTGGGGTTGCGGTTGGCGGCGAAGCTGCCTTCCGTCCCGGTGACCAGCTTGTGGTCGCCCCAGGAGTCGCCGGTGATGCGGCTGCCGTCGGAGCCTTCGCCACTAATGCGCTGGTGCGCAGGCGGACCGGACGCCTCCGCCGCCGGACGTCGCCGGCCGACGAATTCCAGGTTGCCGGTGACGCGCCCGGCGCTCGTGGCGCAGGATCCTGTGACACGGCTGCCGTCTTCGGCCTGTGCCGGGGCGGCGCGCAGATGTGCGGCACGCTGCGGCGAGTTGATGGAGAACGAACCGTCGATCTGCGCCACAGGATTGGCGGGAAGGGCCAGAGCCTGCTGGGGGGCACGGGAATAGGGCGTGCCGGTGATATCCCGCGTGGCCCCGCGGGCGGCGCCGGTGATGGAGGTGTCGTGGCGCGACGTGCTGCCGGTGACCGATGATGTGGCCAGCCGCTGATCGCGCCGGGTGACGGCCGCGTCGGACACGCCAGGCTCGCACCAGCGTTCGGCGGTGGTGCGGCCCTGGTATTGGCTGCCGGTGAGGATGGCGCAGCTGCCGGGCGCGTCGCCGGTGACACGGGGGTTGTGCTCGACGTCCATGCCGGAGACCTGCTGGCCGCCCCAGCTGCGGCTCATGGCCACCTTGTTGCCGGTCACCGGATCGGCGCGCTCACTGCCGATCTGAGCCGCCGGTGCCGTGCCGCCGCCGCTGAAACCGCAGGCAGCTTGGCGCTTGGCGGGTGCCAGATATTGCGTGCCGGTGATGGAGCGGCAGGCGCCGTTCTCGTCGCCGGTCATGCGGGTGCTGCGGCCCAGGGCGGAGCCGGTGATGCTCTGGCCGGTCTCGGTCATTTCCACGGCCTGCGCGCGATCGCGGTCCCGCGATCCCATGCGGCCCTGGGCGCGGCCCAGATTGGTGCCGAACACGGTGCTGCCATGCGGGCTGGCTTGGCGCTGGAACTGCGCCGTGGTCGACGTTCCCTGGCCGGCGCGAACCGTCATGTCGTCTTCCGGCCGCTGGTCCGCCTTGCCGGTGATGGCGATGTTGGCGCCGGCTTCGTCGCCGGTGACCCGGACCGAGCTGCGGATCAGCGTGCCGGAGACCATCTGGCCGGATGCGGTCTTCGCCAGGCCAACCTTCGGGCCGCCGGCGCGCCAGGCGGCTGCCGATTCCTTGCCCATGTATTGCGAGCCGGAGACCGGCTGCATCGTGCCGCGCTGGTCGCCGGTCACCTGATTGCCGACGCCGACGCGCGAGCCGGTCACCTTCGAGCCGCCTTGCGTGCTGGAGGGAATGACTTTCGGCGCGTAGTCGATCGTGCCGCGCTGTGCCTCGCGCATCGGCTGTGCCGGCGCCACGGCGCCACGGCCTTGCTGGCTCAACTGCGCGCGCCTGGCACGGGCAAGATCGCGGCCGCTATTGGGGGAGGAGGCTGGCGCCTCGACGATCGCCGGCGCCGGCTGTGCGATGGCACTGGCCGGAACATAGGAGGCAGCATGCGACAGCAGCGCCTGCTTGCCCGCGGACAATATCTGGCGCCGCTGCAGCGAGGCAGTTCGGCCGGACAGGGCCGGCAGCGAACTGCTGGGCCGGAACTCCACTGAGACCGGCTGTGCCTGCGGCGCCGGTTCCGGCGCGTGATCGATCACCGGCGGCGCGGAGGCGGAAACCACGGGCAGTGCCGCGGCGCGCAAACCGGCGCGCACCCGCTCGGTGGCCGGCGGCAGGCTCGCCTTGCCGGCCGACAAGGCCAGCCGGCGAGCGATGGACGCACCGCGTCCGCCGACCTCGGAGGATATGGCAGGCATCGTCCCGCTCAATTCCGGCCGGCGCGATAGACGATGAAGGCGGTGCCCTGAGACTGCGTGTAGTTGTCGTAGCCGAGCAGGCGAACATGGAAGCCGGGATTGGCGCGGTGGCAGGCTTCGAGCTCAGCCAGCACTTTTTCGACGGATTTCTCGCCGAACAGGGGCAGCTTCCAAAGATACCAGAAGCTGGAGAATGCCTTCTCCGGCTCGGTATATTCGATGGCAGGGTTCCAGTTCTGCGAAATCAGATAGGCAATCTGCTTGCGCAGGCGCTCTGGGGTCATCGGCGGCAGGTAGGAGAAGGTCTCGCCTTTGCGCTCGGTGACCTTGTAGGCTTGGGTTTCGGACATCTGGCGTGCTCCGTGAGGAAGAAAGCAAGTCTTCTTTTTTGAGAAAAAAGAAGCAAAAAACCTTTGTCAGGCTGTCGCGTGCTCGATGGATAAAAGTTTTTTGGTTCTTTTTTTCAAAAAAGAACTCTTTCTTTCCTACCCGTTCACCACCCGAAGTGCCGGCCCGGCATCCAGCTTGTCCACCGTGTCGAACTCGAACTTGATCTCTTTCCACGTCTCCATGGCAATCTTCAGCTCTGGCGAATGCGCGGCCGCCTCTTCCAGCACCTGCCGGCCCTCACGCTCCACCGCACGCCCCGTATTGCGCGCTTCCACGCAGGCTTCCAAAGCCACGCGGTTCGCATGGGCACCGGCAGCGTTGCCCCAGGGATGACCCAGAGTGCCGCCACCGAACTGGAAGCAGGCATCGTCGCCGAAGATCGCGGTCAGCGCTGGCATGTGCCACACATGGATGCCGCCGGACGCCACCGGCATCACGCCGGGCATCGGTCCCCAATCCTGGTCGAAGAAGATGCCGCGCGCACGGTTTTCGGGAATGAACGGCTCGCGCATGATATCCACCCAGCCGATCGTCGCCTCGCGGTCGCCTTCCAGCTTGCCCACAACGGTGCCGGAGTGCAGATGGTCGCCGCCCGACAGGCGCAGGCACTTCGTCAGCACCCGGAAATGGATGCCATGCATAGGATTACGGTCCAGCACGGCGTGCATGGCGCGATGGATGTGCAGCAGCATGCCGTTCTCGCGGCACCAGTTCGCCAGGCCCGTATTGGCGGTGAAGCCGGCGGTGAGGAAGTCGTGCATGATGATGGGTGCGCCAAGCGATTTGGCGAACTCCGCACGCTTGTACATCTCTTCAGGCGTGGCCGCGGTGCAGTTGAGGTAGTGGCCCTTGCGCTCGCCGGTCTCCTTCTCCGCCTTGTGCACCGCCTCCATGACGAACTCGAACCGGTGCTGCCAGCGCATGAACGGCTGGCTGTTGATGTTCTCGTCATCCTTGGTGAAATCCAGCCCGCCGCGCAGGCACTCATAAACCGCGCGGCCGTAGTTCTTCGCCGACAGACCCAGCTTCGGCTTGATCGTGCAGCCCAGCAGCGGACGGCCATACTTGTTCAACCGGTCGCGCTCCAGCTGGATGCCGTTCGGCGGCCCGCCGCATGTCTTGACATAGGCAAGCGGGAAACGGATGTCCTCCAGACGCAGGCTGCGCACCGCCTTGAAGCCGAACACGTTACCGACCAGCGATGTCAGCACGTTAACAACAGATCCTTCCTCGAACAGATCGAGGGGGTAGGCGATGAAAGCGTAGAACGCAGTGTTGTCGCCCGGCACCGCCTCGATGCGGTAAGCGCGGCCCTTATAGTATTCCAGGTCGGTCAGAAGGTCGGTCCAAACGGTCGTCCATGTGCCGGTCGAGGACTCGGCAGCGACAGCAGCTGCCGCTTCTTCACGCGGCACGCCGGATTGCGCGACGATCTTGAACACAGCGAGCAGGTCCGTATCCAGCGGGATGTAGTCCGGCGTCCAATAGGTCTTACGATAATCCTTCACGCCCGCTTGATACGTTTTTTCTGCCACGGCAACCTCCTCGGCTTTTCTGTGCGTCAGCAGGTCCTAACGAGGCGCTGGCGGATAAAATAATCAGAAGTTCTTATGCTCCTATCAATTCCGCTTATGATGCATTGCAGCAAGGCAAGGAGGTCCCTTCACCCAACCCTCGCCGCTTCCCTGTCATTCTGAACCGCGGTATGATATCCTCTGGGGGACGGCGATGCACATAACGCTCCGGCAATTGCACATCTTCGAAGCCGTCGCGCGGCAAGGCTCCGTATCGCGCGCAGCGATCGAGCTGCGCCTGACGCAGCCCGCCGTTTCCATGCAGATCAAGCAGCTGGAAGACCAGATCGGGCTGACCTTGGTCGAACAGATCGGCAAACGCATGTGCCTGACGGAAGCCGGCCAGGAACTGCGCGGACACGCGGCCAGGATCGCCGAGCAGACGAACGAACTCACGGTCGCCATGGACCAGTTTCGCGGCCTCGAGCGCGGTGTTCTGCGCCTGGCCGTGGTCGCGACCGCGAATTATTTCCTGCCAGCGTTGATTGGCGCCTTCACCGTGCGGCACCCCGGCGTCAGGATCACGTTGGAAGTCGGGAACCGCGATGCGGTGTTGGCCGCCATGGCGGAAAACCGCGTCGACCTGGCCATCACCGGCCAGCCGCCGGAAGATGCCGGTCTCAGCGCCCAGCATTTTGCCGACAACCCGTTGGTTGTCATCGCCGCACCCAACCATCGCCTTGCAGCCTTGCCGCATATAACGCTTGAGGAATTCGAAACAGAAACCGTAATTCTGCGCGAGGTAGGGTCAGGCACTCGCGCTGCGGTTGAGCGTCATGTCGCAGCGCACAACATCACCTATCGCCACGGTTGTGAACTGAGCACGAACGAGGCGGTCAAGCAGGCCGTGCAAGCCGGATTGGGTATCGGCATCGTCCCTATCCAGACCATAGATCTGGAACTCGAGACGGGACGCCTGACCATCCTGCGCATGAAGACATTTCCCATCATCAGGCAATGGTTCATGCTGCAACGCAGCGACAAGAAGCTGTCGATGGCCGCGCAGACATTCGGGCAGATGCTTTTGCAAACGGGCGTGATGAACGCACCGCCGGCGAAAGCGGCGTTCGGCGCGCAGGCGCCCCCACGGCGTGCGGCAAGGATTGCGGAACCGGCGGCTGGCTGAGGCTCACTCGACTGGCAGGAAGCCTTCTTTATCTGGAAAAAAGAAGCAAAAAACTTTTGCTCCTTTGCACCTGAAACAGCGCGATCGCCGATCTGCAGCGACCGTGTTGAAACAGCAAATGGACAAAAGTTTTTTGGTCCTTTTTTCCAGAAAAGGACTGCTTGATTTCAGTGCTGGGCCGCAACCGCCCCGATATACCGCTTCCATGCCGCGCGCTCATACGGCTTGTTATTCGACGCGTTGGAGAACTGATAATTTCCCCAATCGTTCGTGTCCCAGATATTGACGAAAGCGACCGTCGTCCCTTTCGTTTGCGCAGTGGCCAGGGTGGCACCAAGCCACGCCGGAAAGGCGCCCTCGTCATTCACGTCGTGACCGTCCTGCGTGCTCCCGGCACCGCATTCCGGAACCGCGAATGGCTTGTGATGCGCGCCCGCAAAGGCCAGCAGGCTGAGGAAGCTTTGACTATGCCCGTTGCTGCCGTCCAGCGACCATCGCGTGGCGGCCGGATAGCTCCAGTAATGCTTACGATTGGCGGCGCGTCCGACGAAATCGCCAAACGAATAATCCTCTGCCCCCGTCACCCAGTCATGATATTGCACGCCGGAACCATCTGAAAACGGAAACATCCCGCCATAGATGTCCACGCCCACGATATCCACGTAGGCATCGCCAGGATACAAGCTGCCGGTCGCACTCGCATTGCTGTAGTTGGTGGCAGACGGATTCCAGACCACTTGCATGGACGCGCCAGCCGCCTTGGCCGCCTGGTGCAGCACCGTATAGATATGCTTGAATGCCGAAACCCAGTTCGCCTGGCTTTGTGCATCGTCGCCCGCATAGCTGGAACCCGTGATGTTCATCTCCCAACCGACACGTACGATCAGCGTGCGGAAGCCGTGGCTGACCCAGGATTGAACCACGCCCGTCACCGCAGCATCGTTTCGTCCCGCGGCGAAATCCTGCAATTGCTGCTGGGACGAAGGACTGCCTCCGGCCGTGGACCACATCGGCAGTCCCAGCACCGGAACCATGGTGCGCGCCACTGGCGATTGCGCATTCGACCAGGCCTGCCACGAGGCATTGCCGGGCCAGTTGGCTACGCTTTGCGTCCCGTCGACATACACATCGATCATCGTCGGCGCATTGCCCAGCGCCTGCTTCAAACTGTTGTAATTACTCTCGAATACCGCCTCAGCACCGGCATCACTGCCATTCGGATTGGTCAGGAAAGCTCCCAGCGCAAACGGGGTGGCCGCTCGTGCCATGGAAGAACAAGTCAGAAATGTT
>Ga0123336_10005430_pt1 | contig 10162 bp, 7 predicted proteins | sample SSSSmetaG_FD_96466 | JGI IMG/M metagenome (GOLD analysis project Ga0123336, IMG submission 96466) | Glacier valley bacterial and archeal communities from Borup Fiord, Nunavut, Canada, to study Microbial Dark Matter (Phase II) - ​SSSS metaG | ecosystem: Environmental > Aquatic > Freshwater > Ice... | reverse complement strand
TACCAATCCCTTCGCCCGCTCGATAAACGCCTCCACACTAACCCCACCCTCATCACCCTTACCCCGGGTTCTTACACTTACCGCATCGCTCTGTGCTTCCTTATCCCCCATAATCAGCACAAATGGAACCTTCTGCAGCGTAAACTCGCGGATCTTCGCATTCATCTTCTCGTTGCGCGAATCCAGTTCAACCCTCAGCCCAGCGGCTTCCAGCCGAGCCTTCACCTGCGTCGCATACTCAAAGTGCTTCTCCGAAATCGGCACCAACCCAACCTGCACCGGGGCCAGCCATAGCGGAAACGCTCCGGCATAGTGCTCAATCAGCACCCCGAAGAACCGTTCCACGCTGCCGAACAGCGCACGATGCACCATCACCGGCTGATGCATCTCGCCGTCTTCGCCCTTGTACTGCAAGTCAAACCGCGCCGGCAGGTTCCAGTCGAACTGCACCGTCGAAAGCTGCCACATCCGCCCCAGCACATCCACCAGCTTGATGTCGATCTTCGGCCCATAGAACGCCGCCTCGCCCGGAATCGTCCGATACGGAATCCCCTTGCGATCCAGCACCTTCGTCAGCGAGCCCACCGCGCCATCCCACTTCTCCGCGCTGCCGATAAACTTCTTGTCCGCCGGGTCCCACGTCGAAAGCTCGACCTTGAACTCCTCAAACCCGAACGTCTTCAGCACCGACTCCGCAAAGTCGATACACGCCGCCACTTCGTCTTCAATCTGTCCCGGAGTGCAGAAGATGTGCGCATCGTCCTGCGTAAAGCCACGCACTCGCAGCAGGCCGTGCATCGTACCGCTGCGTTCATACCGGTAAACGTTCCCCAGCTCCGCATATCGCACCGGCAGGTCGCGATAGCTCTTCGGCGAGTTCTTATAGATAAGGATGTGCCCCGGGCAGTTCATCGGCTTCAGCCGGTACTCGGCATCATCCAGCTCCATCGCCGGATACATGTTCTCGCCGTAGTTCTCTTCATGCCCGGAGATCTTCCACATCTCCCGCCGCATGATGTGTGGCGTATACACCAACTCGTAACCGCGACGGACACATTCATCCCGCATCCAGTCTTCCATCGTCTTCCGGATCAGGCCGCCCTTCGGATGCCAGAAGATCAGCCCCGACCCCGCCACCTCCTGGATCGAGTACAGATCCAGTTGCTTGCCCAGCACACGATGGTCGCGTGCCTTGATCTCTTCCAGCCGCTTGAAGTGCGCATCCAGATCCTTCGCGTTGAAGAACGCCGTCCCGTAGATCCGCTGCAACTGCTGGTTTTTCTCATCGCCCAGCCAGTAGGCCCCCGCCACCGACATTACCTTGAACGACTTCACCCGCCCCGTCGAAGGCACATGCGGCCCCCGGCAGAAGTCCGTAAACCCGCCATTCTTGTACAGCGAAATCTCATCGCCTATCTTTGTGAATTTCTCGATGAAGTGGACCTTCATGAACTCGCCCTGAGCCGAGTAGTCCGTCAGGCCCTTGTCGCGAGATTCTTCAACCCGCACAAACTTCTCATCCCGCGCCACCACCTCGGCCATCCGCTTCTCGATCGCCGCCAGGTCTTCATCGCTGAACGGAGTCTCCCGGTACACGTCATAGAAGAAGCCCGCATCCGTCGCCGGCCCATGCCCCAGCTTCGTCTCTGGAAACAGCTCCAGGATCGCCGTCGCCATCACATGCGCAGCGGAGTGCCGCACCACCTCCAGCGAAGCCTCGTCACTCTCCTTCAGCAACTCCAGCGCAACATCCTCCAGAAGCGGAGCCGAAAGATCCACAATCCGCTCGCCCCCTTCGCTCCCGCCATACATCGCCTCTTCCGAAGCCGCCGGATCATCACTCACCCTAGCCGCCACCGCACCCTTCAGCGGACGCACCCGCGCCACCACCACAACCGCAGCCAGCCGTGGCGATATGCTCATCGCAATATCAAAAGGCGTTGTACCCCGCGCAACCTCGCGCACTGAACCATCCGGAAGCTGTACTGCAATCATCGAGTCACTCACATCCACCAGCATAGATGTTCCCCACAACCCGCGCCAAATCAAACCCCACCCTCGCGCCCGCCCTTGCTTCCGCGTTTGCACCTGCTTCCACGATTGCCCTTGCTTTTGCGATTGCCCTTGCTTTTGCGGTGGCCCTTGCTTTTGCGGTGGCCTTTGCTTTTGCGGTGGCCTTTGCTCCTGGGCTAGGTCCAGGCTTCAGCCTGGACATTCGAACGAGAGAACGAGACGGGCTTTAGCCCCCGAGGTATGCCTTTGGCCAGCCGCTACCTTCACACGCCTGCAACCTCCACCTCGGACAATCAACCCTGAAAAACAACCACCCACCGAACTCCGCGAAACGAGTCCTCCCCAGATCGTTGTATTGCCCGCCCCACTCCCACCTGCATAGAGTCGAACTTTGCTGCCACCACGGTCAGCACCCTGAACGGAGGAACACCCCATGCAAGTTCTCTGCAAACTCTCCAACGACACACCCGACCTCCACTGCGCTACCTGCGGCGAAGGCTTCCGCCTCTACTACACCCGCACTTCCCCTTCCGAGCGTCACGACTCCCTCCGCCTCGTCCAGCAGACGCTCCACGAGCAGCACCTCACCCACGCCCCCGGCGAACCCGTCCACCCCGAAAGCAGCTTCAACGTCCCCAGCTGGAACGGCCCCGCCCGCTTCTCCGCCGCCGCCCTCCTCGGCTGCGTCCCCGACTGGGCCATGTAGCTCCGTCCCAAAGAACCACCGCAAGCACTCCCCAAACCGGAGGCCAGGCCAAAAGCCAGCCTCCGGTTCTCTCCATCTGCGCTACTCTTTCCGTGTACTCAGAACACCGACCTCAAAACGTTCCCAATGACCACCTCCACCTCACCCCGCCGCTCCCGCCTCGCGCTCCTCAGCATCCTCGTCCTCTGCTACGGCGTTGCTGCCCTCGGAGCCCTCTCCACCGCTCCCTCCATCCCCACTTGGTACGCTACCCTTAATAAGCCCAGCTTCAACCCACCCAACTACCTCTTCGCCCCCGTCTGGACAACCCTCTACGGAATCATGGCCATCGCCGCCTGGCTCATCTGGCGCACTCCCCGCGAAGGCCCAACCGCCAGCCGCCGTCTCGACGGCCTCATGCTCTTCGCCTTACAGCTAGCCCTGAACGCCTTATGGACGCCCATCTTCTTCTCTCTCCACAACCTTCTCGCCGCTTTCATCGTCATCGTCCTCCTTTGGATCGCCATCCTTCTTACCACCCTGCGTTTCTGGCAGCTCAAACCCCTCGCCGGAGCCCTCCTCCTCCCTTACCTCGCCTGGGTATCCTTCGCCACCGCCCTCAACCTCGCCCTCCTCCGCCTAAATTAGCCCCACAAAGCGAGTTAAAAGGTATGGGCCGCGCTTAGCCCAGCGCGGCCCAAAAATTGTCCATCCAAACGACAGTAATGCGTTAAGCGGTCTCGGGGATCCTGTCAGCAGCTGACTCCTCTGCCGGCACGTTCGCCTTCAACCACACATTCGCCCGCCACCGGCCAATAAACGGTGCAAGCACAATCAACGAAAATGCTACGGCTACAGCAGTCAACATTGCAGGTTCCCTCATTTCCTTTGAAGTCTCAATACCCTTCCAAGGTGTTTCAGCCGGCAGCCTCATACCCCAGTACCGAAATACAGTCATGCAGTACAGCCACAAGCAGTCTTTTCAATATCAGCCTCCTGCATCCACATCGACATCCCACTTCCGTGTTATCCCCCGAACCTTGGGGTCACGCACATCACATAGCTTTACCTAAACCTGAAACTTCCCGCATCGCCTAAAATACCTCATGTCCTACGCTGCTGCGCTCGACCACCTCTACTCCCTCGGCCTCGAGTTGGTCTCCCCGCCAACGCAGCCCGGCGCACCTCCCCCCCCGCCCCGCAAGTTCGAGCTCGCCCACATGCGCGCCCTCGCCGCGGCGCTCGGCGATCCTCAGCTCTCCTTCCCTGCCATTCTCATCGCTGGAACCAACGGCAAGGGCAGCACTGCCGCAACCCTCAGCAGCATCTTCACCGCCGCCGGATACCGCACTGCCCTTTACACCTCGCCCCATCTCGTCCGCGTCAACGAGCGCATCCAGATCGACGCCCACCAGATCCCCGACGAAGACTTCGCCCGCCTCTACTTCCACGTCGTCGCCGCTGCCCACGCCCTTGTCGATGCCGGAACCCTCCCCCATCTCCCCAGCTTCTTCGAAGTCCTCACCGCCCTCGCCTTCGCCTGGTTCGCCGAGCAGCGCGTCGACATCGCCATCCTCGAAGTAGGCCTCGGCGGAACCCTCGACGCCACCAACATCGTCGAGCCCATCCTTTCCATCCTCACCGACATAGCCCTCGACCACCAGGAGTACCTCGGCAACACCATCTCCGCTATCGCCCGCGAAAAATGCGGCATCCTCCGCCCCAACGGCCTCTTCGTCACACTCCCCCAGCACCCCGAAGCCAACCAGGCCATCGGAGAAGTCGCCGCCACTCTCAACCTCCGCGCCATCAGCGCCACCCAGTTCATCCCGCACACACCCGATGCCGGCGCCGCCACGGCTGCCTCGCATCTCGCTTCGGAGATCTGGTCGGAAGCACCGCATCTGCCGCCCAACCAATACACCCTCATCCTCGATGACGCCCCTCTCGAAGTCGACTCACCCCTCCCCGGCCACCACCAGCAGCGCAACATCGCACTCGCCATCGCCGCCGCCGTCACAATACGTAACCAATCCAGTGTCAATTTCTACCAAACAAGCCACCCATCCAGTTACAAAATCAGCAACGCCAATATCGAAGCGGGTATACGCAATACCCAATGGCCCGGCCGCCTCGAATTCCTCACCCCCCGCCAGGGTCCGCCCATCCTCGTAGACGTCGCCCACAACCCCGCCGGCGCCTGGTCTCTTCGCGCTGCCATCGCTCATTTGCCCGACGCCCTGCCCCGCACCCTCATCTTCTCCTGCCTCCGCGACAAGTCCCTCGCCGAGATGTCCAAAATCCTCTTCCCCCTCTTCGACAGTACCTCCTTCGATCCCGCCCGCAACCTCGACCACATCATCCTCGTCCCCATCGATAACCCCCGCGCCGCCGACGTCCAGCATCTCCTCGCCGCCGCCCACAATCTCGACATCCCCGCCCACGCCTCCCCCCACCTCACCGCTGCCCTCGCCCAGGCCCGCAGCCTCACCCCACCCGACGGCCTCATCATCGCCACCGGCTCCGTCTATCTCATCGGAGAGCTGCGCCAACTCCTCGCCGAGCAGGCCGGATGACCCTGCCGCCCGCCGCCTCACCCCCGCCCAGCTCCCACGTCCCGCCCAGTTCCCACGTCCCGCCCTTCTTCCGCTGGCTCACCTACCTCCTCATCATCCCACTCATCGCCGCTTCCACCGTCGGCTTCGGCTGCATCTCCCTCGTCTGCGGCCTCTGGGATAAGTCCGGCCGCCAGCAACACTTTACCGCTCACCTCTGGGCCCGCAGCCTCCTCCTCATCAGCTTCTCCCCCGTCCAGCTCATCGGAGCCGAAAAGCTTCCCACCACCGCCGCCGTCTACGCCTCCAACCACCTCAGCTACATGGACACTCCTGTCCTCTTCTCCAATCTCCCCTTCCAGTTCCGCATCCTAGCCAAACAAGCTCTCTGGAAGGTCCCCTTCATCGGCTGGTACCTTCACCGCTCCGGCCAGGTGCCTGTCGATCAGACCAGCGCCCGCTCCGCCATCGCCAGCCTCTCCCGCGGCATCAACACCCTCAAGCAAGGCCTACCCCTAGTCCTCTTCCCCGAAGGAGGCCGCGCCGCCGACGGCCATACCCACACTATGCTCTCCGGCTGCGCCTACATGGCCATCAAAGCCGGCGTCCCCCTCGTCCCCATCACCCTCGTAGGAACCTACGAACTCCTCCCCATCCACGTCTACGCTCTCCACCCCCGACCCCTCCAGGTCATCATCGGCGACCCCCTCCCCACCACCCACCTCACCACCCGCGACGCCGACACCCTGACCCAACAACTCCAAACCATCATCACCCAAACCTACACAGCAGCCAAAAACAGTTAGAAACAGCCAGAAACAGCGAAAGCCAGCCCAGAACGCAAACCCAAGAACCAAACCCCGAGCGTTGCCCGTTCCGACTAGCCTTGGCCGTTTCCTGTCCCCACCCGCCTTAGCCCTTGCCCTTGTCTGTTCCTATCCGCATTTATCCGTGCCCGTCCGTGCAGTCCGTGTCGGGCCTCTACCTGTAGCGGTATCATCGTAATGACATGACTCCGCGTATCGCCATCCCCCTCCCCAACTCTCTCGACCTCGCCTACTCCGCCCGCAGCTACCCCCAGTACGCCCAGGCGGTCGCCGCCGCCGGTGGCCACCCCGTCCAGATTCCATTGGACCTCTCCCCCAAAGAAACCATCGACCTTATCAACACCTGCCAGGGCGTCCTCCTCCCCGGCAGCGGAGCCGACGTCAACCCCCACAAGTACGCCCATGAACCTATCCCCGAGTGCGCTCCCCCCGACGCCCCCCGCGAAAACGTCGACGAACTCCTCCTTCAAGACGCCCACAACCTCTACAAACCCATCCTCGCCATCTGCTTCGGAACCCAATCCCTCAACGTCTGGCGCGGAGGAACCCTCCTCCAGGACATCACCCAGCAACCCGTCAACCACGCCGCCGGCAAAGCCGTAGCCATCGCCCACAACGCCGCCGTAGCCCCCGAATCCCTCCTCGGCACCCTCCTCATCCCGGAAGAAGCGCCCCTTCACGACGACTTCTTGCGCCTCCCCGTCAACTCCAGTCACCACCAGGCCATCGGAATCCCCGGCGACGGCCTACGCATCACCGCCCGCTGCCCCCAGGACGGCATCATCGAAGCCGTAGAAGGCGGCCAATCCACGACTACATCACCAGACCCAGCCGACCATCATTTCGTCCTCGGCGTCCAGTGGCACCCCGAACGCAGCTACGACATCAGCCCCGCCTCTAAAGCCATCTTCCATCAATTCATCCACGAAGCTGCCACCTGGATCCCCCGCCCCATCCACACCTCAGTCGCCTAAGCCCGCCTACCCGGCCCCGTCGCTGTAAGACCCTCAACGCAAACCTCTACAAATTGTCATCCTGAGCGAGGAGTTTGACCGTCCCACCGTCAAACACGCAGTCGAAGGACTGCGGCAGCACTTGCTTTTGCCTGTTCTTGCGGTCCTGCTTGCCGTTGTTTGTTCTTCGCTCACCCCCTGTGAAATTGTCATCCTGGGCGAAGGTGTTCACAGCCTCACCGTGGACGCCGCAGTCAAGGGACCCCGAAACTACTTACCCCCCCAACATCTCACGCCTTTCCCCCCACGCCTTCAGCTCTACCCACCTTCAAAAGTTCCACGTGGAACACCCCCCTTCGTTTTTCCCTTATCCGTCTTTATCCGTGCCCGTCCGCGCAATCCGTGTTAAGTCTCCCGGTCTAAAATAGACAAATGCCCACATTAACCGAGGAAACCATAGCCAAACTCCTCGCCCCCTACCTCACCCCCCCATCCACCCTCCTCCACCAGCTCTCCCTCTACCTCGACCTCCTCCTCAAGTGGAACGCCCACACCAACCTCACCGCCATCCGCGACCCCCACGAGATCGTCCGCCGACACTTCGGCGAGAGCCTCTTCGCCGCCCAACAACTGGGCCAACCCGCAGCTCTCCTAGACCTTGGCTCCGGAGCCGGCTTCCCCGGCCTCCCCATCGCCCTCCTCTACCCCCACATCGCCGTAACCCTCGCCGAATCTCAGAACAAGAAATCCACCTTCCTCCGCGAAACCGTCCGCACCCTCAACCTCCCCAACGTCCAGATCTGGCCCGCCCGCGCCGAAACCCTCCCCCCCAATCGCCTCTTCCACACCATAACCCTGCGCGCCGTCGCCCACATGCAGGCCGCCCTAACCGCCGCCGCCCCCAGAGCCACCCACCAGCTAGCCATCCTCACCACTCAAACCCATCAACCCCAACTCCCCCCACCCTTCACCAACCCCACCCAAACCCCCATCCCCCAAACCCAGGACTCCATCCTCCTCCTAACCCACCGCCCCCAATAGTTCCACGTGGAACACCACCGCCCGCAGTCGCCGAAAAACTCGATAACTAATCAACTGAAAGCTGATCCAGCCTCCCTCCCTGACCCGCCCCCACATCCAAACCCAACCGCCAAAGTTCCACGTGGAACGCCCAATCGCCCAAATCCCTGGTATCCCCATTACGCCTTTGCCCTGGTTCTTCTCCGTATTTATCCGTGCCCGTCCGTGTAATCCGTGTTAAGTTTTCCACACCCCAAACCCGCAACCCTCATCAATCCCTCAGCATTTCCAGCCTTCCACACGTTCTCCACAGCTTTCGGCACTTCTGCACAACCCACCCCGCATTGCCACGCCCCGCACTCCCCGATACCCTCGTTCTACCGCAATGATCACCATCCACCCACCCACCAAGCGCATTTCGACACAGGATCCCACTGCGGATCCCGCCGCGGCACCTCAACCTGCCACCCCGCCACCCTTCTCTCGCGTCATCGCCGTCGTCAACCAGAAAGGTGGTGTCGGCAAGACCACCACGGCTATCAACCTGGCCGCCGCCCTGGCCCTCGAAGGCCTCCCCACGCTCCTCATCGACTGTGACCCCCAGGCCAACACCACAGGAGGCCTCGGCTTCGGCCGCAGCGAATCCCGCCTCAGCATCTACGACCTCCTCATGGGAACAACCCCTATCTCTGAAGTCCTCCAGGCCACCGAAGTCCCTAATCTCACCCTCGCCCCCGGCAGCAAAAACCTCATCGGAGCCAATCTGGAGCTAGTCAGCCAGGACCGCCGCGAATTCCGCCTCCGCGACGCCCTCGCCCCCATCCGCGCCGACTACCCCTTCATCCTTCTCGACTGCCCCCCGGCCCTCGATCTCCTCACCTTGAATTCCCTGGTCGCCGCCGACGGCCTCCTCGTCCCCATGCAGGCCGAGTACTTCGCCCTCGAAGGCATCTCCGAGCTAATGTCCACCCTCGACCGCGTCGCAGGTGCCTTCAACGCCGGCCTCGCCCTCGACGGCGTCCTCCTCACCATGTACGACGACCGCACCAACCTCTCCCAGCAGGTCACCGAAAACCTCAAAGCCTTCTTCGGAGAAAAACTCCTCAAAACCGTCATACCCCGCAACGTCCGCCTCGCCGAAGCTCCCAGCCACGGCAAACCCGTAGCCCTCTACGACCCACGCTCCCACGGAGCCGAAGCCTACCGAGACCTCGCCCTCGAACTCCTCACCCGCAACCACGTCGAAAGCCCCGAACAGAAAAAACGCAAAGCCGCCGAAGCCGAAGCCCCCACCACCGAAAAGAAAAAAGTCCGCTTCTGGCCCAACAACAAATAATTCAACACGCTCTATGTCAGCTACAACAGTTTTGCGTTCTCTCTACATAGTGTTACGCCATAGCGAAAGGTATCTCTCCTCCGCCTCAGGGCCAACGGCCCGCCACATATTCAGCCTGGGCCGAAGGCCTAGGTAAGCGTCCCAGGGAAAACAAGAGCGCTGAAGGCGCGACACATGGATGTAACCACTACGCCAAAAGACCAACCCCAACGCCTCCGCACCTCACCACGCAACGAAGATGAAGTGTCCAGTTTTATCCAACAACACACCACAAATGACCACGGAAAAACACCACAAAATGACCACACACACCACCAACGATCCCAAGCGCCGCGCCCTCGGCAAGGGCCTCGAATCCCTCCTCCCCCAGCGTCCCGCCGCACCCGCAACTCCTGTCGAATCAGCGGGTAAACCCCTCGAACTCGACGTCGAACTCATCGACCGCAACCCCTTCCAGACCCGCACCCACTTCGACGAGGCCAAACTGGCCGAACTCGCCGCCTCCATCACCGCTACGGGAGTCGTGCAACCTATTGTTGTCAAAGCACTTATAGGCGGACGCTACCAGCTCATCATGGGCGAGCGCCGCCTCCTCGCGAGCAAAAAAGCCAACAAGACCCACATCCCCGCCATTGTCCGCCAAGTATCTAATTCGCAGGCACTTGAGATGACCATCGTAGAAAATCTCCAGCGCGCCGATCTCAACCCCATGGAACAAGCCAGGGCATATCAACGACTTAGCCACGACTTTCAGATGACCCAGGAACAGATGG
>Ga0123336_10005428_pt1 | contig 10163 bp, 8 predicted proteins | sample SSSSmetaG_FD_96466 | JGI IMG/M metagenome (GOLD analysis project Ga0123336, IMG submission 96466) | Glacier valley bacterial and archeal communities from Borup Fiord, Nunavut, Canada, to study Microbial Dark Matter (Phase II) - ​SSSS metaG | ecosystem: Environmental > Aquatic > Freshwater > Ice... | reverse complement strand
CTGCCGCCCACGGCGATACCGGCGGCGGCGAGCTTGTTCTTGTAGGCTTCGCCTTCGTCGCGCAGCGGGTCAATTTCGGCGTTGATCACGGTGGCCGGCGGTAGCCCGCGCACATCACCGCGCAACGGTGAGGCATAGGGGTTGAGGCGGTCGCCTTCGTTCCGCAGATAGTACTTATAGAACCAGACCAGCGCCGGGGTGTTCAGCGGCACGGTGGTGGTGAACTGGGCATAGGAGGCGAAGGTGAAATCCGCGTCGGGGCCGTTCAGGTAGTACATACTGGTGACGGGGTAGACCAGCAATTGGTGGACTGGCAGGCGCACGCCTTTGTCACGGGCCATCATCGCGGTGACGGCGGCCAGGTTGCCGCCCGCACTCTCTCCGGCGACGGCGACGCGGCTCGGATCACCGCCCAGGCCGGCGATATTCGCCAGCACCCACTGGTACGCGGCGAAGGAGTCCATCGGGGCGGCGGGGAAGGGCGCTTCGGGCGCGAGGCGGTAGGCGACCGACACGACCATAGCGTTCGCGGCATTGGTTAGCGCACGACAGGACGGGTCATAGACATCGAGGTTGGCGATGACGAAGCCGCCACCGTGGTAGTAGACAATGACCGGGAATGGGCCGGAGCCGGCGGGGCTATAGATCCGCAGCAGCAGTTGGCCGCCCGGTCCATGAAATGTCTTATGCTGGACTTTACCGACCGGCTCCACACATGGCTTACCCAGCTTGGACAGCACAGCGAGCTGGGCATCGGTGGTCGAGGGTAACTCGCGCGCCACGCGGGGGGTGACGGTGGGCAGGGGGAGGGGGTCAAGCGCCTTGAACGCATCCAACACTGCCTGCATCTGGGGGTTGGGTTGGCCGGGGGCGGCTTGGGCGGCCAAACCGGCTAGTGGGGCCGCAAACGCGCGGCCGGGGCCGGTCAATCCGCCGCCAATAGCGACGGCGGCAGCCCCTACGCCTGCGGCCTTGAGAAAGTCGCGCCGAGAAAATTGTTCCTTCATGGGTATTCTGCTCCTTTTGGATAAGGATCCGTTCGTCATCCTCGGTGACGGGACTCACTGCGATCTAGGCTCCAGCGCGTTTTGCAGTTCTCACCATACGGGAAGTCCGTGATGGAGGCGGCATACGGATCTGCAACGGACGTAGAACGTGGATCACCGCCTGAAACCGGAATATAAGGCGCGTCGGCGGCCGCCGGTCAGACTTAGGATCGGTAGCAATACTTCCCCCTGGCCCGGCGCGGCCGCTCTACCCAATAGGAGGAACGTATCTGCTTACAGATACTCATCTGTCTAATAGCATAATCGGGGCCACATCGGGCGTTTGTTCAGACTTTAGCAGTACAATGGATAGGTTGAGGAAAGGCCGGCTCCGCTGAGGGGCCGGCCTTTTTGCTCGAACAGCGCTTAATGCCGACTTTAGTCGGCGACGGGCGCGCCGGGTTCGACCCAGCGGCCGTGGGCTTTAATCAGGTCAACCAGCTTGTCTACGGCCAGGGCGGTGGGCACGTTCTTTTCGATGCACTCTTTGCCGACAAATAGGTTGACCTTGTCGGGCGCACCGCCCATGTAGCCGAAGTCGGCATCGGCCAGTTCGCCCAGGCCATTGACGATGCAGCCCATGACGGCGATTTTGACCCCGACTAGGTGGCCGGTGCGCGCTTTGATGCGCTCGGTGGTGCTTTGCAGGTCGAACAGGGTGCGCCCACAGGAGGGGCAGGCTACGAACTCGGTCTTGCTGAGGCGCGCGCCCGCCGCTTGCAGCAGGTTGTAGGTGAAGACCAGCCGCGTGTCGAACGCGCCGGGGCCATAGGTTTGCACACTCGCGCCAATGCCGTCGGTGAGCAGCGCGCCCAGCGAAACGGCGGCGTGCAGTTGGCCCGCTTCATCGGCTGCGTCTATGCCGGTGGCGATCAGGTGCAGCGGATAGCGGTAGCCGCGTGCGCGCAACTGCGAGTCGAGTAGGCGATAGGCGCGCAGGCGGTAGCTGGTCTCGTCAATGGTCATGCTGAAGGTCGCCGCTTGGTGGCCCGCCGCGTGCAGCCGGTCGGCGATGGCAAGCACCTCGTCCACAATACTGTATTCATGCGCGTCGGCGGCGTTGAGCAGTTCACGGTCGCCGCGGGTGTCCAGCAGATCGATCCAGACGGGCTTTTGGCCGGCGTGCGGCGCAGCGAGGTAGGCATCCAGCAGGCGCGTTGTCTCGCCGCCGTGGATCAGGGCCAGTTTCACGCCGGCAGCGGTTTCCAGCGCGGGGGCCACCAATTCGGGTCGCCCGACCACCGCCAGCAGCGGGAAAGGCTTGCCGATCTCGCGCATTTCGCTGATCACTCCCCCCAGCGTGATCAGGTCGTCGGGGCCGGTGATGCCTACGCTGAGGATGTCGGCACGCACGCCATGTTCGCCGACGCGGCGGGCCAGGGCCAGCACGTCGGTCAGCGCGCCCGGCATGGGGGCCAGCCGCCCCGCCAACGAGACGACTACTTGGGCGGGCAGGTTGCCGCCGGCGCGGCTGCGCCCGGTCTGCACGGCATGGGTCCAGCGCGGCTCGTAGGCATAGGGATCGCGACCATCGGGCAGGGCGGGCGCGTTGTCGGCGGCCGCCTCCTCGTCCGTTGTTGCCTGCGGGGCTGGGCCGCCCACCGGCCAGAGCCGCCCGTCGCCGATGGTTGGGCGGTGGCGGCGCGGCGTGTAGCGGTCGGCCAGCGCATAGGCCACTGGGATCTCAAACTCCGGGTCTTCGGTCAGCGAGACGCGGATCGTGTCGCCCAGACCGTCTTCGAGCAGTGAGCCGATGCCGATAGCGCTTTTGATGCGCCCGTCTTCGCCGTTGCCGGCCTCGGTCACGCCCAGGTGGAAGGGGTATTCCATGCCCTCGGCGGCCATGTGCGCGGCCAGCAACCGATACGCTTGGATCATGACTTTGGGGTTGCTGGCCTTCATTGAGACGATGATGCTGTAATAGGCGTACTTTTCGCAGATGCGGATAAACTCCAGCGCGCTTTCGACCATGCCGCGTGGCGTGTCGCCGAAGCGGTTCATGATGCGGTCGGACAGCGAGCCGTGGTTGGTGCCGATCCGCATGGCGACTCCACGCTCTTTGCAGCGCAAGATCACCGGGGCGAACTTTTCTTCGATGCGGACCAGTTCATCGCCGTAGTCGCCGTCGGTATATTCCTGCACTTTGAACAGCTTGGCATCGGCAAAGTTGCCGGGGTTAATGCGGACTTTGTCGGCCCACAGCGCGGCTTCCATGGCGGCGTTGGGGTTGAAGTGGATGTCGGCGACGAGCGGCGTGGTGAGGCCGCGCGCCAGCAGGCGGGCTTTGACCTCGCCCAGCGCCTTTGCGTCGGCGGTGGTGGGCGTGGTGAGGCGCACAATTTCGCAGCCCAGGTCGATCAGGCGCAGGGACTGCTCAAAGGTGGCTTGCACGTCTTTGGTCAGCGTGGTGGTCATGGATTGGATGCGGAGTGGATTGTCGCCGCCCACGCCCACCGGCCCAACCATCACCTCGCGCGTGCGGCGGCGCTTGTAGCTATAGGGATCGGCGCAATACGGCAACTCGATCCGCTCCTTGTCTGCCTTGCCCGCCGGTGGCCCAAACACTTGGACCGGCTCCGGCATCACGATTTGACTCACGACTCACCCCCACCTTTGCGCGGCCTTAGCGGTCTCTTCCCGCCGCCGCCTCTTGCCCCTGCCTTGATTGTGCGCTTTTACACAATCTTTCTATAGATTATACGTATGACCGGGCGTTTTGATTTCACTTGTGCCTTTGCTGCCTCGGTGAGCATCGTGTCCATTATACCGGCCCGGCCCCGCCCGGCGCAAGATCTGCCCCGCCTTTTGTTCAACACGGAGACACGGAGACGGAGGACGATGAGACGGATTGCACCGCAAAGACACGAAGCACGCGAAGATTGGCATCTCGGTCCGGCTGTTGACAGCGGCGAAGCGGCGGCGGTACAATGGCCGTATGGAGTCGCCTGTTCATGCGAGGAGAATGGTTTATGCGAGTGCGCGTTACGGACGAGGGGCTGCTGATCCCCACGGCTCTGCTACGGGATCTGGACGAGGTGGAGATCCGGTGGCATGGGGACGGGGTTCTGATCACGCCGGTTGCTGCCAACGAGTCGAGCGAAAACGAAGACAATGATGAGAACTACCCAGTCATTCCCGATGATGACCCTATCTATAATCTTGGCAGGGATCCGATTGACATTGGGATTACGGATGCTTCGGTCAATTTCGACAAGTACATTTATGGAGATGCTACTGATTTCCCGACGCTTGCTGATGACGATCCCTTATACGAGCTGGGTAGATACCCCGTTGAGGACGAGGCAACGGATGCGGCGGTTAAGCTGGATAAGTACCTCTATTGATTGAGTGGATAGCGGAGGGATGAGACGATGCGAATGCGAGTCACTGACGAGGGGATAACCGTTCCCAAAGCTCTGCTACGGGAGCTAGACGAGGTAGAGATCCGCTGGCAGAATGGCGGAGTTATGATTGCTCCTGTTGCCGCTGTAGAGTCGGGCGAAGACGACGATGATGACGATAATTATCCGGTCATTGCGGATGACGATCCGATTTATAATTTCGGCAAGAATCCGATTGACATTGGCATTACTGATGCTTCGGTTAATTTGGATAAGTATATCTACTAATGCGATCCGTGTTTGTAGATGCGAACTACTGGGTGGCACTTGATTTGATCACTGATCAAAATCATCAAGCTGCCATGCGCCACTGGCGGGGTTTGCAAGGCAAGTTGCCTCCGCTGGTAACTACCACTTACATCTTCGATGAGGTTGTGACACTCTTCTAAGAGCCGTGGGTATCACGCGCAGGCGATTCAAGCCGGCAATAATCTACGCAGTCCCGGCATTGATCTGGTCCATGTAGATGAGCCACTGTTTGATGCGGGCTGGGCGTATTTTGTGCAGCACGCGGATAAGCAGTGTTCGTTGACAGATTGCATTTCGTTGTGCTGATGAGCCGGTGCCGCATGACCCATGCCTTTACTTTTGACCACCACTTCGGTCAGGCCGGGTTTACGCAGGTGCCGTGAGGAGAGACCGCTATGCCGTGGAATCCTGAGCAGTATTTGCAATTTGAGGCCGAGCGGGCGGCGCCGTTTGTGGACTTGCTGGCGTTGGTGCGGGTGCGGCCCGGCTTGCGGGTGATCGATCTGGGCTGCGGCACGGGCGAATTGACGCGCCGCCTGGCCGACGCGCTGCCGGACAGCAACGTGCTGGGGGTGGACAATTCGCCGGAGATGCTGGCGCGGGCGGCGGGCTTGGCGCGACCGGGGCTGGCCTTTGCCGAGCAGCGCATTGAGGATGCGGTGGCCGACGGGGCGCAGTGGGATCTGGTGTTTTCACACGCGGCGATCCAGTGGGTGCCGGACCATGCGGCGCTGGTGCCGCGCCTGCTGGGAATGGTCAGGCCGGGCGGCCAGTTGGCGGTGCAGTTGCCCTCGAACCACGACCACTTGACGCACCGGCTGATCCTGACGCTGGCGGGCGCGGAACCGTTTCGCAGCGCGCTGGGCGGCTGGACGCGGCAGGTGCCGGTGCTGGACTTGGCCGGTTATGCCGATTTGCTCTATCACGCCGGCGGGCGGGAGTTGACCGTGTTCGAGAAGGTCTACCCGCACGTCCTGGCCGAGGCCGATGCGCTGGCCGCGTGGACACGCGGCACGGCCCTGGTGCCCTACTTGGAACGCCTGCCCGCCGACCTGCACGGCCCTTTCCTGGACCGCTACCGGGCGGCGTTGCGGGCCCAGTGGCCGCGCGGCCCGGTCTTTTACGGCTTCCGGCGCACGCTGTTTGCGGCCACGCGCCCGGCCTGAGCCGGATTGCACCGCAAAGACGCGAAGAGCGCAAAGATTTTGTTTGTAACTGTTCAGTCTACGCGCCAAAGAGGAGAACGGTCATTCGGAACGCAGTGAAGAAGGGGGTGCAGATCGGCTCCCAGCCGCACCCCACTCCGCCCCGTGTATGCCTGCGGGGGGCCTTGTACCCACCCTGACCGATTCTTCACTGCGTTCCGAATGACAGAACCCTCTCTTTGGCACGCTAGTCCGCCACCAGATTGAACAGTTGCTTCTGTGTGCCGCGTTGACTCGGTTAGGGGAAAGCGGTATAGTTGGTTGCTGCATTACATACTGTGCGACGACTTACCCTTATAATATTAGATGGTATTGTGGGTTATTAGCGCAAATAATTTTGTTATTCTACGCACACGCAGGTAGTAGTGTGGAATGACAGATTCTGAGTGGGAGCGATACGATGACGTTGACAGCGGTAACGGAAGAGCAGGTGTTGGATGCCTTGCGGACGGTGCGTGATCCCGATCTGCACAAGGACATCGTGGCCTTGAAGTTTGTGGAAAACGTGAAGATCGTGGATGGCGCGGTGAGTTTCACGGTAGTGCTGACCACGCCGGCCTGCCCGGTCAAAGAGCAGATGAAGCAGCAGGCTGAGTCGGCGGTGGGCGCGATCCCCGGCGTGACCGCCGCTACGGCGACGATGACTTCGCGCGTGCAGGGGTCGTATGTGCCGCAGCGCGAGGGCATTCCGGGGGTGAAGAACATTGTCGCGGTGGGCAGCGGCAAGGGCGGGGTGGGCAAGTCCACCGTGGCGGTGAACCTAGCGCTGGCGCTGGCGCAGACCGGCGCGCGCGTGGGCCTGCTGGATGCCGATATTTATGGCCCCAACGTGCCGCTGATGATGGGCGCGGTGGGCAAGCCGGAGAGCAGCCCCAGCGGCAAGATTGAGCCGATCCGCACCTATAATGTGGACATGATCTCGATTGCCTTTTTCCTGCCCGACGACAATTCGCCGGTGATCTGGCGCGGGCCGATGCTGACCAAGCTGCTGACCCAGTTTATTTATGATGTGGAATGGGGCGAGTTGGACTACCTGATCATGGATATGCCACCGGGCACTGGTGATGTGCAACTGACCGTGGCGCAATCGTTGCCGCTCACCGGCGCGGTGATCGTCAGCACGCCGCAGGATGTGGCGCTGATGGATGCCAAGCGGGCCTTGGCGATGTTCCAGAAGCTGAATGTGCCGGTGCTGGGTATCGTGGAGAACATGACCACGTTCATCTGCCCCAACTGTCAACACGAAACGCCGATCTTCGGCCACGGCGGCGCGGCCACGGCGGCGCACGATCTGGATGTGCCGTTCCTGGGCGAGTTGCCGCTGACGCTGGAAGTGCGGATCGGCAGCGACACCGGCAAGCCGATCACGGTGGACCAGCCGCAATCGGCTCCGGCCGCAGCGTTCCGGGCGGTCGCCAAGAACTTGGCCGCGCAGATCAGCATCCTGGCCTATGCTCGCGCCGGGGCAGCGAGCCGACCCGCCGGCGCGCCGCTGCAACTGTTCCGCAAGCGGTCGGAGTCGTAAGGAGTCGGGTATCAGGTATCAGGTATCAGGGGTTAGGGGTCAGGGGTCAGATAACGGTAGGAGGGGGCTGTGTCCCCCGACAATGGGTGGCTTGGGAACGCGGGTTCCTGAGCCATCTGCTTTTAGGGGGCTTATGTTTGGGGGGCGCGGGGGCGCAACCGCATCGTGGGGCCGACCGTCGACGGGCCGTATTTGCACGGGCATCTGCCGGCCCACGCCGCGAGGAATGCGACGTAGTTGGGGTGGCGGCATAGGGTTCCGCCCGTAACCTTCTCGTCAATCATGCCGTATATAACTCAGCACGACCAAATGGCATAGAGTATGGAAGGGATAGACAGACACCATGGATCCTATGGACACATCCGCCCGCCCGCCGGCACCGCAACGACAAGATGACCCTAGTCGCACACCGGACGGTGCCCCCACGCTACTGCCGTACCACCCGGCGCAGTACAACACCCCGCTACCGTCGGGCGACGATTCGCTGCTTAAAAACCCGAGCATCGCCTTCGTTATCGAGCTGGTGGGGGGTATGGCCGGATTCTTGGGCTTGGGGCATCTCTACGCCGGGCGCTTCCTGCATGCTTTCCTCCTGCTGGTGGGCTGGTGGGTAGTGATCTTCGTCAGCCTCACCCCGCTCTCGATCCTCAGTGGCACGCTGGGCGGCTTTGCCATCTTCCTTGTCGCACTGTTGTACCTCGTGCCGGTTGCCTCCGCCCTGTGGCTCCGCAACGCACTGCTACAGCAACGGGGGACCGCTCGGCCGTAGGGTGCTGCTCTGCTAGCGGGGACTAGGATGGGGCGGCTTGGGAACCGCGTTCCCAAGCCATCTGCTTTTTAGGGGGGTTTATGTTCTGGGAGACATTGGCGGAGCCGTGGCAAGGCTGCTTGGCGGAGGCGTGGACGGCCTATTGTGCGGGGTCGCTGCCGATTGGTGCGGTGGTGACAGAGGCCGATGGCCCGGCTTACGGTGTTGGGATTGTGATCGGCGGGCTTCGGCGGCGGTCAGTGGTGACCGAAGGCACCGGATTGGAGATGGGGGTGGGCATCAAGGTAGCTTTGTAGCAGGATGGCGGCGGCGGTGCTGTCGATCTGGTCGCGCTGTTTGCGGGGGCTGATGCCGGCCTGGGTGAGCAGGCGGGCGGCTTCGACGGTGGTGAAGCGTTCGTCCCAATATTCGACCGGCACGGCGAGTTGCGTGGCGAGGTAGGCACCGAATTTTTGCACACGGTCGGCTTGCAGGCCGTGCGAGCCGTTGAGGTGCAGGGGTAGGCCGGCAATGACGCGGGCGGCGGCGTGTTCGGTGACCAGCGCGGCAATGGCGGCGGCATCGGCATTGCGCCCGCGCGCGCCCAGGGCAGGCAACGCACGGGCAACGAGGCAGAGTTCATCACTGACCGCTACGCCGATGCGTTTGCGGCCTAAATCGAGGGCTAGAATTCGCACGGGCTACTTCGGTTCGCCGGTGGCCGCGGGGCGGACCGTGGGCGCGGGGGTGCTGCCGCCGCCGCCGGTGCCGACTGAGTGCGTGTTGGGCAAGCCGACGCTGATGTTGGCGGCGATGTCGGGCATGCGGGCCTCGGTCGCCTGCTTGAAGAACGTGGGCGGGTTGACCGCCGTGACCTTGACGCTTTGGATGTAGGGGCTCAGGGTGGGATCAGCATAGATGGCGGCTTCCGCCGCTTGCGGGGTCAGGCCGCGGACCCTCGTTTTGATCTGCTCAATGATCTGCGGGTTGAGGGTGACGGTGTAGAGCAGGCGCGGGTTGGTTTCGGTGCGGAAGACGACGCGCCCGCCATCGCAGCCACTGGCCTGGGTGAGGGTCAGTTTCGTTTCGTCTATGCTGGATGGGTCTATGGCCGCTTCGACAATAGGCGGCAGGTTTTGCGGCGCGGCATCGAGCGCAGCCAGGGCGGCGTGGTGGCGCACTTCGGCGGGCGCATAGACATAGACACTGGCCGTGGTGGTCATGGCGCTACTCACCGAATCGGCTTCCGCGCCCACGGCGGGCAGCGCGCCGACGGCATAATCGGCATCGCCGGTGGGCAGTTGCAGCGTGCAGGTGAGCGGCAAGCGGTCGGGCGGCACTTTGCCTAGGATTTCGCCACTGGCCCGGTTGCGGAGATCGTCTTTGAGGGCTGCTTGCACGGCGGCCAAGTCTTTAGCATCCACGATCTTGACCGGGCGGGTGGTGCCACCGCCGGGCTTGCGGGTGGTGATATAGCTGGCGTTGCCGTATGCGCCGCCTAGATCGGCTCCGTTGTAGTCGGGTCCAGCGGCATCGGCTTGGATGTCTACTTCGCGCACGCCAAAGACGAGGGCGGTGAAGTCAGTGGCGGGCACAGTGACAGAATTGACGGTATGGTACGACTTGCCGTTGCCGCCGATTAGCTTAGTGCCGCCCGGTATAGCAATGCCGCCTGTGCCGTGGTTGGTGAAGCGGATCGTGCCGACCGCCGACTTATCGGGCACCTGCTTCACGCCACTGGTAGGCACGCTTTTGTTGCTGCTGAACTCGGCGTTGATGCGCTGGGCCTGCACTGGTTGGGCCACACGCGGCGCGGCGGGTGGCAGCGGCGCGGTCGTGCCGGTGAGCGGCGGGGTGCTGGTGAGGGGCAGCGTGGCGGTGACGAGGCCCGGCGCGGCGAGGCCGGGCAGGCTGCGCCCGGCGGCTCCCATCAGCACCGGCACCTCAATGCGGACGGTGCCCAGGTCGGCGGACTGGCGCGGGGTGATG
>Ga0123336_10005426_pt1 | contig 10164 bp, 9 predicted proteins | sample SSSSmetaG_FD_96466 | JGI IMG/M metagenome (GOLD analysis project Ga0123336, IMG submission 96466) | Glacier valley bacterial and archeal communities from Borup Fiord, Nunavut, Canada, to study Microbial Dark Matter (Phase II) - ​SSSS metaG | ecosystem: Environmental > Aquatic > Freshwater > Ice... | reverse complement strand
TGCTTCTTCTTCTCGTTGTCTTTTTTGCCGAAGGTTTCTTGCGACCTACCCATAGTGTGTGCAGCTGATTCGTGGTTTCTGTTTCGCCCGCCGGTGCAGCGGGTTGAAGCAGATGAAGTGGATGGGAGCGAAGATACGAAAGAACTCAGGTGAAACAGCCAGCGCGGGGGAAAAAGAAGGGGCGGAGACGAAATTCCACCAGCCGCCGCCACCCATAACGGGGGCCCTGCAAGGCTGCGAAGTACGTCAACCGGGCCATCTGCGGCTCCGCAGCGTCCGCGCTACCGCGCCCGCTGGGCCGGCGCCAGAAACGTCCAGGCCACGAACCGGCTGGCTTTCTGGCCCTGCGCCATGCCCACGGTGCGCACGTCGAGGGCCCCGGCGTGGTGCAGCGCGCGGTACACGCCGGGCAGCGAGTCCTTGCTCGAAAGCAGCGTGGTGAACCAGCGGCAGCGGTCGGGCAGGCGGGCGCTTTCAGCCACCATGCGGTCCACGAAGCCGGCCTCGCCGCCGGGGCACCACAGCTCGGGCGCTTGCCCGCCAAAGTTGCGCGCCGGCCGCAGGGCGGCGGGGGCGCCCAGGTTCGTGAGCTTGCGCCGCGTGCCGGCGGCCGCCGCCGCCGCCGAGGCGTGGAAGGGCGGGTTGCACAGCGTGAGGTCGAACCGCTCGTCAGGGCCAACGATGCCGGCGAAGACGGCCGCTGGGTTCGGCTGCCGGCGGATTTCGACGGCCCCGGCCAGCTCCGGGTTGGCTGCCACCAATGCCTGTGCGGCGCGCGCGGCCACGGCATCGGCTTCGGAGCCGACGAAGCGCCAGCCGTACTCGTGGTGGCCGATGATGGGATAGATGCAGCTGGCGCCCGTGCCCACGTCGAGCACCCGCACGGCCGGACCCCGCGGAATGGTGCCGCCGTGGTCTTCGGCCAGCAGGTCGGCCAGGTAGTGCAGGTAGTCGGCCCGGCCCGGAATGGGCGGGCAGAGGTAGCCGCCGGGCAAATCCCAGTGAGCGAGGCCGTAAAAATGCTTCAGCAGGGCCCCGTTGAGGGCGCGCACGGCGGCGGGGTCGTCGAACGCGATGCTGAGGTCGCCGAACGGGTTGGGCCGCACGAAAGGCGCCAGGGCCGGGCTGTCGGCAACGAGCTGCGGGAAGTCGTAGCGGGCGCGGTGCCGGTTGCGCGGGTGCAGGGCAGTTTTCTCGGCCGGAAAGCCGCGGTGGGGGAGTTGCTTCATAGTAGCGCGAACTTTATAGCTCGCGTCCCCGCGCCGTTAGAATGGCTTTAACGGTGCGGGGACGCGAACTACAAAGTTCGCGCTACTGTGCGCCACTGCGCGCTACGTGGTTTTGTAGAGGTACCAACCCTGGCCCAGCGCCCGCAGCACGATGAGCCGGTCGGGGCTCATGGCGGGCAGGGCGGCGGGGTTGGGCTCGAACAGCAGCCCCACGGTGTTGCCGCTCATGCCGCCAATCAGGAATTCGAGGCCGGTGGCTGTGCCGGTGTCGCGCCCGCCCACGCGGGTCACGAACAGCCGGCGCAGCAGCGCCGCCAGGGCCGGGTTGGCGGTGCGGCTCGTGTCGGCGGCCAGGGCCGGGGTATTGCCGGCGCGGGCGAGGCGGGCGGCTTCGGCAAAATCGGCCCGGTGCCGGCCGAAATGGGCGGCGATGTCGGCGTCGGGGCCAGTCCAGAGGCGCAGGCTGCCCACGGTGAAGGCGTGGCTGGCGGCGGGGTGGCGGCGGTCGTACTCGGCCACCTCGGCCGGCGGCATGGCCGTGAGAATGCTCAGCATGGGCGGGCCCAGGTGGGTCATGGCTAGGTTGCGCACGGCGCCCAGCTTCCAAGCGTCGGCCTCGCGGCGGAAGTGCAGGTAGAAGTCGCGCCGGCCCGCCGAGTCCTGCAATTCGACGGCTACCACGGCCGTAGCCGCGCCCTGCTGCACCAGCTGGCAGCGCCGCCGCACCTGCGCCGGCAGCTGCTGCCCCAGGGTTTGCTGGCGGGCCTGGCCGGCGGTTTCGCAGCACAGGTAGCCCCGCATGAGCGGCCAGCCGGCCGGCGCCACAAACTGCTCGGCAATCTGCAGCGGCTGCAGCGGCCCGGCGGCGCGCACGGCCGGCGGCAGCCACAGGCACAAGGCTAGTAAAAGGTGCTTCATGAGTAAACCTAACCCCAAACCAGCGCCGGATGATTCCAGCGGGCCGCGGCCGGCTCCAATCGGTCAGCCCCGCGAAAGTGGCCGTTGGCTCAACTGCGTTGCCACAAGGGCCGCTTAAAAACTTTTATCGATGTCGTCACGCGGCCAGGTGCTGGCGCACGTCTGCGACGCGTTGCCGCCCGGCTGCGAGTCTCCGACTCGGGTGCGAACGACTGGCGGCGGAGCTGGCCAGCGGCTCATTCCCGAGCCACGGGCTCGCAGCCAGTGGGCAGCGCGTCAGAGACGCGCGCCAGCGCTTGGCCGTGTGACAGCCATGACGCCAGTGGCCGCTTTCGGCTCGAACGGCTTCTAAAACGACTAGCGCCGGGGCGCCGGTCCTTTGTTGCGCCCGCCGGCCTTGCTTTTGGCCGCGGCCGGGCCGGCGGAAGGCCGCCGGGGCTCGGTGCCGGGCCCGCTGCTTTTGGGCCGGGCCGGGCTGCTGAAGCCGGGTTTGGCGGGGCGCTTGCCGGGGCCGCCAGCCTTGGGTTTCTCGGGGCGCGGCCCCACCAGCCGTTGCTCGACGGGTTTTTTTGCGAAGGCGGGCCGGTGTGCGGCTTGGGGGCGCGGGGCTCGTCGGGGGACTTGGGGCCGGGGCGCTTGCCGCCGGAAGCGTCTTCGGTGCACGACGATTTCGCCACCATTTTCATGATGCCGGCCAGCTCGGCGGGGGTCAGCTCGCGCCAGTCACCCACGGGCAGGCCTTTCACGGTCACGTTCATGATGCGGACGCGCTCGAGCTTGACCACCTCGTAGCCGAAATGCTCGACCATACGGCGAATCTGGCGGTTGAGGCCCTGCACCAGCGTGATGCGGAAGAGGTAGGGCGTCTCCTTCTCGATGAGGCAGGGCTTGGTGACGGTGCCCAGCATGGGTACGCCGTGGGCCATTTCGTCCAGCATGCGGTCGCTGAGGATGCGGTTTACTTGCACGAGGTATTCCTTCTCGTGCCGGTTGCCGGCCCGCAGAATCTTGTTGACGATGTCGCCGTCGCTGGTCAGGAAAATCAGGCCCGACGAGTCCTTGTCGAGCCGGCCGATGGGGAAGACCCGGGCCGCGTGGTTCACGTAGTCCACGATGTTGCCGCGCACCCCCGGCTCGGAGGTGCTCGTCACGCCCACCGGCTTATTGAAGGCCAGATACACGGCGTCTTCGGCCTGCTTGGGTTCGAGCTTGTGGCCGTTCACGCTCACGCGGTCGCGCGGGCCCACTTGGTCGCCCACCTGCGCGGGCTTGCCGTTGAGCAGCACCTGGCCCTGCTCGATGAAGCGGTCGGCTTCGCGGCGCGAGCACAGGCCACTTTCGCTGATGAATTTGTTGAGGCGGGTGGCGGCGGGCATTGGGAGCGCAGTAGGAGGGAAGCGCCGGAAACCCCGGCGGCGGGGCGGGGCGGCAATAGAGGCAAGTTACGGCTTTCGGGAGCGGTGGGGCCGCCGCCAACTCCGGCAAAAACCCGCAACCCGCGCCGGCTGTGTCCGTTAGCCTTAACGCATTCAACCCTAACAACTGCTCTTTCGATGACTGACCACCCCACCATTTTCCCGCCCCAGCACCAGGACGCGGGCGCCGGCCACCCCGGTCTGGAGTACAAAATGACCCCCGAGCCCGAGTTCATCCGCGAAGGCTACAAAGGGGCCGACAAGCTCAAGGGCAAGGTGGCCCTCATCACGGGCGGCGACTCGGGCATTGGCCGGGCCGTGGCCGTGCACTTCGCCGTGGAAGGCGCCGACGTGGCCATCGGCTACTTCCCCACCGAGCAGCAGGACGCCGAAAAGGTGCAGGACCTGGTGCAGGCCCACGGCCGCCGCTGCCTGCTGCTGCCCGGCGACCTCAAGGACCCGGCCTTCTGCCGCGAAATCGTGGCCCGCACCGTGGCCGAGCTGGGCGGCCTGAACATCCTGGTGAACAACGCCGCCGAGCAGAACTGGCACGAGTCGCTGGAAGAAATCAAGGACGAGGAGCTGGATAGCATCTTCAACCTCAACATCATCGCCATGTTCCGCATCACGCGGGCCGCCCTGGCGCACCTCAAGGAAGGCGACAGCATCATCAACACCGCTTCGGTGAACGGTTTCAAGGGCAACGAGACGCTGCTCGACTACACCAGCACCAAGGGCGCCATCACGGCCTTCACGCGGGCCCTGTCGCTGCAGCTCATCAAGAAAGGCATTCGGGTGAACTCGGTGGCGCCGGGCCCTATCTGGACGCCGTTCATCACGGGCATTGGCCTGCTCAAGCTGCCCTTTTTTGGGAAAGATGTGCCCATGGGCCGCGCCGGCCAGCCCTCGGAAGTGGCGCCGTCCTACGTGTTCCTGGCCTCGGAAGACGCCTCGTATTTCTCGGGCCAAACCCTGCACCCCAACGGCGGCTCGGTGGTGAATGCCTGACGCTGCGCTTAATGAGCAACGAAGAATGGCGCGGGGCTTCGGCCCCGTGCCAGCTACTGTCCGGGCTCCAGCCCGGAAGAACGAAACCCAAACAAGTTAATGGCGCGACCCGGCCGCAGGCCGGGCAGTAAACGGCACGGGGCCGGAGCCCCGCGCCATCCCTCGTTAAGCGCAGCGCTACAACTGCCAGCTTCGTCGCGCCGTAGAAGCAGCCGCGGCCGCAGATTGCGGCCGCGGATTTTCTCATTCATTTCATCTTCATGAAAAATTTCCTGTTGCTGAGCGCCGCCGCGCTGTCGCTCGCTGCCTGCACCCAAGACAAGCCCGCTGCCGAAACGGCGGCGACCACTGCCCTGCCCGCGGCCACCGACACCACGGCCGTGGCGGCGCCCGACACCATTGCCTACCGCACCGCCGCCCGCCGCACCGCCGACCGCGTGGCCCAGGACCTGGCCGTGACCGACCCGGCCGTGCGCCGCCGCCTCGAAAACACGTACTACACCCGCGCTGGCCGCATCGGCGAGCTGGAAGCGAACTACGCCACCGACACCGCCGGCCGCTACCAGGCGATGCGCATGGCCAACGACCAGGCCGACGAGGAAATCCGCACCACCCTCAACAACCCGGCCTCCTACAGCACCTACGCCACCAAGCGCGCCGAATACGGCGAGGGCCCGTACTCGGCCGCGCCGGTTGCGGCCGCCACGGCTGCCCGGCGCCCGGCGCGTCAGGGAACCAGCGTGGGCCAGGGCTCGGGCGTGAAAAAGATGGAACGCGAAGACGACGGCGACCGCAAAACCAAGTACGAGAACGGCGCCAAGGTGAAGGTGAACGAGGACGGCTCGCGCAAAATCAAGCTGGCCGACGGCACCAAAATCAAGATTGATGAAAACGGCAAGCGCACGGTGAAATAGCGGTTAGCGGCTAGTGACGTACAGCCACTAACCGCTAATTGAACCGACAAATCAAGCTGTTGCACCCCGCCCGTTCCTCTGCGAACCTCCGCGTTGACCTCTGCGGACCTCTGCGAGAAATGAAGTCAGGAGACGACACACTAGATTCACTTGTCAACTCAGCCAACCCTTAACCACTAAAACTGGACTGACCACGACGCCCCCGCGAACGGCCCGTAGCTGTAGGGCGCGAACCGGCCCTGCCGGTACCAGGGGCGCGGGCGGGGCGGCGGGGCCAGGCCGGTTTCCTTGGCGGCGGGGCCGTCGGGGGCGGGGGCCTCGGCGCGGGTGCGGCCGTTGCGAACGGCGATTTTGGCAAAGGCGTAGCCCAAGGCGATGCCGACCGGGTAATCGGAGGCCCAGTGCACCCCGTTGTTGAGCATGGAATAGCCCAGCAGGCCAATCAGCGAGTAGCCGACGGGGCGGACGAAGCGGTACTCGGGGTAGTTATCGGCGATGACCGTGACCGTGGCCATCGCCGTGGCCATGTGGCCCGTGGGGAAGGCATCGTAGCTGGGCACCGAGTTCTGGTAGCGGCTGTAGGAGGGAAACAGGTGCCACTCGCCGCGCGGCTTGGTCGATGCAAAAGGACTTTGGCGCCCGGTGCTGCGCTTGAGGGCCTGCACCATCAGCCCGGTGCTGAGGATGGCTTGGCCGAGCTGGCTGGAGGTTTGCAGGGCGCGGTTGTCCTTGCGCAGGCCGCCAACCACCCAAAAGCCGGTGGCCACGCTTAGGTGGGTCCAGCCGTCGCCGAGATAGTAGAAGGTGCTGTTGAGGTTGTCGGGCACGTTGAACTCGAAGGGCAGGTTGGCCGAGCCGACGCGGATGGGAATGTAGATGAGGGTTTTTTGGGTGCTCCGGGCGGCCAGCCCCAACTGCTTGCCCACGTCCTGCGACCAGGCCAGAATGGGCTCGTCGGCCACCCACAGCGCCAGCGAGCCGAGGGCCAGCCCGATGAAAGTTTCCGTGTGCTCGCGCCGGAAAGCGTAGGCCGGAAACTGCCCCAAATCGCGCGGAATGTGCGCCAGCCAGCGGAAGGGCCGGGGCCGGTCGTAGTGCCAGGTGACGCCGGGGCCCACCGTGAAATCGGCCCGCCGGCCCTGGGCGTCGCGGGTGGCGTGGGGCAGGGTGTCGGCGGGTGCCGGGGCACGTTGCGCCGTGTCGGCCGGTGCAAAGAGGGCGGATGCGGGAGCCGCCGGGCGAGCCAGGCTGGCCGACGAAGGGTGCAGGCCGAGTAAAAGGGCAGGAAATAGCCAGCGCAAGCGGACGGGGTAGGGAAAGGTCACGTAATAAGGTGAATCGATAGAACAGCTAGGCCAACTGCGGCCACGGGCCGACCGGGCCGGATAAAACAGTTAGCAGCAGGGGCGAAGGTGCCCCGCACGGACTTCCACAAAGGTAACGCCGGCGTCACGCCGGGTTAACGCGCCCGGCCTCGCGCCCGGCTGATGGGCAGCGCCGCCGAATATTTTTAAGCCCCTGGCGTATCTTGCTGGCAGACCGTGCCGCGCCGGCCGGTGGCTGTTTCTGCCTTGCTCATGCTTCCCGTAGCCCCACCGCTCCAACCTGTCCCGGCCGCTGCGCAAGGCGCTGCGGCGCCCGCCGCGGCCATTGCCGCCAACCAATTCGGGGCGGCGTTTGCGGCCCTGCGGCAGCGGGCGCCCGCGCTGCGCCAGGAAGACGTGGCGGGCCGCCGCGCCCGCCTGCGCAAGCTCGGCGACTGGCTGCACGCGCACCGTCCCGCCATTCAGCGAGCCCTGCTGGCCGACTTCCGCAAGCCCACTGCCGAAACCGACCTGACCGAAATCTGGACCTCGCTGGTCGAGCTGAAGCACACCACCAGCCACCTAAAAAAGTGGATGGCCCCGCGGCCGGTGGGCGCGAGCGTGGCCCTGCTGGGCACCCGCTCCTGGGTGCAGGTCGAGCCCAAGGGCGTGGTGCTGATTATCGCGCCCTGGAACTACCCGTTCTACCTGGCCGTGGGCCCGCTGATTTCGGCCATCGCGGCCGGCAACGCCGTAGTTATCAAGCCCGCCGAGCAGACGCCCGCTACCTCGGCCCTGCTGCGGCAGCTGTGCGAAGACCTGTTCCGGCCCGACGAGGTGCTGCTGCCCGAAGGCGGCAAGGAAACCGCCACCGAGCTGCTGAAGCTGCCCTGGGACCACATCTTCTTCACCGGCAGCCCCGAAGTGGGCAAGATTGTGATGCGCGCCGCCGCCGAGCACCTCAGCGGGCTGACCCTGGAGCTGGGCGGCAAGAATCCCGCCGTGGTGGACGCCACCGCCGACTTGCGCGACGCGGCCGAGAAAATCGTGTGGGGCAAGTTCCTCAACAACGGCCAGACCTGCGTGGCCCCCGATTACCTACTGGTGGAAGAAAGCGTGCAGCCCGAGCTGCTGCGGGAGCTTGCGGCAGCCATTCAGCGGGCCTACAACCCCACGGGCGCCGGTATCGAGCGCTCCGAATCCCTGGCCCGCATCGTGAACCAGCACCACTTCGCCCGCCTCGCCGGGCTGCTCGAAGACGCGCAGACCCGTGGCGCCACCGTGGCCGCCGGTGGCACCGTCGACGCCGCGCAGAACTACATCGAACCCACTTTGCTCACCAACGTGCCGGCCGGTGCCCGGGTGCTGGAGGAAGAGATATTCGGCCCGCTGCTGCCCGTGCTCACCTTCCGGCACCTGAACGAAACCGCGGCCTACATCAACGCCCGCCTCAAGCCCCTGGCCCAGTACGTGTTCAGCCGCAGCGCCGAAAACCGCCGCTACCTGCTCGAGAACGTGTCGGCCGGCGGCGCGGGGCTCAACGAAACCGTGCTGCATTTTGCCCACCCCGAGCTGCCCACCGGTGGCGTGGGCAACTCCGGCCTGGGCAAAGCCCACGGCCACGCCGGTTTCCTGGCCTTCAGCAACGAAAAGGGCGTGATGCGCCAGCGCGTGGGCTTCACCGGCATCAAGGCCATGTACCCGCCCTACACCGGCCGGGTGCAGCGGCTGATTGGGCTGCTGGTGAAGTATCTGTAGCGCCTCGGTACCTCTCTGCCCGACAGGTTACATTTCAAGGGCGTCGGCATTAAATGGCACGATGACTTTCTCTGTTCTGCGCATAAGCTGGCTGTTGAGCGTTGGCTTCCTTTCAACGGCCTGCGACCAGGCACCCATTGTCGCTTTCGCGCAGCCTTTTCCGGCCGAGGCGCCTGTAATGGTGGAATTTCCGGTGCGCCATTTGGGGGTGTATACGGCTGCGGACTCCAGTACCTCTCTCTGCATTGGGCCAACAGCGGTGTGGCGGCAGGAACTGCGCCAGTGAAAGCTCAGCCGCCACCGGCTTGATTCGCTGCCCTGCCATTTCGCAACCGACAGTACTTACCGGGATGCTCTTGGACGCCTGCACCACCTGCATCTGGTCGGTACGGATTCGTTACGCGACACTTGGTTGGAACAGGACACCATCTTCAACCTGGCCGGCAGCAGGGCCAGGCATTTGCGTAAGTTTCAAGGACGCTACTATTTAAATACGCCGGAAACGGATGCCGGTGAGTGGCAGGTGCAGCGCCTGACAATAACCGGCCGCCGGCTGCTGTGGCAAACCCTGGGGCAGGATACGCTTCGCCTGCTGGCGCTGGATGCGGCCACGGTACGCCGCCAGCCCCGGTCAGGAGCGGCTACGTTTCGACTGGCGCCAGCTGCCGGGCAGCAAACGCGCCGCGTGGGCAGCTACGTCGGCCTGTGGGAAACCGCCGACGAGTTTGCGCGGCGCCATTGAGTGGAATGAGGCGGTAGCGGATGCACCATCGACTACTGCGTCCGGCGCTGCTGCATCTGGGCGGCTATTTTTTGCTGAGTCCCTCTCGTTTGCAATTGCTTGAACTTGGCGGGGCCCATCACCAGCTGCAGCTCCTTTTGCGAGTCGCCGTTGATGCGCTTCAACTCCGTCATCAACTGCGCAGACTTCGGAGGAAACTTCTCTTTGGCGGCGTTGGCTTGTTCCACGGTGCTGCCCAGAATCGCGCGGACTTTACCGGTTTGCTCGGGCGTTAGCTTGAGTTCGGTGGCCATCACGTCGGCCAGGTCGCGGGCGGCGGTGGGCGGCGTGGGCGAGTCGGGCGTGCGCACGGTTTCGACCACTGGGGCCGGCTTGTCGCGGCGAAAGACGGAGCAGCTGGCCGCGGCCAGCGATAGGACCAGCAGGAAGGAAGAACGAACGGAGCGCATAAAGAAGCATTGCGATGTTCTCCGAGTACGCAGGAAACCGTGGCTGGGTGCATCTGCGGCCAAAAAACCAGACAAATGTTCGGTAGCCCGGACTCTGCGAGTCCGGGTCGACCCATGCCCGGACTCGCAGAGTCCGGGCTACATGCACGCGACATCACGCCAGCGCCAGGCGTTGCGTCTTTACCGGGCGGCTGCTTTTTAGCCCCTGGGCGGTGAAGTGGGCCAGGGCCATGATGGTGAGCATTGGGTTGACGCCGCTGCACGCCGGAAACGCCGAGCCGTCGGCCACGAAGAGGTTTTGCACCTCCACGGTTTCGCCGCTGAGCCTGAGCGGGTGGGTGGCGGCGTCGCCGCCCATGCGGCAGGTGCTCATCTGGTGGGCGCTGTAGAGGCCGAACTGGTTGGGCTTCCAGCTTAGGTGGGGCAG
>Ga0123336_10005424_pt1 | contig 10165 bp, 10 predicted proteins | sample SSSSmetaG_FD_96466 | JGI IMG/M metagenome (GOLD analysis project Ga0123336, IMG submission 96466) | Glacier valley bacterial and archeal communities from Borup Fiord, Nunavut, Canada, to study Microbial Dark Matter (Phase II) - ​SSSS metaG | ecosystem: Environmental > Aquatic > Freshwater > Ice... | reverse complement strand
TCCTGCTCGAAGACGAACACGTCTCGAGCGCCGTAACGGTCCACCTCGTCACCGTGGCGCAGCACGGGGCCATAATCCTGGGCCTCGAGTCGAAGTGTGGCGCTGGGGCGTCTATCGGCGTAGGGAAGAGGTTCAAGATTTTCGGTGTTTAGAGTGCTCATTTTGCCTCACAGAATTTATGATGTAGGTCTTATGAAAGAGAGATTCCCATGTTTCACTCGAGGAGTCTCTGCTTGTCCGTTAAATGATTGAGGGCCTGCTCGCTCGAGGGCTGAAAAAAGCCAGGAGTTTCTCGAGTTCACTCCCGGCCCTATCCTTCCTCTCGAGCGCTACTTGGCCCAGCTCTCGCTTTTCCAATCGGGGTTCTGACCAATGAGGTAGTCGGCGGCCTTGAGCCAGCTCGCTTGCAGCGCTTTCTGGGTATCCTCGAGACTGGCACTTCCCAGCAGGTAGCCCTGCAAAATCTGGGGGTATTCCTTTTGGGTTTGAGGGGAAAGATAAAATAGGACCTGCAAGGTGTTGGTGCGAGGTTTTTCACCCCAGGTTCCGGCTCCGAAACCGTCAATTGCGTCGACGGCTTTGACCCCTTTAAGCGCGGCGGCCCCCGTCGAGGCGGTGAGCCAGGGCTGGTTGTACTTGGGTGAGGTGATGTACTGCAAGAAGCGCACCGCGTTTTTGAGGTTCTCGCCTTTGGTCGAGGCCGGAATCATGTAGCTCGTCCCGCCCGCAGTCACCCCAAAACGGGCGGGGGCATTGCTCGAGAGCGCTGTGGTAGCCTTGGTCAAGGTAGGCCAACCGACGCTGCCCACCTTGAAGCTGGGCTTGGCATCCTGAATTTCGGACACCGCGAAGTTGACCGCCCAGGCCATGGCCGCCTTACCCGCCAGGAAATCCTTGAGGTTGATGGCCGCTCCAGAGGTAGGCTTGATACCTGACCAGTTGGGGGTGGCGTTGTCATAGACCTCCTTGAGCAACACAAGGCTCTGGCGCATCTCGGGAAGGCCCCCAAGGTTGACCCCGGACTTGAGCACTCGAGCGTAGGATTTAGAGGTGAGCGCGCCTGCCTTTCCGGGCTTTCCAAAAGCGCTATACCGATTCCATCTCACGAAATACTTGTCCAGAAGTTGGTCGGCGAACGTGGATAAAGTCCAACCTAGGGCGTTTTCCGAGTTGTCCATCGCCAGTGGAACGTATCCGGCAGCCTTGAGCTTGGGTACCGCTGCACGCCAGTCTTCCCAGGTCTTCAGGGGAAGTTTGACCCCGGCCTTGGCGAAGGCGTCCTCATTGACAAACAGCCCTACCGAAACCAAGTTGAAGGGAACCCAGTTGTAGTTGCCCGAGGTATCCAGGTTGCTTTCGTTGAATCCGGCAGGCACAAAAGCGTCAATCCAGCGTTTGTACTCGGGAGCGTAAGGGTTGGGCTGGAGCAGGTAATCGTTGAGAGCTACCACCTGCGAGGGCTTGTAGGCCGCTTGATTGAAGATGAGGTCGGCGGCGCTTCCCGCCTGAAGCTGGGTGCTGAGCGTCTGGTAAAAGCTGCTGATGGGCAGCACCGTGGTCTTAACGTCCACACCGGGGTTGAGGGTTTCATACTGCTTGACCATCGCTTCCCAGGCGTCTCCGAAGCTGGTGCCGGAGTTGTTCCACTGGTTGGGTCCGGCGATGTTGAGCGTGGCGGCGTGGGCCGCTCCAACGAGGGTAGCGGTCAATGCGACGGTGAGGATGAGTTTGTTTTTCATGGTGTGCTCCTTGTGGCGAAAAAGGGTGGGGCGACAGGATTAGCTCGAGGAAATTACGGCGACGAAGAACAAACAATAGGGTCCAGAGCAACCTCCAGGGGTGGCATATTTGCGGCTCGAGGAAACGGGTTTACAGCTTGGTGCCTCCGGCCTGAAGACCGGCGACGAAGTATTTGGAGGCGAAAGCGAACAGGATGAGCAGCGGTAAGCTGGCCAGCAGGTAGCCCGCAAAGAGGGGTCCGTAGTCGGTGGTGAGCTGGTTGGTGAAGAACTGTAAACCCGTGCCGATGGTGCGCTTGGCGGGGTCGTTGATGACCAGCAGCGCCCAGAGGTACTCGTTCCACACCCCGGTCAGGGTGGTGATGATGACCGTGCCCATGGTGGGAAAAATAAGCGGGAGCACGATGCGCCCGTAAATCTGCGGCCCACTGGCCCCATCGAGCAGCGCGGCCTCGAAGGTTTCCTCGCCAATGCCCGTTATGGCGTTACGCATCAGATAGACCGTGGTATACAAATTGCCCACGGTATAGGGGATAATCAGCGCCCATAAGGTGTCAATCAGGTGGAGGGAGCGCATCAGGATAAACAGGGGAACCAGATTGACCACCCCCGGAACCGCCAACAGGGCGATGATGCTCACGAAGAAGAAATTGCGCCCTGGGAAGCGGTAGCGGGCGAATACAAAGCCCGAAACGGTGCCCAGCAACAAAATGGCCAGCGATGTGACCGCACCTACAAAAAAACTATTGAGTGTATAGCCGCGAATCTGTTCCCAGGCCACCGCGTAGTTTTCAAGGTGTAGCGGAAAGGTAGGCAGCCAGTAACTCTGGACAAGCTGGGCCTGGGTCTTGAACGAGCCGACCAAGATGAACAAAAAGGGAAACAGCCCCAGGAAGGCCACCAGCGCCAAAATACTGCCGATGACCACATCGTTCTGGCGGGTGGTCCATCCCCGGCTCGAGCGCACTTTTGGGGAAATCAGGGCCGGAGCAGTCACCGGGTCCTCCCACTCGAGAGACGCCCAAACACTCGAGGCAGGCTCTGGTAGCTCAGACTCAGCACCAGCGAGACCGCGAACAAAACTGTGCCCATCGCCGCGCCGTAGCCGAAGTTGCCGGAACTGATACCGCTCTGTACCATCCAGACCACCGGGGTGGTGGTCGAGAACGCCGGACCCCCGTTGGTGGCCAGCAGCAAGGTGAGGCTTCCCGCCTGGGTCAGTCCAATGAGCGCCAGCATGGTCAGCAGGCCAAATTGGGTGCCTAGAAGCGGCAAATCTATGGAAAACACCCGCCGCATCCTCGAGCAGCCGTCAATCGCTGCCGCGTCCAGAATGTCTTTTGGAATATTTTGTAGGCCCACCAGAATCAGCAGAAAAGGCAGCCCTGCACCCGAGGAAATCAAAATCAGAGGAAAGCCCACCATCATCAAGGACCCCAGCGCGGTATGCGGGTCGCCCAGCCAGTTGTGGGCTAGTCCACCCAGACCCACGCCGTTCAGGAAGGTGTTAAACACCCCGTCGTTGGGGTCGTACAAAAAGGACCACACGAAGGCGAACACCGCCGCCGGAAAGGCGATAGGCAAAATGAGCAGGGTCCGTAAGGCGTACTCGAGCCGGGGACTCGAGATAGAGATGAGCAGCTCGGCGACTACCAGGGGAATGGCCCAGCCCACGGTGATGCCGAACAGGAAGTACCAGATGGCGTTGACGAAGCCCTTCCAGAAGGTGGCGTCTTGCAGCAGGGCGCGGTAGTTTTCAAACCCCACGAACACTCGAGCGTCCTGCGCGGTGGAGTTGAACAGCGACTCGAGCACCCCCTGCACCGTGGGCCAGTAAGCAAAGACTGCAATCAAAGCCAGGGTGGGCAGCAGGGCTAAATACAGCGGCCAGGACGCCAGAATGCGCTCGAGCGTGTTTTTCTTTCTCGCGCCCTGGACCTCGGGTTTAAAAACATTGACCCGCCTTTGTGCCATATTGCCTCCAGCGGTCTGAGTGAGGGTCCGCTTTGATAGGGTGGATTGGGTGCCAGTAACAGAAAAGGGTTCAGTGGAACTTCGCACCACCCGCGCCATATAAAACTCGACTGGGCAGGTGCAGAAAAAGGAAAAACGCTGTATCGCTGATTCGGTTTTTGCATTCTAGTGCCCTGAGACCGATGTTGAAATAGCTCAGTTTATCTAATATAGAGTATATTCCTGTCATGAACCCGATACGGCTCGAGTCAGCGCACCCTCCTTTTTTACCCTTCTGTCAGATTGCGCCGCGCCATCACATCAAGCGCCGGGGGTATTCGACCTGGCGACAGCACGGTACCGACGACTGGTTGCTGACCCACACCCTCGGTGGGAAAGGTCGCTTTGGTTTTGTGGGAGGGGAAATCATGGTTGAACCGGGTGACGCGGTATTGATTCGCCCTGGGACGCTGCACGATTACGGGGTTGAACCGAGCCTGGAATACTGGGACATCATCTGGGCACATTTTTGCCCTAACCCCGGCTGGCTCGAGTTGCTGAATTGGACTGAGGTTGCACCCGGTTTGATGTGTCTGAGGGTGACGAACCCGGCAGTCGCCCACAAGATAGAGATTCAGTTGAAAGAGATGAATCAGCTTGCCCGGAGTGCCTCACCTAAGCGTGAAGCTCTCGCCCTAAACGCCCTCGAGAGGGCACTTCTGATGTACGGTGACTATCACACCGACACCGTGGTCAACAGCCTGGACCCACGCATTTCGGGGGTGATTGAGTACATGCGCACCCATCTCAAAGCCAAGTTCTCGCTTGCAGACTTAGTTCAGTTAAGTCAACTCTCCACCTCGCGGTTTTACCACCTATTTTCGGCACAAACAGGTCAATCACCCTATGAATTCCTCGAGTTTGTACGCCTGGACTGGGCCAAGCACCTTCTGGAAACCACCAGCCTTAAAATCTGGGAGGTGGCTGCCGAGGTGGGGTTCGAGGACGCCCTCAATTTCAGCCGGAGATTTAAGCACCGCGTGGGTTTGAGTCCGAAAATGTACCGTGACACCCTCAGCACCATGTCAGAATCCGCGATTTTTGATAGGGATTAGACCGCTCGAGGTCCGGCCATTTCACACTTTGCAGCTATCTGTACCCGACATTTTTACCTGGAATTTATACCTGACACTATTTGTACCCGACGTTCATACCTGATAAGGGTGCAATAAGTTTTGAGAGGGCCAATTCGGTGTGAGCAACCGGGACGGGTTCAGGTGGAACTTCGCACAACCACCTCCATGGGCAGCTCGAGGCGCACATCGTCGCGCTCGAGAGTGCCTGTAATCCGTCCCAGCAGCAGGTCGGCGGCCTGAAAGCCCAGGTCGCGCACCGGGAAATGGATGGTCGTCAGGGCGGGGTGGGTGCAGTGGGCGTACTCGAAATCGTCGAAACCCGTGACCGCGACATCCTCGGGAACTCGCAGGCCCTGGGCTTGTAGCTCGATGATGGTCCCCACCGCGAGGCGGTCACTGGCACACACCACCGCGTCGAAAGGGGAATCCTCGAAGCGCTCGAGCAGGCCCCGCATCCCGAGGCGGGCGTTCTCGATGCTGTAGTCGGTGTGAACCAGAAGTTCAGAATGAAGTTTCAGTCCAGCCTCGTCACAACCGACTCGAAAACCTACGTGGCGCTCGAGGTTGTGCCACACATTAAGCTCGGTTTCGGGGGGTCCACCCACGAAAGCTACTTTCTTGCGGCCTCGCTGGGCCAGATGAGCCACTGCGGCGACAATCCCCTTGCGGTAGGGACCACACACGGTCAGAATGTTTTGAGCGGCGTCGGGCTGGTCAAAAAAGACCAGCGGGTAGGCCAGCGAAGCCACCTGCTCGAGCAGCGGATAGGGCGGCATCGCTCCCAGGATGGCACCGTCGATGCGCCCGGTCATCAGGGCGCGGCGCAGGTCCTCGAGGCCGGGGGTGACGGGTTGAATCACCAAGTGGTATCCGTCTAAGCCCAGGCGTTCGGTGATGCCGCTAAGAATCAGACCCATGGAGAGGTCGGCAAAATCACCGAAGCTATGGGACACGAAGGCCACGCTGAACGCTTTGGCATGGTTGAGCGAACGGGCGGCGTGGTTGGGTTGATAGTCGAGTTCCCGCATCGCCTCGAGCACTTGCGCTCGGGTGTGCGGAAGCACGTTGGCACTGCTGTTGACCACCGCTGAAACGGTAAAGACCGAGACTCCGGCTCGAGCGGCGACCTGTCTCATGGTGGGGGGACGTTGCGTAGTGTTCACCTCCTGGTTTTTGCCTGGGGTCAGGGTCACAAAATGGGTTAGACAAAGACTGGACGTGTGCGTCCTCGCCTCGCCTCACGAGAAGGGGGATTTCCTCTCGAGCACTTGACCTAACCGGTTAGATGACTTAGTATCAGGCCCAAGCCCAGCTTTGTCAAGCGCGAACGTGTGGATAAATTCCGTGCAAATTGCGTCCTGGACGCATACTCTCTCGAGGACCCCTATGAAACTCACCCCTGTTCGAATGCGCTGTGAACACCTCGAGAATCCGCTGGGTCTCGACTCGAAGCTTCCTCGCCTTTCCTGGGCACTCGAGGGCGAAGGCCGGAACCGCCGCCAGACCGCCTACCAGATTTTATGTGCCTCCCGCCTGGACTTGCTCGAGTCGGAAAACGCTGACCTGTGGGACTCTGGACGCGTCACCTCGAGCGAGAGTGTACTCATTGCCTACGCGGGCCTCACCTTGGGTTCTGGTCAGCGGGTGTACTGGAGAGTACGGGTGTGGGATGAATCCGGGACCTTGGGCCAGAGTGGGTCGGCGTGGTGGGAGATGGGCCTGCTCGAGCCGCAGGACTTCCGGGCACAGTGGATTCGGCTCGAGCGTGAGGGCGCAGACCTGATGCCCGCCCCGATGTTTCGCCAAAGTTTTAGGCTCGAGAAACCCCTGAAGTCCGCCCGACTGTACGCCAGTGCGCGGGGGGTGTACGAGGCCCGACTCAACGGAAAAAAGGTGGGCGATCAGGTGCTGGCTCCCGGCTGGACCGACTACGACACCCGCGTTCAGTACCAGACCTTTGACGTGACCGCGTTGCTCGAGCCGGGAGAAAACGCCGTAGGTGCGGTAGTGGGCGATGGCTGGTACTGCGGTCAACTGGGCTGGACCTTTGCGCCCACGTTTACCCGACACTACGGCCAGACCCCGGAGCTGTGGCTGCAACTGCATCTCGAGTACGCCGACGGCTCGAGCGAGTGGGTCTGCACCGATGACACCTGGAAAACCACCACGGGTCCTACCCTGCACGCCGACCTGTACGCCGGAGAGCGCTATGACGCCCGCCTCGAGCAGAGGGGCTGGGACCGTGTGGGTTTTGACGACGCTTCCTGGAAACCCGTTCAGGTGAGGGTTCCTGAAAACCTCACTGAGCGCTCGAGCAAACTGGTGGCAGACCGCGCTCAGCCAGTACGGGTGCTCTCGAGTCTGGCTCCTGTTGCACTCGAGCAACCCGCGCCGGGAGTCTACATCTATGACTTTGGGCAAAACATCAGCGGCTGGGCGCGGCTGCAAATACAGGCTCCGGCGGGAACCGAGATTCAGATGCGCTTCTCCGAGGTGCTCGAGGCCGACGGAACGCTCTACACCGAGAGTTTGCGCTCGGCCAAGCAAACCGACGCTTACATTTGCAAGGGTGGTGGTCTCGAGGTCTGGGAGCCGCGCTTCACCTTTCACGGCTTTCGCTTCCTCGAGCTGACAGGTTATCCCGGAGTGCCCACCCTTGAAACGGTTCAGGCTCAGGTGGTGGCCTCCGATACCCCCTTTACCGGAACTTTCGAGTGCTCGAGCGCACTGGTCAACAAGCTTTTTTCCAATATCGTGTGGGGACAGCGCGGAAATTTTCTCAGCGTTCCCACCGACTGCCCTCAGCGCGATGAGCGGCTGGGTTGGCTGGGTGACGCTCAGGTGTTCATCCAGACCGCCTGCTTCAACGCAGACGTAGCCGCTTTCTTCACCAAGTGGCTCGAGGACGTGACTGACGCGCAGTCGTCTGAGGGGGCTTTCCCAGATGTCGCGCCGCGATTGGTGCATGTGGCTGACGGCGCACCTGCCTGGGGTGACGCGGGGGTCATCGTGCCGTGGACCCTGTATCGGCACTACGGCGACCTCGGTCTGCTCGAGCGCATGTGGCAGCCCATGACCCGCTGGATGCAGTACCTGCTCGAGGCCAATCCAAACTACCTCTGGCTCGAGCGTAGAAACACAGATTTTGGCGACTGGCTGGCCCAGGACGGTGAGGACCCTGCCAACGCTTTTGGAAGCCAAACACCCAAGGACTTATTGGCGACCGCTTATTGGGCCTACGACTCGAGTTTGATGGCCCGGATGGCTCGAGCGCTGGGCAAAGCGAGCGAGGCCCTCGAGTACCAGAATCTCTTTGAACACATCAAAACGGCGTTCAGAGAGGCTTATCTGCTCGAGGATGGAAAACTCCTGGGAGATACCCAGACTGCCTACGTGCTGGCCCTGCACTTTGACCTGCTCGAGCCAGACGAGCGGCAGCAGGCGGGAAAGCATCTGGTGGCGGCCCTCGAGCGAAAGGGAAATCACCTCACCACCGGCTTTGTCGGGGTGAGCTACCTGCTGCCAGTGCTGTGCCGCATCGGACGGGCTGATTTGGCCTATACCCTACTGCTCAAGGAAACTTTTCCTAGTTGGGGCTACTCGATTCGCAGTGGGGCCACCACTATCTGGGAGCGCTGGGACGGCTGGACCGAGGAAAAGGGCTTTCAGGACCCCGGCATGAACAGCTTCAACCACTACTCTCTGGGAAGTGTGGGCCAGTGGCTCTATCAAACGGTGGCTGGGATAGATAGCGACTCGAACGCGCCCGGATTCGCGCACATCCGCATCACGCCGCAACCGGGGGGTGGGCTAAGCTACGCTCGCGCCAGCCTGGAGACAGCTCGAGGGCGGGTCTCGAGCGCCTGGACGCTCGAGGGCCACTCCTTGACCCTCGAGCTGTCTATCCCAGCCAACACCACCGCCACGGTTCGGTGGCCTTACGCAACCGAAACTCTGTGGGACGCGCAACAGATGGAGCAGCTCATTGCTGGTGACGCAGAAAGGAGGACTTTCTTGCTGGGGTCTGGAAACTACAGGCTCGAGGGTCCCGCTGTACAGCAGCACCTTCAGCCCCTCTCGAGGTCGGAGGTACTACCCAGAATGCAGTAATACTCCTGACTTTTAGGACTGTTTTGCAGTATTTTTCATAAAGTTGTACACGACTCCTGCAACTTTACAGGAAACGCTGTAATCCGAAGTTCGCAGAAGGCTAATAGGAAAATTAAGCGCAAGGTCTTTATGTTGAGTAAGTTTTACCTCTACCGCTGTCTTGAAGGACATGCACAGGCTTTTTTCTACGAAGATTTGGACGTTTCAATTTTGTTCGGATTCTATCGCTCGAGCGGGATGACGAGGTGCCAAACGAGGTCTGGGTGCGAGGTCGAGTCAAGTTGCCCCTACTCGGCCCCGCGCTACTACCTGGGTCAGCTCGAAACCGGAAACACGGGGTCGCCGCCAGGGCTGACGCACGTTAAGGAAAAGCGAGGCGGGCTAAAAGCGAAGAACGATAATCATCGCTGAGAGCGGCTTGCTTGCGTTTACGCTTAATTGGCTGCGTGGAGGGGTCACGATTGAGTAAGTTAAGTGCGAGTTGACGGAGTACTACCATATTTTCAGGTCCATGATCTTGAGCATAGGTATGACCATCCTCGCCCAAAACGACATCAAGGGTCTAATGAAGCTTATTCTCCACTTCCCAATGGGTGCGAACTGCGTGCAAGTGGGTTTGGGCATCTGCGTTCAAACTACTGAGGAAAATCCGTGTTTCCCCACTGGTGTGAGCTTTGACGGTGCGTTGATAGGTGATACGGATTCCGATAAATTCGGGAAAGTAGAGGTATGAGTCAGCCCTTACAACTGAAAATTCAGGACTCAGCGGAGGTGTTGTGGCAAGCGTTTAAGCGCAGCACCTGCGCCGTGGAACGTCACCGCATTCAACTCATTGGCTTACTGACCGAAGGTCAAAGCAAAGTCGAGGCGTAAGCCGTGACCCGTTACGGCGACCCGGCGTACTGCAAAGCGATTCAGCGTTACAACGAACAGGGTTTAGCCGGACTGCGGGACCGTCGCCACAGCAATCTGAGCGCACCCACCTTGCTCAGCGACGCTCAATTACTCTTGATGGCTCAAGCGATTCGCTTGTCTTGGCCCAACTGCGCCACCTTCCGGAGCGGGCCGCGGCATGTGGATGCAAACAGTGAAGCCCAAGACGCTTTTAAAAAAACTACAGCAGTAAATTTAGGCTGAGGAGGTCATGCTCGAGTTGGGCCAAGTAGGCCGAAGGGTCACGGCGAAAGCGACGTTGTACCCTACGCGCCTCCTGACGCGTCTCGAGTT
>Ga0123336_10005422_pt1 | contig 10165 bp, 8 predicted proteins | sample SSSSmetaG_FD_96466 | JGI IMG/M metagenome (GOLD analysis project Ga0123336, IMG submission 96466) | Glacier valley bacterial and archeal communities from Borup Fiord, Nunavut, Canada, to study Microbial Dark Matter (Phase II) - ​SSSS metaG | ecosystem: Environmental > Aquatic > Freshwater > Ice... | reverse complement strand
TGGCCGCCGAAAGCGCCCCCACCACCAGCAAACGCCTGACCGCCACCCTGGTCAGCAACGTGGACAGCCTGTCCGGCCAACCCTTCCGCCTGGGCCTGCGCCTGAAGATGGCTTCTGGTTGGCACACCTACTGGTCCAACCCAGGTGATGCCGGCGCACCGCCCAGCATCGAAGTGACGGGTGCCACAGCAGGCCCGTTGCAGTTCCCGGCGCCCCAACGGCTGCGCGAGGGCAGCTTCACCAGCTTCGCCTATACTGGCGAGGTGCTGCTGCCGATGACGGCCACGGCCGGCACCGGCCATATCGAGGCGCATGCCAGCTGGCTGGTCTGCGCGCAGGTCTGCGTGCCCGAGGAGGGCCGCTTCACGCTGGACCTGCCGCACGGCGACGGCGCGCCGGGTGCGCAGGCCAAGCTGTTCGATGCGGCCGATGCGGCGATGCCGCGGCCGTCACCGTTTCCCGCCCATGTGACGCCGGAGGGCGTTCTGTGGCTGGAGGCCGCCCACCTGCCGGTTCGCGCGGCGGAGTTCTTTCCGGCCGAAGCCGGGGTGATCGACCAGGGTGCGGCGCCGGGGGTCACTGTGGCGGACGATCGTCTGGAACTCGCCCTGAAACCCTTGAAGACCCCGGTCCGCGCGCTTCCGGGTGTCCTGCGACTGACAGACGCCGGCGGTCAGGTGGAGAACCTGACCGTTTCGCCCACGCCGGCATCCCTGCCCCGGCATGAGGCCGGCACAAGCATGGCGCGCGCGCTGCTGCTGGCGTTCGCCGGCGGGCTGATCCTGAATTTGATGCCGTGCGTGCTGCCAGTGCTAGCGATCAAGGCGCTGGCCATCGCCCGGCTTTCGGGTGCGGCGCGCAGCCATGTGCGGGCGGAGGCGGCGTTCTATACGCTGGGCGTGCTGGTGGCGTTCGGGGTGATCGGCGGGATCACACTGGCGGCACGGGCGGCGGGTGGCGCTGCCGGGTGGGGGGTGCAGTTCCAGAACGCGGCCTTCACCACGGCCACCGGCTGGCTGCTGTTCGCGATCGGATTGAACCTGTCCGGCGTGTTCCTGGTGGGCGGCACGCTGGCTGGCGCGGGGCAAGGGCTGGCGGCGCGGGGGAGCTTTTTTACGGGTCTGCTGGCGGTGGTCGTGGCGACGCCGTGCACCGCGCCGTTCATGGGTGCGGCGCTGGCCGCGGCACTCGCGATGCCGCCGCTGGCCGGCATGCTCATCTTCCTGGCGCTGGGGCTTGGCCTGTCCGCGCCGTATGCTGCGCTGGCGATCAGCCCGGGCATGGCGCGCGCGCTGCCCAAGCCCGGCGCCTGGATGGACGTGCTCAAGCACCTGCTTGCATTTCCGATGTATGCCGCCGCTTTGTGGATGCTGTGGGTGGCTAGCCAGCAGACCGATCCGGCGGGGCTGGCCGCCATCCTGGCGAGCTTCCTGGCGATCGCCTTCGGCGCCTGGGTCTTCGGCTACGCTCAGATTCACGAGGGGCGAAGGTGGCTGCCTGCCCTGGCAATGGTCTTGGCGTGCGGTGTCTGTGCCGCAGCCCTCCTTGCGATTACGGGCTCGGCAGCGCCCGCCTCGGCAACCGCAAAAGCTTCGGAAGATGGGTCCGAACCTTACTCAGCGGAGCGGCTGGCGAGCCTGCGCGCGGCGCACCGGCCGGTGCTGGTGGACATGAGCGCCGCCTGGTGCGTCACGTGCCTAGTGAACGAGCGCGTGGCCCTGGCGCCGCAAGCGGTGCGCGACGCCTTTGCCGCCCACCATGTGGCGTATCTGAAGGGGGATTGGACGCGGCAGGACCCCGCCATCACTGCGTATCTGAAGCAGTATGATCGCTCCGGCGTGCCGCTGTACGTGTTCTATCCGGCGGATGGCCCGCCGGAGGTGCTGCCGCAAATCCTCACCCCGGGGCTGCTCCTGGACCGGGTCGGGAGATCCGGCTGAACAAGCTGCTCAGCGCCACTGACGGCGCAGGTCGACCACATGACCGGCCAACGCGCCCAGCAGGCTGAGCGAGATGAACGGCCACCAGGCCTGCGCGAGGCCCAGCCGCATCGCCAGCAACAGGCACAGGCCAGAGGCGAGGTTCGGCAGCAGCGCACCGGGCCGGACGCCACGCTGGCGCAGGCGGAACAGCAATCCGAAGCCCAGGCCCTCCAGCAGCATGGCCGCCATGATGACGTCCAGCACGCGGCCGCTGGCCATCCAGGCGCTCATGCCGCCCCCACGCGCTGCGCGAAATCGACGATCGGTGCGGCGGTTCCTGCGGGATCCTCCTCATGCGCCAGATGGCCCAGCCCTGGCTGGATGTGCAGTTCGGCGCCGGGCACCAGCGCCTGCACCCGTGCCGAATCCGCCGGGGGAATGGCGCGGTCCCGCTCGCCGGCCAGCAGCAGCAGCCTGGTCGCCAGCTTGGGCAGGTCGCGCACCAGCGGCTCCAGCTGCCATCCCGCCATCATCCGCAGTGCCGCGCCGGTATGGGCGGGGTTGCGCACCAGGCGCGTGTAGAAATCCACCCCTACCGCATCGATCTTCGATCCGGTCCCCTCCAGCAGCCCGCGCACCATCCGCCCGTCGCCGGCGCGCCAGGAGAACAGGGCCGGCAGCACCGGGAACCCCACCAGGAAACGCGCGAGCGGCGCGAACACCTGGCCGCCGGGCCCGGGCAGCGGCATGAAGGCGCCGTTCAGGCTGACCAGGCCGCGCGGCGCGATGGACCCATCCAGGCACATGCGCGCCAGAACCGGGGCGCCGGCCGAGTGGCCGATGGCCAAGGCCGGCTGGATTTGCATCGCGGCCAGCAAGGCAGCAACGTCCCGCGCCATGCCCGGCAGGGACAGGCGGTGGCTGGCGGCGATCTCGGTGAAGCCATGGCCGGGCAGGTCCGGCATCACCAGGGTGAAATTCGCGGCCAGGATGGGCGCCAGCCCGCGCCAGGAATGGGTGGCAGCCCCGGTGCCGTGCAGCAGCAGTGCCACCGGGCCATTCCCCATCACCTGCACATGCCAGGTGATGCCCCCGGCGCGGACGAAGCGGCTGGCCTCGCGGTTGGGCCAATCGTCTCCGGCGCGGGCCCAGGCGGCGGGGGGTGTGGCGATCAAAGCCGGCCGGCCGCGCGAATTGCGCCGGAGACGGAGGCGGCGTTCGCGTAGGGGAGCGGGACGTAGAGCGCGCCCATGGCCTCGGCCAGGCGCGCCGCCTCCGGCGCCGGGCGCGGCGCGGTGTCCAGCACCAGGGCGGCGAAGCGGGACGCGCGCAGGCGGCGCGAGGCGGCCTCGGCTTCGGCCGCCGCAATCTGGCGCCCGCCGGTGCCGGCGCGGGTGACGTTGGCGCGCCCGTCCGTCAGCAGGACCAGAGTCGGCGTGGCGCCGGCGCGGCGGACGGCCTCGGCCATCAGGAAGCCGGCATCGATCCCCGCCGCCAGCGGTGTGCCGCCGCCACCGGGTAGGCCGGCCAGGCTGCGCTTGGCGCGCACCAGCGACCGCGTGGGCGGCAGCAGCACCTGCGCCGCCTTGCCGCGAAAGGCGATCACCGCCACCTGGTCGCGCCGCCGATAGCAATCCGCCAGCAGCAGCTCCACCGCACCCTTTGCCTCCGCCAACCGGTTCAGCGCGGACGAGCCGGAGGCGTCCACCAGGAAGATGGTGGTGGTGCGGCTGGCCTGTTCGGAGCGGGTGACGCGGAAATCCTCGCGCCGCAGCATCACCCGGCCGGGCGGCTGCGGTCCGGCCATGCGGGCGCGCACCGGCTGCCAGGGGGCGGCGGCGCGCAGCGTCTCGATCAGGTTCAGCCGCAATCCGGGGCCGGGGGAAGCGGCACGAACGCCGATCGGCCGGCCGCGCTGGCCGCCGGCCTGGCGCGCGCCCTCGCGTCCCTGGCTGGTGGTGTTGCCGCGGAAATCCTGTGCCGCCAGCCGTGCCAGCAGGCCAGCGGGAATGGCGGCACGCGCCGCTTCCAGCAGCAGTTCGGATGCGTCGCTCAGGGGTTTATCGTTCTCTTTCGGGTCTGGGTCCTGATCCGGCTGATCGCCGTCTTGCTGGTCGGGCTGGGTGTCCTGGTCGGGCTTTTGGGAGTCGGGTTCGCTCTCCTGGTCCTGCTGGTCGTTCTCGCCGGGTTGCGGCTGCTCCTCCGTCTCGGCCGGCGGCGGCAGCCGGGTTGCGCGCGCGGCCAGCACCAGCCGGGTGGCCAGTGTCGCATCCTCCAGCGTCACAGCCTCGCGCCCGTCCAGCGCGGCGGCGGCACGGGCCACGCGCAGCGCCAGCAGAACCGCGCGTGGCGAGCCGATCCCCAGGACCATCGCAGTGTTGCATAGCGCCTCCAGCAGCTCGGGATCGGTCTGCATCCGGGCCAGCCGGCCGCGCGCCTCCGCGATCGCCGCCGCGTCCGGCGCGCCCTGTGCCACGTCGCGGTGGGACAGCGCGGTCAGATCGACATGGAAGGCCAGCCGGTCGAGCAGTGCCGCGCCACAGCGCTCCTCCGGTTCGATGCCCTCGTCCAGCGCCACCACGGCCAGATCGGCACCATCGTCGATGGCCATCGTCACCCTGGCCGCAACACCTTGGGCCATGCGTTCGGCCATGATCGCCAGCAGAACGCCACCCTGTGCGGCGCGCAGCAGGCCACCGGACTGGATCGGCCGGCCTGCCTGAAGGGTCGCCGGCAGGTCCAGCCCGCCCAGCAGCGCCTCGTCACCGATGCCGGCCGGCATACGCCGCAGCGTGCCGAAATGCGCGGCGAGCACGGCCAGTGCCACATCGCGCACCGGCCCGGCCTGGGCACGCAGCGACATGCCGCCCAGGCCCGCACGGTCCACCGCCAGCAGCTCGATGGCCAGGCAGCAATCGGCCCAGCGTGCCGCGCGCGCCTCCGGTGCCTCCTGCTGGTCAGGCGGTAGACCGGTGTCAGGCATCCGCGAACAGGCCGGCCAGCGCGCGGGCGACGCGGGCGGTGGACCCAGATTCGTCCAGCGGATCGCGGCGCAGGCGGTGGCGCAGGGCCGAGGGCGCCACCTCGCGGACATGGGCGGTGCTGGCCACCGTCTCGCCCGCCAGGGCGGCCACCACGCGGGCGGCGCGCAGAAGGGTCAGCTCGGCACGCAGGCCGTCGGTGCCCAGCGCCATGCACAGCCGGGCCGCATTCTCCAGCACCGAATCGGGCATGGTCACACCCGGCAGCAGCGCGCGCGCGTCGGCGATCCGGCCGGTCGTCGCCGCCTCTTCGGCCTGCCACTCGGCGGCGAAGGCGGCGCCATCGCGCTCATAGGAATCGCGCCGGCGCACGATGGCGATCCGTGCGGCGATGTCGTTGGGGGTCGAGACCTCCACGCTCAGCCCGAAGCGGTCCAGCAGTTGCGGCCGCAACTCGCCCTCCTCCGGGTTGCCGCTGCCGACCAGCACGAAGCGCGCCGGGTGGCGCACGCTCAGCCCCTCGCGCTCCACCACGTTCTCGCCGCTGGCGGCGACATCGATCAGCAGATCGACCAGGTGGTCTTCCAGCAGGTTCACCTCGTCGATGTAGAGGAAGCCGCGATTGGCGCGGGCGAGCAGGCCGGGTTCGAAGGCGCGCTCGCCGCGGGTCAGCGCGCGTTCCAGGTCCAGCGCGCCCACCACCCGGTCCTCGGTGGCGCCGAGCGGCATGTCGACCACCGGCACGGGGGCGGCGTGGTGCGGCAATGGCGTGGGGCGTGCGCTGCATTCCTCGCAGAGTGCGGTGCTGCGCGGATCGCAGCCATAGCGGCAGCCATCGACCACCTGCATGGGCGGCAGCAGGGCGGCGAGCGCGCGCACTGCGGTGGATTTGCCGGTGCCGCGATCGCCGAACACCAGCACGCCGCCCACGCTCGGGTCTACGGCGGCGATCATCAGGGCACGCTTCATCTCCTCCTGGCCGACGATGGCGGAAAATGGGAAACTTGTACGCATCCGGCTGGTCTCTCCCGATCGCGCACCCGCCGACCGCGCATGAGGCTGCCTGTTTCGAGGGCGCGCGTGAAGCCGGGCGCTGAAGGAAGGCAGGTGACAGGACTCGGCGGAGGTGCTTTCAGTCGTGGTCTTTATGGGGATACGCACAGGATGAACACGTCTGAACTGATCGACCACGTTGCCAGCACGGCCGGCATCGAGAAGACGCAGGCCCGCAAGGCGATCGATGCGGTCACCTCCGCCATCACCTCGGCGGCCAAGGGCGGCGGCGGGATCGCGCTGGCCGGTTTCGGCCAGTTCAAGGTGAAGGACACGCCGGCGCGCCAGGGGCGCAATCCGGCGACCGGCAAGGCGATCGAGATTGCCGCTGCGCGGAAGCTGACGTTCACGCCGGCCAAGGCGGTGAAGGATTTGCTGAACGGCTAAGGAAGAAAGCAGTCCTTTCTTGAACGAAAGGACTGCTTTTTTTGTCAAACCGGCTCCGGCACCCTCCCATGGGCGCTCAGATAGACCGGCTCACCATAATCGCCCGCCTCCTCGTCGGCCACGATCCGCACCACGTGGCCGCCGATCGCCGAGCCCGCCGCCAGGGCTTTTTCCGCCCGGCGCTCGCCCTCCGCCGCGTTGCGGCACACCACTGGTACCCCCGGCGTCACCGCGCCGCGCTTGCCGAGCGTGTAGGGCAGGAACATCACCCGCTCACTCTTGGCCATCGGCCTGCCTGCTTGTCATGACGTGATCTCCCGAGTCGTCGCCCAGTCTAGCACGGGCGGCTGGCGACGGCTGCGTTGCCCCTTGTGCGGGCAATTAAGGATGTGGAAACATTTGTTCCGGTAGGCTAAGGTTTATGGCACATCCTGTTCAGGGAACAAAGAATGGCGCGGTTCTGGCCGGGGTGTACGGTGACACGAACGATGCGCGTGTGATGCCCGACAGCGCGGATATGGAGCGTGCGCGGCGCAAGGCGGATCGGGGGCCGGGCCTGGAGTCGGGCTTGCCCGAAGCTGGCGCAAACGATCCGGCTGAGCCGGAGAATTCTGGCTTTGGACATATTCTTGGCTGGTTGGTCGGCGCCGGCGTGCGTCAACCCGACGAGATCCGGATCGCGCTTGCGGCGCCATTGCTGGCGCAGACCGGGTCGCTTCTGGTCGCCCATGGCGGGTCCACCATCCTGGCGACCATCGCCTTCATCGCAACGGGCAGTGCGTGGGCAGGCTGGTGCATCGTGGCGAATGTCGCGCTGTGGATCCTTCGGGTCGCCCAACTGCGCCAGGCCGAGCTGTTGCGGCTGCGGACCGGGGCGCGGGCCGACCTGGATAGCCTGCGTGCCTATCAGGTCATCGGCCTCGCCTGGGCGGCGCTGAACGGCGGACTGATCTGCGTCAGCAGATACGCCAACGATCACACGCATCTGCACGCCCTTGCCGTGGCGTTCGGCCTGGGCGTGTGCTCCGGCATTGTGGCCCGCTGCGCCAGGACGCCCGCCTATGCACTGGGCCAGATCCTGTGCCTGATCGTGCCATCCATCGTGCAAAACCTGATGATGGGCCCGTGGGACGTGCTGCTTGGCCTCGCGCTGATGCTCTATTTGGGCGCCCTCGTCTCGATCGTCCGCCGGCTTTATGGCGACCTGCTGACCCTGATTTGTGTGCAGCGGCGCAGCGAGGCATTGGCCAACCGGTTCGAGGCGGCGCTTGCCAACATGTCGCATGGCCTCGTGCTCTACGACGCTGATGGCACCTTGCGGGTGGTCAATCGTCGCTTCTTCAAGATGTTCGGCTTGGCCCCGGGCACGCTGGCGGATGGCGATACGCCGGCGGACGTGGCCCGGGCTTGCGCGTCGGCCGGCCTGCTCGGCCACGCGACGCAGAATTTTGGCCTGCACGGCGGCGCGCCGGCGGGGGCCGCCGGGTTCCGTGTGCTGGAACTCGCCGACGGCCGCTCGATCGCCATGACCCACGAAATCATGCCCGATGGCGGCCGCATCGCCACCTATGAGGACATCACCGAGCGCCGCGCCAACGAGGCTCGGATCGCCCACATGGCGCTGCATGACGGTCTGACCAACATGCCCAACCGGCTGCTGTTCCGCGATCGGCTGGATCAGTCCGTCGCGCGGCTTGGCCGCGGTGAGAGTTTCGCGGTCGCCTGCCTGGATTTGGACCATTTCAAGGCCGTGAACGACACGCTGGGCCATAACATGGGCGACCGGCTGCTGCAGGAAGTCGCCAACCGCCTCACTTGCTGCGTCCGCGAGGTCGATCTGGTGGCACGCCTCGGCGGCGACGAATTCGCCGTTCTGCTGCCAGGCGTGAGTGAGGCCAGCGAGGCCGAGGTGGTGGCACGCCGGCTGATCGAGACCATCAGCGGCGGCTACGTGATCGACGGCGCGTCGATGGTGATCGGCGTCAGCATCGGCATCGCGCTGGCCCCGCGGGATGGTTCGACCGCCGAGGCGCTGCTGATGCATGCCGATCTCGCCATGTATGCCGCCAAATCGGACGGCCGTGGCGGCGCGCGGCTGTTCGAATCCGATCTCAGCACCCGCCTGGCTGAACGGCAGGACCTGGATCGCGATTTCCGCGCGGCGCTCGAGCGCGACGAGTTCGTGATGCATTATCAGCCGATCGTCGATCTCGCCTCCGGCCAGGTGATCGCCCTGGAGGCGCTGGTCCGCTGGAACCACCCTCAGCGGGGCCTGGTCGCACCCGATCAATTCATCCCGTTTGCCGAGGAAAGCGGACTCATCGTGTAGCTTGGGGCGTGGGTGATGACCACAGCCTGTCGCGAGGCCGCGCGTTGGCCGGACAATATCAGCGTGGCGATCAACCTCTCCCCGGTGCAGTTTCGCGACGGCAAGCTGCTCGATGGCGTGCTCGGCGCGTTGGAGCGGGCCGAACTTCATCCCAGCCGGCTGGAAGTCGAAATCACCGAAGCGGCCATCCTGGGCGAGACGGAGACCACTCTGGAGACTCTGCAGCATCTCAGGCGTCTCGGTGTGCGTGTGGCCTTCGACGATTTCGGCACCGGGTTCTCCTCCCTGTCCTATCTGCACCGCTTCGTGTTCGACAAAATCAAGATCGACAAATCCTTCATCCGCGATCTTGGTTCCTCGGACAGTGCCTCTGCCATCGTCCGCGCGATCACCGGGCTCGGCACGAACCTCAATCTGCGCACCACCGCCGAGGGTGTGGAGACAGCGGCTCAGCTGGCGCATCTTCGCAGCCTGGGTTGCAATGAGGTGCAAGGCTTCCTGTTCAGCCAGCCACGCCCCGCCGCCGATCTGGACCACCTGCTCGAGGCCTCCTTCGCCATCGTTTCGATGCGAGAAGTCGCGTGAACAGACATGTCGCCTGCTGCTGGAGCGGACGCCGCAAAGCCTGAGCGAAAGTCTCTCGGCTCGTCGAATCCATGTTTGGAAGGGAACATTTCGCCAAAGCCCGACGCGGCTGCGTCGCCTTCGACCCACTAAAGCGGGATGCGATCTCGTTGAATCGGCTTCGCTTGTCGCACCCCGCTTTAGCTCTTTGTTTTCACGAGCATGTTTATCCGGCAGCTAACCGCATCCGGCCGGATCATGCTCTAAAGAACGTGCTTTCTTCTCACCTCTCCCCCCGTCACGCCGGTTTTGCCTTGCCACGACTGGAGACAGGCTGCCATAAGCCGCGTCCGCCCAGGCGCCGCGCGTGCAACCCCGATCCATGATCGGGACCCTATTTCAGGGCACTGCTCCTGGAGCGGAGTCGCCTCCAGGAGCAGTCACGTGTCTCAGCCTTCCCTGCGGATCACCCATTTCGACGCGCGCCAGCCTCCCGCCGACTATGTTTTCGAGGTCTGGAATCCGCTGGAAAACACCTACGAGCCGGCCGCCAGCTTCGAGGCCGCGATGGAGCGGGTGCAGCGCCTGGCACAGGCCGTGCGCGAAATGTGGGTATCCAAGGACGAGGCTCTCACAACTCTGAACAGCCCGCCGCCGCCTGTGCCGGGCGCGGAATTCGCGGAGTTTCGTATTACTGCGCAGGCCCAGCGCAGCTACGACATCCGCAGCTTCGACAGCCCGGAATGGAGCCATTTCCGCGGCTATATCAGCCAGGCAGCGGAGCGGATCAGCGGCGAAGTCGGCTTTGTTCTGGCACCTTCGTTAATCCCGGCACCGCCGGCGCAACGGATGCAGGCTAAATCGGCCTGAAGTTGAAGCAAGCAGTGCTTTTTGGCGGGTTCAAGTTTAGCAGGCTGCGGAAAAAGGCC
>Ga0123336_10005421_pt1 | contig 10167 bp, 10 predicted proteins | sample SSSSmetaG_FD_96466 | JGI IMG/M metagenome (GOLD analysis project Ga0123336, IMG submission 96466) | Glacier valley bacterial and archeal communities from Borup Fiord, Nunavut, Canada, to study Microbial Dark Matter (Phase II) - ​SSSS metaG | ecosystem: Environmental > Aquatic > Freshwater > Ice... | reverse complement strand
TGTCGGGGATCACCTGACAGATATTGTTTTTGGTCACGAAGACGTGATCCACATAGATTGCGGGTGGGACGGCCTTGCAGTTCAGCAAGTCGAGCATCGCGGGGATGATCTTGTCTCCGTAGCGCTCCGGGAAGTACGCTGTCGCGCCGAGATACAGGCTGTTCGGCTTGATCATTTCCGTCAAACCGCTTTCGACTGCACCCTGCCCAACGACGATAGCGTGTGCAGTGCGCTTGCCTGCTTCCAGTGCGGCGGCAGTTCCCTGTGCCGTATCGTCGTTGATTTCAACCGCGATGATGTTCGCATCTGCCGGAATCTTGGGTAGTGCGTCACTTACGACTTTGAACGCGACATCCTGCGTGTTCTTGCTATCCAGGCGGATGATGTTTGCTTCGGGGACTGGTGTTTTCAGCTTCGCCTGAATGCCTTCGACCTGTCCTTGCATACGCGCTGCCGGGATCGGTCCAGACTGCGGCAGTTCTAACACGAGAATGTAATCGACCTTGCCGCCCCAGTTCTTGTTGGCATAGTCGCCGCCAGCTTCACCCGCCATGCGCCCCGCCCTGTAGTTATCCGCACCGAAGAAGGTTGCGCCGGGCATCGGAATGTCAATCGCGATTACCGGAATAGGCGGGGTTTGGCTGCGGAACTTGTCCATGATGACGTTGCCGAACTTCTCATCGGTCTGGAACTCGACTACACCATCGACGCCCTGCACGACGAAGTTCTCAGCGTTGTTGAGCGCTGTTGCACCGTCCAGGTTGTTGTTGGCGACGACCAGATCGATTTTTCCTGTTTTTGCAGCGGCAGATTTCATGCTGGCTTCTACAGCCTTCGTGAAATCTACACTGTCCGTCAGGTTTGCGAAGCCGATTTTGTAGCGATCCTTTGCCGTCGCACAGGAGCCTTGCGCATAAACGACCGCGCCGCGCGGCGCAATCGAAAGCATTGATGCACCCGTGATGAGCGCCACAGCCATGAGTGTTTTGAAAGCACGAGCTTTAAACATGAGTTTCTTCTCCAAAGATCACAAGTAATCAGAAAACGTCGGAAGCGAGTATCAGGGCAAAACAGTGGACGCAGAAACCTCCTTCTATACTTTACGCCGTATATACGTGGGGGGTCACGGCGGTTCGCTCATGCGGTTGTTCCACATATTCCGTGACCGTGATCCATTCATAGGGGAACTCGCGCAAATCCAGAATGTCCGGGATGTCTGCTGGCAGCACAAGTGTATGGTGGGTGCAAATCGCGGGTGGGATAGGTTTGCCTCCCAGGATTTGCAATGCGGCAGAAACAATTGTCTCGCCGTACCGCTCCGGGAAAAATGCCACCGCTCCAAGAATTCGGCTGCCTGCACGATGAAGTTCTTGCAAGCCCACTGCATCCGCACCCAGACTGACGGTGATCATGCGCTCCGCGCTGCCCGACTCCTCGAAGGCAGCTTGCGCACCCAATGCCGTCTCGTCATTGATACACAAGACGACGATGTGTTCTGCGGCTTTCAGCGCGGGCAGCACTTCGGCGATGACGTGCCGTGATTGCTCGAATGAATTTTTACTATCCAGATGAATAATATCCTCGTCCGCGATAGCGACCAGTTCACGCAGCGCATCGAGTTGTCCCTGCATCCGCGCACCGGGGATAGCGCCGGAAAGCGGCAGACCAAGCGACAGCACTTTGTCGATTTTGCCCGCCCATTTCTGAAGCGCGTAAAGACCCAATAGACTGCCCGCGATCAGCCCCGCTCGATAATTATCCACGCCGACAAAGGTTGCACCCGGCAAGGGAATGTCAATCGCAATTACAGGGATTGCAGCCGCGCGCAGCCGCTCCATGAGAACATTGCCATAGCGTGCATCCAGGTTGAATTCAACGACCAGATCGACTCGCTCAGTAATGAAGTATTCGACGTTGACGAGCGCCGTGACGCCATCTTCATGATTATCCGTCAAGAGCAAGTCGATTTGATGAGCAGAAGCAGCGCGTACAAGACTCTGCCGAACTTCCATCGAGAACGCAACTTCGTCGTTGAGGTTAGCAAACCCGATGCGTATAGGCTTCTGTGCTTCTTCATGGGTGAATACATGCGTTGAGTGATTGTTGCACACCATGACTTGAACACCAGCTTGCCGAAGCGCAGCCAGGTCTTCTTCGCCAATCTGTTCGTCGGTTATCACGCGATCTATTTCGCGGATACCTGTGAATGTCGCCAACCCCTGTTTTCTGAATTTGGTTGAATCCACCAGCACGTTTACGAAATCCGCGCGTGAGACCATTGCTCGTTTGATCTGCACTTCCAAAAGATCATCGTCCATGAGATCGAACGATGGAGACCAGCCTGTGCAAGAAAGGAACGCCTTCCGCACGCGAATGTTCCCCAGCAGGCTTTCGCCAAACTGCCCACCCAGCGAGTCTGTATGCAAGCGGAGCAGCCCACCCGTCAAAACGACTTTACTGCCGGGGTTCTGTGCCAGTCGGTAGGCCACCTCTACCCCGTTGGTGAAGATCGTCAATCCCTGACGTGACGAAAGATATTCGGCCATGTGGTAAGTGGTGGTGCTGGCGTCAAGCAAAATGCTGTCGTAATCTTCGACGGTCTCCGCAGCATAGCGTGCAATCCAACGCTTTTCTTCTTCATTGATATGAGTGCGGCTCTGAAAGGTGTGGCTGCGTGTCTGCCGCGCCAGCACCGCGCCGCCATGAATGCGGCTGATTTGCCTTTCCTGTTCCAAGACGCTCAAATCTGTTCGGATAGTGACATCCGAAACATCGAGCGCCTCTGCCAGATAGACGACGCTACAAAACCCCTCAGAGTGGAGCATCTCGACAATTTTGCGGCGTCGGCTGTGTGTCGTCTGGGACAAAGAAGACAAAACTTTCAATAAAAATTTAAGACGCTGATTACTGTAGACCGTCTTCCGATCTTTGTCAATATTTCTTTCACTATCGAAAATTTCACATGTTTTCTGAAAACCGATCTACAATCATCATTGGGTTCGTCCACTCACTTAGTTGCTTTTTCAAGAGGTAATTCGATGCAGCTCACAGTCTGTACATGGTCCTTTGAAGCAATTCCACTGGAGGGCGCTCTGGCGGTCTGTAAAGCAATGGGTTTTCAGGGGGTCGATATTGCAGGCTTTCACAAGCGCGGAAAAGTGAGCTACGACCCGGAGGAAACCAGCGCAAATCCTCAAAAGGCGGCGGATCACCTGAATGCACTCCTCGATAGCTATGAACTGCACGCCGTTGACTTCTTCCCCCAATTCGCAAACAGCTTTTATCAACGTTCTATGAATGACCCCGATCCCGATGTTCGCCAGAAAAACGTCGAGGCTTTCAAAGGGCTGGTTCGGTTCTGCCAGCTTGCGCACATTCCCGGACTCACATTACTGCCGGGGGTCGAACACCTCACTGCATCGCGTGAGCAGAACCTCGATCTTGCGGGAGAAACGTTCCGGCAGCTCGTCGTGATTGCCGAGGATGCAGGCGTGCAGGTACGGTTTGAACCGCACACGGGTTCGCTAACCAATACGCCAGAATTGGCGCTGGCCTTGGTCGAGCGTGTACCGGGCTTGAAAATCACGCTGGATTATTCTCATTTTCTGGTTCACTACATCGAAGTAGAACGCATCCACCGCCTGATTCCATATACAGGGCATGTTCACATCCGGCCTGCACGTCCGGGAAAATTGCAGACACGACACAGCGAAGGAACGCTCGACTTCGCAGACATCATCGAGCGCTTGCGAGCAGTCAATTATCAGGGCTACCTCTCACTGGAATATGTATGCGCGGATTGGTATGACCTGAACCAACTCGACACGCTGACAGAGACGGTCACGACCAGAGAAGCACTCGCGCCCCTTGTTGACCCGCTATAGCTGTGCTTTGGCGAATTATTCAATCGACGTGAAAATACTCTTCCAATTCGAGCATCGTCTCGTCTGGACGGGAGCCGCCCAGTCCTTCAAAGTAGGGAGCCATAAACTCCTGCCAACGCAGATTGACAGGTTCCTGCGCCATCTTATCGAGCGCCACCTGCAAACTATCCTCCGCCTCGAAGTAGCCGAAGACCATGCCATCCGCGCGGATAAACAGCGTGTAATTGTGCCAGCCCGTACGCCGCAGCGCTTCTTGCATCTCCGGCCAGACGGCCTCATGATGCTTTTTGTACTCCGCAATTTTGTCGTCTTTGACCTTCAGAATAAACCCGATACGCTTCATGATTTTGTCGGCTCCTCTCAGGCAATGATTTCAGGTGTAAAGCGAAGCAATGGTTACGGGCGTACCATCCTGCTCTGCTGAACGGTACGCGGCTTCGAGCAATTCAACAGTATACAGGCCATTCGTTTTCCCAGGAAAGTAATTTCGCGCACCATCTTCGATAATTTCAATGAAGCGTTGCGAGGGTACATGGCCGGGGTAGACCGGGTGAGTCGGACCAATGCGCTCTTCCTTGCCGTTGTGCAGCCGCATATACATCAGCCCGGAATAGCCCTCGACCAGCAGCCGCCCTTTGCTGCCATGCAGATGAATTTCAATCAACGAAGGATCGCCCGGTCCGACATTCCCCGAACTGCCGACCGTCGCGACTGCGCCGTTGTTCATGCGTACTGCGAAGGCATCAACGACATCGACTTGCGTATCCAGTTTGTTCATGAAGGCGCTGACCTTCTCCGCGCGCAGCCCCGGTGCATAATAAAACATCATCGCGACGGAGTGGGTGATTTGAAGCTGTGCCTGCCCGCCGCCTGCCACTTTCGGATCGCTGTAGGTGGCTATTCCCGGCGCGGTGACGGCGTATTGCATCACAGGCTGATAGTTCTCCGGCTTGCCGCGATAGAACTCAATCGTGAGCGAGGTCATGCTACACGTAATATACTGAATATCCCCGATCAGGCCGTCGTCGATCCGTTTTTTGGCTTCTTCGAGCGGCGCTAGATAGGGGAAGGTATAGCCCATCAGGATTTGCAGGTTTCTGGAGTCTGCGAGGTCGGCCAGCGCTTTAGCTTCCCACGCACGGAGCGTCATCGGCTTCTCCATGAGCAGATGCAGACCCAGTTCGAGGACTTCGCGGCCAACCGGGTAGTGTGCAGCGTGCGGCACGCACACAATCGCCCCCTTCAAATCCGGGTGCGCCCGTACTGCTTCTGTTAATCCCGTGAAAGTTTCCGCGATGGCATATTTTTCAGCCGCAGCCTTCAAAGCAGCGGGGTTCGTATCGACCAGCACGATTTCGGCGCGCGGATTCGCCTTCAATGCGGGGATATGCGCGGTGGTTGCCCACCAGCCGGTCCCAACGACCGCGATTTTTGACTTTGAAGCCATACAGCGTTTGCTCCCCAAAGAACACGGAATTATTGCTATCTATTCGCTAGAATGATACTGTTTTCGGAGAGTTAAAACAATTTGGAAACAGTCAAAATGACATCGAACGGCAGGGTGGCAATCATCACCGGAGCAGCAGGCGGGATTGGAGCCGCGACTGCAAAGGTCCTCAGCGAGCAGGGAGCCATTATCGTGGCGGTTGATATTGACATGGCAGGTGCGCAGCGTGTGGTTGATGATCTGTCGCGCGCGAGTAAAACCGCAACTGCCTATACTTGCGATGTATCCAGCCCTGCTGCTGTCGAGCAGCTTGTCCGGGATGTCGTGCGTGATCACGGACGGGTCGATATTCTGGTCAATAATGCGGCCATTTGCCCGCGCATCCCAATCGCAGAGATGACTGAAGAATGGTTCGACAAAATTGTAAACGTCAATCAGAAATCAGTGTTTTTCCTGACGCGAGCCGCCGCCGAAGACATGAAGCTGCGAAGATGGGGGCGCATCGTCAATATAAGTTCGACGGCAGGGCGGATCGGAGCCGTGTACAACGCAACCGTTTACAGTGGGACCAAAGCCGCTATTCTCGCCATGACGAAAACGATGGCGCGCGAATATGCACAATTTGGCATCCTCATCAATAGCATCGCTCCCGGTGCGGTGGATACGCCGATGATGACGAACTCGATGGCGAACCTTGATACCTATGTCCAGACTGTACCCATGCGGCGGTTGGCTCAACCTATCGAGATTGCGCATTCCATCGCGCATCTCTGTTCAGATGAGACCACATGGGTCACGGGGGCGACGCTGGATGTCAACGGCGGGGTCGTGATGGTTTGATGCTCACATCTCCAGCGCATATTTATAGACTGTATCCTCGACTACATCCGCGCCCAATCCATATCCTTCGGGCGCGCTGATCCAGCCGTCTTGATGAGCGACCGGATTGCGCACCAGTTCGTGGTGCATTGCGCTTTCGGTCGGCTTCAACTCGAATATTGTGGGTCGCTCTGCGGTCAGCGAGAGGTGAATACTGGCTGCCGTGTTGATCGCCGTACTCCAGCTATGTGCGTCAAATGCGATATGGTGCTGTGCTGCCAATTGAATGATGCGGTGCGCTCCTGTGATGCCTTCCGCGCGTCCCGGATCAACGAGGACCACATCGGTCAGTTTTGCCTCGAACAAATCCGCATAGGCGTCCAGCGTGAAATAGCGTTCACCCGTCGCAATACGCATCGTAGGAACAGCGGCGCGAAGACTCCGGTAGGCAGCCGGGTTGTTCGGCGGGAATGGATCTTCAAGCCAAAGCAGATCGTATTCGCTGAAAAGCTGCGCCCGCTGGATGGCAGTTGGTACATCCCAGCGGATTTTCGCGCCTACATCAACGATAAAACCGGATTTCGGACCAATCGCCTCTCGTACAGCTTTGACGAACTCTACATCCCGTTCCTGATCGACCCCTAGATTGCCATGACCCTTTTTACCAAACCCCACTTTCACCGATTGGTAGCCGCGTCGAATATGATCGCCCAGTTCCGAGGCCATGTCTTCGATGCTTGAAGCCTTCGGATGCGAACTCGCACATACGGGCAGGCGCTCTTGTTTTTTGCCGCCGAGCATTGCATACAACGGCAGCTTCAGCAGCTTGCCTTTGAGGTCCCACAGCGCCATATCCAATGCACTGATGGCGAATGCGGCCAATCCTCCGACATTACCATACCACCAGGCTTGTTCACGCAGCGCGGTCCACAACACTTCAATATCATATGGGTCTTTGTCTTTGATCACATTGGCAAGGCCGAATTTCAGGAGTGCGGCAACACCAAACGTCGCCTCACGGAAGAGGGTGATACATTCACCCCAACCAACTGTGCCGTCGCTCGCTTCCAGCCGCACAATGACGACATAACGCTGGGAGTTTGCATCGTTAGGTTCCAGGTAGCCTATGGGAAAAACGTCTATTTTTTTAATGTGCATCGACTCAAAACCTTCATCGTATTGTGCTGCCAACCAAGTATAACAAAGTGCATTGTCCATTCAATATCTTCGCTAATTTGATGAGCATGAACGCAGCACCTCTGCTGAAATCCTCAAAGAGATAACGATCTGGCTGGACTGTGGACGTCCATCGCCGCGATTTGCGCCGGGGCATCGATGTGCGGCGCGGCGGTCGCGCTGGTCGTCATGACGGCGATCACGGCTACGGTTGGCGGTCTGGCTGCCCTGTTCAAGCTGTATCTGCTCGGTCACAATCCCGTGCGCCTCGCGCTGGCATCCGACCCGAAGAAGATCGCGATGATCAAACACCAGTTATTCATCGACGGTATGGATTTCCTCGCCAATACTGCGTCGGCAGTGACTACCGGGTTCAGCGCTGCATCAGCGGCGATTAAGGTGGACGGTGGCACGATGTATAGACAAGCCTTGCACAGAGCCTTTGCAAAATTATTACAGACCACTACAATCTAAAAACGTGTAGTGGTCTGTTTGCTATGAATTCACCTGCCGCCTTCGCCTCATTCTCGACCAACCCGGCGTACAATGTGAAAGCAGTTTGTGTCCGCACTGGTCTCTCGGCGGCGACGTTGCGCGCATGGGAGCGGCGCTACGGGTTGCCATCGCCGGATCGCTCCGGGCAGGGGTATCGTCTGTATTCCGAGCGCGACATAGCGATGCTGGATTGGTTGAAACGGCAGACTGACTGTGGAATTAATATTGCGCACGCCGCCGCGAAGTTGCGCGGAATTCTTGAAAGTGGGAGTCCGATTGACCTTGATATTCCACGTAGGGTAGAGCATACCGCCACAAGCTGGCTGCGCTCCCCCGCTATCTTGAAAGCTGAAATTCAAGATGCACTCTGCCAGCAGGACAAAGCGCAGTTCGATGGCCTGATGAGCGAAGCACTGGCGCTCTATACACCGGAAACCGCGCTTGTTGCCCTCTTGCAGGGTGCGGTACGTGCCATTCGCGCGATGAAAGCAGCCGGAACCCTCAGCCACACGACGGCAACCCTCGCACTCGCTCAGGCGCATCAGTACCTTGTGCATATGGCGCAGACGCTGCCGACCGCGCGCGGGCAGAACAAACCCGTTGCAGCGGTCGGTTTCTCTTCCGAAAACGACTTCGATTTGATGCTGCTGAGTATTTTGCTGAGGCGACAGCGCATCCCGACATTGCTGCTTGGCGCAGACCTCGACCCGCGCCTGTTGGAACAGGCCGCTGCGCAGCTCGACGCCGGAATGTTCGTGTTTTATGCCGACGAACCGCACAACGTAGTCCGGCTGGTCGGCCTCTCGCATTTCAAGAGCGCGGATGGTGTTCCGATGCGCGTCGCGTGCTGCGGGTTGGCACTACAACTCGCGCCCGAACCGCACATTGACTACCTGGGCGCGGATCTGCGCGACGTAACAACCCGCATTGCAGAACACATCAACCACTTTCCACGAACAGGATAACATGGCTCGCTACAAGCAGACTTTCCACGTCGATGCCCCACTCAGTGCGGTCTGGCAGGTTCACGACGACCCGATAGCGCTCAAGGAACTCACACCGCCGCCCGCCCGCGTCGAAATTGTGCGAATAGACCAACCGCTGCACGTCGGCGCGGAACTGATCTTCAAAATCAAGCTGCTGGGTCCGCTTGGGGCGACATGGCACGCGATCTACGATGAATTCAACCCGTACCAGCCCGGCTCGGATGTCTGCAACTTCGTAGACCGCTCTCTGAGTAGCCCCTTCCGGCACTGGATTCACCGCCACACCTTCCGCGATGCAGGTGATGGAACCAGCACCGTCACCGACGACGCGGAATTCTGGCTATTCGGCGGTCCGCTCGGCCATGTGCTGACGTGGCTCCTCGCGTGGCCTGCAATGGTATTCATGTTCACCTATCGGCGGGGTGCGACGCGGCGAATGCTCAAGCGGCTGACGGACAGCAGCGGAGCGAAGGTGACAACCACGCCGTGATCGTCCGCTTCTGGAAGCCCTACGGGGTGCTTCCGGCATTTACCGACCCACAAGGCCGCCCGACACTCGCGGCGTACATCCCGATCAGGAACATCTACGCGGCGGGGCGGCTCGATCTAGATTCGGAAGGGCTGCTACTGCTCACCGATGACGGCACGCTGGCGCACCGCCTCACCGACCCGGCCTTCGACCACCCCAAAACCTACCTCGCGCAGGTCGAGCGCGTCCCCGATGAACTCGCGCTCGCGAAACTGCGCGCGGGCGGCATCCACATCGAAGGCTACGTAACACGTCCTGCGCAGGCCGAACTAATCCCCGAACCGACTTTTCTGCCCGACCGCGACCCACCCATTCGTTATCGTAAACTCATCCCAACCGCTTGGTTGCGCCTGACGCTCACCGAGGGCAAAAACCGGCAGGTACGGCGCATGACGGCGGCGGTCGGCTATCCTACCTTGCGCCTGCTTCGGATTGGCATTGGTACGTTGACGCTGGATGACCTCGCGCCGGGGGAGTACCGCGTCCTGACGCCCCCGGAAGAAAAGCGTTTGCGCACCAGCCTTCGACGCAAGTAGGCGCTTATTCGCGCGCGAAGTCGGAGATAAGCTGTGGCGTCGCGGTATCGAAGCCGACCACATCCAGCATCCCGGCATCGTTTGGGTCCGCAATGCTGAAAGCGTTGGCGACCATCCCGACCACGAGCAGCCTCGCAGGGATGCCGGATTGCTCGCGATAGTCGCGCAACGCCTGCACCGGGTGAACCGCTCCCGCCCACGTCTCCGAGTCGGTGTAGACGACGAATGTATCCACCTGCGCGCGGTGCTTCGCTGCCCACAGCATGGGTAGCGCGCAATCCGTGCCACCCATCGG
>Ga0123336_10005420_pt1 | contig 10171 bp, 9 predicted proteins | sample SSSSmetaG_FD_96466 | JGI IMG/M metagenome (GOLD analysis project Ga0123336, IMG submission 96466) | Glacier valley bacterial and archeal communities from Borup Fiord, Nunavut, Canada, to study Microbial Dark Matter (Phase II) - ​SSSS metaG | ecosystem: Environmental > Aquatic > Freshwater > Ice... | reverse complement strand
CTCGCCCTTTCCGCTTTTCTCGTCTTTGATGACTTCGCCAGCGGCGTCTTTTTTAGGCTGGCTGTAGGTTGTCACTTCCAGCGTCGTCACGTCTTTGTAGACGTCAAAGTTTTGAATCACGCCCTGACCGACCAGAAAGATCGCAAAGACCAGTGACAGAGGCAGAAGCAGCCACAGAGTGAGCCGCGTAATATCGGTCCAAAAGTTGCCCAGCATGCCAGTTGACTTGGCCGCAAAGCCGCGAAACAGCGCAAACACAACCGCAATGCCGGTGGCCGCCGATAAAAAGTTTTGCACAGCCAGCCCCAGCATTTGCGTCAGGTAGCTCATGGTGCTTTCACCTGCGTAGCCTTGCCAGTTGGTGTTGGTCACAAAACTCACAGCGGTGTTGAAAGCGGAATCAGGGGACACATTGACCATGCCCGCCGGATTGAGCGGTAAATAAAGCTGCAGGCGCTGCAAGGCATAAACCACCAGTGCTCCGATCACATTGAAAGCCAGCAAAGCCAGCGCGTAATGCGACCAGTTCATGGATTTGTCAGCCGATGTGCCTGCCAGCCGATACAAAGGTGCTTCGAGCTTGTGCATCCAGCCGGGCAGATTGCCTGAACAGAGCCGTGCAACCCAAATACCCAAAGGCCAAGAGGCGACTAAAAGCAAGACCAAAAAAAGAGCCAACAGGCCCCAAGCAGAAGAAGTCATCAGAAATCCTCTGCGCAAAACAGCGCGTAGACCAGATACGCCAGCAGCAAAGCCGCGCTCACGCCGCCAAAGCCGTACAGAACATCGAGGCTGATCATGCCCGGCCTCCCGCTGGCTTTTCAAGCTTTTCAAAGCCCACTACCAGCCAAAACATCACGCCCCAGAGGGCGGCAATACCGACTAAAAATGCAATGTCCATGAACCTTCTCCTCATTGTCGAAACGATGAGCAGAGATTAGGCGGATAGTTATAAAAACGGGGTGGGAGAAAGTCGCCTGGCGCGTAAAAAATGCGTAAAAAGGTGAGGTTGATTTTTTAAGTGCGGTTATTTGCTATTTATTCAGGAGCTGCTCGCGCACAGATTAATTGGTCTACAGCTCTTTTTTACCTCTAAAAACGGTGCTACGCAGCCCCGCCAGGTCTAAAACCCGCAGTCCGCCGTACTCAACCCGTATCGCACCCTGTGATTGCAATGTCGTCAAGGCCTCGTTGACCCGCTGTCGTGACAGGCCCACCAGGTAGGCCAACTCTTGCTGGGTGATGCGCAAAATCTCACCCACACCTGGGTACAGCACCGGGTTAAACAGAGCTGCCAAGCTGCGAGCCACGCGGACGTCGGGGTTGTTCAGGCGGTCAATCTCGCGGGCGGCAATGAAGTGGCCCAGGCGTTCATTGAGCTGGTTCATGACAAAGCGGTTAAAGCCAATCGAATGGTCCAGCAGCCAATGAAAGGTATCCACAGGCAAGCCGGCCACCACGCTTTTGCGCAGCGCCTGAATGTTGTAGCGGTAGGGCTCGCGTTTAAGCGCTGTGCCTTCGCCAAACCAGCCGCCAGGCGGCATGCCGGTGTAGGTCATGGTCACGCCTTGGTCGTTGTCGCTGCTCATTTTGAGCAAGCCTTCAATCACGCCAAACCAGTAGGTTACGGGCCTGCCAACTCGGCACACATAATCGCCAGCCGAGGCGTCGCCCACCCGCAGTGCCGCAACAGCCATGTCGCGCTCGGCGGGCAAAAGCAGATTTAGCCAAGGGATCCCGGCAAGCTCTGTTGCGCTGGCGAAGCGGCGGTGGATGTGAAGCGGTTTTTCAGGCTGCATGTGTTGGCTGATTAGCGGTCAAGGGTAAGTCTGGGGGAGTGTTCACCCTTGAATTGTCGTCGGAATGACAACATGACGTCAAATGACTGCCTACTATCCGTCCCAAAGGCGTAACTCTAAGACCGCATGCACACCTAACCAGACCGTGCAGACGACCAAAGGATGAAGAGACAGACACGATGCAGACCACATTCCCACAACTGCTGATCAAACATGCCGCCGAGCGCCCCGAGGCGCCCGCCATGCGCGAGAAGGAATACGGGATTTGGCAGGCCCATAGCTGGTCAGCGCTTGCTGAGCTGGTCAAGCACATTGCCTGTGGTTTGCACCAGGCGGGGCTCAACCGTGGTGAGCACATGGTGGTAGTGGGCAGCAACCGGCCACGCCTGTACGCCACCATGTTGGCCGCGCAGTCGCTGGGCGCGATTCCTGTGCCGCTGTATCAGGATGCGGTGGGAGCAGAATGCGTGTTCCCCATCAACAACGCCGACGTGCGCTTTGCGTTTGCTGAAGACCAGGAACAGGTTGACAAGCTGCTGGAGATCCGCGGGCAGTGCCCGCAACTCGGCCACATTATTTTTGACGAGCCGCGCGGCCTGCGCAACTACCTTGAGCCTGGCCTGCAGTCCATGGACAGGTTGATTGAAACCGGCAAAACTTTTTGCACCATTCAACCTGGCTGGTACGCGGCTGAAATCGCAAAAACCAAACCCGATGACGTGGCTGCCATGTTTTTCACATCAGGCACCACGGGCAACCCCAAGGGCGTGGTGCACACCCACAACACGCTGCTGGACCGCGCCAGGGCTGGTGCAGATTTTGACAAGCTCACCGCCAATGAAGAAGTGCTGGCTTACTTGCCTCCGGCCTGGATTGGCCAGAATATTTTCAGCTACGCGCAGTGGCTGGCTTGCGGCTACGTGGTCAATTGCCCCGAAAGCGCCAGCACGGTCATGATCGATTTGAAAGAGGTGGGACCAACCTACTACTTTGCACCGCCACGGGTGTTTGAAGGCATGTTGACCACGGTGATGATCCGCATGGAGGATGCAGGCACGATCAAGCGCGGCATCTTTAATTACTTCATGGACGTAGCCAAACGAGTTGGCCCCGACCGCATGGACGGCAAGTCAATCGGCCTGGTACAAACGTTTTTGTACGCGCTGGGCAATGTGCTGGTGTACGGCCCACTGCGCAACACACTGGGCTTTAGTCGCGTGCGGGTAGCGTACACGGCAGGTGAGGCGATTGGGCCAGACTTGTTCACGTTTTTCCGTTCCATCGGCATCAACATGAAGCAGCTGTATGGCTCAACCGAGACCGCAGTGTTCGTATGCCTGCAGCCTGACAATCAGGCACGTGCCGACACGGTGGGCGTGCCGATTGCAGGTGTGCAAATCAAGGTGGCTGACAACGGCGAGATCATGGTCAAGTCAGCGGGCTTGCTAAAGGAATATTACAAGAACCCGACCGCAACTGCTGAAGTGTTGACGCATGACGGTTGGTACCACACCAACGATGCCGGCTTTATTGACGCGCAAGGGCATTTAAAAATCATTGACCGCGTCAAAGACGTAGGCCGCATCAAAGGTGGCGCCAACGATGGGGCGATGTTTGCCCCCAAGTATGTTGAGAACAAGCTCAAGTTCTTCCCTTTCATCAAAGAAGTAGTCGCATACGGCGATGGCCGCGACCAGGCCTGCGTTTTCATCAACATTGACTTTGACGCGGTGGGCAACTGGGCCGAGCGGCGTAACCTGCCGTATGCGGGCTACACCGACCTGGCGCAAAAACCCGAGGTGTACCAGCTCATCAAAGAATGCGTTGAAAAAGTCAACGCCGACCTGAGCGTTGACGCTCTGCTGGCAGGCTCGCAGGTCAGCCGCTTTTTGATTTTGCACAAAGAGCTGGATGCCGACGATGGCGAGCTGACCCGTACCAACAAGGTGCGGCGCGGCTTTATCGGCGACAAATACCAACCGTTGATTGATGCACTGTACAGCGGTAAAACCACGCAGTTCATTGAAACCGTGGTGAAGTTTGAAGACGGCCGCAGCGGCAGCGTGAGCGCGACATTAAAAATTGGTGACTGCAAGACTTTTGCAGCGGTGAAGGCAGCAGCATGAGTAAAAAGATTGGCGACGTCATCCTTGACGTGCAAAACATTTCTCTCGCGTTTGGTGGTGTCAAGGCGTTGCAAGACATCTCGTTCAACGTCAAAGAGCACGAGATTCGCGCCATCATTGGCCCCAACGGCGCGGGCAAAAGCTCAATGCTCAACTGCATCAACGGCGTGTACCAGCCGCAGCAGGGCTCGATTACTTTTCGTGGCCAAACCTTCAAGCACATGAACAGCCACCAGGTGGCGGTGATGGGTGTGGCGCGCACCTTCCAAAATCTGGCCTTGTTTAAAGGCATGAGCGTGCTTGACAACATCATGTCGGGCCGCAACCTGAAAATTAAAAGCAATATTTTGATGCAAGCCTTGCGCATTGGCCCGGCTGAAAAAGAAGAAATCATGCACCGTGAAGCGGTTGAAAAAATTATCGACTTCCTGGAAATTCAAGCCTACCGAAAAACACCCGTCGGCCAGTTGCCTTACGGCCTGCAAAAACGTGTTGACTTGGGCCGCGCCCTGGCGATGGAGCCGCAGGTGCTGCTATTGGACGAGCCGATGGCCGGTATGAACGTGGAAGAAAAGCAGGACATGTGCCGCTTTGTGCTGGATGTGAACGACGAGTTTGGCACGACCGTGGTACTGATTGAGCACGACATGGGCGTGGTAATGGACATCTCAGACCGGGTGGTGGTGCTGGACTATGGCAAAAAAATTGGCGATGGCACACCCGACGAAGTACGCAACAACAAAGATGTGATCAGTGCGTATCTTGGCACTAGCCACTAAGGAATAAAAATGGGACCCGTTTTAGAAACAATCATCAGCGGATTAATGTCTGGCATGCTGTACTCGCTGGTCGCGCTGGGTTTTGTATTGATCTACAAAGCATCGGGCGTGTTTAACTTTGCGCAGGGTGCGATGGTGCTGTTTGCCGCGCTGGCGATGGCGCGGTTTTCTGAATGGATACCACAGTGGACGGGGCTGGAATCCAAATGGCTGGTTAATTTAATCGCCTTTGCGATTGCATTTGTCTTCATGGTGGCAGTTGCTTGGCTGATCGAAAAGTTCGTCCTTGGCAAGCTGGTCAACCAGGAAGGCGTGGCGTTGTTGATGGCCACCTTGGGCATCTCTTACTTCCTCGACGGTCTGGGTCAAAGCATTTTTGGCTCCAGCATTTACAAGATTGACGTGGGCATGCCCAAGGATCCAATGTTCTTGCTAGAGAGTGTTTTCCCCGGCGGCCTGCTGGTCAACAAAGAAGACCTCGTGGCAGCAGTCATTGCAACCACATTGGTTGCCAGTTTGGCGGCGTTTTTCCAGTTCACCAAGACCGGCCGTGCCCTGCGCGCAGTGGCTGATGACCACCAGGCCGCACAGTCAATTGGCATTCCACTGAACCGTATTTGGGTCATCGTGTGGTCAGTCGCTGGCTTTGTGGCGCTGGTGGCGGGCATGATTTGGGGCAGCAAACTGGGGGTGCAGTTTTCGCTTTCTGTTCTTGCACTTAAAGCCCTGCCGCTGGTGATTTTGGGCGGCCTCACCTCAGTGCCTGGCGCGATTGTTGGCGGGCTGATTCTGGGTGTGGGTGAAAAGCTTGCTGAAGTGTTTATCGGGCCTCTTGTGGGCGGCGGTATTGAGATTTGGTTTGCGTATGTGCTGGCCCTAGGCTTCCTGCTCTTCAGACCTCAGGGTTTGTTTGGAGAGAAGATCATCGACCGTGTTTGAGAGATAAAAATGATTTACAGAGAAAACGGTCAATTCAAAACCACCTATCGGTCTGACAGCCAGATCTTCCCCATCCTGCAAGACCGGATAGCCATTGGGTTGTTTTTGATTTTTGCTTTTGCCGTGGTGCCGATGCTGGCCAGCGACTATTTGTTCCGTGCGATTTTGATTCCGTTTTTAATCATTTCGCTGGCAGCTCTTGGGGTGAATATTCTGGTTGGCTATTGCGGGCAAATCTCGCTGGGGTCGGGCGCTTTCATGGCTGTGGGTGCTTACGGCGCCTACAACTTTTTTGTTCGCATACCAGGCATGCCGCTGATTCCGACCATCATCTTGGGTGGCGTGTGCGCTATGTTTTTCGGCATTTTATTTGGCTTGCCAAGCTTGCGCGTCAAGGGCTTGTACCTGGCTGTCACCACGCTGGCCGCGCAGTTCTTTTCAGACTGGATGTTTTTGCGCATCAAGTGGTTTACCAATGACTCGCCATCGGGCTCAGTGTCAGTGTCTAACCTGCAAGTGTTTGGTATGCCGATTGAAAGCGCCACCAGCAAATACATTTTTTGCCTGGCTATTTTGGTAGTGGTTGCCTTGCTGGCTAAAAATCTGGTGCGCGGTGCGATTGGCCGCGAATGGATGGCGATCCGCGATATGGACGTGGCCGCATCTGTTATTGGTATTCGGCCGATGTACGCCAAGCTGAGCGCATTTGCCGTCAGCTCGTTCATCATCGGCATGTCAGGTGCGCTGTGGGGCTTTGTGTATCTGGGTGCGTGGGAGCCTGCAGCGTTCTCCGTAGATCAATCTTTTCGACTTCTCTTCATGGTCATCATTGGCGGGATGGGTTCGATACTGGGCGGCTTTTTAGGTGCCGCTTTCATCACGCTGCTACCGATCGCGCTGAACATCACATTGCCTGTGCTGGCAAATTTGGTGGGGGTGAATATTTCAACCGCAGGGGTTGCGCATGCGGAACTGATGATTTTTGGCGCTTTGATTGTGTGGTTTTTGATTGTGGAACCGCATGGCCTGGCCAAACTGTGGGCAGTGGGCAAGCAAAAATTACGCTTGTGGCCCTTCCCTCATTAGGCTGGTAGCAAAGTTTTTGTGTTGGTTTTTGTGGTGTTTTGTTTTTCTTAACTTTTTGGAGACAACTATGAAAGTTCGTAATGTAATTTTGGCAATTGCCGCCATCACCGCAGGCGCATCGTCGCTTGTGGCAACCACTGCGCAAGCGCAAGCCAAAGAGCAGTACATCCCGGTGCTGTCTTACCGCACTGGTGCCTATGCGCCCAACGGTGCGCCTTGGGCCAACGGCTTTGTGGACTATCTCAAGTTGGTCAACGCCAAGGGCGGCATCAACAATGTGAAGATATCGTTTGAAGAATGCGAGACCGGTTATGACACCGCCCGAAGCGTGGAATGCTATGAGCGCCTGAAAGGCAAAAACGGCGGTGCCAGCTTTGTGCAACCGTTATCAACCGGCGCGACTTTCGCGATCACTGAAAAAGCCCCCGCTGATAAGGTCCCGGTCGTGACTGTTGGTTACGGCCGCAGCGAAAGCGCTGACGGTTCGATCTTCAAATGGAACTTCCCGATTGCCGGTACGTATTGGGTAGCAGCCGACACCATTTTGCAAGCCATTGCCAAAAAAGAAGGTGGCTTTGACAAACTCAAAGGCAAAAAAATTGCGCTCGTGTACCACGATTCACCGTTTGGCAAAGAGCCCATTCCCCTAATGCAAGAGCGCAGCAAAATGCACGGTTTTGAGTTGCAATTGTTGCCTGTGACCGCACCCGGCGTTGAGCAAAAAGCCACCTGGCTGCAAGTACGCCAGTCCAAGCCAGACTATGTTGTTCTGTGGGGCTGGGGCATCATGAACACCACATCGATCAAAGAAGCTCAAGCCACGGGCTACCCGCGTGAAAAAATGTACGGCGTGTGGTGGGCAGGTGCTGAGCCAGACGTGAAAGACGTGGCTGACGGCGCAAAAGGCTACAACGCAGTGACGATGCAGCACGGCGCTGAGCCGCAGTCAAAACTAGTCAAAGACGTGATGACCATGGTGCACGACAAAGGCCAGGGCACGGGCCCGAAAGACGAAGTCGGTCAGGTGCTGTACATGCGCGGAGCAATGAGCGCGATGCTGGGCATTGAGGGCATCCGTGCAGCGCAAGAGCGCTATGGCAAAGGCAAGGTCATGACTGGCGAGCAAGTGCGCTGGGGCCTGGAGAACCTGAACCTGACGCAAGCCAAACTGGACACGCTTGGATTTGCAGGCGTGATGCGCCCGATCAGCACATCGTGCAACGACCACATGGGTGCGGCTTGGGCGCGCATTCACACCTGGGACGGCAAGGCCTGGAAGTTCACGTCTGACTGGTTGCAGGCCGATGAGCAGATCATCAAGCCGCTGGTGAAAACCACTGCTGCCAAATACGCTGCTGATAAAAAACTGGTAGCGCGTACTCCAGCCGACTGCCAAAGCTAGTTATTGCACACCCCCGTGGTCTTGCGCACTTCGTGTCGCTGCACCGTCCCCCCTTGCAGGGGGCGGCGCTTGCGGCCTGGCAAAGCCAGTTCCGCGGGAACATTTCGCATACCCCGTGGGCGGCGCGCACTGCGTGTCGCTTGCCCTCCCCCTTGCAGGGGCAACGCTAGCGGCCCGGCAAAGCCGGTTCCGCGGCGTTCTTGAAAAGATGAAAAAGTAAATTGGTCAACGATTGAAGCTATGACGCAATCCCCTCCCATCGTTCTTAACGTCAATGGCATTGAAGTTATCTACAACCACGTGATTCTGGTTTTAAAGGGCGTTTCATTGACTGTGCCTGAAGGCAAAATTGTTGCCGTCTTGGGCGGCAATGGCGCTGGTAAAACCACCACACTGCGAGCCATTTCAAACCTGCTCAAGGGTGAGCGGGGCGAAGTAACCAAGGGCTCGATTGAGCTGCGCGGAGAGCGCATCGAAAACCTGTCGCCGTCAGACCTTGTGCAGCGCGGCGTGGTTCAGGTCATGGAAGGCCGCCATTGCTTTGCGCATTTGACGATCGAAGAAAATTTGTTGACGGGCGGCTACACCCTCAAGTCAAAGGCCGAAGTGGCTAAAAACCTGGAGAAGGTCTACGCCTACTTTCCGCGCCTGAAAACACGCCGTACATCGCAAGCCGCCTACACGTCTGGTGGAGAGCAGCAAATGTGCGCGATTGGCAGGGCACTGATGGCCAGCCCGACGATGGTATTGCTCGATGAGCCGTCGATGGGTTTGGCGCCGCAGATTGTTGAAGAGGTGTTTGAGATTGTCAAAGACCTGAATCAGAAGGAACAAGTAACCTTCCTGGTGGCTGAGCAGAACACCAACATGGCCCTGAAGTACGCCGACTACGGCTACATCATGGAAAGCGGCCGGGTGGTGATGGACGGCGCTGCGACCGCCCTGGCCAACAACGAAGACGTCAAAGAGTTTTATCTCGGCATGGGCGGCGGTGAGCGCAAAAGCTTTAAAGACGTGAAGAGCTACAAGCGCCGTAAAAGATGGTTGGCGTGAGCACCACGCGTTACTGGAAAAAGACCAATCATGACAACATTTTTTGATGCGCTCGAAACGCGTGCGCCTGAAACCCGGGAACATGCCTTGATGCTCGCGTTGCCGCACCAAATTGCAAACGCTAAAAAAAATACCCCGGCATTTGCCAAGCTGTTCAAGGATGTTGATGCCAGCAGCATCACATCCCGCGATGCGTTGGCCACACTACCCGTAACACGTAAAAACGATCTGCATGATCTGCAAAAAGTCGGGCAGCCCAAAGACGTTTTTGGTGGTTTCAGCGCCTTGCTGCGCGGGCCCAATATGCCGCGCCTGTTTTCATCACCTGGCCCGATTTATGAACCCGAGGGCACAGCCAAAGATTACTGGCGCGCAGGCAGAGCCATGTATGCGGCGGGCTTTCGTGCGGGTGACCTGGCGCACAACTCATTCAGCTACCACATGACGCCGGGCGCCTTCATCATGGAGTCGGGTTTGCATGCGGTGGGCTGCACGGTGTTTCCCGCAGGCATCGGCCAGACTGAGCAGCAGCTGGAAGCGATTGCGGCATTGCGGCCAGACGGCTACGCCGGTACGCCCAGCTTTTTGCGCATCCTGGTTGAAAAAGCTGAGGAGACGGGCAGCGACATCAGCAGCATGAACAAAGGCCTGGTCGGCGGCGAAGCGTTTCCGCCCAGCCTGCGTGACTGGTTTACCACGCGCGGCATGGCAATTTACCAATGCTACGCCACGGCTGACTTGGGGCTGATTGCTTATGAGACCGAAGCACGTGAAGGCCTGGTGATTGACGAGGGCGTGATTGTTGAAATTGTTCGGCCCGGCACCGGTGACCCGGTAACGGAAGGCGAAGTTGGCGAACTGGTGGTCACCACGCTGAACCCGGACTATCCACTGATTCGCTTTGGCACCGGTGATTTGTCTGCTGTATTGCCTGGCCACTGCCCTACAGGCCGTACCAACAGCCGTATCAAGGGATGGATGGGCCGG
>Ga0123336_10005417_pt1 | contig 10174 bp, 8 predicted proteins | sample SSSSmetaG_FD_96466 | JGI IMG/M metagenome (GOLD analysis project Ga0123336, IMG submission 96466) | Glacier valley bacterial and archeal communities from Borup Fiord, Nunavut, Canada, to study Microbial Dark Matter (Phase II) - ​SSSS metaG | ecosystem: Environmental > Aquatic > Freshwater > Ice... | reverse complement strand
CACCGTCCGCCGCTGGCTCCGGCGCTTGCCATGACAAGCCTGCTGCACCGCGTCCGCAACCTGGCCGCCGCCGCCAGCATCCTGCTCCTGGCCAGCGCGGCGGCCTGGGGCCTGGGCTTCGCCTGGTTCGAAGCCGCCGCCCACCGTCCCGGCCCGCCCGCCCCGGCAACAGCCGACGGCATCGTCGTCCTGACCGGCGGCGCCGACCGGATCGAAACCGCCTTGCGCCTGCTCGCCACCCGCCACGCGCCGCTGCTGCTGGTCTCCGGCGTCGCGCGCGGCGCCGACCTGGCCGAGCTGACCCGGCGCGTCGGTCTGGACCCGGCGCCCCTTGCCGCAAGTGTCACCCTCGGCCGCGACGCAACCACGACTGCCGGCAACGGCACGGAAACCGCCCAATGGGCACGCGCCCACGGCCTGCACAGCCTGATCGTCGTCACCGCCGGCTACCACATGCCCCGCGCGCTCCTGGAGCTGCGCCGCATGTTGCCAGACGCCGAGTTCCATCCCGTCGCCGTCCAGCCCCCCGCCCTGCGCCGCGGCACCGACCTGGCCACCGCGCGCGTGCTGGCAAACGAGTTCCACAAGCTGATCGCAGTCCGCCTTGGCCTGGCGCCGCTGCTCCGTCCGGAGGCTACCCGATGATCCTGCTGCGCTCCACCGTGTTCAACGTATGGTTCGTCCTCGTCACGGCCGTCGTGGCCGGGGCCGGCACGCCCTGCCGCTGGATCGGCAAGCGCCACGCGCTGCGCTTCGCCCAGGTCTGGGCCGGGCTGGTGCTGGACGGCGCCGCGGCAATCTGCGGCATCCGTGTCGTCATAACCGGCCGCGAGAACCTGCCGCTGAATGGCCCGGCGCTGATCGCATCCCAGCACCAATCGGCCTTCGACACGATGATCTGGCTGCGCCTGGTCCCCAGGGTGGCCTACGTCTTCAAGGCCGAGCTGGCCCGCGTTCCCCTGTTCGGCCCGCTCCTGGTCCCCGCAGGGCAAATCCCGGTGGAGCGCGGCGGCGTCAACGCGGTCCGCACGCTGCTGCGCGGCGGCGACCGGGCCAAGGCGGACGGCCGCCAGATCGTGGTCTTCCCCGAAGGCACCCGCGTCACAGGCGGCAAGCAGGTCAAGCTCCACATCGGCATCGCCCTGCTTGCGGCGCGCACCGGCCTGCCGGTGATCCCGGTGGCAACGGATTCCGGCCTGCGATGGGGCCGGCGGGCCTTCCGCAAGCTGCCCGGTCCCATCCACATCGCAATCGGCACCCCGATCCCGCCGGGCCTGCCGCACGACCAACTGCTTGCCGAACTGGAAGTCCGGTGGACCGAAGCCGCAGCAGCGCTGTCTGTGGGTAAGTCTGTGCATGAAGCCGGGCGTGCCCCGTCTCAATCCTCGGCGTGATAGGGATAAGTGTCAGTTATATATCAGCCCCATGGCAGAACACCCATCAAGCAGGCCCAGGCGCCCTCCCACGACATATTGGGATAGTGCAGTAAGCAACTGCATTTCTTACAAAACCAAATTAGTCGTGGAAGCCCCTTGGAAGATCTGCGGTCGAACATCCCCGGGTTGCCCGGCAAATGCCTTCGGCAACCCTGTGCTGTGGATGACGTGCGCCCCGCCCGCCTCCGTCAGCACCGGCCATCGCCCGTGAAAGCCTGGCGCACGGGCGGGGCCGCACTGCTCGCGGCCGCCGCGCTGCACGGCGCAGGATGGCTCTACGCCAGCCAGAGGGTGCGGTCCGGGGCCGAAGCCTACCTGGACAGCCTCCGCGGCGAGGGCTGGACCATCACCCACATGCCAGTCCGCCTCGCAGGCTGGCCCTTGGCAGCGGCGGTGCAAGTTCCCGGGTTCGCCGCAGACGGCAGCGGTGCCGGGGTGCCGGTGGCCTGGACAGCCACCGAGGTCCGGATCGGCGTCGCCGCCACCCAGCCCGGCACCATGCGGATCACCCCGTCCGGGGCGCAACGCTGGCGCGTGGGCGCCGGCCCGTGGACGGAGTTGACCTCGGACAGCTTCGACCTCGCCCTGGACGGCCGGGGTGCCGTGCTGGCCGTGCAAGGCCTGAACCTGTCCGGCACGTCTATCCATGTCGCAAGCGCACGGGCGGAAGTGGCAGGGCTGGACGTCTCAGCCACCGTCACCGGCGCCAGCGCCGGCATGTTGCCCTGGCCCGTCGAGGCCGCCACGCTGGAAGCCACCCTGACCCAGCCCCCGCCAGCCTCCGGCCCGGCGGCGGCCGTCGCATGGCGCGACGCCGGCGGCTTGGTTCAGGTGCGTGCCCTGACGCTCTCAGCCGGTCCCGTCCAGGCGTCGGCGTCGGGCACGGCGCGGCTGGATGGCCAACTGCAGCCCGGCGTTGACCTGACCGTCCTGGTCCGCGGCCACCGTCCGGCGCTGGACCGCCTGGTGCAGGCCGGGACCATACCGGAGGGCACGGCCACCGCCGCCAAGGCGGTGCTGGGCCTGCTCGCAAGCCGCGACCCCGGCGCGCCCGCAAAGGTGCCGGTCACGCTGGCCGGCGGCGTGCTGGCGGTTGCCGGCTTCCCCCTTCTCCGCCTGCCGCCGCTCGCCTGGGCAGCACCGCCCGCAGATCAGGCGCGCTGACGAAGCCGGATGCCATCCGGACGCCCCGAAGGCCGGACCGCTAGGCCCCCAGTGTCATCACAGGCCTCCCATGCGGCATGGTCGTTGATGGCCCGAGTGCCGCACCCGTGGTTCCCGGGCCACCACGGCACCGCGTCCCCCGCAACGGCCTCTCTCACGACGGCAGCCAACCACGGGAGCCGCCGCCCGGCCTCCCGCCCCGCGTCAGCCCTTGTTGCGCTGCGCCCGGCCGCGGCGGGTGCTCACCTTAGGGGACGCGCCGCCTGCCGAAGCCGCACCGGCGGAGGTGTTGCCCGGATGGTTTGGGGCCTTGGCGGCCACCGCCTCCACCGCATGATGGATGGCGGTCTCCGTCACGGACGCAGTGATGTGCGGCGGCTCCGCAGCCTGGACCGGCGGCAGCTCCGCGTCCACATGGACCTCCAGGTGCTGCGGCGGCGGCATGGTGCGTGCGGGATCGGCGTCGTGTGCAGCCGGCGCAAGGCCAGCGGCGGGCGCCTCATCCGCGGCAACGGGTAGCGGCTCCGGACCGGCCTTCACCGGACCCGCATCGGCAACGGCCCAGTCTGCAATAGACGGGTCTGCAATAGACGGGTCTGTAATAGACAGGTCTGCAATAGACGGGTCTGCAATAGACAGGTCTGCAATAGCCGGGTCTGCAATAGCCGGATCGGCAGGGCTGGACGCTTGCGGCGGCTCCGGCGCCGTCACGGTCTCATGGCCGGCGGGCAAAGCCTCGGCAGCGGCCGGATCGGCAACGGCCGGACCCGCGGCCTGCACCGCCTCGGCCTGCGCCGTGGCAAGCTGCGTCCGCAGCGCCTGGACCTCATGCCGCAGCCGGTCCAGCTCGGCGGCGGCGTCGTCCGGCGCGGCGTCGGCCAGCCCAGCGGCAGGCGCGGCTGGCGGCGGCTCCGCCCCCCGGTGGAACGGATTGAACAGGCTCATCGCCCGCTCGATCATCGCCAGGTTCTGCCGGCTCATCTCCTCGACGCCCGCCGGCAGGAAGGGGCTGATCGTCTGCTGCACGGCCTGGCGCAGCGTCTGCTGCTGCCGCGCAAACGACGACATCGCCGTCTCCAGGTAGCGCGGCACCACCCCCTGCAAGCTGTCTCCGTAGAAGCCGATCAATTGACGCAGGAAGGGGGTCGGCAGCATGGAAGTGCCCTTGCTCTCCTCCTCGACGATGATCTGCGTCAGCACCCCGCGGGTGATGTCCTCCCCGGACTTCGCGTCGTACACCACGAAGTCGCGCCCAGCCCGGATCATGTCCGCCAGGTTGTCCAGGGTGATGTAGCTGCTGGTCTCGGTGTTGTACAGCCGGCGGTTCGCATACTTCTTCACCACCACCGGCGGGGCGGCCGGGCTTGAAGGTGGCAACCCAGCCGGCGGCAGGCTGGCCGGCGGAACGGACGATGCGCCGGGGCTGGCTGCCGCGGCGTCGGTCGGATGTGGGGCGTCGGCCATGTTGATCCTCGGGGGTCGGCGGGCTGAAACTGTATCACGCGCCTGTCATGGATGCGACGTATCCCTACTGGATTATGCTGCAAAGCAACATGACGCAATCTGGACCCAGCCATGACACAGGCCGACCGCGCCCCCTTGGAACAGGACTGCCTGCAACAGGACTGCCTGGAACAGGACTGGGCAACCATCCTGCAAAGCGAGTGGGCCGCCCTGGCCGTGGACCGCGAGGTGCAGGAGGGCCTGCAACGCGCCGCCACCCTCCTGGCCCGGCACGCCGCCACCCTGGCGCCAGGCGCCGATGACCCGCCCAGACCTGCCCGGCCCGATGCGCCGCCGGGGGCCGCGGCCCTTGATGCTGCACCTGATGCCGCCCGCCCCCAACCTGCCGCCGCACCTGCCGCCCTCCCCAGGGGCGACGCCGGGCTGGGCTGACCCGGCGCTCATCGCCGGGATCGCCGCCTACCGCCGCCACCCCTGGCAGCGCACACTGCCGGACCCGCCGGCCATCTGGGCGCATGGCGATGCCAGGCTGCTCGACTATGGGGACCCAGCCACGCCAGGCGCCCTGCCGGTGCTGTTCGTGCCCAGCCTCATCAACCGGGCCTACGTGCTGGACCTGCTGCCGGACCGCTCCATGCTGCGCTGGCTCGCCGCGCACGGCATCCGCCCGCTGTTGCTGGACTGGGGCTGGCCCGGCCCCGCCGAGCGGGCCATGACGCTGGACCAGGTCATCGCCGGGCCACTGGAATGCGCGCTGGCATACACGGCGGACGCAGCGGGCACGCCCCTCGTCCTGGCCGGCTACTGCATGGGCGGCCTGCTGACCCTCGCCGCCGCGCTGCGCCGCCCCGCGCAGGTGCGCGGCCTGGCGCTGCTGGCGACGCCCTGGGACTTTCACGCCGCCGACGCCGGCCAGGCCCGGCGCATGGCCGCCACCCTGCCCCTGCTAGAGCCAGTGATGGCCGCCACCGGCACCCTTCCCGTGGACGCGCTGCAAGCCCTGTTCACCCTGCTCAGCCCCGGCGCCATCGCCGCCAAATACCGCGCCTTCGGCCGCATGGACCAGGACAGCCCCGCCGCCCGGGACTTCGTGGCGCTGGAGGACTGGCTGAACGACGGCGTGCCCCTCGGCGCCCACCTGGCGCGTGAAACCCTGGGCGGCTGGTATGGTGCCAACACCCCAGGCCGCGGCGCCTGGCACGTCTGCGGCCAGGCCGTGGACCCGGCGGCCCTGTCCGTCCCCGCCTTCGTCGCCTCCCCGCACGCCGACCGGATCGTCCCGCCCGCGTCGGCGTTGCCGCTGGCCCAGCTGATCCCCCGGGCGGTCCTGCACCAGCCCGCCGCCGGGCACGTCGGCATGGTCGCCGGACCCCGCGCCAGGGATGTGCTGTGGCTGCCCCTGCTGGACTGGTTGCGGCGGCTGTGACGCCCTATGGTGCCGCCGCCAAAGGGAGAAACAAGAAGATGGAAGACGTCGTCATCGTATCCGCTGCCCGCACCGCGGTCGGCAGCTTCAACGGCGGGTTCGCCACCCTGCCCGCCCACGACCTGGGCACCGTCGCCCTCAAGGCCGCCATGGAGCGCATCGGCCTCGACCCGGCCGAGGTCAACGAGGTCATCCTGGGCCAGGTCCTGACCGCCGCCCAGGGCCAGAACCCAGCCCGGCAAGCCGCCCGCAACGCCGGCATCCCCGACAGCGCCACCGCCTTCGGCATCAACCAGGTCTGCGGCAGCGGCCTCCGCACCGTGGCCCTCGCCGCCCAGCAAGTGATGTCCGGCGAAAGCACCGTCGTCATCGCCGGCGGCCAGGAGAGCATGAGCCAGTCCGCCCACGCCGCCTACCTGCGCGCCGGCACCAAGATGGGCGAGCTCGGCCTCATAGACACCATGCTGAAAGACGGCCTGTGGGACGCCTTCCACGGCTACCACATGGGCACCACAGCCGAGAACGTCGCCACCAAGTATCAGATCACCCGCGCCGAGCAGGACGCCCTGGCCGTCGGCAGCCAGCACAAGGCCAGCGCCGCCCAAAAGGCCGGCCGCTTCAAGGACGAGATCGCGCCCGTCACCATCAAGGGCCGCAAGGGCGACGTGATCGTGTCGGACGACGAATACATCCGCCACGATTCCTCGCCCGAGGCGATGGCGAAGCTCCGCCCCGCCTTCAGCAAGGACGGCACCGTGACCGCCGGCAACGCCAGCGGCATCAACGACGGCGCTGCCGCCCTGGTCGTCATGTCCGCCAAGGAAGCCGCCCGCCGCGGCCTGACGCCCCTGGCCCGCATCGCCAGCTTCGCCACCGCCGGCGTGGACCCGGCCGTCATGGGCACCGGACCCATCCCCAGCAGCCGCAAGGCCCTGCAACGCGCCGGCTGGTCGGCAGCCGACCTCGACCTGATCGAAGCCAACGAGGCCTTCGCCGCCCAGGCCGCCGCCGTCAACAAGGACATGGGCTGGGACGCCGCCAAGGTGAACGTCAACGGCGGCGCCATCGCCATCGGCCACCCCATCGGCGCATCCGGCGCCCGCATCCTGGTGACCCTGCTGCACGAGATGCAGAAGCGCGACGCCAAGAAGGGCCTGGCCACCCTGTGCATCGGTGGCGGCATGGGCGTCGCCATGTGCCTGGAACGCTAAACCCCAAACCAGCCCCTTCCCCCTCTCCCTCCGGGAGAGGGATGGGGTGAGGGGGTCTTGCTCGCGGCGCCGGGCACGCCCGTGCCGCACCACCCAGCCCAGCACCCCTGATACCAACCGGCGAATGCTCTGACCCGTTCGTCATTGCGAGCCGCCCTTGCGGCGTGGCAATCCAGGGGCCCCCAGGACCGGCCCTCGCCCGTGCGGCCTCCCGATTGCCACGGCCCTACCCGCCTCGCAACGATGGTCAAAAGGCTCAGAGCAAAGGACGGCTGGTCCAATAGCGGCCCCTCGCGCCCACACGGAGGGAAGACACCAGCAGTCCCTGCCGCGCCAATCCAAGCCGTCCGCCCAGCCCCTCTGGACCCCCCTCATCAAACCCGCCAACATGCGCAGATAAGACGTTAGGGAGGATCAAACATGGCACGGGTCGCACTCGTCACAGGTGGAACACGCGGCATCGGCAACGCGATCAGCGTGGCGCTCAAGGCAGCCGGCCGGCACGTCGTCGCAAGCTACGCCGGCAACGACGTGGCCGCCGAGGCCTTCACGAAGGAAACCGGCATCCCGCACATCAAGTTCGACGCCGGCGACTACGCCGCGTGCGAGGCCGCTGTGAAGCGCATCCACGAGGAGCACGGCCCCATCGAGATCCTCGTCAACAACGCCGGCATCACCCGCGACACGACCATGACCAAGATGACCCGCGACATGTGGGACGCCGTGATGGACACCAACCTCGGCAGTTGCTTCAACCTGTGCAAACTGACGTTCGATGCGATGCGCGCCGCGAAGTTCGGCCGCGTCGTCAATATCGGCAGCATCAACGGCCAGGCCGGCCAGTACGGCCAGGTCAACTACGCCGCCGCCAAGTCCGGCATCCACGGCTTCACGAAGGCCCTGGCGCAGGAGGGCGCGCGGTTCGGCATCACCGTCAACGCCATCGCGCCGGGCTACGTGGACACCGAGATGGTGCGCGCCGTACCCCCGGACGTGCTGACCAAGATCATCGCCCGCATCCCGATGGGCCGCCTGGGCCATGCCGAGGATATCGCCCGCGGCGTCGCCTTCCTGACCGCGGACGACGGCGACTTCATCACAGGCTCCACGCTGTCCATCAACGGCGGCCAGCACATGTACTGACGGGCGCGTCCTTTGCATCGGCAATTGCAAAGGACGCCTCACTGCTCTGGCCCCGCAAAAACCAGCGCAAGACCAGCCGTCTGGAACCAGGGCAACCGCACTCGGCCCACGGTGCCCGCTGCCCCCTCTCCCTCCGGGGTCAAACCGTGAAACGGTTTACGGTCGGGGGGAGGGGGAGGGCAAGAACTGCCCTCCGCCAACCGATCCTAGCCCCGACTGCCCTCAAAAACCCACCGCGCCCGAGCCGCCACGCCCTGGCATCTGGCGTCAAACAACGGTCAGGGCAGACCTCGGCTGGTCCAACCGCAAGCGGCCCCGCCGCAGCCCTCTACTCAGGGGCCGCCCGCTCCGCACCACCCGTCATTGCGAGGCGCGCAGCGCCGTGGCAATCCAGGACAGCAAGCGCCCAGCCTCGACCGTCACGCGGCAGGCCCCCGGCCGGGAGCGGATCAGGACGGATGGCCTCCAGTGCAACCAACCCGTCCACCATACGGGCCGCCACGCTCGCCGGCTGCGGCGCCATCGGCCTCTGGGCCGTGCTGGCCCTGCTCTCCCGTGCCGCCTCCACAGTGCCGCCGCTGCAACTGACGGCCATGAGCTTCGCCGTCTCCGGCGGCCTCGGCCTGGCCTGGCTTGCCTTTCGTGGCCAACTGCGCGATCTCCACCAACCGCCCCTAGCCTGGGCGCACGGCGTCGGCGGCCTGTTCGGCTTCCACGCCCTCTACTTCGCCTCCCTCGCCCGCGCCCCGGCGGCCACCGCCAACCTCATCAACTACACCTGGCCCCTGCTGATTGTCCTGCTCTCCGCCGCACTGCTCGGCCTCCGGCTGACCTGGCGGCACGGACTGGGCACGCTGCTGGCCCTGGCCGGATGTGCCCTGCTGCTGGGCGGTGCGGCCGCTTTCCCAGCCGGGGCGGCGCTCGGCTACGCCCTTGCGGCAACGAGCGCGGTCGTCTGGGCGCTCTACTCCGTCCTGTCCCGCCGCTTCGCCACCGTGCCGCCCGGCGCAATGGCCGGCTTCTGCACCGGCACCGCTACGCTGTCCGCCGGGATGCACCTGCTGACGGAGGCCACAGTGACACCCGACCCGGCGGCCTGGGCAGCCGTCCTGGCACTCGGCCTGGGTCCGGTCGGCGCCGCTTTCGTGCTCTGGGACCGCGGCATGAAGCGCGGCGACCCCCGGCTGCTGGGCACCCTGGCATTCGCAACGCCGGTCCTGTCCACGCTCGTGCTGGCCGCGGCCGGCTTCGCGCCCTTTACGGCAGTGACGGTCGCAGCGGCGGCGCTGGTAGCAGTGGGCGGCTTCGTTGCGGCACGTGGGTAGGCCAACTTATCCCGGTAGCCGATAAAGGTTTGGCGCATCTCTCGCGTGCAAGGCGGCTCAAGCCCGGCAGCAAGGATATCCCGGATCTGCCCGTCTCCGCAGGCCACCCCCACCAGCCCCGCCAATTGGAACCGGCTCAGACCGGCGGCGCAGTCCCCGCGATCTCCGGCCGCTTCTCCATCGCCGCATACCACGCCGACAGCGCCGGCCGCCCCTCCCGCCATCCGTCCCCGGCAAACCGCAAGTCCAGGTAGCCCAGCGCGCACGCAACCGTAATCGTGCCGATGTCCAGGTGGTCCGCCGGCAGCCCTGCCTGCAACAGGTCCAGCGACCGCGTCACAGCCAAACCCTGCCGGTCCATGTTGGCAGCGCGGGCATCCTCTGCCGGCCGCCCCATCTCCATCCGCCGCATCACCGCGGCGTCCATGATGCCGTCCCCCACCGCCTGCAGCTTCAGCGCCCGCCACCGCAGCGGCCCCGCCGCCGGAAACAGGCTCCCCTCCCCAACCGAGTTCAGGTACTCGCAAATCACCGGGCTATCGAACAACGCCAGCCCGTCATCCGTCACCAGACACGGCACCTTGCTCAGCGGGTTGTCCCCCACCAGCCCCGTCGGGCTGGTGTGCGGATTGGTCTCGATCCGGGTGATCCGCGCATCCAGCCCACACGCGATGGCGCAAGCCACCACCTTCCGCACATACGGGCTGGTCGGCGAGTAGTACAGCTTCATCGGAACGGGTCCTTCTGAAAGCGCAGCGCACCAAGCGCCGCAACATCCGCCGCGCGCAGGAACGGATTCTCCGCCATCTCATCCCCCAGCACGCTCGGCACCGTCGCCTGCCCGGCAGCGCGCAGCCGGTCCACGTCAGCCGCGCGGGCGCGCAAAGCCGGGTTGCCGCCGTCCACGTGCAGCGCGAAGCGCGCGTTGGACTGGGTATATTCATGCCCGCAACAAACCAGCGTGTCCCGCGGCAACACGGCCAGCTTGTGCAGGCTCGCAAACAT
>Ga0123336_10005414_pt1 | contig 10177 bp, 9 predicted proteins | sample SSSSmetaG_FD_96466 | JGI IMG/M metagenome (GOLD analysis project Ga0123336, IMG submission 96466) | Glacier valley bacterial and archeal communities from Borup Fiord, Nunavut, Canada, to study Microbial Dark Matter (Phase II) - ​SSSS metaG | ecosystem: Environmental > Aquatic > Freshwater > Ice... | reverse complement strand
GCGTGTCCGCCTGACATCGGCTTCGTCGGCAAGATCCTGTTCGCGGCATATTGCACGGGGACGATCGAGACCACGACCGCTGGCCGTCTCGTCACCGTTCCCGACGGTGCAGGACCAACGCCGAAGCGGCTCGATGCCGTGGTCGCGGCAGCCGCCCCGACGGTCCAGCCGTTCTGGAGCGCCAGCGCGGCGGGCGACAAGGTGTTCGTCATTGACTCGGCCGCGAACCCACGTGGCCGCATCATCTTCAACGCCGCGACGGTGTTGAGCGCGCCGCTCGACCTCGACACGCAGGACGGCCTGATGCTCGACGACGGCAGCAGCGTCATCTTCCGCGTGGAGAATGCGGCCGGCACCACGAAGGCCATCCGCCGCGCGACGGCGGTCGCCGCTCCGGTCAAGACGGACCTTGTCGCGACCGCCGCCGAAGGCATCATCACCCTCAGCCGCGACCAGAAGCATGCGCTCTACAACACGCTCCCCGCGACCGCGGCCATGCTCGTCGACATCCGTGTGCTCAGCACGACTCCGCCGCCCGCCCTGACCGATATCGTTCCCACCGCCACCGCGTACCCTTTCGGGTTCACCGCCGACAACTCGACGATCCTCTACCAGACGGACCTCGACGCCAAAGGCGTCGGCAAGTTGAAGTCGAAGCCCGCGGCAGGCGGCGCGGAGAAGACGCTGGCGTCGAACATGAGGGACCTCCGCACCCTGCCGACGGGCACCGGCGTCCTAATCCTCGACAACCCGAAGCAGGTCAGCGGCCAGCAGATCTTCACCGTCGACATCAAGTACCTCGACGTCGCAGCCGGCGGCACCCCGAAGCTACTCGCGGAGACCGTTCCCACCAGCAGCTTCCGGGTCTCGGGGACGCGCCTCGTCTACTCGCTCCTCGGCGCGAACGCGGGCGTGTACTCGACGACGATCCCGTGACCGCGGGGGCTGCCAGCGCCGAGAGGCCCTGGTAGACTGCGCTGATGATTCGGTGCGGCCGGGCTCGCGCAGACGCCTGCCAGCGCGGCAACGGTCGTCGTCTCGGTCGTCGCGCTCAACCAGCGCGACGGTCGGGTGCTCGTCGGCGGCCATCGCCAGGTGGTTGGTGACAACGGGCTCAGCTTCGCTCGCTTCTGGCCCTGACGAGGTCGGCTGCGGTCCACGGCAAGCGGACGGCGCACCGATCCAGGTCTCGAATCCTGCTATTCCTCTCTCCATGCCGCGCAATGTGCACGTGGGGCTCATCCAGGCTGCGACTCCGTACGAGGTGGGGTGGTCGATCGCGCGGACGCAGAAGGCTGCGCTCGACGTTCACCTCCCGCTCATCGAGGAGGCCGGCAAGAAGGGCGTTCAGATCCTCGGGCTCCAGGAGATCTTCAACGGGCCGTACTTCTGCCCGAGCCAGGATCCGTTCTGGTACGACGCGGCCGAGGCCATGCCCGGTCCCACGACCGAGATGATGCAGGCGCTCGCGAAGAAGTACCAGATGGCGATGGTCGTCCCGCTCTACGAGCGCGAGCAGGCCGGCGTCTACTACAACAGCGCCGCCGTCATCGACGCCGACGGCGCGTACCTCGGCAAGTACCGCAAGCATCACATCCCGCACACGAACCAGTTCTGGGAAAAGTTCTTCTTCAAGCCCGGCAACGGCGGCTTCCCCGTCTTCCAGACGCGTTACGGCAAGGTCGGCGCCTACATCTGTTACGACCGCCACTTCCCCGAAGGCGCGCGCGCGCTCGGCCTCAACGGCGCGGAGATCGTGTTCAACCCGTCGGCGACCGTCGCCGGGCTCTCGCAGTACCTGTGGAAGCTCGAGCAGCCGGCGCACGCGGTCGCGAACGGGTACTTCGTCGCCGCGTCGAACCGCGTCGGCACCGAGGCGCCCTGGAACATCGGGAAGTTCTACGGCACGAGCTACATCGTCGGGCCGCGCGGCGATTTTCTCGCCACCGCCTCCGAGGACCAGACCGAGCTCGTGAGCGCGGTCTGCGATCTCGATCAGATCGACGAGGTCCGGAAGACCTGGCAGTTCTATCGCGACCGCCGCCCCGACGCGTACGACGACCTCGTCGAGCCCTGACGCGTACCCTCGGTCAACGTGGTGGCTCGCGCGCTCTGGCGTGGATCAGGACCAGCATGAGCGCGCCCACCAGTCGTCGCGCGAAGGTCGAGGCCATCGCGACCAGCTCCCATCCCAGCGTGGGATCGGGCAGCTTCCCGATCGTCGCGACGAGCGGGCATGTCACCGCGAAGGTGAGGAGCGCTCTCGGCATCGGACCGCCGAGGGAGCTTGACAGGGTGGTCTCCGGCGCGACAACCTCTTGTTTTCCTTGGGCGGAGGGCGTTTCGAATGAGTGACGGGACCGGTCGGAAGTGGACGAGCGCCGAGGTGCGCGCGAAGCACAAGGAGCTCCTCTTTCCGAGCGTGGGCACGTTCTACGAGGAGCAACTCGTCCTCGACAGCGGCAAAGGGGCGCGCCTCAAGGATCTCGACGGGCGCGAGTACCTCGACTTCTTCGGCGGCATCCTCACCGTCTCGCTCGGCCAGGCGCACCCGAAGGTCAACGCGGCGTTGCATGCCCAGATCGACCGACTGGGCCACGTCTCGACGCTCTATCCGACGGTGGGGATCGTCGAGCTCGCCGAGAAGCTGATCGGCCTCGCCCCCGGGAAGATCAAGCAGGCGGGCAAGGCGTTCTTCACCGCGAGCGGCACCGAGGCCGACGAGACGGCCGTGGTGCTCGCCCAGATCGCGACCGGCCGCCAGGAGCTCATCGCGCTGCGCCACGGCTACCACGGGCGCTCGATGCTCGCGCAGTCGCTCACCGCGCACGCGAAGTACCGCGCCATCCCCACGCAGGTCGCGGCGATCAAGCACGCGCACTCCCCGTACTGCTACCGCTGCCCGTTCGGCGCGACCGTCGAGCACTGCGGGTTCCGGTGCGCGACCGACATCGAGGAGCTGATCCAGACCACCACCACCGGGCAGATCGCGGGCTTCATCGCCGAGCCGATCCAGGGCGTGGGCGGGTTCATCGTCGCGCCCGACGGCTACTTCAAGACCGCCGTCGACATCGTCAAGAAGTACGGCGGGCTCTTCATCTGCGACGAGGTGCAGACCGGGTTCGGCCGCACCGGCGGCAAGATGTGGGGCATCGAGCATCACGAGGGCGTCGAGCCCGACATCATGACGATGGCGAAGGGCATCGCGAACGGCATGCCCATCGCGGCGTGCCTGGCCACCGTGCAGGTCGCCGACGCCTGGACCGCGGGCAACATCTCCACGTTCGGCGGCAACCCCATCACCACCGCCGCCGCGAGCGCCACCATCGACGTCATCGTCGAGGAGAACCTCGCCGACAACGCCACGGTCATGCGCAAGGTCCTGCGAGACGGCCTCGAAGGCCTGCAGAAGAAGTACGCAAAGGTCATCGGCGACGTACGCGGCAAGGGCCTCATGCAGGCCCTCGAGCTCGTGAAGGACGAGACGAAGAAGGACCGCACCCCCGACGCGGCGTCCACCAGCCGGCTCTTCGAGGAGTCGAAGAAGCAAGGCATCCTCATCGGCCGCGGCGGCCTCTACGGCAACGTCATCCGCATCGCCCCGCCGCTCAACGTCACGCGCAGCGAGATCGACGAGGGCCTGAAGGCGCTCGATGCATCCTTCGCCGCCTTCGCCGAGACCACTCCATGACGAACGCACTTCCCTCCGCAGGCGCGCACGGGCTGTCGAACGATCGCCTCGAGAACGACCTGGTCGACAAGAAGCCGCTCTTCTCCGCCAGCGAGGCCGCCGCCGAGGCGGAGCGCTGCCTCTTCTGCGTCGACGCGCCGTGCATCAAGGCGTGCCCGACCGAGATCGACATCCCGACCTTCATCAAGAAGATCGCGACCGGCAACGTGCGCGGCAGCGCGAAGACCATCTTCGACCAGAACCTGCTCGGCTACTCGTGTGCGCGCGTCTGCCCCGTGGAGGTCCTGTGCCAGGGCTCGTGCGTGTACACGGGCTGGGGCCGCGACCCGATCCAGATCGGGCGCCTCCAGCGCTTCGCCACCGAGACCGCGACCGCGAAGGGCGCGCCCGCGGTGCTGAAGCGCCGCTACGAGATCGGCAAGACCTCGAAGCGCGTGGCCTGCATCGGCGCGGGCCCCGCTTCCCTCGCCTTCGCCGGCTACCTCGCGCTCGAGGGCCACGAGGCGGTGGTCTTCGAGAAGAAGGCGGTCGCAGGCGGCCTCAACACCACCGGCATCGCGCCCTACAAGCTCCACGCGCACGACGCCGTCCACGAAGTGGAGTTCGTCAAAGCGCTCGGCGTCGAGGTCGCGACCGGCATCGAGGTCGGCGAGACCGACGGCGCGGGCCGCATCTCGGGCAAGAAGCTGCTCGAGACCTACGACGCGGTGTTCCTCGGGGTCGGCCTCGGCGCCGACACGAGCCTCGGCATCCCCGGCGAGGAAGGCTCCGGCGTCTACGGCGCAACCGCGTGGATCGAGCGCATGAAGCTCGAGCTGGGCAGCGGCGCCCGGACGGAGATCACTGGCAAGAAGGTGATCGTCGTGGGCGGCGGAAACACCGCGATCGACGTCGCGCGCGAGTGCGCGCAGCTCGGCGCGGCGAACGTCTCGATGGTCTACCGCCGCGGAGCCAGCGCCATGACGGGCTACGCCCACGAGATGGAGCACGCGCGGCTCGAGAACGTGCAGCTCGTCACGCACGTCCAGCCCATCGCCTTCGTGCGCGACGCCGGCGGGAAGCTCACCGCGCTGCGCGTCGCCCGGACCGACGAGGCCGCAAAGCCCGTCGCCGGCACCGAGCACGAGATCCCGTGCGACCTCGTCGCCCTCGCCATCGGCCAGTCGAAGCTGCGCTCGGTGGCGAAGCTGCTCCCCGGCGTCGAGCTGGATGCCCGCGGCTGGGTCGCATGCGACCCGCGGAACGGCCAGACCGGCAACGCGAAGGTCTTCGCTGGCGGTGACTGCATCAACGGCGGCAAGGAGGTCGTCAACGCCGTCGCCGATGGGCGCAACGCGGCTCGTACACTCATCGAGCGCTGGTCGGCGGAGTAAGTCATGGCAGATCTCAGCATCGAGTTCGCGGGCATCAAGAGCCCCAATCCCTTCTGGCTCGCGTCCGCTCCGCCCGCGAACAGCGGCGAGCAGATCATGCGCGCGTTCGATGCCGGCTGGGGCGGCGCCGTCTGGAAGACGCTCGGCGATCCCATCGTCAACGTGACGAGCCGCTTCGGCGGCGTCGACTACGACGGCCGCAAGCTGATGGGGCTCAACAACATCGAGCTCATCACCGATCGCCCGCTGGAGGTGAACCTGCGCGAGATCCGCGAGGTGAAGAAGCGCTACCCGAAGCACGTGATCATCGCCTCGCTGATGACCGAGACCAGGAACGACTGGAAGGTCCTCATCGAGAAGTGCGAGGACGCCGGCGTCGACGGCCTCGAGCTGAACTTCGGCTGTCCGCACGGCATGTGCGAGCGCGGGATGGGCTCGTCGGTCGGTCAGGAGCCGAAGCTGCTCAAGGAGATCACGAGCTGGGCGAAGGAGTTCGCGCGCACCCCCGTGCTGGTGAAGCTCACGCCGAACACCGGAGACATCCTCGAGCCGGGGCTCGCGGGCGTGGCGGGCGGCGCCGACGGTCTCTCGCTCATCAACACCATCAAGAGCATCATCGGCGTCGACCTCGATCGCCTCGTGCCCGTGCCGCGCGTCGGCAACGCCTCGAGCAACGGCGGCTACTGCGGCCCGGCAGTGAAGCCCATCGCGCTCCACATGGTGGCGGCGCTCGCTCGGGACCCCGGCATCAAGGTCCCGATCTCGGGCATCGGCGGCATCTCGACCTGGCGTGACGCTGCGGAGTTCATCGCCCTCGGCTCGACCAGCGTGCAGGTGTGCACCGCGGTCATGCACTACGGCTACCGCATCATCGACGACCTAGTCGAGGGTCTCTCGAACTACCTCGACAGCCACGGCATGAAGAGCGTGAACGAGCTCCGCGGTCGGGCGGTGCCTGGCTATCAGGAGTGGGGTGACCTCGATCTGAACTACCAGCTCATCGCGAAGATCGACCCCAAGGTGTGCATCGGTTGCCAGCTCTGCGTGACGGCGTGCAACGACGGCGCTCATCAGTGCATCTTCACCGGTCCGGATGACAAGCCACGCCCCCCCCACGCGCATGCCGTCGGGCCTGCGAAGGCGCCCAAGCCATTGCCGATCGGCCTCATCGCGGGCGACCGCGTGCCGTGGATCGACGAGCCGGAGTGCGTCGGATGCAATCTGTGCCAGCTCGTCTGCCCCGTCACCGGGTGCATCACGATGGTCGAGCAGCGCAAGGGGCCGCCCGAAACCTGGAATGATCGCGTGAAGGCCGGGCGCGACAAGCTGCCAGGTGGTATCCACGACCCCGGCACGGGTTACTGAAGAGCACGGGGGGTACATGGGCCAGACCGAGTCGCCGCTTGCGGGGAACGAGCTCGTGCGCCGCATTCTCGAGGCGGTGCCGGGCGGCGTCGTGCACGTCGCCACCGACGGCGCGATCCTCGAGGCGAACAGCGAGGCGCTGCGCATCCTCGGTCTCCGCTTCGACGAGCTGACGAGCCGCTTCATCGCGGACTTCGATCCCGAGACGATCGGCGAGGACGGCGAGCCCTTCCCCGCTGCAATGTATCCCGTGGCGATGGTCCTCACGACCGGCAAGCCGCAGCCGCCCGTCACCCTCGGCGTGCGCAAGCGAGACGGTGACGTCTCGTGGGCCGTCTTCCGCGCCGAGCCCGCGCACGACGCGGCGGGAGTCCTCACCGGCGCCATCGTCACGTTCCTCGACATCACCGATCGCAAGCGCACCGAGGAGGCGCTGCGGCGGAGCGAGGAGCGCTGGCGCGTGCTCGCCATGAACCTCCCCGACTTCGTGATGGTCGCGAGCCGCGATGCACGCATCCTGTCCATCAACCGCGTGCTACCCGACCTCGAACGCGAGAAGGTCCTCTCGTCGACGCTCTACGACTACCTCGACGAAGGCGCATGCACCGACTACGCGCGTGAGTTCGAGCGCGCGCTCGGCGGTGAGACGGTGCGCTTCGAGACCCGCGGGCAAGGTGCGGAGCGCTCGCTCGTCTGGTACGAGACGCAGCTCGTGCCGCTCGCCGATCCGAACGGCGACGTCTCGCGCGTGCTCGTGGTCTCGCGCGACGTCACGGAGCGGCGCGCCATGCTGGCCGGCCTGGCAGAGAAGGAGCGTCTCGCCAGTGTCGGGATGCTCGCCGCCAGCGTCGCCCACGAGATCATGAACCCTCTCACCTACGTGCTGGCGAATCTCGATTTCGTGGTCGGCGAGCGCACCGATGACCCTGCGCGCCGGAGCAAGGCGCTGCTCGAGGCGCGCGAGGGCGCACGGCGCATGCAGCAGATCGTCTGGGATCTCCGCGCGCTCGGGCGCGCCGGCGGCGAGGAGCTTTTCTACGTCGACGCTCGGAGCGTGCTCGAGATCGCGCTGCGCCTCTCCGGTCCGGAGGTGCAGCGCACCGCGAGCGTGGTGCTCGAGCTCGACGACGTGCCGAGCGTGCTCGCGAGCGAATCGCGGCTCTGCCAGGTGTTCATCAACCTGCTCGTGAACGCGGCGCAGGCGATGGAGCAGCGCGAGGTCGAGGGTCGGGAGATCCGCGTGAAGACCCGGAACGACACCGCGGGCAACCTCGTCGGCATCGACATCGCGGACAACGGCGCGGGCATCTCTCCGCAGCGGCTCGCGCGCATCTTCGAGCCGTTCTACACGACGAAGGAGGCCGGTACCGGCCTCGGGCTCTCGATCTGCCGGGACATCGTCGAGCGCATGGGCGGACGTATCGACGTCTCCAGCACACTGGGGGCCGGATCGACGTTCACGGTCTGGCTGTCGACCACGCGTGAGGCAGCGGCGTCCCCGCGGGTCAGCGCGAGCGAGGCGCGCTGAGCGGGGCGAGCAGCGAGTCGCGGACGTGCTCAGAGCGGAGCCGCGCGACGTGCGTGTAGCTCCACGCCGGCGCGAGCGCGGCGAACACGGCGCCCACGACCGCGGCGACGGAAGGTGCCGCCGGCGCCTCGACGACGTGCCCGAACAGCCACGCCACCGACCCGCCGAGGGCTGCGACGGTGACCGTGCCGAACGCCCCGGCGATCCACACGGTCACGCGGTGCGCCAGCGACAGACGGAGGCCGGCGAACACGACGACGAGCGCGGCGGCCCCCGCCCACAGCGCATTCGCGTCGAGGCGAGACCAGAGGAGAGCCGCGGTGCCGGCACCGATCGTGAGGGCGCTGGCCGCGTTCGCCCAGCTGGCGATCTCGGTGGCGCGGCCCCCACGTGACGCGTCGAAGATGGCGTGATGCGCGATCTGGAGCGCCTTGACGAGCGCGGACCGTCGCGGTCGCGCCGAAGAAGCAGATTTCCGGAGGCTCGGCACCCCCCGATCGACGTGCGCACCCGGGTTCCTATTCTCCGCCTCCCCATTCGGATGACAGAAAACAGCGCGCCGCGTCACTCGGGAGGCTCTCGGTCCCGCTCCGACTGTCAGCTGTCAGCTGTGAGCTTCTCTTTCAGTGCCAGAGATCGAGCGCGAGCGGGGCGTCGAGGTCGTCGGCGCTGAGCGCGGGGCGCTGTATCGCCGCGGCGGAGTTCGGCTTGTATGTCTGGGCGGCGGCCGGGAACGTCCCCGCGCGCACCTCGGTCACGTAGCTCGTGAACGCATCGACCGCGGCCTCGCCGAGGTTCGCGAAGCGCCTCGCGAACTTCGGCTGGTGGCCACGCGAGAGGCCCAGCAGGTCGGTGCAGACGAGCACCTGACCGTCGCAGGCGGCTCCGGCGCCGATGCCGATGGTCGGAATCGTCAGCATCTCCGTGATCTGCGCCGCGAGATCCGGCGGGATGGCTTCGAGGACGATCGCGAAGGCGCCCGCCTGCTCGAGCGCGAGCGCATCGGCGAGGACCTTGTCGGCGCCGTCCGCGCCGCGGCCCTGCACCTTGAAGCCTCCGAACGCGTGGACGCTCTGGGGCGTGAGGCCCACGTGACCGACGACGGGAATGCCCGCCCGCACGATGCGGAGCACGTGCTCGGCGACCTCTTGGCCGCCCTCGAGCTTCACGCTCTCGCAGTTGCCCTCCTTCATCAGCTTGCCAGAGCTCTCGACCGCCTGCTGCGGTGAGACCTGGTAGCTCATGAACGGAAGATCGCCCACGAGATGAGCGTGGCCGACGCCGCGCGCGACGGCGCGGCAGTGATAGGCCATCTCGTCGAGCGAGACCGGGATGGTGGTGGAGAGGCCCTGCACGACCATGCCGAGCGAGTCGCCGACGAGGACCATGTCCACTCCCGCCTCGTCGACCAGGCGCGCCATCGTGTAGTCATAGGCGGTGACCATCGCGATCTTCTCGCCACCCTTGCGGGCACGCAGATCGGGGGCCGTGACCTTCTTCAGCGCCGAAGCACCCTGCGAAGCATACATTTTCGTGTGGTCGCGGCCCCTGCGAAGAGGTCCACGCCTTTCCTCGTCAAACTCTAGCGCCCAGGACGCGTCGCGACAAGGTTGGTTTCGGAGGTCGCGCCGCCGCCGCGGATCGCCTACAAAGATCCTCACAGGATGAGGCCCTTTCTGCCGCTCTCGCTCGTCGTTCTCGGGGTGCTCGGGGTGCTCGGGCCCTCGGCGCTCGCCCTCGGTTGCGACCGGGCGCCCTCCGCCGACGGCCTCAAGGAGTGGAAGCCGGAAGATCACGACGGCGATAAGCGCCAGCCCGCGGCGAACCAGGGGCCGAAGGGCGCCTCGAACACCGGCGGCATCGCCCAGCTCGTCGACATCGCCTGGAAGAACCAGTGCCAGAGCTGCCACGGGCCGAGCGGCCACGGCGACGGCCCGCAGGGCATGATGGTGAAGGCCGCGGATCTCGGGCGCGAGGACTGGCAGGCGGCGGTGAAGGACGAGGAGATCGCCGCCATCATCAAGAACGGCAAGGGCCGCATGCCCAAGTTCGAGCTCCCCGAGGAGCTGGTGAAGGGGCTCGTCGGCCGCGTCCGGTCGTTCCGTGGCAAATGAGAGCTCCGAGCCTGCGAAGGGCCCTCCCCCCCCTCCCCGCCCCCCCCGGCCCCCTGGTCCGCTCAGTCGCCGCCCGCTGCTGAAATTCGGTCTCCTGGCGGCCGGC
>Ga0123336_10005413_pt1 | contig 10179 bp, 9 predicted proteins | sample SSSSmetaG_FD_96466 | JGI IMG/M metagenome (GOLD analysis project Ga0123336, IMG submission 96466) | Glacier valley bacterial and archeal communities from Borup Fiord, Nunavut, Canada, to study Microbial Dark Matter (Phase II) - ​SSSS metaG | ecosystem: Environmental > Aquatic > Freshwater > Ice... | reverse complement strand
GCCGACGTGAAACAGGTTGGCATGTGTTGTAGCCATTATATTTTTCTCACTTTCCAAATCAAGGTGTGTCTCTGACAGGTGTACCGCGAAGCGCATCTTACGCGTCCGCTCTGTCTATCTCGCCTTCAACTCTCTTTACGGAGGGCAGAATAAAATTCTTTCACCAGAGAAAACACACAACTGCTGTTTTCTATTCCGTATGATAACATATTTCTTGCGTGTTGCAAAAAGCCTTCTTCTCACCATTCGCATTAACGGCGACGGCTATCTCCACCCTGCAAGATCGAGAGGATACGCAAAATGTAGAGAAACAGATTAATCAAAGTGATGAAAAGTGAAACGGTCAGGCCAATAGCATTGGGAAGAGTATCCGCCATATATTTGGCGCGTTGCACATAGTACAGCACGTAACCCGAAAAAATGGCGACGCCGATTACTGAAATCAAGAGACCAAGCGGCCCAGTCTGGAAGACAGGCCCAAGAAAGATGCCGAGGATACCAGCAACCAGAAGCAAGAGAACACCAAAGAACAGGTAGTCGCCCAACCGTGAGAAGTCGCGTTTGGTTGACCACGCGTATAATGCTAAACCGAACGCTGTAATAGTGGTAAGCAAAAATGCCTCGGCCAGAATATTGCCACCGTTCACCAGATAATAGCTAATGAGCGGCGCAAGCGACATGCCTTCCAGAAAGGTGAACAGGTAGAGCAAGAACAGATTGATGCCTGGCTTCTGAATGAGAAAATTTAGCGCAAATAAAACCACCAGCCCAGCGATTGAGACCACAAAGAAGGGGGTAGCACTGGTTGCATGGGCGAACACAATAAAGACGCCGACAATCGTCCCGACAGTCGCGAAGAGAAACGAGAAAGCCAGTAGGCCCATAACTTTACCGATTAGGCCACTGGTTTGTGTTCCTTCGTAGCCTCTTGCCATCGTCTGGTACTGATAACGAGAACCGAACGTATTGTTAGCTCCAAAGGGGCTATTATTTCTCTGATTGTACATGATGAACCTCGATTGCGAAACTACCAACGGAATGGAATACTCTTTTTTGATAGCAATAGTCGGTCAACGCGCCGCTATCCTCTACTAATTACGTTGCGAAAATGCGATAAGTTGCAGAGAACATGTGAGAGCGAAGCAGCATTTCGCCCTGCTCCCACATCGCCACCGCCGCTAGAAACAATCGAGGTTAAACCAACCTGTTTGTGGATTACATGACGCTCCACACACTGCACACCTCGCAGATGGCAACGCCAACTTCGCCAAAGGTTTTGCTGCGTGTATTCCAGCGATCATATACAATGGCAAGCGAACCACAATTCCAGCAGCGCGCACGGCCACCATCTTTACTTTCCTGGGCAAGTTGTTGCAACAGTTGACTTCGTGACTCCTCAGCACCCGTGTAGCCGGGGTTGTAGGCGAGGTGCAGCATGTTTCCCATTGGAAGGCTGATCTCGCGAACGGGTGGTTGCGCGGGCGGTAGCGGTGCGGCGGGAATGTTCTGCACGGGCGGCAATGCTTGCGGTGGTATTTGAGGGGGGCGACGGAATAGCTCACCACGAGCGGTGCGCCTCCCCGTCTCGCTGGTATGTTCTGCCCGCTCTGCCGTTTGTCTTTCTTGTCCTTGTCGCTCGGCACGTTCGCCGTTTGTCGCGGACGTCTGCATACTGTGTTGTGGCGAAAGCTGTTCGGGTCGCGTCTCCGCTTCTGACTGAACATCTTCCTCCTGCTCTGTAGCAACGGGCGTGGGCGTTTGTGTGGTCTGTTCTGACGCTCCTACCGCTTGAGCAGGCTCAACGTTTTCGGTTGTTTCAGCACTATGATTATTGTCTTCAGGCTGATCGGGTGGATTGGCGCGTCTTCGTCGCGTGATTGGCATAGGGGTGTACTCCATGAGAAGTTGTGAATAGACAATTCGCAGCACTCTGCGTACCACATGGGCGGCCACAAACAGGGTATCGTGTAACCCATGTAGTATAGCACAGAACGAAGGAATAGCAAGCGAGTATTTTATTGATGTGAATGCCTATCTCTCCCGTAGAAATAGGCTCACTTCCTAGCAAACACCTGGAAACAGGATATAGTAAGAGTATACCCAGCCCCTAAAGCGACCTTCGTTTATTTAAAGAAGTCCGCGTTTATCTTAATAAAGTGCTTCCACTCTTCAGGAACTGCCGACTCTTCAAAAATAGCGGTAACAGGACATGCAGGCTCGCACGCCCCACAGTCGATACATTCATCAGGGTTGATGAAAAGCTGGGTAGCCTCTTCATAACCGGCCTCACCTTGCGATGGATGGATGCAATCAACCGGACAAACATCGACACAAGATGCGTCTTTTACGCCGATACAGGGCTGGGTAATTACGTATGTCATGAACTGGAATCCTCCTCTTGACTCGCCAGCAAAAACTAGAAAACAGTTTGTAGTGACTGTTTTTGGCAACTTTAGTATAAGGCGTTGCTTGAGCAATGTCAACGCCTGTTACAGGCAAATCGCTAATGCTGACGGGCGGCTTATTGAGCTTGATCGCCGAAGATGGTGTAGTGCCAGCTCTTGTTGGGTTCGCCATTTAGCTCGATCAGGACGTGTTTGATCTGCGTATATTCGTCGAACGAGTACATGGACATGTCTTTGCCAATGCCGCTCTGTTTGTACCCACCATGTGGCATCTCGGAGGCTATCGGCAAGTGATCGTTGACCCAGACCGTGCCAAATTGTAGGGTGCGGCTGGCTCGCATGGCCTTGTAGATGTCGCGTGTCCAGACGGAGGCGGCAAGACCATAAACAACATCGTTGGCTTTATGGAGAACCTCTTCCTCGGTTTTGAAGCGGCTTACCGTGACGACTGGGCCGAAGACCTCGTGCTGGATGATGTCAGCGTCGTTGCGGTCTTCCGCGATGACGGTTGGCTCAAAGAAGAAGCCTTGCTCGAAACCTGCGATTGTGGCTCGTTTGCCACCGGTGAGGATGTTCGCACCCGCTCTCAATGCCCGTTCAACATGACCCTCCACGCTGTCGCGCTGCCGTGCGGAGACCAACGGCCCCATGTCGGTTGTCTCTTTTGCAGGATCGCCAACGCGGAGCTGCTTGACCTTGCCCATAAACATCTGTAGAAATGCATCGTACATACGGTCCTGCACATAGATGCGCGTCGCCGCCGTACAGTCCTGACCGCAGTTGACATAGCCGCCGACAACCGCGCCACTTGTCGCAGCATCCAGATCGGCGTCATCAAACACAATAAAGGGAGCCTTGCCGCCGAGTTCCAGATGCACCCGTTTGATAGTATCCGCACCCGCCCGCATAACGTATTTGCCGCTCCTTGTGCTACCCGTGATTGAGACCATATTGACGTTGGGGTGGCTCACGAGACTAGGCGCAACCTCTGGCCCGTCGGCGATGATATTGAGAACGCCCGCGGGGATCCCCGCTTCCAAAGCAAGCTCGCCGAGCCGAAGCGCGGTCAAAGGTGTTTCGGGCGAAGGCTTGAAGACAACGGTGTTGCCAGCAGCGAGGGCGGGGCCAAGCTTCCAGGCCGCCATCATGAAGGGATAGTTCCAGGGGGCGACTGAGGCGACAACACCGATTGGCTCGCGTCGAATAATGCTGGTGTGACCACCCGTGTACTCACTCGAAGCCGTACCCGCGAGATGGCGCGCCGCACCCGCGAAAAAGTGCAGGTTATCGGCGGCGAAAGGAATATCACTATCACGCGCAAGCTTGATCGGCTTGCCTGTGTCCTGCGACTCCAGGCTCGCCAACTCGCTTAGGTTTGCCTCAACCAGCGTCGCGAGTTTTTCCATAACAGAGGCACGTACACCGTGTGTCAGGCCAGACCAGCGTCCATCATCGTAGGCGGCACGGGCGGCTGCGACTGCGCGGTTCATGTCGTCTAACGTGCTTTCGGGAACCTCTGCAATCGTTTTACCAGTCGCGGGATTAATGTCCTCAATTGTCTTTCCAGTGCTACTTCCAACAAGCTCGCCGTTGATTAAAAGCTTAAATTCGCTCATGAGAATTGTTCCTTTCAGGTATGAAAATACGGTCTTATGTAGGGGACGCTTACAGATACATTACCACACAACTTCCCAGTGGTACTTGCGTCTGACAAAGCAGACGCAAGTACCACTGGGAAGTTGCTACGAGAGGATACGTTGCTCGCTTTGGACGTGCATAGCGTATTTCGCGGCTTCGCGGAAGAATGCCTCGGTGGGGACACACACTTCGGGGCCAAAGGCTCCGCGTGTTGTGATCTCGCCCCGCGCAAGCATCCGACCCGCGATAGCAAGCGGTGTTCCCGTATCTAACGCGCCCGCCCCGATCCCCCAGCGTCGATAGGGCAGCACCACGACCTGATTGGTAATCTCGACCTGTTGCCCGTGCGCCTGCCCAGTCGCAACGATACGCAACACGTCACAATCTTGCGGCTCGACCTCTTCAACGGGTACAGCCTCAAGCAGTCGGGCCAGCACCTCGCGCGGCGAGACCTTGACGCCCTGGACGCTAATTGGCTCGTTGCTCCCAAAACCCAGATCAACCAGAAACTTCAATTTCGTCAAGAAGTCGTTGGGGAACGCGATTTTGAACGAGACGTAGCCGATGCCTTTCTCCTGAAACGAGGCGGGAAAGGTGGCACACTCAGAATGTAGCGAATAGATGGCGGTGGCGCGGCCAACTGGAGACGGGAAAACGAGTTCTTCCTGGCCCGTGAGTGGCTCCTGCGCGTGCCATGCGCCACCCGCGAAGACCTGCGGCTGCTTGGTAAACTCGTCCAGCACGGTGCGGATAGAGTATGGCGCGACCAGGGGTGCGGTTGACGGCGTTTGGTCGCCACACCCAAGCTGTACCTTGATGCTATCCACGCGCTCCAGTTTATCAACCGCCATACGCGCTAATAGATTTGTGATGCCAGGGGTTCCGCCCATGCCGAGGATGGCGGTTATCCCTGCGGCCTCGACCTCATCACTCATGGCGAGCAGGGTGCGCGACATGTGAAATAAGCCACCGAGGTCGGCATAATGCACCTTTTGACGAATACAAGCGCGTAATATCGGTTGGTTGAAGACGTACTCAACCGCGCTAAGTACCACGTCCGCGCCCTGCACCAGCGCGTCCAGGCGCGCCTCGTTGGTTACGTCGATCTGCTGCACATGTAGTTTGCTGCTATTAAGTGCGACAGCCACCTCGTGGGCGCGCGCCTCGTTATAGTCCGCGATGGTAATCTGGTCTACATCGTCGTATTCGGTCAGGGTGCGTACCGTCACGCGGCCCATCGCACCTGCACCACCCAGAACAATAATATGCATGATTGTACTCCGTTGTGGCATAGAGAAACGGGGTTGGTGAGAAGCGTGGCGGGCTTGCCTCCGCCACGCTTCTCACCAACCCCGTTTTCCCTATGCCACCGCTGTATCTGAACTGGTTGTCGGTACAACGCTCAAGGTGCTTGGCGCGGATTGGCTGGGCGTTGAGGTGGTCGCGTGCATCTCTTGCAATGTGTCTTCGAGGCGATTGAGGATGGTGTCGATCTCCCCACGCGTGATGACCAGTGGCGGCTCCACGCGAATGACCCGCGAGTTGTTGAGCGTACCAGAGATGAGGACGCCACGCTTGAACAGGCCAGACGCGACGGCATAGCCGAGGTCGTCGTTGAGGAAGTGTTGTCCAATCAACAACCCCTTGCCCGTGATATGACTGTAGATATCGGGGTGACGCGCGGCGATATCCTTCAACTGCTTGATGAAGTAGTCGCCCTTCTCAGCGGCCTGCTCCGAAATCCCCTCCTCAAGCGTGACGTTGATCGCGGCAATCGCGGCGGCACACGCAAGCGGATTGCCACCCGTTGTCGAGGTGTGGATGAACGGGTTGCTGTTCATCACGCTCCAAATTTTCGGGGTGGACATGAAGGCCCCAATCGGCATGACCCCACCACCGAGTGCTTTGGCGGCACAGATGATGTCAGGCGCAACATCCCAGTGGTTGACGCCCCACAGTTTGCCGGTACGCCCCATGCCGGTCTGCACCTCGTCGGCTATAAGAAGAACTTCATACTCGTCACAGATCTGGCGCAGGCGCGGCCAGAAGTCGTCAGGTGGCACTATCGCGCCCGCCTCGCCCTGCACCGGCTCCATCACAACGGCGGCGATATCATTGCCAACCTCGCGCGCAATACGCAACTGCTGCTCTACCGCGTCGGCGTCACCATAGGGGACATGGAACACGTTGTTGTGCAATGGCATGGCAGGCTTGCGGAAAATCGCCTTACCCGTCAGGGCAAGCGAACCAGTTGTTTTGCCATGAAAGCCGCGCACAGAGGCGATGAAGCCACTCTTGCGCGTGTACAGTTTCGCGAGCTTCATAGCACCTTCAACGGCTTCTGTGCCACTACCCACGAAGAAACTATACTGGATGTCACCGGGAGTAATCTCAGCGAGCAGGTGAGAGAGCATCCCGCGCAGAGGGTCAAGGAGTTCCTGCGTCGGTAACGGACTCTTCTCTAACTGTGCTTGCACGGCCCCAACAACTTTTGGATGCGACCAACCGAGGTTGAATACACCAAATCCGCCCAGACAGTCGATATACTCACGGCCCAGCACGTCCTTGAAGGTCGCGCCACGTCCCGTCCACTCGACTGCGGCATAGTCGCTTGCTTCGGCGACTGATTTGCGATACTCGATAAAGCCACTGTTGTAATACTTTGAAAAATTGCTAATGGTGGTCTCAATCAACCACTCGGACTCACTCTTGCTTAACTGCGGTTTATGCACGATATCGAGGTAACGCTGAGAATCGTTGAGAGCCTTGAGTAATCCATCGGTACTCATAAAAAACCTTTCCGGTAACACAGCACATTGTTGACCACTCCACGTCGGGCTGCGCTCCAAGCTAGCAACTATCGGTCCGTCGAAGACCTACACATTATGCTTGTGGATGTGGTGGGAAACGCTTATCCTTGAAGATAAGCCTGACTCATTAAAAAAACAAAGGAAGCTTGCTATCGGGTACAATGGGTTTGTCATCAAAAATGTACTGGGAAGAGAAAAGCGAGCGTCATAAAAGGACAAAAAACGCATCCTCACAGGCGGCGTGAAGGATAGGTGCGAACGAGGGAAAGGTGATCAGGGGTAGCATGTGGACAGGTGAAAGCCCCGAAACACATAGAATTTCGGTATGTAGCGGCCTCTTCTTTTTCCTGGAATGTCTGCAAGCAATCTCATAAAACATCCTAGCGATAGCGTGTCTGTCGTGTGTGGGCTTCCTTGTATACAGTATAGCTTATCTTGCGGGAAGAAAGCAAGGGGCCATAACGGGGCAAGTCCCCTTGCTGTTGATCGTATTGCTACCGAGAGGTTTGTTTGTCTTCTACCTTGATGCCTTGACAATCTTCTATACTATAGGGCGTTCGCAGTTCGCGGGAGAGGACAGCGAGTACCTTGTCTATCTCTATACGCGACGACCTGATACCGCTCTCCATCCACGCGATACGGCAATAGCGCACACCAGACGCTTGAGCTAGCTCGTATTGGCTCATACCACAGACTTGCCGCAATTGTGTAATCGTTGGCTTTTGCCACTGTGCCTGTTGCATACGCAAAAAGAACAGGGGAAGTGGCTGCGTTGTTTGGGTGTCAGGCGTGTCGCTCTCTTTTTTCACCTGCTGATCAGCACGAAGTGACCAGGAAATAAAGGGAGATGCTTCAACCCCACGCCGATGAGTCCGTGGCTTGGTCATACTTGCACCTCGATGTTTGCGTTGCCAATTTTTGGGTGTTGTAAACTCATGGTCTCACCTTTCATGCGCGACTAATCGGCGTCCCATGATACAATGACATGGGGCCGTGTTGACTGTATTAAATCGTTAAATTGTCCCGTTGGCTGGCTCTGTCTTGAACACAGGGCTAGCTTTTTCTAATATAACTAATAACCACAAATTAATTTTATCATACTTTTTGTTATATTTCAATAGTACTGAGTACATTTGGATATCCAATACTGTCTAAAAGATAAGTCTAGTTGGGAACTGTCATCTATGTTATACTGAATGCGATAAATTTTATATGAGGACATTTTATGAAATTAGCAGATTTTCGTATTAATATTGCCAGGTTGTCTCGTCCAGACTTGTCTGCAATAGCAGATGTGTCTGCCTCTAGTATCAAACGCGCAGAAGAAGGCGAGAAAGTTTCCCTGCTCACACGCGCCCGTATTCTGGCAGGGTTAAGTAGACATCTTGATAGAGAAGTAACACCTGAAGAAATCGACGAATTTAAGGACTGATGGTGGGGTGGGTAGGATGGCCCAGATGACAAGGCAAGTAGAAGACAAAGATAAAGGCGAGTCTATCTTGGGGAAGTTGTATTACGGTGAAAGGGCGTCATAGAATGAGGCCCGTACAGAGAATCCGCTTCGGCAAAATGTTCTTTGGGCAGGAGTGCATTATGCCCTTTTGCCGCGATACAACCGCGCCCAGAAATGAACGATGTACGGGCCTCATTCCATGACGCCCTTTCACTTTTGCATTACGTACCAGAAACATCCCATGTCCAGAGCTAACTTAATTCTTCTTGGATAGAAAGCAGAGACCCATTCATGAGCAAGCACTTCATTCATACATCCCCCACTTCCTCACACGGACTCTCGCGGGTGTGGGAACGGCTCACACAGCGCACGGGGCCGCAGAGCGATGTCGCTGGTGCGATACCGCCACCTGTGTTGATACTGCTTGCGATTATTTCGGTGCAGATTGGCGCGGCCTTTGCGAAGAGTTTATTTGCGACAATCGGGCCGAGCGGGACAGTGTTTTTACGCATTGGCTTTGGTGCGCTCATCTTCCTACTCTTCTGGCGACCCCGTGTGCGCGGCTATTCGCGAAGCGATTATCTGCTACTCGTCTTGTTTGGCCTCGCTATCGCATGCATGAACGCCGCCTTTTACGCTGCTATCGCGCGTATTCCGCTCGGTATCGCGGTGACACTGGAATTTGTTGGTCCCCTGAGTGTGAGTGTGTTTGCGTCACGTAAACGCCGCGACTTCCTGTGGGCGGGACTGGCCGCGGCTGGCGTGGTGCTGCTCGCTCCCTTTGGTAATTCAACGCTCGACCCGCTTGGTGTAGGGCTTGCCCTCTTTGCCGGCGGCTGTTGGGGTGGGTATATCCTACTTAATGTGCGCGTAGGACGTGCGTTTGCGGGTGGAACAGGACTCGCGCTGAGTATGGGCGTCGCGGCACTGATAATGCTGCCGCTTGGCGTATGGAGCGGCGGCGCGGCATTGCTCAATCCGAAGGTATTGTTGCTCGGCGTGGGTGTCGCGGTCCTCTCTACCGTTATCCCCTTTTCGCTTGAGCTGGAGGCATTGCGACGACTACCCGCTCGTGTCTTTGGTATCTTGATGAGCCTGGAACCGGCTGTGGCGTCTCTTGTGGGCTTCGTGGTGTTGCGCGAAACGTCGAGCATTCGCGCGCTCATTGCGCTGGGCTTGATTGTGATAGCATCGGGCGGCGTGTCATTTTTTCAGCAACACAGTCTGCACGACACCATCACGCAATAGCGTAGGTTATTTGGCGGTCATGCCACCATCCGCGACAACGGCACTCCCCGTCATGAAGGATGAGTCGTCCGACGCGAGAAAGACGGCGACCCTGGCGATTTCGCGCGGCTGGCCCTGTCGTCCCATCGGTTGCCAATCCGCGATGCCAGACAGTACATGGTCAACCCCGCCCATCATGACCGCGTGGGGCGTATTGATCGGGGTATCCACCCACCCTGGACAGATGCAGTTGACGCGGATATTTTTCAGGGCATAGTCGAGCGCGATCTGCTTCGTGAGCATCAACACACCGCCCTTTGAGGCACAGTACGCAGGAAGGTACGCCTCGGCAACCAGCGAGTTGACCGACCCCATGTTGATAATCGAGCCTTGCCCGTTCTTGAGCATGGCGGGCAGGGCGTACTTACAACCGAGATAAACGGATTTCAGGTTAATGTTGATGGTACGATCCCACGTCTCCTCATCAAGCTCTACAACGGGCGCGGGTACGAGGACGCCCGCGTTGTTGCACAGTACGTCGAGCTTGCCATAGTGTGAGACCGCGAGTTCTACCAGGGCCGCGACCTGATCGGCCTTTGAAACATCGGTCACCTGCAAGAGCGCGTCGCCGTGCTGGGTCGCCTCT
>Ga0123336_10005412_pt1 | contig 10180 bp, 2 predicted proteins | sample SSSSmetaG_FD_96466 | JGI IMG/M metagenome (GOLD analysis project Ga0123336, IMG submission 96466) | Glacier valley bacterial and archeal communities from Borup Fiord, Nunavut, Canada, to study Microbial Dark Matter (Phase II) - ​SSSS metaG | ecosystem: Environmental > Aquatic > Freshwater > Ice... | reverse complement strand
TCGATGCAAACCATCGACCCGTTCCGCTGGGCGCTCACCGGTGGCTACCGCGTTTTAGACACCACGACGCTGACGGTGATCGAGAAGGCCTGGGCCACCGGCCAGGGCGGAACCGGCAACTTTCCCGATAGTTCGATTTCCAGCCCGGCGATCGCCGGCGCCACGCCCTTCCCGAACACCTGGAACAAGTTGGGCATGCGCATCCAGGGGCTGGGCAATAAGATGCGCTTCACGCTGCCCAACAATTCGAACGCGGTGAGTTTTGCGGCGAAATACTGGAACAACCAAACCCAGTCGGGCACACCCGTGCTCACACGCACAGACCCGTCGATCAATTTCAATTGGGATTCCACAGCGCCTGACCCGTCCGTGAACCGCGAAAACATGTCGGCCCAATGGACCACCACCATTGCTTACCCGGCCACCGGTGTCTACCAGTTCCGGGTGCGCGCGGATGACACCGTTCGCTTGACCGTGAACGGCGTGGTGGACATAGACCAAACAAGCTACAACGGCCTCGCCAATCAAACTAGCCAGCAGTACACGTCGGGCGCAGGGGCAACGTCTGTCACTCTCAAAGTCGATTTCAGCCAAGGCTCCGGAGGCTCGTCGATCGTTCTCGAATGGCTGACCCCGGGCGCCGCAAACTGGGTGCCGGTGGGTGAAAGCCTCGGCGATCTTTACGCGGCAACCGCGACCCACTACGACCCGGCAACGGCCATCGTCGGCGGCGTGCCGTACGAGGTGTTCATTCGCGCCAAGGTTTGCGACGCCACGGTCGGAGTCGGGCTCGAGTCCAACTGCAAGGCTTACGGCAGCAACTACAAGCCGCAAGGGCTGATGCAGCAGTACGCGAACAAGATTCGCTACAGTGCGTTGGGATACTTGAACGACAGCAACATCCTGCGCGACGGTGGTGTGCTGCGTGCGCGCCAAAAGTACATCGGGCCGACCGCGCCAGTTCCGGGCTCGGTGGCGGCTGCTAATGCGGGCAGCGAGTGGGATGCCAGCACCGGCATCTTCACGCTGAACCCCGATGCCGCAGATGCCACCAACACCGCAGCCGTCATGGGGCTGCCGTCCTCCTCGCCCGTCACCAACAGCGGCGCCATGAACTATGTGAACAAGTTCGGCCAGCTCAATCCCGGCAGCTACAAGACTTACGACAACGTCAGCGAGCTTTACTACGCGGCCATTCGCTACTTCAAGAACCAGCCTGCAGTGGCTGCCTGGACCAGCACCGCCGGCGCCAGCGACGCCCAAAAGATCACCTGGACCGACGGATTCCCGGTCATCACGTCGCCGCCGGACCCGATTCTTTACTCCTGCCAGCGCAACTTCATCCTCGGCATCGGCGACGTCAACACCCATGCCGACAAAAACCTGCCCGGCCGCGTGCAGTCCGGCAATGAGCCCGCGCTGCCGTCCGAGGTCTCCGCCGACACCACGGTAGACGCCACGGTGGCCACCGACAAGATCGGCGCGCTCGAAGGCAGGGGTGCGCTGGGCAGCAATGCCACGTACAACAGCTTCGGCATTGCCGGCTTGGCCTATGACTCGCACACCAAGGACATCCGTCCCGACGTGGTGGGTCAGGCCAATACCACAGGCATGCAAACCATCGACACCTACTGGGTCGACGTGCAGGAATACCAGCAGTACCAGGCCGGCAACCAGTTTTTCCTGGCCACCAAGTACGGCGGTTTCACCGTGCCCAGCGGCTACAGCACCTACGGCAACACCACCGCACTGCCTTTGGCGTCCTGGTCCACGAACGGCCAGACCAACAACGGCGATCCACGGCCCGACAATTATTTTTCGGGCAGCCAGCCCGACCTGATGATCCTCGGCCTGAACGCCGCGTTTGCCAAAATTTCGGCGGCCATTGCGGCGTACACCACGTCTTTTTCCACCTCGCTGCCGCAGGTGGCTCTGTCAGGCAACAGCAGCTTCAGCAGCAAATATGACCCGAACAACTGGACCGGCGAAGTCACCGCCAGCAACCTGTCGTTCGACGCCACCACCGGCGACCCGTCGCTGACGCAGACATGGAATTTCACCGATGTGCTGGCCGTTCAGGCCGCCGGCACCGGCTGGGACACCGGGCGCCGCATCGTCACATGGAACGGCTCGGCTGGCGTCGCTTTCCGCTCCTCCTCATCCGGGATTGCGTCCACCGACCTCGCCGCGCTCGACACCGCGGTGCTGGCCGGCAACGACAGTGCCAGTTTCCTGAATTACCTGCGCGGCGACCGCACCAACGAGGTCAGCTCGTCGCTCAGTACCAGCACGCGCGCTTACCGCGACCGCGCCAAGTTGCTGGGCGACATTGTCGGCTCGAAGGCCAAACCGGTTGGCGCGCCGAGTTTTCCTTACTCGGACACCAACAATCCGGGCTACTCGAGCTTCAAGACCACCTGGGCGAACCGCCGCACGGTGGTCTACACAGGGGCCAACGACGGCATGATGCACGCCATCAACGGCGCGCTGGTCACCACCGCAACCGCCGGCCTTGAGAGCGACAGCGCCGCCGGCACAGAGATGTTCGCCTACGTGCCGCGTGGCACCTTCCAGGGCCCCAGTTCCCCGGCGACGCCCAACGTCGACGGCCTGGCTTCCCTGGCCAAGCCCGTGCTGTCGCACCGCTACTTCGTGAACGCCACGCCGGGTGTCTACGACATCGACTTCGCAAAAACCCAGGGCGCTACAGGAGCGGCGAACTGGCGTTCGGTCCTGATCGGCGGCATGGGCAAGGGCGGCAAGTCCTACTACGCCATCGACGTCACCGACCCGGTGTCAATGGTGGCCGGCGGAGAGTCGGCAGTGGCCGCCAAGGTGCTGTGGGAGTTCAGCGACAGCGCCATGGGCTTCACCTTCGGCGAACCGATCGTCACCAAAGTGCGTAAGTACGGTTGGGTCGTGATCTTCCCGTCCGGCTTCGGCAACGCCGACGGCCAAGGCTACTTCCTGATCGTGAATCCGCGCACCGGCGCGCTGCTCGAGAAGGTCCCGACCGGCGCGGGCACCGTCGCAACCGAAGCCGGCCTGTCCGCCATCAGCGGCTTCGTGGTGGACGCTTCCGACGGCACGGCCGACTCGGCCTACGGCGGTGACCTGCTGGGCAACCTGTGGCGTCTGGACTTGACCGGGGCACTGGGCAACTACCCCGCGCCGCAGAAAATCGCCACGCTCACCGACGCCGGCGGCACCGCGCAGCCCGTGACGGCGCGCCCGGTGATCGAAATTCACCCGACCTTGAAAAAGCGCGTCGTGATGGTGGGCACCGGCCGATTGCTTGACGCCAGTGACATCGCTTCGACGCAGCGTCAGACCTTCTACGCGATCACGGATGGCACCAACGCTTTGTTCAATACGGTAGCTCCCAGCCCAATGGCATTTCCCATTTCCCGCAGCAACCTCCAGCAGAACAGCAACGCTCTCACCAGCGTCAGCTTTGACCCGGCGACCAAGATCGGTTGGTACGAAGACATAGGAACCGACGTCGCTTCGGGCGGTATAGGGTGGCGCATGGTCTCGGACTCGACCACCCTTGCTGGCACGGTGGCCTTCGCCGCCGTTCTGCCGAACGGAAGCGTTTGCAGCCCGTCGGGTGACAGTCGCGTCTACGGCCGCGACTACGCCGTCGGATCCACCAGCGTCAACGAAACAACCAGTGGTGTGACGGCAGCGGCGCTTTTCGTTGGGCTTTCGGGCAGCGTGACCGACTTGCGCTACCTGAGCGTTCGCGGCAAAGCGCAGCTGATTGCTGGAACTGACACGGGTGCTTTGCGTCAGATCAAGATCAACCCGCTGACCGGACTCTCCATGCGCCGTCTTAATTGGCGCGAACTACAGATCGTGAACTGACGGGTCGTGTGACGATTCCAAACTTGCCCCAGACTCTGCGACATGATGTGCGCTCTGACATAAGCGTTTCTTGGAAATTGCTCCGAAAACCTTGACTCAACACGTGATTTGACGACCAGAGCAGAAAAAAAGTCGGCTCCGGGCAAGCAGTCTCGTGGCGCTGGCTTGTGAAGATGCCGCCGGAAGTCAAACAAATTGTGTTTGTCGGGCGCCTGACGCGAATCTCCTTATGGCTCGCTTGAATCGACTCGCTGTCGCTGGCCAAGCTCACCACGTGATTCATCGCGCGGTGTCGGGAGGCCTGGCATTTACAGGCGCCGATGACCGCCGCGACTTTCTGCAAATTCTCAGGCGTTGCAGCGTCGAGCACAACGTCGCGGTGCATGCCTACGTGCTGCTCGACCACGAGTTTCAATTGCTCGTCACACCCGAGGCAGCCGATCAACTCAGCCGCATGATGCAAGCGCTGGCACGTTTCTATGTGCCTGCCTTCAATCGCCGACACGCACGGTCGGGCGCCTTGTGGCAAGGGCGCTTTCGTGCCGCACCCGTGGCCGGGGCACAGGCCTTGCTGGACTGCATGCGCTATCTGGAACAAGCGCCACAGCGTTCCGGTTGGGCGGGCACCTTGCTGGAGTTTGACGGCTCCAGCGCAGCTCATCATGTTGGCCGCGCGGCCGATTCCTTGCTTGCGGCAGCGCCTGCGGCTTCGGCTTACTGGGCACTGGGCAACACACCATTTGCGCGAGACGCCGCTTATCAAGCTTTGCTGGAACGTCCTGTTTCTGCTCAGTTGGCGGCAAGCCTGGAAGCCTGCACTCCGCTGGGCTGGGCGCTGACATCTGACGGTGCTTCCGAGGCGTTGAGCCGAGTCGCTCCGAGAAGAGTGCAGGTCCAACCGAAAGGGCGGCCCCTGAAAGGGATGTGACCCCATTTAATATGTAGGCGATCGATACCCGTGTTATGTAGCGTCTGACCCCATTTATTTCGGCTTGAGCACTTTGTTGCGCTGCAGTATTCTTGGGAAAACCCCAAGCTTCGGAGTCGTTGATGAGCCAGAACACCCCCCTTCATTCCGCACCTGCCCAAGTCGAGACGGCTAATTCCGAAGAACTGCGCCTGGCAGAAGAAGGCGGCCTGTACCGCGCGTCCAATGAAAAAGACGGCTGCGGCGTGGGTTTTGTGGCGCACATCAAGGGCCAAAAGTCGCACAGCATCGTGCAGCAGGGTTTGAAAATCCTCGAAAACCTGGACCACCGCGGCGCAGTAGGTGCTGACAAATTGATGGGTGACGGCGCGGGCATCCTCATTCAAATTCCTGACGAGTTTTACCGGGCTGAGATGGCTCGCGCTGGCACGGCCCCAGACGGTTCCATCGGTGTGGACCTTCCACAACCCGGCGAATACGGCGTCGGTCTGATCTTCTTGCCAAAGGAACACGCCTCGCGACAAGCCTGCGAGCAAGAACTGGAGCGTGCTGTCGTGGCCGAGGGCCAGGTGGTGCTCGGTTGGCGCGACGTGCCGGTGGACGCCGAGCTACCGATGTCGCCCACGGTGCGCGAGAAAGAACCCATCATTCGGCAAATTTTCATCGGCCGCGGGCCTGACGTGATCGTGCCTGATGCCCTGGAACGCAAGCTCTATGTCATCCGCAAAACCGCGTCCCGCGCCATTCAAGCGCTGAAGCTCACCCACAGCCGCGAGTACTACGTGCCCAGCATGAGCTGCCGCACGGTGATCTACAAAGGCCTGCTGTTGGCCGGGCAGGTGGGCAGCTATTACAAGGATTTGTCTGACCCGCGCGTGACGTCGGCGCTGGCTTTGGTGCACCAGCGTTTCAGCACAAACACCTTCCCCGAATGGCCGCTGGCCCACCCTTACCGCATGGTGGCGCACAACGGTGAAATCAACACCGTGAAAGGCAATTTCAACTGGATGCGCGCCCGCGAAGGCGTGATGAAGTCACCGGTGCTGGGCGACGATTTGCAGAAGCTGTATCCCATCAGTTTCGAGAGCCAGTCGGACACTGCCACGTTCGACAACGCGCTCGAGCTGCTGACCATGAGCGGCTATTCGCTGGCCCACGCAGCGATGATGATGATTCCCGAGGCATGGGAACAGCACAGCACGATGGACGAGCGCCGCCGCGCGTTTTACGAATACCACGCGGCCATGATGGAGCCGTGGGACGGCCCGGCCGCCATGGTGTTCACCGACGGCCGCCAGATCGGTGCCACGCTCGACCGCAACGGCCTGCGCCCCACGCGCTACATCATCACCGACGACGACCTCGTGGTCGGCGCGTCAGAGTCGGGCGTGCTGCCGATCCCCGAGAACCGCATCATCAAAAAATGGCGCTTGCAGCCCGGCAAGATGCTGCTGATTGACCTGGAGCAGGGCCGCATCATTGAAGACGAAGAACTGAAGAATCAGTTCGCCTCGGCCAAGCCTTACCGGCAGTGGATTGAGAGCGTGCGCGTCAAGTTGGACGATGTTCCGATGGACTCATCGGCCGACATGCAACCCGCCGCTTTCACCGAAACCTTGCTCGACCGCCAGCAAGCGTTTGGCTACACCCAGGAAGACCTCAAGTTCCTGCTCAGCCCCATGGCGCTGAACGGCGAAGAGGGCACGGGCTCGATGGGCAACGACTCGCCGCTGGCGGTGTTGTCCGACAAAAACAAGCCGCTGTACAACTACTTCAAGCAACTGTTTGCGCAGGTCACCAACCCGCCGATCGACCCCATCCGCGAAAACATCGTGATGAGTCTGGTCAGCTTCGTTGGCCCTAAACCCAACCTGCTCGACATCAATGCAGTGAACCCGCCGATGCGTTTGGAAGTGGCGCAGCCGGTGCTCGACTTCGACGCCATGGCGCGCCTGCGTCAAATCGAAAAGCACACCAAAGGCAAGTTTCAAAGTTACGAACTCGACATCACGTATCCGCTGGTGTGGGGCGATGAAGGCGTAGAAGCCAAGCTGGCTTCGCTGTGTGCCGAATGCGTGGACGCCATCAAGACCGGCCACAACATTCTGATCATCAGCGACCGCAAGATGAGCCGTGACTTCGTGGCCATTCCGGCCGTGCTGGCGCTGTCGGCCATCCACCAACACCTTGTGCGCGAGGGCGTGCGCACGACGGCGGGCTTGGTGGTGGAAACCGGCTCGGCGCGCGAAGTGCATCACTTCGCGGTGCTCGCAGGCTACGGCGCTGAAGCCGTTCACCCCTATTTAGCGATGGAGACCTTAGCCAATTTGCACCAAGGCATGCCGTCTGACATGTCGGCCGAAAAGGCGGTCTACAACTACGTCAAAGCCATCGGCAAAGGCCTGTCGAAAATCATGTCCAAGATGGGCGTGAGCACCTACATGAGCTACTGCGGTGCGCAGTTGTTCGAGGCCATCGGCCTCGACAAAAACTTGGTCGAACACTACTTCCGCGGCACCGCGTCGCAGGTCGGCGGCATTGGCGTGTTTGAAGTGGCCGAAGAAGCCATCCGAATGCACCGCGCCGCGTTTGGCGACGACCCGGTGTTGGCTGGCATGCTCGACGCGGGCGGCGAATACGCCTGGCGAGTCCGGGGGGAGGAGCACATGTGGACGCCCGACGCGATTGCCAAGTTGCAGCACAGCACGCGCGCCAACAAGTTCGACACCTACAAGGAATATGCGCAACTCATCAACGACCAATCGCGTCGCCACATGACCTTGCGCGGCTTGTTCGAATTCAAGCTCGACCCGAGCAAAGCCATTCCCTTGGACGAGGTGGAAGCGGCGAGTGAAATCGTCAAACGTTTCGCCACCGGCGCGATGTCGCTGGGCTCCATCAGCACTGAAGCGCACGCCACGTTGGCCGTGGCCATGAACCGCATCGGCGGCAAGTCCAACACCGGTGAAGGCGGCGAAGACCCTGCCCGTTATCGCAATGAGTTGAAGGGCATTCCCATCACACAGGGCACCAAATTCAGCGAGATCATCGGTGCGGGCGACATTCAAGTCGACTTCGCTTTGAACGAAGGTGATTCACTGCGCAGCAAGATCAAGCAAGTGGCCTCGGGCCGCTTTGGTGTGACCACCGAATACCTGGTGTCGGCCGATCAAATTCAAATCAAGATGGCGCAAGGCGCCAAGCCGGGCGAGGGTGGTCAGTTGCCCGGTGGCAAGGTCAGCGACTACATCGGCAAGCTGCGCTATTCGGTGCCCGGCGTGGGTTTGATTTCTCCTCCGCCGCACCACGACATCTACTCGATTGAAGACCTTGCTCAGCTCATACACGACCTGAAAAACGCCAACCAACGCGCCAGCATCAGCGTGAAGTTGGTGAGCGAAGTGGGCGTGGGCACGGTGGCCACCGGTGTGGTCAAGGCCAAGGCCGATCATGTCGTGATTGCCGGCCATGACGGCGGCACCGGCGCCTCGCCGTGGTCGTCCATCAAACACGCCGGCACGCCTTGGGAAATGGGCTTGGCCGAGACGCAGCAAACCTTGGTGCTGAACCGCCTGCGCGGCCGCGTGCGGGTGCAGGCTGATGGCCAAATGAAGACCGGCCGCGACGTGGTGATTGCTGCGTTGCTGGGTGCGGACGAGTTCGGTTTTGCCACCGCGCCGCTGGTGGTGGAGGGCTGCATCATGATGCGCAAATGCCACCTCAACACCTGCCCAGTGGGCGTGGCCACACAAGACCCGGTGCTGAGAAAAAAATTCCAGGGTCGGCCTGAGCACGTGGTGAACTTCTTCTTCTTCATCGCTGAAGAAGCGCGCCAGATCATGGCGCAAATGGGCATCCGCAAGTTCGATGATTTGATCGGTCGTGCGGACCTGTTGGACACCCGCAAAGGCGTGGCGCACTGGAAGGCAAAGGGACTGGATTTCACGCGCATTTTTTATCAGCCGGTTGTGCCGCTTGACGTGGCCAAGCGACAGGTCAGCGGTCAAGACCACGGCCTCGAACGCGCTCTCGACGTCAAGCTGATTCAGAAGTGTTTGCCCGCCTTGGAGCGCGGTGAAAAAGTGCAGCTCATCGAAGAAGTGCGCAACGTCAACCGCACGGTGGGTGCCATGTTGTCGGGCGAGCTGGTGCGCCGTCACCCCGAAGGCCTGCCCGACCAAACCATCTTCATGCAGATGGAAGGCACGGGCGGCCAAAGCTTCGGCGCGTTTTTGGCCAAAGGCATCACCATGTATTTGATCGGCGACGCCAACGACTACACCGGCAAAGGCATGAGCGGCGGGCGCATTGCCATTCGCCCGAGCATCGAGTTTCGCGGTGACGCCACCAAGAACATCATCGTCGGCAACACCGTGCTTTACGGAGCCACCAGCGGCGAAGCGTTCTTCCGTGGTGTGGCCGGTGAGCGCTTTGCGGTGAGGTTGTCGGGCGCGACTGCCGTGGTGGAAGGCACAGGTGACCACGGCTGTGAGTACATGACTGGCGGCACGGTGGTGGTGCTGGGCCAAACCGGGCGCAACTTCGCAGCTGGCATGAGCGGCGGCGTGGCTTACGTGTATGACGAAGACGGTCGCTTTGGCGAGCGTTGCAACACCGCCATGGTGTCGCTCGACAAAGTGCTGTCGGTGGCCGAGCAAGAGTTGGGCGGCAACAAGGCGGTGTGGCACAACGGTGTGGCCGATGAAGTGGCGCTGAAGAAGCTTATTGAGGACCACCACAAGTGGACAGGCTCGCTGCGCGCACGCGACATCCTGGACCACTGGGCGCAGTCGCGTGCCAAGTTCGTGAAGGTCTTCCCGACCGAATACAAACGCGCGCTCGGCGAGATGGCGGCCAAGCTCGTCAAAGTCGCGCCCAAAGCCGTTGCGACTGAAGTTGCCGCAGCCAAGTAATCCACCTTGAATTCAATTTAAGCAGAGCAAAAGCATCATGGGCAAAGTCACCGGTTTCATGGAATTCGAGCGCCTGGAAGAGGGCTATACGCCCGTCGTGGAGCGCGTCAAAAACTACAGCGAATTCGTCATCGGCTTGAAGCCCGAAGACGCTCAAAAACAAAGCGCCCGCTGCATGGACTGCGGCACGCCGTTTTGCAATAGCGGCTGCCCGGTCAACAACATCATTCCAGACTTCAACAATTTGGTTTATGCCGGTGACTGGAAAAACGCCTTCCACGTGCTCGACTCGACCAACAACTTCCCCGAGTTCACCGGACGGATTTGCCCCGCGCCGTGCGAAGCAGCGTGCACCTTGACGGTGAACGACGACGCGGTAGGCATCAAAAGCATCGAGCACGCCATCATCGATCGTGCTTGGCTTGAGGGCTGGGTCGTGCCACGTCCGGCCATCGCCAAGACCGGCAAAACC
>Ga0123336_10005409_pt1 | contig 10181 bp, 11 predicted proteins | sample SSSSmetaG_FD_96466 | JGI IMG/M metagenome (GOLD analysis project Ga0123336, IMG submission 96466) | Glacier valley bacterial and archeal communities from Borup Fiord, Nunavut, Canada, to study Microbial Dark Matter (Phase II) - ​SSSS metaG | ecosystem: Environmental > Aquatic > Freshwater > Ice... | reverse complement strand
CGCGGCGGTGGCGGCGAGCGCGGCGATTGCGGCGGCGGTGAACAGACGCATCGACATCATCCTCAGCTGGTTCGCGCCCTGCCGTACGGCGGTGTTTCGCACCGGTCAACGCTCCCCGGTGACCATCGCCGAACGGTCATATTGCGCCCGCGCGGCAGGGCTCGACACGGATGCGATAGTGACGGACATCAGGGCGGCGGCGGCCGCCGCGACGGAGCAACGATGACACTCAAGACGCGCATCGCCGCGCACGCGCCGCTCCTCGGCACGTTCGTCAAGACCCCGCACCCGCAGGTGTTCGAGGTGCTGGCCCAGAGCGCCCTCGACCTGCTGGTCCTCGACGCCGAGCATGCGCCGTTCGACCGCGCCGCGATCGACGTGTGCCTGATGGCCGCGCGCGCGGGCGGCATGCCGGTCATCGTCCGCCCGGCCGACGCGAGCCCCGCCGCGATCCTCAACGCGCTCGACTGCGGGGCCGACGGCGTGATGCTGCCGCACATCCGCAGCGCGGCGGAGGCAGAGGCCGCCGTCCGCGCGGCGCATTACGGCCCCGGCGGCCGCGGCTATGCGGGGACCCCGCGCGCGGCGCGCTACGGCCTGATGTCGATGGCCGACCACCGCGCGGCCGCGCGGCAGACGGTCGTGATCGCCCAGATCGAGGATCTCGACGCGCTCGACGATCTCGAGGCGATCGTCGCGGTGGCGGGGATCGACGCGGTGTTCATCGGGCGCGCCGACCTCACCATCGCGCTCGGCTGCGTATCGCCCGACGATGCGCCGGTCGTCGCCGCGGTGGACCGCATCTGCGCCGTGGCGAAGGCGGCGGGCCGCCCGGTCGGCATGTTCCTGCCGCGCGCGAACGACACCGCGGCGTGGGTAGCCAAAGGCGCGACGCTGTTCTTCCTGTCGTCCGACCACGAGTTCCTGCGCGCCGGCGCGGCCGCCCTGCGTGCCGAAGCGGGCCTTTAGCGGACGAGCAGCGACCGCCGGTCGGGCGTCGGGTTGCCCTGAGATGCCCAATATTGAGTGCCGAGCGAGCTGGGATACGGCGTCGTCTTGACCTTGGTCGGATCGAGGAACTTCACTTCGAGCGGAAAGGTGTGCGCCGGATCGTTGTTGTACGTCGTGGTCGGGAACGCGACCGGGTATTTCGCTTGATTCGGATAGATGTCGAAGCTGTTGTTGGTCGAGCCGCGGAGGATCTGCGCCGTGATCGGCCCTCCGAGGTTCTTCCAGTCGAACGCCGCGGGGATGACGAGAAACGTACCGCGGCAGTAAGTATCGACCTGGAGGAACGGCCGGCCGTTTAGGAAAAGGACGAACGACACGTCCTCGCCGTCGGTCGGTGACCAGAGCTTGATGACGGGATTGCGCCGGCCATCGGTCGGGTTGTCGTAATAATAGCTGTTATCGTCGCCGGGATGCGCGGGCGTCGACCACGACATGTAGATCGCTGGTTGAGCAGGCGGAAACGGGTCGTCGTTGATGCGGGTCAACGGGTAGTCGAGGTTCGAGCATTTGTACGCCGTCGCCGTCGCTGCCAGCTGGATGCTTTTCTTGCCGATCAGCCCACCCATGGCGAACTGGTGGTCTTCGCGCGCCGTGACCCGAACCGCATTGCTGAACAGGTCGCCGGTCTGGCCCTTCACCGGCGGGCCGAACTTGTCGTCGGCCGTGCTGGTGATGTCCCACCAGCCCTCCTGGACGTCCTTGGCATTGTCGGCATCGACCGAGTTCGGCAGGTCGTTGAGCAACGCGACGCGGTGCGCCTCGGTGCGCGGCTTGGGCTGACCGTCGGGGTTGGGCGTCGGCGTGAACGGGTCGAGCGCCTCGCGCGCCGCCCCCGCCGTCGCGTCGGCCACCGTCTGCAGCTGCGATTCGCGCACCTTCACGAACGAAGTTTCAACCGCGAACGCCATCCCGACGAGCAGCGACGGCAGCATGACAGCCACCACGACCGCCGTCGCCCCGCGGCGGTCGCGCAACAGCCGGCGCAACGTCGAAATCAGCACGATCTACCTCCCGCCGCGAGCGGCTCCTTGCGCGTCATCGTGGTCGTCAGCCCGGGGATGAACACGATCCACCTCCCGCCGCGAGCGGCTCCTTGCGCATCAGCACCGTGGTCGTCAGCTTGTCGGGCATGAACGGCAGATAAGCGATGATCGCGGCCTTCGCCGGGTCGACCTTGATCGTCATCGAAACGTCGGAGCCGATCTTGACGTCGATGTCCCAGTCGTCGGCTTTGACCCATGCCGGCAGGTTCGCTTTGGCCTGCGCGGCCGCCGCGCCGGCATCCGTCACGGTGCACACCGCCATCGCCCGCGTTGCGTCGCGCGCCGCACCAGCCATCGCATTGTACGAATACATCAACAGGCTGACCTGCAGGGTACCGAACAACATCAGCATGAGCACGGGCAGGATCAGCGCGAACTCGGCCGCGCTCGACCCGCTCGTGGACGCCGCTATGCGACGGAGTTGGGCATTAACCATGACGACCGTTGACCCATCGTTCGGCTCAGTAACGTTCTTAAGACATCGATAACGGAGCGACTAGTAAGATGCAAGCTCGCCTTTGATCCACCGTCATAGCACCATCCACCGCGCGCTCCGCCATACCTGCCGTAGCGATTTCAACAGGTTGTTTGAGGTCATAATTGTTAAAGCGTCTAAGATAGTGGGCCATTTGCAACACAGGACGGCTTTTATTACGCAACCTTCACAAATTGTGTTGCGGCACGACCGGGGAATCAATAAAGCGAGAACAGGCAGACGGGGTTCTGTGTATCGAGGGTCTGCTCGCTTGTCTCTCGCTCGTATCGTCGGGCGAGTGTCGCTATCGGCACAGCCGAAAACAGGGGTGAAACACATGATGAAGCTCATTCGTGGTATCAAGAACGACAAGTCGGGCGCGTCGGCGGCCGAATACGCGCTGATCGTCGCCATCATCGGCGGCGGCATCATCGTCGCTGCCGGCACGTTCGGCTCGAGCATCAGCACGGCGCTTAACAACATGGGCAGCAAGATCACCACCAACAGTCCGAAGTAAGCTTTAGAATATTGGCGTTTCGATAGATATTGGAGGGCAGACCATGCTTAAGTTTATTCGAGGTATCCGGAGCGATAAGTCGGGCGCGTCGGCGGCCGAGTACGCACTCATCGTCGCCATCATCGGCGGCGGCATCATCGTCGCTGCCGGCACGTTCGGCTCGAGCATCAGCACGGCGCTCGATAACTTCGGCACCAAAATCACGGCTAACAGTCCGAAGTGAATATCAGCGGGGTTCAAGCACGCATTGAACCCCGCTGACCACGCGGTCGCCTTTTCGCGACCATGCCGTCTGCACGACAGTAAATTCGTGCGCGAAATGTGGCCGTATGCAGTCGGTCATAGGGTGGGGATAGTTGATTCATGCGTCGACAATCGCTGTTCATGCTGATTGGCGCTGCCTTGCTCGCCCTCGTTGCGGTCTTCATCGCGCGCGGCGTCGTCAACGGCCGCTCGGCCGCCCCTGTCGCGACGACGGTCGCCGCGATCGCCGCGATCAAACCGCTCGCGTTCGGCGACAAGATCACCACCGACAGTCTCAAGATCGTCCAGCTCCCGCCCGAGGCCGTTCCACAGGGCGCGTTCAAGACGGTCGAGCTCGCCGTCGGTGACGGCACGCGCGTCGCGCAGCGTTCGATCGCGGTTAACGAGGTCGTTGTGCCGACCGCAATCTCGGGCACCGGCAACCGGCTGAGCACGATGGGCGTGATCGGCGGCAACATGCGCGCGCTGACCGTCAACGTCACCGAATCGTCGGGCGTCGGTGGGCTGGTCGCCCCGGGCGACCACGTCGACGTCTTCATCACCCGCACGCCGCCCGAAAAGACGGTCCGCTTCGACACGGTCGTCAAGGATCCCGGCGACATGATCGACGCGACGGCGGCGCGGCCGACCGCCAAGGACAAGGCGTCGGTGCGCCACGGCCCGCTCGCGGCCACACCGCCGTCGCTGGTTCGGACGATGCCGGCCGACGGGGCAAGGCCGCAGCCGATCACCGACCTGCTGATCCAGGACGTCCGCGTCCTCGCGATCGGGCAGAACATCAACGTCAGCTCGGAAAAGCCCGAGCTGGTCAAGTCGGCGACGCTCGAGGTGACGCCGGCGCAGGTCGCCAAGCTGACGCTCGGCCAGAGCGTCGGCGTGCTCGCCCTCGCGCTGCGCCCCCTGTCGGACAAGGCGCAGACCGCAGTCTCCTCGCTCCACGTCGAGGACCTCCACGACGGCCCGGCGCGCGCTCCCGTCGCCGCCGCGGTCCCTGTCGCGCGCCGTGTCGTCCGCCGCGCCGCGCCTGCCCCCGCCGCGCCGGGCGTCGAGGTCGTCCGCGGCGGCGAAGTCACTCATTATGCGGTGCCGACCCCATGACCTGTCGTCGTCCCCTTGCCCTGCTGGCGACCGCCCTGCTCGCCGCGCCCGCGTGGGGTGCGGGACGCCCCGCCCCCCTGCCCGCACCCGCCGCGCAGCCCGGAGCCGACGTCCGGTCCGGCGCGGTGATGCACGTACCCCTCAACAAGAGCCAGACGCTGCGGCTCGACCGCGCGTTCGCCAAGGTGCTGATCGGCAACGACGACATCGCCGACGCGATGCCGACGTCGATCAGCTCGGTGTATGTGCAGGGCAAGAAGATCGGGTCGACCAACCTGACGATCCTCGACCGCAAGGGCGCGCTCGTCGCCGTGGTCGATATCGTCGTCGGTCCCGACGCCGACGGGTTGAAGCGCCAGCTCGCCGAGCTGCTGCCGACCGAGCGCATCGGCGTGTCGGTGTCGAACGACGCGCTGATCCTCGACGGCCACGTCACCAGCGCCGCCATGGCCGAGCGCGCCGCGACGATCGCCGAAACCTATGCGCCCAAGAAGGTCGCCAACCTGATGTCGGTCGACCAGCCGCAGCAGGTCCTGCTCGAGGTCCGCTTCGCCGAGATGACGCGCGGCACCGTCAAGCAGTTGGGCATCAACAACTTCAGCTTCTTTCCGTCGATCCCAGGGCTGCCGACGACGTCGCCGACCGCGCTTGGTACACCGCCATCAATCCTGGGTTCGGCGAACCCCGTCAATCCGACCAGCGGCGTTGCGTCCGTCCCCTCAATCAATCCCGCAGCCAACCCCTATTCGATCAAGGTCGGCCTGCTCAGTGCCGGTATCTCGTTCCAGATCGACGCGCTCGAGCAGCAGGGGCTGGTTCACACGCTGGCGCAGCCGAACCTCGTCGCGCTGTCGGGCGAGAGCGCGAGCTTCCTTGCCGGCGGCGAGTTCCCGGTGCCGACCGGCGTCGATGCGTTCGGCCGCCTGTCCATCGAGTTCAAGCAGTTCGGCGTCAGCCTCGCGTTCGTTCCGACCGTGCTCGGCGACGGGTTGATCAACCTCGCGGTCGCGCCCGAGGTCAGCTCGCTCGACCCGGGCGCGGGCATTCAGATCAGCGGCATCCAGATCCCGGGGCTGAAGGTCCGTCGCGCCAAGACCGCACTCGAGCTGCGCGACGGCGAGGCGTTCGCGATGGCGGGGCTGATCCAGTCGGATTTCAACGACACGGTCAAGGCGATCCCGCTGCTCGGCCGCATCCCGATTTTCGGCGCGCTGTTCCGCTCGACCTATTTCAACCGCAACGAGACCGAACTGGTGATCGTCGTTACCCCGCACATCGTCAAACCCGTCCGGCCCGAGCGTATCGCGCTGCCGACCGACCGGGTGATGCAGCCGAGCGACACCGACCTGCTCCTCAATGGTCACAGCGAGCGGCGTGGGCCGCGTCCGAACGGCGGCGACGTCAAACCCGGCGGGATCGACGCCGATATTGGGCATGTCCTGAAATGATGAGCCGTATGGCCTTTGTCGCGGTGCTGTCCGGGGTCGCGAGCGCCGCTTATGCCGGTCCCGACCCCGACCTTGGGAGCAGCGTCCGCGCCAACGTCGCTGCGCAAGTCATTGACATGCATCCCGATTATGCCGGGCGATCCGCCGTCACGAGCGGCCGCCGCGCCTCCGACGCCGTAATCCGCTACCAGACCGGCAAGCTGAAGCCTCTGTTGCGCACCAACGGCAAGACCGACATCGGCTCCCAGGGCGGCGCGGGCGATGAGCCGACGGTGTCCATCCCGTTGATTTCGTCGGGCAAGCCCGAGTGACGACATGAGCCGCGTCCAGGTGATCCGACCAGAGGGTGTGATGCCGGCCAGCAGCGACGTCCGCGTTCTCCTCGTGCTCGACCCCGCCAGTCCCCCGATGATCGGCGGCGGCGACGGCTGGACGCAGGCCAACGTCACCGTCGATCGAGGCGGCATGGACGCCCTGACGATCGCGGCGTTGCAGCGCACCGACGTCGTCATCGCCGAAGTCGATCCTGCCAACGCGGCCGCCCTCGCCAGCTTTGAGGCGTTCGCACGCGAACAGGCGGGCCTGCGTCCCGTCATCGCTGCGGTCCGCGATCTGACCGTCGCGACGACCCGGCTGGTCCTGCGTGCGGGCGCGGCCGACGTCCTGCCGCTCCGCTTCTCGGCGACCGAACTGGCTGTCGCGATGGCGTCAGCCGCCAGCCTCGACCCTGTCGCCCCCGTGTCGCGCCCGACGAAACGCGGAAAGATCGTCGCGCTGGTCGGTGCGATCGGCGGCTGCGGCACGACGTCGATCGCAGTCCAGTCGGGAATTGCATGGGCGGCGACCGCGCGCGTCTGTCTGATCGACCTCGATATCCAGTTTGGCAATGCCGCGCTTTACCTCGATATGCGGTCGGACCTGACTCTCGCCGATGTGCTCGACGCCGATGCGCGCCTCGACGTCGACCTGCTGCGAACGATCGCCCAGACGCACGCCTCGGGCCTCAACGTCATCGCCAGCCCGTCCGAGATCCTGCCGCTCGATACGCTGTCGCCCGAGCGGATCGACAAGATGCTTGCCATGGCCACACAGGCCTACGACGTCGTGCTGGTCGATCTGCCGGGAGCGTGGACCACGTGGTCGATGCGGGTCGTGGAAGTCGCCGACCTGACGCTGATGATGACGAGCCTGACCGTCCCCGGAATCCACCAGGCACGGCGGCAGAGTGAGATCATTGCCGCCAATGGCTTCAGCGAACGGCTCCGCGTCGTCGTCAACCGTGTCGCCCAGCCGATGTTCGGCAAGGTCAAGCTGGGCGAAACGGAAGCCCTGCTCGGACGGCGGATCGATCACACGATCGCCAACGACTACCCGACCGTCAGCGCCGCAATCGACGCCGGCAAGGCGTTCGGCGCCGTCAAGTCGAAGAGCCGCGTCGAGAAGGATGTGCGCGCCATGGTCGGCGAACTGACCACGCTGCTGCAAGCCGGGCCGGCGGCATGATCTGGCCGACCCGCAAACCGCTCGCCTCCGAAGCGGCGGTCGCTGCGTCGGTCGCTGCCCCGGTCGCGGTCGCGGAGGCCGCTCCCGCCGAAGTGCGCCCGCGCAAGGTCGCCACGACCGATCGCCTCGACAAGATGACCGAAATGAAGGTCGACCTTCACCAGAAGCTCATCGAGCGCATCAATCTCAGCGCGCTCGAGACCATGTCGCGCGAACAGGTCGGCCGCGAAATCGGCGACATCGTGGCCGACATGCTCAAGGAGGTGAACCATGCGCTCAACCTCGCCGAACGCAAGCAGCTGACCGAGGACATCCTCGACGAGCTGCTCGGCCTCGGGCCACTGGAGCCGTTGCTCAAGGATCCTTCGATCAGCGACATCATGGTCAACACCGCCTCGCTGGTGTTCGTCGAGCGACGCGGCCGGATCGAGGAGACCCGCGTCCGCTTCGCCGACGAGCGTCACCTGCTCCGCATCATCGGCAAGATCGTAAGCGGCGTCGGTCGCCGCATCGATGAAAGCTCGCCAATGGTCGATGCCCGCCTCCCCGACGGCAGTCGCATCAACGCCATCATCCCGCCGCTCGCCGTCGACGGTGCGATCCTGTCGATCCGCAAGTTCTCGAAGACGCCGATCGACATGGACAAGCTCGTCAGCTTCGGTTCGATGCCGCCGGACGCGGCGATGGTGCTGCGCGGGGTCGTCGAGAGCCGCCGCAACGTGCTCATCTCCGGCGGCACGGGATCTGGCAAGACGACGATGCTCAATGCAATGTCGGCGTCGATCGACGGCAGCGAGCGGATCGTCACCATCGAGGATTCAGCCGAGCTGCAGCTCCAGCAGCGTCATGTCGTCCGGCTTGAGACGCGGCCGGCCAACGTCGAGGGACGCGGCGAGGTGGCGCAGCGTGAACTCGTCAAGAACGCGCTGCGGATGCGGCCTGATCGCATCATCCTCGGCGAAATCCGGTCGGGCGAGGCGTTCGACATGCTCCAGGCGATGAACACCGGCCACGACGGATCGATGACCACGGTCCACGCCAACACCGCCCGCGACGCGCTAAGCCGCGTCGAGCAGATGATCGGGATGAGCGGCATCGACATCAGTCCCAAGTCGGCGCGCGAGCAGATCGCGTCGGCGATTCATGTCGTGCTCCAGCTCGAGCGACTGAGTGACGGGCGGCGTCGCCTGACGTCGCTCGCAGAAGTCACCGGCATGGAGGGCGAGATGATCCTGATGCAGGAGATCTTCCGCTTCGAGCGTCGCGGGATCGACTCGGCGGGACTGGTGATCGGCGAGCTGCGGCCGACGGGCGTTCGACCCAAATTCATGGAAGTGCTGAGCGCGCGCGGCATTGAGATCGATGGCCGGGTATTCGACCCCTATCGCCGGCTCGAGGGTGCGGCATGAGCATGTTCGATCCGCACCTGATCTTCTACCTCGCGGTGTTCCTCGCGACGATGCTGCTCGTGCAAGGCAGCTACATCTACGCGAGCGATCGTCAGCGGATCAGTAAGCGCGTCAACCAGCGCATGAAGCTGTTGGGCAAGGGTGCCACCAACGAAGAGGTGCTCTCGGCGTTGCGGCGCGAAAGTACCAAGGCGCGGTCGCTGTTCGCGCCCCCGCGGATCGTCGAATATCTCGAGATTCAGCTGACCCAGGCAGGCGTCGCCATGCCGGTCGAGCGGCTGGTGGTGATGATGCTCGTCACGACCCTGATTATCGGCATTGCATTTCCGATCATCGGCAACCTCAGTGGCAAGATCCACTCGGCCGCCGGATACCTGCTGCTCGTAATCTTCGCGGCCTTCATCGGCATCGGGCTGCCCCTCATCCTGATAAACCGTCTGGCCGACAAGCGGATGGCGAAGTTCGAGGAGCAGTTTCCGATCGCACTCGACATTCTTGTGCGCGGCTTACGCGCCGGACACCCGGTGACCAGCGCGCTCGAGTTGCTCGTCAGCGAGGTTCCCGACCCGATCGGCTCCGAGTTCGGCATCGTCGTTGCGGAGATGAACTATGGCTACGACCTGCGCGGCGCGCTGACCAACCTGTCGAACCGGGTCCGGACACAGGATATCCAGATGTTCGTCGTGTCGGTCTCGATCCAGGCGGAGACCGGCGGCAGCCTGGCGGAGATCCTCGAAGGCCTGTCGCGTGTCATCCGCGACCGTGCGCATATGGCTTTGAAGGTCCGCGCCCTGTCGAGCGAAGGCAAAATGACCGGCACGATCCTAAGTTCGCTGCCGCTGGTGACGTTCGCCTTCGTGTTCGTGACGCAGCCGCATTTTTATCTCGACGTGCTCGACAACCCGCTGTTCCTGCCGGGAACCTTGGCAGTAGGGGTGTGGTACGCGCTTGGCGTGATGCTGATGAACAAGCTCATCAAGATCAAGATCTGACCGCCATGATGCTTGCCTTGCTCGGACTGACGATCTTTGCGGCGCTGGGCCTCGGCGTCATGGCGCTGCGCGCGTCGCCGTCGGGCGGTGCCGAGATGCGGCGCCGGCTGACGCCGACCACGGCCGGGAGCGAGCTTGGTAACTCGCGGCTGATCCACGATCCGATGCAGTCGCCTTGGGCACGGCTCGTCGTCGCGATCGAAAAACGCGGCGTCTCGCTCAAGGATAGCGAGGGTGAGGCGCTCGCGGAAAAGCTCATGCTCGCCGGCTATACCGACGCCTATGCGGTGCGCACCTTCGTCCTCATCAAGACGACGCTGATCTTCGCGTTGCCGTTGCTGGCGTACCTCGTCATGTCGCTGGTCGGTTTTCCGTCGACCACGCGGGTGTACATGGTCATCGCGGCGGCAGCGACCGTCGG
>Ga0123336_10005404_pt1 | contig 10189 bp, 11 predicted proteins | sample SSSSmetaG_FD_96466 | JGI IMG/M metagenome (GOLD analysis project Ga0123336, IMG submission 96466) | Glacier valley bacterial and archeal communities from Borup Fiord, Nunavut, Canada, to study Microbial Dark Matter (Phase II) - ​SSSS metaG | ecosystem: Environmental > Aquatic > Freshwater > Ice... | reverse complement strand
TTTGTTATTGGTGGTAGTTTAGGCCTAAACGAGGAGTTATTAAAGAGAAGTGATGATATTATATCCTTTTCTAATCTTACTTTTCCACATCAACTTATACGCTTATTTTTACTGGAACAAATATTTAGATCATTCAAAATATTAAATAATGAAACATATCATCATTGACATATTTCGACAAAATATGACTTTTTTTATAATTTTATTTGCTTTTTCCTTTTCTTTATGATATTATATATATATTAGTTAGTTTATTCTAACAAATTACTAGAAATAAGGGGGGAAGTTTTATGAAATCAACAGGTATAGTAAGAAAAGTAGATGAATTAGGTCGTATAGTTTTACCGATTGAATTAAGAAAAAATTTGGATATCAATATAAAAGATCCGTTAGAAATATATGTAGATGGTAACTCAGTTATTTTAAAAAAATATCAACCTGCATGTATATTTTGTGGCGAAGCTACAGATATAGTACAATTTCAAGGTAGAAACATATGTTCAGGTTGTCTTAAGAAAATAAGCAAAAAAGCTGAACAAGAATAAAATAAAAAAGTAGGTTAAACCTACTTTTTTATTTTTCTATTTATTCCAACTACTGTTGTATTATCTTCCACGTTTTCTAAAACCACTGCATTTGCTCCAACTTTAACATTATTTCCAATTATAATAGGACCTAGTAATTTACTTCCTGCACCAATCATGCAATTATTTCCTATTGTTGGATGCCTTTTCCCTGTATCTTTTCCTGTGCCACCTAATGTTGATCCGTGATATATTAAACAATCATCACCAATCTCTGCTGTTTCCCCTATTACCACTCCCATACCATGGTCTATAAATAATCTTTTTCCTATGATTGCACCTGGGTGTATTTCAACTCCAGTTAAGAATCTCATTATTTGTGATAATAGTCTACTTAGAAAATACATTTTTTTTATATATAAAAAATGCGTTATTTTATGAAATATGACTGCATGTAATCCTGGATATAATAAAAATACAGTAAAAATATTTCTTGCTGCAGGATCTTTTACTTTTATATTTTTAATGTCTTCATAAATTTCTTTTATAAACTTTATCATATAATCACCTGCTTTATTATATGATAAAATCAAATGTTTGTGATTATATAGTATAATCTATATTTCCAAACCTTCTATCTCTTTTTGTATATTCCAATATTGCATTATCAAATTCATCATTATTAAAATCAGGAAAATATGTTTTACAAAAATATAACTCAGCATACGAAAGTTGCCATAGCATAAAATTACTTAACCTATGTTCATTACTTGTTCTAATTAAAAAATCAATATCTGGTAAATCATTGCACATATATTTACTTATTAATTTTTCATCTATATCTATATCATCTACATTTTCGTTCTTTATTTTTTTAACCATATCAATTATTTCATTACGTCCGCTATAATTCAAACATATATTTAAAATTCCACCTGAATTATCTTTAGTTTTTTCAGTTAATTTATCCATAACTTCTAATAACTTTTTAGAAAGTTTGTCACGTCTACCTGAAAAAATCACCTTAATATTATCTTCATGAAACCCATTTAATTCTTCACTAAATTTAGTTGTAAACAAATTCATTAAAAAATTCACTTCATCTTTGCTTCTTTTAAAATTTTCAGAAGAAAAAGCATAGATACTAACAACTTTTATTCCTCTAGATAATATATATTTTCCTAAAACTTTTAGATTTTTAGCGCCTTCTTTATGGCCTTCTGATCTATTCATTCCTTTTTCTTTAGCCCATCTGCCATTGCCATCTAATATTATTCCAACATGTATAGGTATTTTCAATTTGTTATAATCCATGCTTACCTCTTTTCTTGTAACATATTTTATCATAAAAAACTATAAAAAGCAATAAAAAGACAAAAAAAGATAGTCCAAATCTATGGGCTATCTTTTAATTTTTTTGCAAGATTTATTTTTGTGCTTATTCTAATATATGTGCTATAATATATATAACACAACACGAAAACCTAAGCAGGTACTAGTGGAAGTTGAGGGATAGCCATTATAACGACAAGCTGCCGGATACCCTGCTCCAGTAGCCCATTCTGCTCCTCCACGAGATATACGATTAGTAGCATATATTTCATTTGTCCATTCGAATACACTTCCTGCAAAATCATATATATTGTTAGCTTTCCAAAACTCACTAAATCCTGCTAATTGTGGACTTCCAGCTCCTGGAACATTTGCAGGAAAAAGTGCAAGATAATAATTTCCCCAAGTAGAACTATCTGTCAATACATTTTTACCTGAATCTTTCATCCATTCCATTGTTGTATCCCATTGTTTTCCTGTTACAAGACCGCTTTTAACTACAGGTGTTGTATACATTAATTCTGCTTTTATTTTTGAATTTGTATAATTAATACTCCTCCATATTGATGCGTTCTTTTTAGTTACTAAAATACCAGCTGCATTTCCTGCTTCATATCTGCCTATATAGAATCCACCGTAATCGTTTATTTGATCTACTTCATTAGTTACCCCTTCTGGTAATGTATCATCTGATATACCCGCATTATCCCATACAATTCCAGTTGTACACCATTTTTTATATTCTACATTATTTTTATCTACTGGTACCCAAACAAATTGATTACCTGTTGCATCTTCTATTACTAAACCTTTATTAAAATCTACACTTAAATTAGCCCAATTTGTATCAGTTGTATTCACTGCTTTAAAGTCTTTTGGTATAATAGGATTATTATATGCTGCAACCTTTCCGTTGAATGTTGAATTTTGTTCAGCTATTACGTTTATTTGTGCTACTACTTTATCTAATAAACCCATTTCTGTAACATAACCTTGTTCTGTTGGATTATCTCCAACATATACTAATTTACTATTTTGTATTTCAAACTTTAATGCATCTTCTTCAGTTATGCATGTTATATATTCCTTTATTGTTTTATTTGGATCTTCACTGCCATCCCATAATTTAGCATTAAATTTACTCGAATTGAAAGAATAATCTTGCAAATACTTCTTTGATACAACCAGTGAGAGTTCTGAGTTGTATTCATCTATATTTTTCTTAAATTTAGCTTTATTTGACTGTTCTATTGGATTATTACTTGATAGTGATAATATAATTGAACCTGCCAGTATAATAATAACAATTATTGTTATTATTAATAGAATTAACGATATACCTTTTTTTGTTTTCATACTAAATATTCCCCCTTAAATTAAACTGTATAATTATGTAAATTTTATCATATATATTTTTTTTATCAATAGTTTTTTAAAAATAATATACATTTATTATAAAATTTATATATTTTAAGAAAAATAAAAATGAACTAATTTAAAATAGTTCATTTTTAATTTTTATTTATTATTATTTTCTAAAATTGCTATTACATCATTAAATGATAATACATTAAAATCAGCTTTAAATTTTTTCTTAAAAATACTATCACCTACATAAATAGATGGTACATTCAGCTTTTTTGCTAGATATATATCATCGGTATAATTATTACCAATAATATAACTAATATTTCCATAATAATCATATTCTTTAATTTGTTTTCGCCGACTAGTAACATCAGCAGAATATATAATATCATAGTTCGAATACTTGTATAAAATAGTCATTGCATATATATTACTAGTTACAAGTATAATGTTATACGTTTCATCTATTTCTTTTAAAGCTTTTTCTTTGCTTTCTAAATCTAGTCTTAACATACGCTGATATCGATGTTTATATTCTTTTTCTATTTTTTCATATCTTTTAAACGAGAACATAGAATATATTTTAAGTCTTATCTTTAGTGTATGCATTGGGTTAGAAATAAAATCCAGTGAATTAATCGACCAAAGAAACTTGTCAATTAATCTTACTATAGTATTCTTTTCAAATAACTTAAATATAATATTTCTATCATCCCGGGAAAATTTGTCATAAAGTGTTCCGTCAATATCAATTATTACTGACTGTTTGAATACATCCATATTAATGTTTGCACCTCCTATTTTTTTTCATATTATATCACTTTTCTTGATGTATTTCAAGTGCTGAGCTTCAAATGTGTACCTTACAATACATTATGCCATACACATATGAAATTGCTATATAAAAAAGCCTAGGAAAAATGTTTAATCATCTCATCTTAGGCTTTGTTTATATTTTATATTCTATATTTTATCATACTCAAAATTTATTATTTCTAACGTTTTTTCGAAAATAATATCTGCTATATATTCCTTTTGCAATACTCTATCCAAAATAGGTACTTGTATTTTATCTGATACAAATATTAACTTATTTTCTTTTAATATTCCAACGCTATAAAATACATTACCTTGTACACTATCACTATTAGTATCATCTATATTGCTAAAAGTTCCTGTAATACCAATAGACACATCAGATTCCATATTATCAAATGTAGCTCTTGCCATTTCTATAGCTGTTTGCGGGCTATAAACTCCATATTGTTTTATTATAGATTCACTAACACCTAATTTAATTTTTTGTTTATTGGAATATGTTACAAATCCACCTTCTGTTACAGAAGAAGACCCTTCTTCGTTCGTAATACAACTAATAATATATCCGCCACTACAACTTTCCATTGTAGAAATAGTTAAATCTCTTAATTTTAAAAAACTTACGATTTCTTTAGCTAACATATTACCAACTCCTTAATATATCATATAACTCTCTTTATATATTTTAAATATTCATACATAAATTCATCTATTTTACCATCTATTACACCTTGAACATTACCAACTTCATAATTTGTTCTATGATCTTTCACTAGTGTATATGGACAAAATACATATGATCTAATTTGATTTCCCCATGATATATCAGCAATTTCACCTTTTATACCAGCTTTTTTTTCTTCATTTAGTTTTTTCTCATATTCATATAATTTTGATTTTAACATTTTCATACAGTTTTCTTTATTTTGAAGCTGTGATCTCTCAGTTTGACATGATACAACTATTCCACTAGGAACGTGCCTTATTCTAACTGCAGATTCAACTTTATTTACGTTTTGTCCACCAGCACCACTTGATCTAAAAGTATCAATTGATAAATCTTCTGGATTAATCTCTAAAGTTAAATCATCAGTGATTTCAGGCATAACTTCAACAGATGCAAATGATGTATGTCTTCTTTTATTACTATCAAATGGAGAGATTCTAACTAATCTATGAACACCTTTTTCAGACTTTAAATACCCATAAGCATTTACACCTTTAATTAAGAACGTTACACTTTTTATACCAGCTTCTTCTCCTGCTTGAAAATCTAAAATTTCACTCTCGTATTCAGATTTACCACACCATTTTAAATACATTCTGTATAATATTTCTGCCCAATCTTGTGATTCAGTACCACCAGCACCAGGATGAATTGATATTATAGCATTATGTGAATCATATTCATCTGAAAGTAATGCTTCAATTTCAAGTTTATCCTTTTTATATACTAATATTTTTTCTAATTTATCTGCCTCTTTAAAACTATCCATATCATTCTCAGTAATTGCTAAATCTAAATATGCAAAAGCATCATTTAACATAGATTCAATATTTTCTAATTTACTAATTTGCGCAGTCAAAACTTTCATTTCTTGCAATACTAAAGTAGAATTATCACTGTTATAGAAATCTGGTTTACAAGTTTCATCTTTTAACTGTTCTAATTTATCTAGTTTACCCTTTAAATCACAAGCAGTTTGTAGTCTAGAAATATCTAGTTTTAAAGTATTTAATCTTTCTTTTAAATCATCTATATCCATTATTTATACCATCCATATTTTATCTATATTATATAGTTTGTTATTGGGTTCTAGTGTAACCATATCCATTGGTGTACATGTAAATTCTAAGTACTCATCTTTAGTAGGATGATAAAATGATAAATAGCATGCCCATAAAGCAAGATTTTGTCCTACTTTATTTATTTTTTGTCCATACTTTATATCACCATACAAAGGATACCCAGCATTTGCAAGTTGCACTCTTATTTGATGATGTCTTCCTGTTTTTAAATCTACATTAACAAGTGAATATTCTTTAGTATTATATACAAAGTTAGATACAGCAGTATACTCTAATATTGCCTCTTTACTTCCGTTTACATTACTAGTTACTACCCTACTCATATTTAGTCTTTCATCTTTTATTAAATAATCTTTAAGTTCACCGCTACTTGAAATTTTTCCATTTACTACAGCCATGTATTTTTTCTTAAATTCTCTATTTCTTATATATTCAGATATTCTACTAGCAGCTTTTGAAGTTTTTGCAAATACTACTAGTCCACCTACCATTCTATCTAATCTATGAAGTAATCCTAGATATACCTCACCTGGTTTATTGTACTTTTCTTTAATGTAAGCTTTAATTATAGTTAACATATCAATATCACCTGATTTGTCTGCTTGAACAGGGATATTACAAGGCTTTATTACTACTATTATATGATTATCTTCATACACAATATGTAACTTATCCATATATATTATACCTTACCTTTCTTCTTATGTATATTACGTATTCTTGGTTTATTTTTTCTAGCTAAATCTTCTTTTTTCATTACAGATTGTCTCTTTATAGCTAATATTCTAGTTTTATCAGCTTCTTTAGGTTTTATTAAGCATTTTTCATCGTATCCTATTAAATCTAATCTATCTGATTTTATTAATGCCTCTTTAACTATATCATAATTTTCTGGTTTTCTGTATTGTAGCAATGCTCTTTGCATTCTCTTCTCATTTTCAAGCTTTGGAACATATATAGCTTCCATATTCCTTGGATCTAATCCTGTATAGTACATACATGTAGAAACTGTAGAAGGTGTTGGATAAAAATCTTGCACCTGTTCTGGCATATATCCAATAGACTTTAAATATTCAGATAATTTAATTGCGCTCTTTAAACTACATCCAGGATGTGAAGATATATAGTAAGGAACAACATATTGATCTTTACCTAATTTCTTATTTGTTTCTTTAAATTTAGTTACAAACTTTTTATATATATCAAAATCTGGTTTACCCATTTTTCTAAGTACTGAGGATTCACAATGTTCTGGAGCAACTTTTAATTGTCCACTTACATGATGCTCACATAACTCTTTTAAAAATGTATCATCTTTATCTTGCATTACATAGTCATAACGTATACCAGAACGAATAAATACTTTCTTTATTTTAGCCATACTTCTGATTTTTCTAAGTAGTGCAACATAGTCAGAATGATCCACTTCTAAATTTTTGCAAGGAGTTGGAAATAGACATTGTTTATCTTTACATACTCCGTGTTTTAATTGTTTTGTGCATGCTGGTTTTCTAAAGTTTGCTGTAGGACCGCCAACATCATGAATATATCCTTTGAAATTAGCTTTTTCAGTTAATATTTGAGCTTCTCTTAAAATAGACTCATGACTTCTAACACTTAATTTTCTTCCTTGATGATATGTTAAGGCACAGTAATTACATCCACCAAAACATCCTCTATTGGATACTAAGCTAAACTCTACTTCTTCAATAGGTGCTACTCCACCTTGCGCTTTGTATATAGGGTGGTATGTTCTTTCATACGGTAAATCATATATAACATCTAATTCTTCAGTTGTAAGCTGTCTAGCAGGCTCATTTTGAACCACATAAACATCTCCGTGTTGTTGGATTATACATTTCCCATATATATCATCTTGTTCTCTTAAAACTTGCATATGAGCTGTAGCATAAACTTTTTTATCATCACATACTTCTTCAAATGATGGAATAACTATACAATCTTTTTTACTTAATAATTTATCTATATTTGTTTCTAGGTATACACTACCTTTTACATCTTTGATATTCTCTAGTGGTATACCTTTTTTTATTCTATCACATATATCTTTTATAGGGTTCTCTCCCATACCATATATAAGTAAATCTGCTCCTGAAGATATTAGTATTGATGGCAACACTTTATCTTGCCAGTAATCGTAATGTGCAAACTTTCTAAGTGATACTTCAATACTACCAGCTATACAAAATGTATCTGGATATATACTTTTAACCATTTTAGTATATACGTCAGTAGTCATATCAGGTCTAAGACCTACTTTTGATCCTGGACTATATACATCTTTACTTCTTTTCTTTTTATTTACTGTATAATTGTTAACCATTGAATCTATAACACCTGATGATATTAAAAATGCATGGTTTGGTTTTCCTAGTTCCATATAGTCAGCTTTATTTTGTGGTTGAGCAACTATACCAACGGTAAATCCCATTGATTCTATATATCTTGATATTATTGCTTGGCCAAATGAAGGGTGATCAGTATATGCTTCACCTGTTATCATTATAAAGTCTAGTGTATCAATATTTCTTATCTTTAAATCTTGTTTAGATATAGGTAAAAACATGTTCTCAATTCTCCTTCTATTTATTAAATTATTGTTTATTTATCATTATTATTTATTTATAGATATATTATATATAGCATCTATAAATCCTTTAGTTGATGTTTCACTTATAACAATATTATTGTATTTTGATTTTAAATCTTCTAATTTAACATCTTCTAAAAATATTGCTTCATCTTCTTTTAAACATACATCTGGAATAACTATAGTCATGTTATTATGTGCGCCCTTAATAGTTTCTAATATGTCATTACCAGTCATAAGTCCAGTAACTGTTATATTAGTTCCAAAATAGTTGTTTTCTACATATCTTACATCTATATTAACGTTACCTATCAATTCTTCTAATATTTTAGACTTCTCTTTAATATAGTTATATGTTATTTTTCCAGTAAGCATAATTATATCTATTTTATCATTATTTACTTTTGTAAGGTTTGTTATTTTTCTTTTTAATTTAGGTATTTCTGTTCTGAATTCATTTTCAAAAACAGCAATCATTCCTACACCATTTTCAAGTTGTGGAAAATCTTCATACTCTTTATATGCAGGAATATCAATTTCTGCTTTAAGATAAAATTCATCAGATAGATATACTAAATTAGTACCAAACTTTTTCTTAAACTTTTGTTGAAACTTACTTACATTTTCAATTACATCTAAGCAATCTTCTTTTTCAATAGGATTTAGTTTATATAGATTATCTCTGTATTTACTTATCCCAACAGGAACTATACATATACTCTTTATCATTGGCATGTATTTAGATACGTCTTGCAGAGTCTTGTACAGCAGTTCTTTGTCGTTTATATCCTTACATAGTACTATTTGTATGTTCATATCAATTTTAGCTTCAAATAACCTGTCAATGTACTTAAGTACTTTTCCAGCATTTTTATTATTTAACATCATACAACGTACAGCTTCATTAGTTGTATGTAGTGATATATTTATAGGTGATATTCTATATTTTATAATTCTTTCAATATCACTTTCTTTCATATTTGTAAGTGTTATGTAATTACCAGAAAAAAATGATAGCCTATAGTCATCATCTTTAAATATTAGAGTATCTCTAACCTTATCTGGTAATTGCTCCATAAAGCAAAAAATACATTTGTTATGACAGTTTCTTGGTTTATCTATAAGTTCTGTTTCAAACAATAGTCCTAAATCATCATACTGTTCTTTCTCAACTTCATATATTTCTATTTCACCTTGTAAATTTTCAAATTCTATTTCTAAATATTCATCTGTAATCAAATATTTATAGTCTAATATATCTGTTATATTAGATCCATTTATACTGACTAATTTAAATCCTTTAGCTATACCCATTTCTGCAGATATACTGTCTTTTATAACATCTTTTATTATGTTAGCTCTATCTTTTAAATTGTAGCTAGTTTCATATTTGTTCTTCAAAAATAATATACCTCCTTAAATTACGATATATAAATAAAAAACTCCACAAGTTGTGGAGTAAAAAAACCTATTATGCTAATTTTTCTTTGTTTTTGATTACTATAACTTGTTTCTTATCATAGAATCCGCAACTTGGACACGTAATGTGAGAAAGTACTGCTTCGCCACAATTTGAACATTTAGATAAGTTAAGTTTTTCTAGTTTCCATGTAGAACGTTTTAGATGTGTTCTTTCTTTCGACCATCTTCTTTTTGGACATGCCATTTATATAATCCCCCTTTTTGTATAAAAGAAATATAATAATATTCAAGTGAATGATTATAT
>Ga0123336_10005401_pt1 | contig 10192 bp, 9 predicted proteins | sample SSSSmetaG_FD_96466 | JGI IMG/M metagenome (GOLD analysis project Ga0123336, IMG submission 96466) | Glacier valley bacterial and archeal communities from Borup Fiord, Nunavut, Canada, to study Microbial Dark Matter (Phase II) - ​SSSS metaG | ecosystem: Environmental > Aquatic > Freshwater > Ice... | reverse complement strand
CATTTATATTCTCGTTTATATTCTACAATATACAGTCATTAATACATAAGAAGCTTGATAAGTTTATACGCATTAATGACAAATTATTAACCATAATCATCTATTTATTATTTGTTGGTATACTTACGGTTGTAATTACTACATATATACCCGTAGCAATTAAGGAAATAGTAAATATAAGTAAAGAAATATCACGATTTGATATTGATATATTGAAAGATAAAATTGACCCAAGAATATTCGATACAATTAAGAATATAAACCTGGGAGATTATATTAAAGAAGGTGGAAACTTAATTGCATCAACAGTAACTAATATAGGCAAGTTTGGCATGAATTTCTTTATATCATTGTTACTTTCACTATTTTTATTACTTGAAAGAAACGAGATATCTAAGTTTGGTAAAAGAATAGAAAAAAGTAAAGTGGCGTTTATATATGAATATTTCAAATATTTTGGATATAACTTCTTAAATTCTTTCGGAAAAGTAATGCAATTACAAATTATTATTGCTTCTGTAAATGCAATATTATCTACAATACTTCTTACTTTTATGGGATTTACTAATGTTATAGGTTTAGGCTTTATGGTTTTTGCATTTGGCTTAATTCCAGTAGCAGGGGTAGTAATGTCATTTATACCGCTTGCTATAATAGGGTTTAGTCTTGGTGGGTTTGTCAAAGTAATGTATGTCATTTCAATGGTTTTAGGTCTTCATGGACTTGAAAGTTACGTACTTAACCCAAAATTAATGTCAATGAAAACTAAATTGCCAGCATTCTTCACTTTTACAATATTAATTGTATCAGAACATCTGTTTGGAGTATGGGGCTTATTGATTGGTTTGCCACTTTTTATATTCTTAATGGATATGCTTGGGATTAAATCTGATAATGAGGATAACCATATGCCTATAAAACATTAAAATTTAAGATGAAAACAAAAAGAGACCTTAAAGGTCTCTTTTCAATATATTTAATTATTTATAAATAAAAACAAATATTATTTATAATTTTATTGTTTTATTTATATTATACATTATACATATTGAAAGGAGGATTTTAATTATGAATGAAAATGTTAGTGTAAAAGAATGGTTAGGTTCTATGTTATTACTCTGTATTCCAATTGTTAATTTAGTACTTGTATTTGTTTGGGCTTTTGGTAATGGAACAAAGATAAGTAAGTCAAACTTTTTCAAAGCTTATCTTTTATTAATGTTGATATCAATTGTAATATCAATAGTTTTAGGAATAGTTTTTGGAGCATCTATATTTGCGTTAATGCAACAAACACAATACTAAAAAAAGAGAGTTTTTACTCTCTTTTTTTTATTTACAAACTTATTTATATTCCTCCATAAAATGCACATATAGATTATTGAATGTTCTTGCTCTAATATCATAAACATATTTTAACGTTTCATCTTTTATTTTTGATTTACTAGAATATTCCTCATTACCTTTTATTTCAAAACCTCTTACCATATCAAACAACATAACTTCTGTTTCTAACTTTATAATAGTACTATCTGACATAACAACTGTTGAATCGTTATCGATATCTCCTTTTATTGCTTTATATTGTACCATCAATTTATGTCCCTCTGTTGCAAGCTCTTCTCTGGTCATGTCATTCTTTACCCATTTATCACAATCAATAACTACATCTGCCCAGATTTTCTTTTGTATTTCTACATTTTTAGATTCCTTGACTATCTGTTTATCTATTGTGTTTTGGTGTATAATATTGGGAATTAACACTGAGGCTAATATGACTAATCCTGAGATAATACCTATAATAATTTTATTTTTGTTTTTCACTATGTAACACATCCTTTTTAATTATGATAATATATATATGATTATATGCGTTTTGACAAAAATGTTAACCAAAAATGCACCTTACAACGAAAATACTGGATTCAACAATATAATATAAAAAAGACCCAATTTCTTGGGCTTTTATACTATTCTGATATTTCAGAATCTGACGCTGAATCATTTATTTCTGTTTCTACTTCTACTTCTACTGATTCATCAGCTATCAATCTTGGTGCTACTAATTCTGTTTCTATCGATTTCGCTAATTTTTCAGCAATCGCCGCGTCTTCTCGTGATTGAATCAAAGTCTCAATCATATTGTTGAAATTTGACATAAAAGTGCTCAACACGTTTTTTCTCACATAATTAAGTAAACTTTCAAACATTTTGAACCCTTCTGTTTTATACGCCATTACTGGGTCTTTTTGAGCATATGCTCTCAAACCAATACCTTCCTTTAATTCATCCATAGACACAATATGTGTTTGCCAAGCATCATCCATTAAAAATAATAACATATTCTTTTCGTATACTTGTATTTGAGCCTTAATAGTATGTTGTTCAAAGAATTTACTCTTTTCTTTTATTTCAGATATAAGTCCTTCAATAATCATTCCTGCATTCATTTTTGATAATTCAGGAAGTGTATAGTTTGGTAGTTTTTCTAAACCAATTATTTCTTGAAATGCTTCAACTATTGATTCTTGGTCTTTAAGTGTTAAACCTTGTCCTTGTTTACTAGATATATTATTGTTGACATTGTCCGCAACAAAAGTTGACATTAATTTTATCAAGTCTTCGGATACAGAATCTTTCGCTAAAAATTCATCTCTTTGTTTATATATTATTTCTCTTTGTAAATTCATTACTGAATCATAATCAGTTAGACTTTTTCTTGAACCAAAATGCATTCCTTCTATTCTCTTTTGTGCCTGTTCTATGGAATTAGATATAATCTTTGCATCAATAGGTACATCTTCTGGTATGTTGAAGCTCTTAAACATACTAGACAGTCTATCAGCACCAAACAACCTCATAAGGTCATCTTCTAAGGACACTATAAACTCAGAGCTACCAGGGTCACCCTGACGACCAGCACGACCTCTTAACTGATTATCTATTCTTCTACTTGAATGTCTTTCTGTACCAAGGATATATAATCCTCCAAGACTTTTTACTAATTTAGCCTTTGGTTCGAGTTCTGCTTCAATTATTTTATATAGTTCTTTATAGACCTCTCTAACTTCAAGTATTTCTTTATCATCAGTAATAGTATATGTGGTAGATTCCTCAATAAGTCTATGTGAATATCCGAGATTTAAAAGTTCTTGTTTCGCTTTATAGTCAGCGTTCCCTCCAAGCATAATGTCGGTACCTCTGCCTGCCATATTTGTTGCAATTGTTACAGCTTTATATTCGCCAGCCTGTGCAATGATTTGAGCTTCTTGCTCATGATATTTAGCATTTAACACAGTATACTTAATATCATTGTCTTTAAACAATCTTGCGAATATTTCACTAGATTCAACGGACGCTGTACCTATAAGAATCGGTTGTCCTTTTTTGTTACATTCTTTGACTACATTAACAATTGCATTAAATTTTGATTGTTTAGTTCTGTACACCTTATCTGTCTTGTCAATTCTTATTAATGGTTTATTTGTTGGGATTTCTACGATATCTAATGCATATGTGTGTTTAAATTCTTCTTCTTCTGTCATCGCAGTACCAGTCATTCCACTTAGTTTTTCGAATTTCTTAAATAAATTTTGAAATGAGATTGTAGCAAGTGTCTTGCTTTCTTTTTTGACATCTACGCCTTCTTTTGTTTCAATAGCTTGATGAATACCCTCAGAATATCTTCTTCCAGGCATTAATCTACCAGTATGTTCATCTACAATCATAATTTCACCATCTTTGACAACATAGTCAATATCTCTTTTAAATGTAGCATTTGCTTTAAGGGCTACTGCTGTATAATGATTAATCTCAACATTTAGCATATCTCCAAAGTTTTCAATTCCATAATATTTTTCAGCATTTGAAATACCACGGTCTGTTAACGCAACAGTTTTATGTTTTTCATTAACAGTGTAATCGAAATCTTTATATTTTTCATTTACATCTGTTCTTTTAATTATTTCTTCTATTCTTGAAGCCTTATCTTCACTCTCATCAATACAGATACCTACTAGACCTTTAATGAAAATATCTGCCTTCTTATATGCATCAGAAATATCATCACCTTCACCAGAAATAATTAATGGTGTTCTAGCTTCATCAATTAAGATACTATCCACTTCATCTATAATTGCAAAATTAAAAGGTCTTTGAACTTTCTCACCAATACTTGATACCATATTGTCTTTCAAATAATCAAACCCTATTTCATTGTTTGTAGCATATGTAATATCCATACCATATTGTTCTTTTCTTTGATTAGGAAACATATTATGTTCTATGATGCCTACGGTCAATCCTAAGAAGGTGTATACCTTACCCATTTGTTCACTATCACGCTTTGCAAGATAATCATTTACGGTTACTACATAAGCTCCTTTGCCTTCAAGAGCATTGAGATAAATCGGTAAAGTAGCAACTAACGTTTTACCTTCACCAGTTTTCATTTCAGTAATTTTACCTTTATGCAGAATGATTCCACCCATAACTTGAACTTCATATGGTTTTAAACCTAGGACTCTCCAAGAAGCTTCTCTTACTGTTGCAAAGGCTTCTATAAGAAGATTATCAAGAGTTTCTCCATTTTTAAGTCTTTCTTTAAATTGTACAGTCTTGTGCTTAAGTTCCTCATTCGATAGTTTGCCATATGCTTCTTCTAACTTTATTATTTTCAATACTGTTGGTTTTATTTTTTTAATTTCTTTTTCACTATGACTTCCAAGAACTTTGTTTAAAATATTCAAATTAAGGGCCCCTTTTTGTTAATATTTCGTTTTGTTTTTATAATTATTGTTAACTCTTTTTTATACCAATATTGAGTTAACAATTGTTTATTACTCATTGGTTGACAATACTTTTCAATGTTATATAAATAGTATACCATGTATTGATAGAAATATAAACACATAAAAGGTTATAGCACATGTTGTCGAACATTAGCCATATAAATTAACATATTATTTTTATAAAGATATTGTTATTAAATAAAAAATATGTTATATATAATATAGTAATATAAAAAAATGGGAGGGATAAATATGGGATTAAATATCGAAGAATTATGGAAACAAATAACAAATCCAGTAATGGCACTATATCTAGATGATAAAATTATACCTCAATATAGTAAAGGAACTGTTATGGATTTAAACCATGAGTATTTAACAGTAATAATAGAATGGAAAATAGACAATAAGGCGGTTAACACTAAAATATCAGTTGAACAATACGAAAAAATGAAAAAAGGTGGCATCATTGATAATGCAAATGCATATGAAAAACCAAAAGACCCTAAGTTTAAAATAGGTGATATGGTTAAATGCTTATCAAGAGCAGGTGTTATTAAGAAATATGAATACGATGCCGTAGAGGAAAAGTATATTTATACTATTATTAGTGCAGAAGATATTCTTAGCTTTGATTATTCGTTAAGGTGTTTTAAAGATGAAGAATCTTATTTAGAATTAATACAGCGAATAGATGAAATAATAGAATTTGAGGACAGGACATATCGAATAGTACTTGAAGAAACACACGAAGAAAATTAAATATTTTTAAACAATATAAAAAAGACACCAATTAAGGTGTCTTTTTTATATTAAAGGTTTTTATTATTGTTTAGAAACTCCAAATTGAAGAATTCCTGCTTTGTCTGCAACACCAGCAACACTGAACACATCACCTGCAAGAATACCATTAGTAACTATTACGTAGTCAGTAATTGGGTTTTTAGTGTTTTTAATATAGCTAGTAAGGTCAGAACCTTGAAGTTTTGAAATTTTATCATTAGCCAAAACAAACCCATTAGCTACTAAGTAAGTTGAAAGTTTTGGATTAAGCGTGGTGTTGTCCATAGGTGCATTTTCTTCACCGTTATCATATTTAAGATTTCCTGGCGAACCAGCATCAGTCCAACCTACTGGGAATCTTTCATTATTAATGTTATACATAAGAGCCGCATTTGAAAGAATTTTAGCATCTGCTTGCATAGCAGTTACATTTGCATCTTTAGTGTAACCTAAGAATTTAGGGGCAGCTAAAAGTACTAATATTCCAATAACAGCCATAACAACGATAAGTTCAATAAGTGTAAAACCTTTTTTGTTTTTTTTGTTTTTTAAACAGTTAATTTTGTTCATTTTTTAAGAATCTCCTCTTTATTTTGAATTTTTAATTTTGCGTGCCATGTTGTATACTACACCCATGTACTTGTCTTTATAATATAAAAGTACAGTACTATAATTTGAAAACATAATTTATCTTCTAAGATTTTGAAGTTATTTCTTTTGATTTATAATTTAAGACCCAAAATATTATAATAAATATTTGTTTTTAGACAATAAAAAAGACACCTTAATTGGTGTCTTTTTTATATTAAATAGTTTTACTATTATTTAGCAATACCGAATTGAAGTTTGCCTGCTTTGTCTTGAACTCCAGCAGCACTAACTACATCTCCTTGCATAGGACCAGATGTAACTATTACATAGTTAGCAATTGGGTTCTTAGTGTTTTTAATGTAAGTAGTAAGGTCAACTGCTTGAATAGAAGCAACTGTAGCTGTAAGAACGTCATCAGCATTTCCAAGAACTGCATCAGTTCCAGCAGTACTACCAGCACCATGAGATACTAAGTAATCTTTAAGACCTGTAGCAACAGCAGGAGCTGCGGTAAGAACTTCGGCACCATTCATTTTGCCATTTGCATCAGTATCAACATAAGCTAATGGGAACTTTTCATTATCAATGTTATACATAAGAGCCGCATTTGAAAGAATTTTAGCATCTGCTTGCATAGCAGTTACGTTTGCATCTTTAGTGTAACCTAAGAATTTAGGTGCAGCTAAAAGTACTAATATTCCGATAACAGCCATAACAACGATAAGTTCAATAAGTGTAAAACCTTTTTTGTTTTTTTTGTTTTTCATAATCTTTTTCATTATTGAATCACTCCTTATAAAATAATTTTTATTTGTAGTTTTGAAATCTACATAACGTATTATATAAAGATATAAGTTATATATATAATTTAAAAGTGTTTAACAATTATTATTATATAGATGCTCAAACCGCTAGAAATACTTACGTTCTATTCAAAATATACTTATACATATTAACAAAATTATAGATGAATTATTAATAAAAAATGCTCGACAATTTATAATAAATATTTGTTTTTAGACAACAAAAAAGACACCATTAAGGTGTCTTTTTATGCTAAAGATTTTTATTATTGTTTAGCAACTCCAAATTGAAGTACTCCTGCTTTATCTTGAACTCCAGCAGCACTGAATACATCGCCTGCAAGTACACCAGTAGTAACTATTACATAGTTAGCAATTGGGTTCTTAGTGTTTTTGATGTAAGTAGTAAGGTCAGCACCTTGAAGAGAAGCAACTTTATCAGTTCCAAGATAACCATGAGCATTTAAGTAAGTTTGTAAACCTGCACCAACAACAGGAGCTGCGGTAAGAACTTCAGCACCATCCATTTTGCCATTTAAATCAGTATCAACATAAGCTAATGGGAATTTTTCGTTGTCTATGTTATACATAAGAGAAGCATTTGAAAGAATTTTAGCATCTGCTTGCATAGCAGTTACGTTTGCATCTTTAGTGTAACCTAAAAATTTAGGTGCAGCTAAAAGTACTAATATTCCAATAACAGCCATAACAACTATTAATTCAATAAGTGTGAAACCTTTTTTGTTCTTTTTGTTTTTTAAAAAATTAAGTTTATTCATTGTTTAATAATCTCCTTTTTGTTTTAAATTTTTGATTTTGTAAGTTATAGTTTATACTATACCTGATTAATTGTCGTTATAAGATAAAAGTGTCTTACTCTGTTTTGTCAATACGGTTTATGTTTGAGTAAATACTTATCAGATATTCACGACTTTAATCATAAGTTTCGAAATCTATACTACGTACTATATTACTGAATCAGTTATATATATAATTTAAAATGGTTTAATAAATATTATTATATATAAACAAAAACAGTCATAAATATTTATGTTTTAAAAACTAGATTTATAAATATTAATAAAATTATTATAAAAATGGTTAACATATTATAATAATTTTTCATTTTTAGACAACAAAAAAAAGACATCATTTAAGATGTCTTTTTTGCTAAATATTTTTATTATTGTTTAGCAACTCCGAATTGAAGTTTGCCTGCTTTATCTTGAACACCAGCAATACTAACTACATCACCTTGCATAGGTCCACTCATTACTATAGCATAATTAACAACTGGATTCTTAGTATTTTTGATATAACTAGTAAGTAAAGTTCCATCGATTTCAGCTAATTTAACAGTTGCAGATGTGTATGCAGGGTCTACAATTTTTAAATATTTTTCTAAGTCAGAAGCATTGGCAACTGTAACTACTTTTTCTTCTCCTAAATCATATTTAAGATTTGTGTTAGCATCAGTATACTTTACTGGGAATGATTCCTTGTCTATATTGTACATAAGTCCAGCATTTGAAAGAATTTTAGCATCTGCTTGCATAGCAGTTACGTTTGCATCTTTAGTGTAACCTAAGAATTTAGGTGCAGCTAAAAGTACTAATATTCCGATAACAGCCATAACAACGATTAATTCAATAAGTGTAAAACCTTTTTTGTTCTTTTTGTTTTTTAAAAAATTAAGTTTATTCATTGTTTAATAATCTCCTTTTTTGTTTTAAATTTTTGATTTTGTAAGGTATCTTATATAATACACAGTTTTAATTGTCATTATAATCTTAAAGTGTTTTACTCTTAGTTTGTCAATATGTTTTATGTCTGAGTAAAAACATTTCAGTTTTTATTATATTTTAAACACTTAAACTGCACTACTTATAATAATATAAATTACTCTGGTTTATAAAATAAAATGGTTCTACAATAGGCATAAAACGTCAGTATTTAGCAGTTATTGGCTATAATTGTTTTGTTGACTATGTTTCATAAATATAAATAATTTTAGATTTTTAATATTAAATCTAATTAATTATTTAATATTGACTATATGATGAAAAACGTATGGTTAAAACGACAAATACCGCTGTGAGAATGTGGGTATAAATAAAAAAAAGGCTTTTCAGCCTTAATTTGTTTATACTCCCGATGTAGCACCTGATGAAACTGCGAATATTGGTAAATAAATACCAATAACAACTGGAACAATTATTATTCCAATTAAGATTATTGAAACTGGTTGTACCATTTCAGATATAAAATCTATACTTTTATCAAGTTCATCACTATAATACTTAGCTATTTGACTTAACGAAAAGTGTAATTGACCAGATTCTTCACCAGTTAATACGATATTTCCTAAAATATCATCAAAATGAGGTTGTTTTTCCATTGCCTCAGAAAAAGACATACCTTGTATCATTAAAGCTATCATTTCATTTATTTCATGCTTAATATATAAATTATTAATTGTTTTCTCTGATAACGCAAGGGCATCTTTTAATCTAATACCATTTTTTAACATTAATGCGACAGTGAATGAAAAATTATACATATAAGAAGTAACTAATAACCCCTTTATTACTGGAATTTTAAATGCAAGTTTGTCTGTATATCTTTTAACAAATAACTTTACACTTTTATTTGTTAGCATAAGTGTTTTTATTCCAACAACTAAGGCAATTGAACCTCCAATTATAAGTGGAAGTTTATCTGCAACTGCAAATATAATTCTTGTTATTAAAGGTAATTCAAAATTTTGGTCACTAAACATTTTCCTAAATGCTGGTATGAAAAATAACGAACCAAGCATCAACATCAACAATAATATTACACCAATAATCATTGGATAAATTGCAGCACCTTTTAATTTCTTGTTAATTTTTTCTTTTTTATCTTTGGATTCAACAATATCAAGTAATACAGAAGATATTGTTCCAGAAGTTTCTCCGATAGAAATTAAAGATACAAATGTATAATCGAATTGTCTTGGAAATTTAGCCAATGCCTCAGAAAAAGTACTTCCAGATTGGATATCTTCTGTTAACTTATTTACTATATATTTTAATTTTTTATTCTTTGTCTTTGATAATATTTTTAGAGATTTTAAAAGTGTCATGCCTGATGCTAACATTATTTGAAGCCTCTTTGTAAACAATAACATTTCTTTACTTTTTATCTTTATTTTCATATTATTTTTTACATTTGCACTTAATTCTT
>Ga0123336_10005398_pt1 | contig 10194 bp, 8 predicted proteins | sample SSSSmetaG_FD_96466 | JGI IMG/M metagenome (GOLD analysis project Ga0123336, IMG submission 96466) | Glacier valley bacterial and archeal communities from Borup Fiord, Nunavut, Canada, to study Microbial Dark Matter (Phase II) - ​SSSS metaG | ecosystem: Environmental > Aquatic > Freshwater > Ice... | reverse complement strand
CCGCACAGCACGCCGACCCCGCACGCCAGCAGGATCGCGATACCGACGCCCACGCCGGAAGTCTGCCCGGCACTCGTATCGAGCAGCCCCGCGCCGCCCTTGTAAATCGCCGCCGCCACAATCCCGGAGAGCGCGAGCATCGACCCGACCGACAGATCGATGCCGCCCGTCAGCACCACGAAGGTCATCCCGACCGCAATGATCCCGGTGATGCTGGCCTGCCGCGCGATATTGAACAGGTTGAGCGAGGTCGGGAACGACTCCGGCTTCAATAACGAGAAGATGACGACCAGCGCGATCAAGAAGATGAACGCGCCGAACTGCCCGATTATCGTGCGCAGGCTGACGCGGCGTGTATTTCCAATAATGGGAGGTGAAACAGCGCTTTGGACCATAAACAAAACTACTCCAGATGAATTTAGCTGGCGGCTGACGTTTGACGGCTGACTGCTTCCCGATTTCCAGTCATGAGCGTCATCGCGCGCTCTGGCGTGGCTTCGGCGCGGCTGAGTTCACCGACGAGCTGCCCCTCATGGATGATCAGCACGCGGTCGCTCATGCCGAGGACTTCCGGCAGTTCGGACGAGATCATGATAATCGTCACGCCCTGCGCCGCGAGTTGGCTCATCAGCAGGTGGACTTCGGCCTTCGCGCCGACATCGATCCCGCGTGTCGGCTCGTCCATGATCAGGATGCGCGGTTGCAAAGCCAGCCAGCGCGCGATGATCACCTTCTGCTGGTTGCCGCCGCTCAGGTCGATCACGCGCTGCTCGACGTTGGCGAGCCGCACACTGAGCTGCTTCACGTAGCCATTGACCAGCCGTCGCCGCTCACGTCCGCGAATAAAGCCGAGGCGCGCGACGCTGCCCATCGCGGCCATGCTCGCGTTCTCTTCGACGCTCATAGCGAGGAACAATGCTTGCAGCTTACGATCTTCGGGAACGAAGCCCATCCCTGCGCGGATCGCGTCGCGCGGGCTGCGAATCCTGATTGGAATACCGTCGATGAGTATCTCGCCCGCGTCGGGCTGGTCGATCCCGAAAATACAGCGTACAAGGTCGGTGCGGCCACTCCCGACCAGCCCCGCCAATCCGAGAATTTCACCGCGTCGCGCCGTGAAGCTGATATTGCGTAACACTTTCGCGTCGGGGTCATCGGCGCGTCCGGTCCGCGTCAGGCCACGCACCTCAAGCACCGGGTCGCCGACTTCCGTATTCAATTTATTGAAAAGTTCGGAAACCGGACGCCCGACCATCATACTGATGACTTGCCCCGGCGTGGTCTCGCGGGTAGCGACCGTGCCGACCCACGCGCCATCGCGCAGCACGGTAATCCGGTCGCAAATCGTGAAGATTTCATCCATCCGGTGCGAGATGAAAATTACGCCGATGCCGTCCGCTTTCAGCCCGCGCATAATCGTGAAAAGGTGTTGCACCTCGTTTTCGGTGAGGGCGCTCGTCGGCTCGTCCATGATGATCACGCGCGATTTGACGGAGAGCGCCCGCGCGATTTCGACCATTTGCTGGTTCGCCACGCTCAGGTTGCGCACGACTGTGGAAGGTGAAATCGCGATACCGAGGCGGCTCATCAATTCGCGTGTCTGGCGGTGTAGCGCGCCCCATTTGACGAAGGTCCCGACGTTCGGCTCGCGCCCGATGAAGACATTCTCTGCGACGGTCAGGTTCGGCATCAGGTTCAATTCCTGATGAATGATCGTGATACCGAGCATCTGCGCCTGATGCGGGCTGCTGATCTCGATGTCGCGGCCATCCAGCCGGATACGCCCGCCCTCACGTGAATACACGCCGGAGAGGATTTTCATGAGCGTGGATTTGCCCGCGCCGTTCTCGCCGAGCAGCGCGTGAATTTCGCCGGGCAGCACATCCAGGCTAACATCGCTCAACGCCTGCACACCGGGGAAGCGTTTGCTGATTTGTTCCATTTGCAAGACGGGCTGCATCGCGGTCTCCTATCGTGAATCGGATGTGCGCTGAGGCGGCGGGGCGCAGCTTTCGCGCTCGATCAGGTGTGTTGGAAGCAGCACGCGCGCGGGCGGTTCCGCCGCGAGGTGAATCCGGTCGAGCAGCGCCCGCACCGACTCCGCGCCGATTTGCTCCATGGGTTGCGCGATGGTCGTCAGCGCGGGGACCATCATACGCGCCTGTTCCACATCGTCGAAGCCGACTACCGAAAAATCAGCAGGGATGCGCCGCCCGGCATGGTGCAGCGCCTTGAGCGCGCCAATTGCCATCAGGTCATTTGCCGCGAAGAGGGCGGTCAGGTCCGGCGCACGGTCAAGCAGCGCGGACATGCCCCGTTCGCCGCTCTCATAAGAGAAATCGCCGTAATAGATTTGCGAATCAGGCAGCGCGACAGCGGCCTCGCGCAGCGCCCGTCGGAAGCCGTTCAAGCGCCCCGTGACCAGCGATAAAATGTCCGGTCCGACGATGCAAGCAACGTGGCGGTGGCCGAGCCGCGCGAGATATTGCCCGGCCTGATAGCCGCCCTGCTCGTTGTCGATCAGGATTTGGTCCACGCTCGCGCCGCCGACCTCGCGATCTACCAGCACGGTTGGGACGCCTGCATCGACGGCGATCTGCGCGGCGGTGGAATTCGTGCCGAGCGACATCAGGATCAGCCCATCGACCTGTTTGGAGAGCAGCACATTGATATACGTGCTTTCCTTGTCCTGCGAGCCGTCGCTATTGCAGAGGACGACGCTGTAGCCTGCCTGATAGCCCGCGTCCTCGACGGCACGCGCCACACCCGCGAAGAACGGGCTGCTGTTATCCGGCACGACAAGCCCAATCGTGTGCGTCTGGCGTTGGCGCAGGCTGCGCGCGACCGAATTGGGACGGTAGCCAAGCGCATCAATCGCGCCCTCGACGCGCTGACGGGTCTGCGGGTCCACGAAGCGCGTGTTGTTGAGGACGTGAGAGACGGTGCTGGGGGAGACCCCCGCCCGGTTCGCGACATCCCGCATGGTGGCATTAAACGCTTTCTTCAAAACTTCTACCAGACAAAAAAGCCGCGCAATCGTTTTCGCAATCGATTGAACAGTATAGCGGGGTCGGGCGCAGGCTGTCAAGAACGTGAAAAAGCGCACGAGCGTCAGGCTTGCACATGCGCGGCGGTGTGGTCCGTCAGGCGCGAAGCGGCGTATACTCATGCGTGGGTGACACGATGAAACGATTGATCGCGCTTGTGGTAGTGCTGGTGTTCGCGCTGACGGGAATTGTGGGCGGCGGGATTGCTGCAAATCGGGATCGCACGGGTCATCCGGGGTGTCTCGTCGTCAAATCTGATCTTCTTTACGAGCGCACGATTATCGACCTCCGCACCTTCAAACAAACTGTAGTCCCTTATTTGAGGCGAATCGAAAGTTATCCTGATCCAACCGGAAAGTACACTATCACGATCAGCGCATCAAAAAAGGTGGACACATTTGTTTTGCGCGTCATAGCTAGTGGGGCAACACTCCAAAACGACTACTCATTTACTGTGCCATACATCAACGCACTGTACGGTGAATGGTCCAGCGATGGTGAACTATTCGCATTGATTGGAACAGATAGTGTGTATCGTGGCATTCTGACAAAACTTCTGCGAGTGCGCGAACGCCGGATTATGAATTTACCGGCTGTATCAGATGCCAGCTTGGGATGGATGGATAACAATCGTGTGTTCGCCAGCTATGCGCTGACGAGTACATCCTTTGTCATTAAATTTTACGATGTGGAAACCGGGCAAGAGAGCCAATTCACATTTGACGCCTCAAACATCATTCAGATACAAATATCGCCACAACACAGGTATGTTACTCAAATCGAATCCAAATATGGGCGTACAGAGGTGACAGTGTTAACTCCAATGCGTGGAGTCGAGCGAGTGTTTGATCTTGAAGGAGACAGCGATACTGTAGAAATGCGCTGGTCTCCTGATGAAAGCGCAATAATGATTACCCAGTCCAACCGGATAGATGAGGCAACCAACAATGTCACCATCGCGTTTATGGATGGCCGTGTTATAAAACCAATTGTTCACGATGAAGTGTCCAGTTATGTACATCCGCGCTGGACCAAAGACAGTAAAGGCATCATTTTATTGAATGCCACTCCCGACAACGGATATGAATTAGGATATTTGGACGCAGAAACAGGTGAGTTTATCGAAAAACCTATGGAAAAACTTGGTGATCCCATAGTTCGGCTGGGTGGTTACATCACCTATGGATTTACAGACGCTTTCCCTCACGAATTCATTACGGTACACGAAACAGCGACCCGGCTTTCGCTCGCTACAGAGTCGCGTGAGTTTCCGCAGGGCTTTACTATGTCGGATGCCGAATGGGTTGTTGATTTTTTAAGCGAAGATGGCATAGCTCACATCATATGGGTCCGGCTCGACGGCTCCGAAAAGCACGAATTTAAGGTGCAGGGCAGAGTGGAAATGTACCGAACATTCACTGACAGAACGCCACCCTCGATGTTACTGAAGGTGGCCGATGGTAACGAACATCACGTATATTTCGTTAACTTTCAATCTGGTACATACAAACAGCTTGATATACCCGAACTCCTGAGCGGTCAATTAATTGAGCCGTTGACTCAAAATGCCACGTTGTTGACGGATGAAAAAACCGGACAAAATATCGTGACACGCTTTTCATCTACATTTGAAATTTTAGGGCGGTACACGATTCCCAATTTTTCTGGTTCGGTTCGTAGTGCTGCAACTTCAATGAACAATCGTTACTTGGCACTTCTTGGTGACTTCGGCGACCAGAGACCCATCATTTATATCGCACATAAAGACGGTGGGGGCAGTGTTGCAAGCACCGAAAATATTGTTTTGGCTCTCATGCAATGGACGCTTGATGGAGGGACACTGGTTACTTTCGGAAATGGGCTTGTTGGTTCCACAATCCGTATTTACGCGCCGGATGGGTCACTCCTTTTTGAACGCATTTTCACGAATTCAGACTATTTCACTTTACCGCCCATGACCTGCGACTCAGCAAGCAGAAACTAACCCACCCCATACTTCGCCCCCTCGCCCACCAGCACCGCCAGACATTCCCGCAACGCCATCTAGCCCATGCGCGTCGGCGGGCGGCGGCTCGACCTCGAACGCATCCAGTGCCACCAGAAGTGCAATATGGCCTATAGATGTAGCACAAAATATCAGTGATGAGATATTCTATAACACGTTGTATAAATTTGTTTCAGAACCTTTTTTCATCGAACATACAACAAAAGAAACCACAGAGTGAAACGGAGTCATGTTTGATGTTTCGTCCAACCTTTGCAGAGCAAGAGCGTTCTTCCACAACTGCCCGTCCGAAGCTCGAATCTGTATCTGTGTCGGCAGCTCAATCGTCTGCCAACTCAATAGAAAATGATCTGGTTAGACCGGATAGTCTCACACCGGAGAACGCGCTCCGTTTTCAGCGCTCCGTCGGAAATCAGGCGGTCCAGCGGATGCTGCGGAATAAAGGTGTCACGACCTCATCAAAAACACCATTTCATCTTCTGAACGTACAGAATGTCGCCCAACGCGAACCTACTTCGCTCGATACGGGCGTTAAAGACAAATTCTTTCACAAGCCGTTGGAGTCCGTTTATGAAGAGAAGGAGAAAAAGGCTAATTCGTTGCCAGGTGGCTTGAGACAACAAACCTGGGATACGACCAATACCGATCCGGTAAAGTATCTGGATGATTCAAAAGATCGTGATCCCTATGAACTCAAGCTGGATAAAGAGAGCAACATTTTTCATTGGCAGGGCAAACCCATCGATACGACCAAGATGGAGCGCAAAACGACCTTTGGCGGCTCAAAGGACCACGAAAAGCATCGCGTAATTTTTGTGATGACACCGAGCGGCAAGGTATATGTCGCCGATGAAGGCACAGAAACAACGACTGGAAAATCTGCCACGACGCCCTATCGCTTCAATCACTCGTCGATGGTTGCGGGGGAACCCATCGCATCGGCAGGGGAAATGTGGTTCGACGACAAGGGTGCGCTCAAGGGTATCAGCGATAAGAGTGGTCACTACCGCCCAGACAAAATTTATACGGTACAAGTCTTGCTGCATTTCCGCGAGAGCGGCATCAAGGTCGATGATCTGGATGTAGAGATGTTCACCAAAGAGGGCGACCCGCCGACCCTCCTCAAAGCGAAGGTTTTGCTGGATGAGCATGACTTGAGTGCAACTTTGCTGAAAGACACAATTGCGTCAACTCAGGGGAAGGGTGAAATTGCGCTGAAAGACACGGACAACCCAATTCCAAAGGAGATGCAGCGCATCTACGATCTCAGCGATGGACTTGACAGCGGTGCAATGGAGTGGGACGACATCAGCAGTGCACTCAACAAGATTCGCGAGACGTATGGTTTCGCGATAGGTGACATTGCAAATTATGCCTATGGCCTTGCTGAAGGCGAAAATTCGGACACGGACGCATTCGAAACACAAATGCAAGAGCTATGGAATACTATCAAAAAGAAGGCTGCCGAGTCGGCAACTGACATTGGTGATCTGGTTGTACGCGCGAAGAAGGACTCGCAAGGAAGCAGAAGGAAGGCCTGGTAATCGGCAATATGATCGACCTGCTGCGTACTGTAAAACAGTTCTTTGAACTGGATGGGTGGTCCTTCACCGAGTCGGATACCGATAGCGGCTTGCTGCTGCGTTTTGGTGGAAAAAACGGACAGTGGCGCTGCTATGCGCGCGTTCGCCGGGAACAGGGTCAGTTTATCTTCTATTCCTACGCGCCATTGGAAGTACCGGAGGCGAAACGCACCGCAATCGCGGAGTTCGTGACCCGTGCCAATTTTGGCCTGTCCATCGGCAACTTTGAATTGAGTTTCGACTCCGGTACACTGCAATTCCGCACAGGTATCGACGTGCAGGGACATGAGGAATGCCTGAGCGCGGGCATTCTCAAGCATCTTGTCTATGCCAATGTGATGGCGATGGATCGCTACCTGCCCGGCATTCGGAGCGTTGTCGAACGCGACGAAACACCGGAGCAAGCCATCTTCCTAATCGAAGGGTAACAATCGCGTCACCGCGTAGCACTACGTAACGCGATACCGCGCGCCCTCCCCCGCCAGCACCGCCAGACATTCCCGCAGCGCCATCCAGCCCATGCGCGTCGTCGCGCCGTCAGTGGTCGCGCCGATGTGCGGAGTCGCGATTAATCGCGGATGTTTGATCAGCGTGCTTTCGGTGGGTGGCGGCTCGACCTCGAACGCATCCAGCGCCGCACCGCCAAGATGTCCACTTTCGAGCGCCGCAAGCAACGCCGTCTCATCCACCAATTCGCCGCGCGCCGTATTGACGAGGAACGCGCCGCGCTGCATCCGTGCGAGGAACGCCGTATCGACCATATGCCGCGTCGTTTCCGTGACGGGCAGGTGCAGCGAGACGAAATGCGATGCCGCGAGCAGGTCCGGGATCGTCGCGGGCGTGACGCTCTGCGTGAGCATCACCTCATCCGGCACGAACGGATCATAGGCAAGCAATTCACAGCCGAACGCGCGCAACCGCGTCGCCATCATGCGCCCAATCGCACCGAAGCCGAGCAACCCGACCGTCTTTTCTTCGAGCGAGGTTCCGCTCAGGCGCGGCCAGTCACCGCGCTTCATATGCGAATCGGCCTGCGGGATCGAACGTGCGAGTGCGAGCATCAGCCCAATCGCGAGTTCCGCGACCGCGCTTGCATTGGCGGCGGGCGTGTTCGTGACGATGATGCCGCGTGCCTGCGCTGCCGCGAGGTCAATCCGCTCCACGCCGACACCATAGCGCGCAATGATTTGCAGGCTGTCGGCTGCGTCCAGCGCCGCCGCGTCGATCACATCCAACCCCGCAATGTAGCCGTGTATGCCGGGTAGCAGGGCGCGTACCTCGCCGGAGGTGAGCGGGCGTCCGGTTTCGTTGTAAATCACCTCGCCAACTGCGGCTTCCAACTCGGTACGGAGGGTCGGATCGTGCCGCGCGTAGGAGGTCGGCGTGACGAGGACGCGGGTGTGTTTCAGGTCTGGCATAAGTGCTTTATAAACTAACTCAGAGCGCTTCGTTCTGCTGATCGTCAATCAGGATACTCAGAAGCTGTGCAGGCGTCACTATTTTTACATTTTGAAAATGCTGAATACTCGTCAAATCTTTGTCGCCGCTTACGAGGTAATCCGCACGTCCACCAACCGCAGCCGCAAGTATCATCACATCTTTCAAGTCACGGACTGAGTTTGCTGGTATCGTAGCGGGTGAAACCACCTCTGAGGCGACGACAACGGGAGTAACAAGTTGCTTAGGTGTCACATCCATGCTTTTCAATCTTGCCTGAAATTTTTTATACTCAAGCGTGTTCAAGAGTTGTGTCTGAATTTCACGCGAGGTAAGAAAGACGTGTGTGCCATCTATGACAAGGTCCACAACCTTCCGGGGTGAGCCGCCGTAGACGAGCGCCGAGATCAGCACGTTGACATCGAAAAGCATGCGCAACGATGTTCTATTCACGTTCTGTCCGTGCTTCGCGTATCCACTGCTCGATCTCTTCTTCCGTTAATCGCGGCTCGATTGCATCCAAAGCAGCCCACATCTGCCGCAGACGCAAAAGCGCGCCCTCTTTTCCTTCGCGGATGATGGCATCAATTTCTTCATCAGACATTTGTGGTTCGCTGTTTTTACTCGCTGCGAAGATGGCGGCAAGTTCCGCACGAATACGCGCAATTCGCTCCTCTTCGTGTTCCGCAATTTTCTGACGTAGCCACGTCACGTATCGGGAAGAAGACAGCAGCCCCAATTCCTCTGCGCTCTTCGCCACATCTTCGGGAATCGTTACGGTGATCACATAACCGCTCATGGTTCACGCTCCTCTACACTTCGCGAATCATATCACAAACGAAACACCTCACAGAGACTTCTGTGAGGCGGTAAAACGGATCGGTCAAACCTGACCCCTACACGAGAGCGCGTATTTGTAGGAGCAGAGATTGACCCATCCGACATTTCTCGACCAGACGGAAGCCTAGCGCGGCCTCAGCCCATTACGCGGGATCGTGAGCGGCTGTGCGCCCGCGCGGATCAATCCGTGACCACTGATCGCGGGTATCGACGCTGTGTTGCCATTCGCGACCAGCGCTTCCGCACCCAGCTTATCGGCGTGCGGCTGGATTGTGAGGATTGGCGTCGCCTCGCGCGCGAAGTCCTTCCAGGTGATTTCCTTCTCGCCATGTACCACATGGTTGACCCATTCGACGCCCTGCATGACAGAGTGATCCATATTCCCGATCTCGTACTGCCATGCGCCGAAGCGACCACGGCTGTAGACACCGTGCTTCATCAGATAGGGCTGGATCGTGCCGAGCGCATAGTTGCGGTCGATAGTCGGAACCGGGTAGCTATAATCGACATCGATCAGGTACGTCGTCGCGATCCGGTCGAGGTCGGCGGGTTCGAGGATTTTGGTCGCGATCAAGCCCTGCACCACGCGGTCCACGATGTCGGCCTTGTTCTCCGGCTTGTGTTCGCTGTAGCTCGTTTCGGTGAGCAGCAGGAAATTTTCATCGGCGTTCGGCGTGATGTACGGGGAATAGTTCGAGAGGTACGTCACGCGATAGAACGGGCTGGTCGGCTCCGGGAAATACAGCCAGCACTTTTCGCTTGGGCAGGGACGCTTCACACCGATGCCGACGATCAACCCGCTGGAGTGGTGCAGGCCACTGGTCGCGCGCTGTACCTCGGTCGGCGCATGGCCGAGACGCTTCACGAGCAGGTCCAGCGGCATTGTGGAGAGCAATACATCGTAATCCACGATCTCGCCATCGCTGAAATGAATCTGCTTTGCCTGCTCGTCGATAGCGGTGGCGGTCTTGTTCAGATGCAGGTGATCGCCAACATAGTTGATCATCGGGGCATAGAGGCCACCCGTGCCACCATACAGCGGATACTTGAACTTGTTGTTCGGTCCCCAGCTCACATCGTCCTGATCGAGCAGGATGTTCTTCAAGAGGCGGTTGAGGTCCGGCATGGCGACCCGCTCACCGAGCCAATCACGGCTCATGTGCGTAATCGGATGCGCCCACACCTTGAAGTTGTACGGCTTCATGAAATGTTTCGCGATGCCCGCGCCGAACTGCGCATCGATTAAATCATTGAAGGTGTGCGCCTGCCGCACCTTTTCGGG
>Ga0123336_10005396_pt1 | contig 10199 bp, 10 predicted proteins | sample SSSSmetaG_FD_96466 | JGI IMG/M metagenome (GOLD analysis project Ga0123336, IMG submission 96466) | Glacier valley bacterial and archeal communities from Borup Fiord, Nunavut, Canada, to study Microbial Dark Matter (Phase II) - ​SSSS metaG | ecosystem: Environmental > Aquatic > Freshwater > Ice... | reverse complement strand
TGTAGTACGTGTCCTCCGCCATGTTCGCGGTGTTGTGGCAGTAGGCGCAGCCCTGGGTGGGGGATACCCACTGGGTGATGCTGACCATCAGCCGGGTGAAGTTGCCGACGCTCAGGTCGCCCAGGACCTGCACGTTCTTATAGACCTGACCGGCCTTGGGTCCCGTGTCCGGCAACCGCGGCAGGGCGCCCGGCGCCTTGTTCGCGGCCACGTACTTCACGAGGTCCCGGGGGTTGTAGTTGGTCTCCATCGCCACGCCGCGGAAGCCGCGCTGCACCGTGATCTGGCCCGGACGCTCGAACTTGCTGAGCATCGCGATGGTCAGCAACGTCCCTGCGACCGCGCCGACGATGCCCAGGCCAAGCTTCAGACCGGGCATCATCGCACGGCTCCTGTCGCAGGGGCTGCATCGGGAGCAGTTGCTTCCGGTGCGGCGTTGGGCGCAGCAGATGCTGGCGCCACGATATCCGGCACAACCGTTGGAGCCGTGGCGGCGGGTGCCATGGTGGAGGCATCCGGCACGACCGGTGCCGGGGCGACCAGGGCCGCAGGCGCCGGAGGCATGGCGGCAGGCGCCACAGCGGGGACATCCGGCACCACTGGGACTAGCGCAGCGGGCGGCGCCAGTACGGCAGGTGCCGGGGGGGCATCCGGAACCAGCATGGCAGGTGCCGGGGCAACTACGGGTGCAACCACGGGCGCCGGGACCGGCAGGGCGGCGGCGCCCGGCACGGGATGGTTCGGCACCGCCAGCGGGTTGACCGGCGCGTCCGGGAAGCCCGGCGTCGTCAGGACCGGGTCCTGGATGTTGCCCCAGACGGCTGGATATGGCGCCGCAATGCCATGCTTCTCCCCCCACAGGTACCAGTTGTCCACGACGGTGCCGGTCAGCAGGATGCCGATGCCGCCGGTGATCGGCGTCAGCACGGCGAACCACCAGGCCCAGCGGTGGATGCTCTCGGCCGATGCGCACCAGCCCATCGTCCAGCGCCAGAACAGCGACCCCCGCTCGAACGCGGTGCCGCGGTCGGCGATCTGCTCCAGCTCGCGCTCCGCGCCGTAGCGGGTCGTGGCCAGCACGGTGGCGCTGTGCATCGCGAACAGCAGGACCGAGCCGTACAGGAACACGATGCTGAGCATGTGGAACGGGTTGTAGAACAGGTTGCCGTAGCGGATGGAGAACGCGGCCGTCCAGTCCAGGTGCGGGAAGATGCCGAAGGGCACGGCCTCCGACCACGATCCCATCAGGATCGGGCGGATGAAGCCCAGCACGAGGTACAGCCAGATCGCGGCGCCGAAGGCCCAGGCGGTGTGGCTGCCCATGCCCAGGGTCTTCGCCCGCTGATAGACCCGCAACCACCACAGCCCGATGCTGATCGTCAGGAAGAAGCCGGCCATCAGCCACCAGCCGCCCTGCGCCAGCGGCGGCAGGCGCAGGCCGTAGGAGGGTGCCGGCGGCTCCAGCGCCAGCCAGGGAAGCTGGCGGATGAACTGCACGACGTCCCAGTTCACCGAGGCCCACATGTTGAGGCCGATGATCTCGAACGCGATGAAGCCGCAGATTAGGGACGCGATGCCGGTGGCACCCAGGTAGATCGGCCCGACCTGCGCGTCCCCGAGGACGCCGAACAGGTGGATGTAGAAGGGCTTGCCCGAGCGGGTCCAGCTTGTCGCCGTCACCGGCACGCCGGCATAGACGGGACCGCGGACCTGCACGCGGGTGAAGATGTTTTGATACTCAGCCATGGTTCATTAACCTCCCTTGGCTCTCGTTATTTCCAGATTGGAAGGTTCAACCACCAGCCCCACCACTCCGGCCAGCCGCGGGTCCAGAACGGGCCGCTGATGATGATGCACACAGCGCTCCAGAACCCGGCGGACAGCGCCAGGAACAGGCCCAGCCGGTGGATGCCCAGCGTGCCGATGGACCAGCCGATGGTGTCGCGGAAGAAGGTGTTCTCGTGCTCGGCGGTCTTATAGACCTTGCCCTTGCCGGGGTTGGCGGCGGACAGCACGAGTGCGCCGTGCAGCGACAGCGCGAGCGTGGTGGTGAAGAAGAACGTCACCGCCAGCATGTGCGCCGGGTTGTAGTGGAAGTGCAGGTATTGGTAGCCGGTGTTGCTGACCCAGTCCAAGTGGCTGAGGATGCCGTAGGGGAAGCCGTGCCCCCAGGCGCCCATCAGCACCGGGCGGATCACCACCAGGCTGACATAGGCGAAGATCGCGACGCCGAAGGCGATGGGCACGTGCAGGTTCATGCCCAGCTTGCGGCTGATCTCCACCTGGCGCAGTGCCCAGGACACGAAGGCGCCGATGGCGCAGATCGTGATGACCTGCCACAGCCCGCCTTCCCTGAGCGGCGCGAAGCCCAGGCCATAGGACAGGTCGGGCGGCGCGATGTTGATGCGCCAAAGGTTCCAGGTCGGCCCGATGGCCGCGCCATAGATGATCAGCGCCGTGCCCAGTATCGAGAAGAACAGCGCGGTGACGCCGAAGAAGCCGACATAGAACGCGCCTACCCAGAAGTCGAACAGGTCGCCGCCGACTAGGGTCCCGCCTCGGACACGGTATTTTTCCTCGAAGTTCATCATGGCCATGTCGGGGGGACTCCTGAGCCGGTGCCGGGCGGGGTTGGTGTCCCCGCCCGGCGCCGTGGTTGGGGTTAGCGGGGCGCCGCCGGCGCCGCAGATGGCAGCGGAGCCAGTTGCGGGGACGCCATGGTGCTGCCGGCACCGCGGACGGGGCCTTCGATCCAGTTGAACCGGCTTGTGCTGAGCAGGATGAAGTGGATCAGCAGCGCGAGCACGAACAGGAACACGCTGAGCGCGACCAGGACCCGGCGGGGGTCAAACAGCAGCCAGATACGCCACATCGTCAGGTGCTCCCTATGCCAGCATGGACGTGAGGTATTGGACGCCGTCCAGCAGACCCGTGGTGTAGCCGGTCTCCTTGGGGAACCACGGGCGCCACTGCCAGACGAGGAAGTGCGCGACGATCGCAATGCCCGTGAAGATGATGAAGCTGGTCACGAAGATGCTGTGGAACTCGCGCGCTTCGCTGTCGGTCAATCCCGAGCTGGAATTGCCGCGTACTGCTACGTCAGACATAGACTGGGTCCTCCTCTTTGGCCGGTACTGTGGCCATTGCTGCCGCACGCCCCCCGTGCGGCTGGGTCCTCGCCACGGCAACCGCCGGGGCCACGCGCCAACCGGCAGCGCCAGTCAGCCATCGCTGACCGACGGGGCCGGTCAGCCATTGCCAACCGGCGGGGCCGGTTGAACCTCCAGGGTGGGCGGCGCTCATGCGGCCTGCCCTCCCGCCATTGCTTGCAGCGACTGCTGGACGCGCTGGGCCGACACCCGGCCCTCCCGCGCCGCACGCGCATCCGCTTCCACCCGGTCCCGGGCGCGCTTGGCCGTGCTGATGCGGACCAGGAACGGCGCCCGCTCCACGTGCGCGTCCAGCGCGGCTACGGCGTCCTCGTCCCAGGGGCCGGCGTTCCAATCGGCACCCTGCACCGGCGTCGCCTCGACCCGGTCCATGTCCGTGCTGAGCGGCAGGATGTGGAACAGCGCGTCGAACAGGGCGTTGCAGAACTCCTGCACTACGTACGTCGCCCCGGCGTAGCCCATGAACGGCGTGCCCGTGGCCCGGCGGATCACCGCACCCGGGAAGGACGCCGGGATATACATGCACCGCGCCCCGGTCTCGGCGGCATACATCCGCTCGTTGAACGAGCCGAACAGCACGAAGGGCGGCGTCGCCTTCATCGCTGCGCGCACGGCCTGGTTGTCGGGCTTGGTGCCCGCGGTGCGGCTGAAGCTGAAGGTGCAGGGGATGCCCATCTCCCCTTCAAGGAAGCCGCGCAGGCCCCGGGCGTAGGTGTCGGTGGCCACCACGGCGAATGACGCAGTTGGGAAGAAGTCCTGGGTGACGCTGCGCCACAGGTCCCAGATCGGCTTGATGGTGGTGTGCTTCTCGGCCTCGATGAACGGCTCGGGGTCCAGGCCGGTCAGTTCGCCGAGCTTGCGGAGGAAGTTGGTGGTGGCGAACAGGCCGATGGGCGCCTGCAGGTAGGGGCGGTCCAGCTCCTCGCAGAGTTGCCGGCCGAACTCGCGGTAGAGGCAGATGTTCACGTCGGCGTCGGGCAGGCGCGCGGCGTCCTCGATGTGCGATCCCAGCGGGAACGTCAGGTTGACTTCGCAGCCGATGCCCTCGACCAGGCGGCGGATCTCGGCCAGGTCGGACGGCATGTTGAAGGTGCCGTAGATCGCGCCGATCAGGTTGACGCGGGGCTTCGTGCCGGGCTTGCGGTCGGCGACGGGGGGGCGGGGCTTGGGCTTGCTGCGCTTGGCGCCGAACTCGGTCCACAGCCAGTAGATCGCGCGGTCCGCGGCCTGCCACTGGTCCTCGTCTATGGTGCGCGGGATGAAGCGCAGCAGGTTGCTGCCCTCGGGCGTGACGCCGCCGCCGATCATCTCGGCGATGCTGCCGGTGACGACGACGGAGGGCATGTCCTGGTCGCCGGTGCGGGCGGCCTGGCGCAGCGCGCCCTCGGTGCCGGTACTGCTCAGGTTGTCCTCGGACAGGCCGGTGACGACGACGGGCAGCTCGTGCGGGGGCAGGCCGTCGGTGTAGTGCAGGACGGCGGTGACGGGCAGGTTCTCGCAGCCCACGGGGCCGTCAATGACGACGCGCAGGCCGCGGATGGCGGTGAAGGCATAGACGGCGCCCCAGTAGCCGCCGGCCCGGTCGTGGTCCTGGATCAGCACCGCCTAGGTTCCTATCGCTTCGGTGGCGCGGGCTTTTGCCTCGCGCACTTTACGATAGCGGTCCCGCGCACCAGCCGGCTCGACCGGCTTGCCGCGGCTGCCGTAGCCGGCGGCGGTGCCGGTCCCCACGCCCTCGAAGAAGTCCACCATGCGGTTGAACCGCCCGGCCCCGCCGATCTGCGCGGCGACGATGGCCGCCATGGACCCGGCGCCGGCCGGGCCGAACAATGGGCGGGCGGAGACCATGTTGGTGAAGTATAGCGCCGGGATGCCCATCTCTTTCGCCGCCTGCACTAGCGGCGTCGTTCCCACGGCGAGGTCTGGGCGCACGTCCTTCATGGCGGCCAGGTCCTGCTCCAGGCTGGCGCGATACTGGATGTGCGTGCCGCGGGCTTGCAGCCATTCGCGGTCGGCGTCGGACCACTCCGTGCGCGGGCAGGCCGTGCCGACGTAGGGGACCTCTGCCCCGGCCTCGATCAGCAGCCGGGCCACCAGCAGCTCCGATCCCTCGTAGCCCGACACGGTGATGCGGGCGCGGATCGGGTTGGCGTCCAGCGCGGCGCGGATGGCCGGCAGCGCGCGGGCCTTGGCGGCGTCTATCTTGTCGGTGCCGACGTTGGCCGCGGCGCCGATGGCGTCGAGCCAAGCCGCGGTGCCGTCCACACCCACGGGTCCGCTGCCCACCACGGGGCGGCCGGCGGCACGGAACTCGCGCACGGTGGCGGTATAGAACGGGTGCGCTGCCGCCGCGACTTGGCAGTCCAGCGCGGCATACAGGTCCCGCCACTCACGCGACGGCAGCGGCGGCGCGACGGTCAGGCCCATCGGGGCCAGCAGCGCGCTCAGGCCCGGCGGGTCGCCTGGGAAGAACTCGCCGATCATGGCGACGGTCGGCAGGGCCGCTTGCTGGCGGGGGCGGGCGACGGGGCCGTGCTCGGCCTCCGTGCGGGCATACTTCAGCATGGCGCCGGCCAGCACGTCCTTGGCCTCGGCATGGGTGGGGACGCCGAAGCCCGGCACGTCTATGCCGATGATCCGCACGCCATCAATCACCTTGGGCAGCCGGTCCAGCGGCACGCCGGACGCCGTGGGCACGCACAGGTTGATGACGACCACGGCATCGTAGTCCGCAGGCTTCGCCGTCTCGTACACGGCGTCTCGGATGTCCTCGTAGAGCTGGCCCTTGACCAGCGTCTCCGAGTTGAACGGCACGTAGCCGACGCTGCGCCGCGCGCCGTAGAAGTGGCTGGTGAACGTCAGGCCATAGACGCAGCAGGCGCTGCCGCTCAGGATCGTCGCGGTGCGGCGCATCCGCAGGCCGACGCGCAGCGCGCCGAAGGCCGGGCACATGCTTTGCGGCTGGTCGTGCGGGCCGCGCGGGTAGTCCTGCATCAGTTGGTCCATCGCCGCACCCTTGCCGGCGGCGCGGGCGGCGGCGTCCAGCGTGTCCTTGCCGCCGTGGCAGCCGGAGCCTGTGACGGGGGGGATGATGGCGCCGCCGTCCATGCGCTACGCGCCCTCGTAGATGACTTCGAGGCTGGCGCGGTTGCTGACCGTCGCCGGGCACATGTCGGCCTCGGTGGCGGGTTGCAGCACCACGCCGCGGCCCACGGCGTCACCCTTGAACAGGCCGAGCAGCGCGTCGTGCGTCAGCGGCGCCGGGCGGACCGGGGGCGCGGTGGCGACCTGCTCGGCCAGCAGCTCGAACACCGCAGCCCAGTCGCCGCCGGGCTTGCCGATGATCTCGTAGTTGGCGGACTTGCGGCGGATGTCCTCGTTGGCGGGGATGGCGGACAGGACGGGGATGCCGACGGCGCTTGCGAACGCCTGCGCCTCGCCGGTGCCGTCGTCCTTGTTGATGACCATGCCGGCAACGCCGACGTTGCCGCCCATCTTGCGGAAGTAGTCCACCGCCGAGCAGACGTTGTTGGCGACATAGAGGGATTGCAGGTCGTTGCTGGCGACGACGATGACCTTTTGGCACATGTCGCGCGCGATCGGCAGGCCGAAGCCGCCGCACACCACGTCGCCCAGGAAGTCGAGCAGGACATAATCGAAACCCCACTCGTGGAAGCCCAGCTTCTCCAGCAGCTCGAAGCCGTGGATGATGCCGCGCCCGCCGCAGCCGCGGCCGACCTCCGGGCCGCCCAGCTCCATCGCGAACACGCCGTCGCGGATGAAGCACACGTCGCCAATCGTCACTTTCTCGCCGGCCAGCTTCTTCTTGCTGCTGGTCTCGATGATGGTGGGGCAGGAGCGTCCGCCGAACAGCAGGCTTGTGGTGTCGGACTTGGGGTCGCAGCCGATCAGCAGCACGCGCTTGCCCTGCTGCGCCATCATGTAGCTGAGGTTCGCCAGGGTGAAGCTCTTGCCGATGCCGCCCTTGCCGTAGATGGCGATGACCTGCGTCTCCTTCTTGGGCGGCGCGGTGTGGACGGCGTCCGGCTCCTGGGCGGCCTCGGCGCGCAGGGCGTCCGTCATGCTGCTTGGCGACGTGATGGCGTTCATGCGCGGTGGCTCCAGTCCAGGATCATCTTGAGGCACGCAGCGTCGTCGAAGGCAGTGCGGTAGGCGCTGCCGGCGTCGGCGGCGGCCTGGGTGTGGGTGATGAGGCCGTCGAGGTTCAGGGTGCCGGCGGCGGCCATGTCGGCGACCAGGCGCAGGTCGGCGGGCTGCCATTGGGCGGCGATGCGGATGCGGGCCTCGCGCATGAAGGCAGGGGCGAAGGCGAAGCTGAGCCGCTCGGAGTAGAAGCCGGCCAGCACGACCTCGCCGCCTGGGGCGAGGCGGGCGATCAGGGTGTCGAGCAAGGCCGGGTCGCCGCTGACGTCCACGATGCAGCGGTAGTCGCGGCGGGTGTCCTGATCCGGGTGCAGGACCGTGTAGCCCTGGGCGCCCTCGGCACGGGCCGGGTTGGTCTCCCACACGGTTGGCGTGGCACCATGGATTACGGCCAGGCGGGCGAGCAGGCGGCCCAGCACGCCGTGGCCCACGATCAGGTCTGGCAGGGCGTCGGCGACCGCGTGCTGCGCCGTGGCGGCCAGGGCCAGCAGGGTGCCGCGCTGGCCCAGGGCACCATCAATCGCGGTCACGCGGGCGCCGGGCACCACCAGGCGGGACGCCGCGCCGCCGAACAGGCCGCGGACGGGTCCGAAGCACTTTGCGCCGGGGACGAACACCTGGTCGCCTTCATGCCGACCGGAGTCTGCGCCAGCCTGCACGACACGGCCCACGGACTCGTAGCCCGGCACCAGCGGGTAGCCCATGCCGGGGAAGGGCGGCATCCGTCCGGTCCACAGCAGGCGCTCGGTGCCGGTGCTGATGCCGCTCCAGTGGATGTCCACAACGACATCGGCCGGGCCGGGGGCGTCGAGGGCCAGGGTTTGCAGCGCCAAGTCTTCGGGTGCGGTCAGGACGACGGCGGTGGTTTGCATGCTGGTCCCTCCCTGGGCTGCTTCGAGTGTCAGACTATCCTGACGGTTCGTGGTGTCAACTCTCATTTACAGATTTGAGGGAGAGGGAGTGTCCCGCGTTGCGCTCAGCACGCCGACCAGCAGGGGGGTGTGGGTGCGGTGGCGGCGGACGGACGCGAACCCGGCCGCGTGCAGCAGCTCTGTCAGTTCCGCGCGCGTGCGGGTGCGGCCCTGGCCCATCGCCATCAGGTAGAAGCCGAAATAGGCGTCGCCCACCGGCTCGGCGCCGGGGGTGTCCGACATGGGTTCGGCCAGCAGCAGCGTGCCGCCGGGCGGCAGGGCGGCATGGACGGCGCGCAACAGGCGGAGCGCGGCATCGTCGTCGTGGTCGTGGACGACTCGCACCAGGCTGACCAGATCGGCGCCAGGCGGCAGGGGGTCGTGCAGGAAGCTGCCGCCCGCGGCCTCCGCCCGGTGGCCCATGCTGGCGGCGGCGAACCGCTCCGCCGCACGGGCCGCGACGGGCGGCAGGTCGAACAGGCGCAGGCGCAGCGCCGGGGCCTGCGCCGCGGCGGCGAGCAGGAAGCTGCCGTCGCCGCCGCCCACGTCCATCAGCAGGCGATGGCGGCGTACGGGGTAGGCGGCCAGGATCTCGCCGGCCACCAGGGGCTGGGACGCGGCCATGAGGGCAGTGTAGGCGTTGACCTCGCCGCCCAGTCCGGCGGCGCCGGGGTTGCGGGCGTAGGACCAGTAGGCGGACAGCGCGGTGTCCTGGCCCTGTCCGCGCAGCAGCGCCACGGGATCGGCCAGGTCGGCGTAGAGCATCCGGTGGTGGCGGACCATCGCCGCGATCCCGGCATTGCCGACCATCGCCGCCCCCAGCGGCCCCAGCCCGAACCGCCCGCCCCGGCGGCGGGACACCAGCTTGAGGGACGCCGCGGCGCGCAACAGCCGCTCGGCGCCGGGCAGCGGCAGGTCCAGGCGCGCGGCCAGGGCGGGCAGGGCCTGCGGACCTTCGGCGAGAACGTCGAACAGGCGCAGGTCCACGCAGGCGTACAGCACTTGGGAATAAACGAAGCCGGCGCACAGGTCGAACAGCGCCCGCGTGCGCTGCCGGGCCAGCGGCCGGGTGAAGGGTGTCGCGGCGGCCCAGGCCCGGAAGCGCGGGCTGGCCAGCAACCGGTCCCGGACGCCGAGCAGGCGGTCCCAGGCGGTAAAAACCGGCCCCGGTTCAGCAGAAGCCCGGACATCGCCCTGTAAGACCGTCATTGCGAGCCGCTCTTGCGGCGTGGCAATCCAGGGACGGCAAGGACTGCGCGTGCGGCCCCTGGATTGCCACGGGGCTGCGCCCCTCGCAATGACGGAAAGTGGCTACAGGATGTCATTGTAGAGGTCGCGCCAGGCCGGGTTCATATCCTCAATCAAAGCCAGCTTCCGGGCGCGCCGGCCGGATTTGAGCTGCTTCTCGCGGGTGATTGCGGCCGTCATGTCTGCGTGCAGTTCATAGAACACCAGCGACGTGCAGCCGTGTTGGGCTGTAAAACTGTCGCTGTCTGCTAGCCGGTGCTGGCCGACGCGTTGCACGAGGTTGGACGTGACACTGACGTACAGGGTGCCATTCCGTCGGCTGGCCATGATGTAAACGGCAGGCTGTTTCAGGGCACGGCGCCATCGCAAAGAGCGTAGCCCCTTGGAGGGCCAGGGACGTACAGGACCACGCTGGCGGCCCCTGGATTGCCACGCCGCAAGCGGCTCGCAATGACGATGAGACGGCGCGGCCCGTGATCGGCCAGGCCCTGTCCGCACTGGCCTCAGGCGGCCAGTGCTCATGGCCGCTATCCTCAAGCCGCGTGCCTCAAGCCGCAGCCCTTACGCCGCGTGCCGCGCCAGCTCCGCGGGCAGCAGGCGGCGCGTCTCGGACAGGATATGGCTGCGGAGCGGGCCGGCGCCGAGGCAGTTGGGGACGGCGGCCACGGCCTCGGCCGCCAGGGACTCCAGCAGGTCTATCGCGCCG
>Ga0123336_10005393_pt1 | contig 10202 bp, 6 predicted proteins | sample SSSSmetaG_FD_96466 | JGI IMG/M metagenome (GOLD analysis project Ga0123336, IMG submission 96466) | Glacier valley bacterial and archeal communities from Borup Fiord, Nunavut, Canada, to study Microbial Dark Matter (Phase II) - ​SSSS metaG | ecosystem: Environmental > Aquatic > Freshwater > Ice... | reverse complement strand
ATCCCCGGCATTTTGGAAGACTTGAACGAGCAGTTTTTACTGCCCCCGCTGCACGCCAGCAGCTCGGTGCGGCGCAAGTCTAACCATTACAACGCCTATGAAGAGGTTACCAAGCGCTTTGCCAAGCTGCTGGGAATCGACTATTGGCTGATCAACCCGATGTTTACCGCGTGTGGCGCTGTTGATTTTGAGAACGATCAAAGCGTGGAGCAATTGCGAGTCCAGATTGACGCGCTGCTGGTCAAGGTCAAGCGCAAGTACAAAGAGTACGGCATCAACGAAAAACCGTTTATCGTCATCAAGGCCGAGGGCGGCGAAGACGGTGCGCACGGCTTGGGCATCATGACGGTGCGCGACGGCCGCGACCTGGACGCGCTGGTAATAACCATCAGAGCCAAAGCAGCGGTTGACGCCGCTCAGATTGCAGCCGCGTCGGGTGCACGCGTCAGCAAAATCGCCAAAAATGCGACACTGTTGGCTCCGCCAGAAATCATCCTCCAAGAGGGCGTGCTGACCAACGAACGCGTCAACGCGGCTGTCGCCGAACCGGTTGTCTACATGATGGACCGCTTCGTGGTGGGCGGGTTTTATCGCGTGCATGCAGGACGCGGACCTGATGAAAGCCTGTGCGCGCCAGGGGCAGGCTTTGTGCCGCTAGCGTTTGCTGAGAGTGGGCGCTTACCGCAACCGGGTGAAAAGGTGGGGGCCAGCAGCCCTAACCGCTTTTATATGTACGGCGTGATTGCGCGGCTGGCCATGCTGGCAGCCAGCTATGAGCTCGAGGCGACCGACCCTAACGCCGAGATTTATGATTGACATGGGTAAAACCCGTTTTATCCCGTTTTTATGTGCCTTTCAGGTCTGTAGCCCAATAAATATATGCGCGGGCAGCTCCTGAAATAATAGCAAATTCAGCTTTCATCAATGCAGTTGTTGCGTTGCAACAAAAACTGAATTAGTTGACGACTGGGCGCGTTGTGGGCTTGCAAGTCGGCGGGTCAGGTGCAAAATAGCGTTTCCCAAGCAACCCATCCCCGCTATATACCCAACAGCGGGAAGTTTTTGTGCAAACATCAAAATCATCTCTCTCCGCGCTCGTTTTGGGTGCAATTGGCATTGTTTACGGCGATATTGGTACCAGCGTTCTTTATGCGGTCAAAACGGTTTTTGCCGATGGGCATGTTGCGCTAACGCCAGCCAATATCTACGGCATCCTGTCCATCTTTTTCTGGACCCTCACCGTCATCGTTTCCATCAAATACGTGATGTTGGTGCTGCGGGCCGATAACCACGGCGAAGGCGGCACAGCAGCGCTGCTGGCACTGGCATCAAATGCCGTGAAAGACAAACCTGTCCTGCGCCGCCGCTTGCTGATTGTGGGCATGTTTGGCGCGGCGCTGTTTTATGGCGACGGTGTCATCACCCCGGCAATTTCGGTGTTGTCGGCTGTCGAGGGGCTGGAGGTGATTTCCCCCAAATTCACCAAGTACGTGGTGCCTTTGACGCTGGTGATTCTGCTGGCCCTGTTTGTAGTGCAAAAGCGCGGAACGGGCGGTATTGGCAAATTTTTTGGGCCCATCACGCTGGTCTGGTTTGTTGCTATTGGTCTGCTGGGCCTGGTGCAGATTGCTGGAAACCCGGCCATTTTGAAAGCCCTCAGCCCGCATTACGCGCTGATGTTCATGTGGGCCAGCCCCGGCATCACGTTTTTGATTTTGGGTGCCATTGTGTTGTGCGTTACCGGCGCTGAAGCGTTGTACGCCGACATGGGACACTTCGGCAAACGGCCGATTCGCCTGGCTTGGTTTGCGGTGGTCATGCCCGCCTTGACGCTGAATTACTTTGGCCAGGGCGCGCTGCTGCTTGCCACCCCGGCAGCGGTTAAAAACCCGTTTTATCTGATGATGCCCGAATGGGCGCTGGTGCCGATGGTGGTGCTGGCCACCGCCGCAACGGTGATTGCCTCGCAGGCTTTGATATCTGGTGCATTCAGCGCCACCAAGCAGATCATTCAGCTCGGCTACCTGCCGCGCCTGCAAATGACGCACACCAGCATCAAGGAAACCGGGCAAATCTACATCCCCTTTATCAACTGGGCTTTGTTTGGCGCGATTGTGCTGGCGGTGATTTTTTTCAAATCGTCCGACGCGCTGGCTACCGCTTACGGCATAGCGGTTTGCGGCAACATGCTGATCACCACGGTGTTGACCTTTTATGTGGTGCGCTTTGGCTGGAAGTACCCCCTGTGGCTGTGCATCGCTGCTACCGGTATTTTCTTTTTGATTGATTTTGCGTTTTTGGCATCGAACATGCTGAAGTTTGTTGAGGGCGGCTGGTTTCCGATCTTGGTGGCGGGCGCGATTTTTACTTTGATGGTGACCTGGAAAGAAGGCCGCTACATCCTGAACCAGAAGCTGCGCGAAGACGCGATTGAGTTGCCCAGCTTTTTAGAGGCAGTGTTCGTTAGCCCACCGGTGCGGGTTGAAGGCACGGCGGTGTTCTTGACCGCAGCACCTGGCACTGTGCCCAATGCGCTGCTGCACAACCTCAAGCACAACAAGGTGCTGCATGAAAACAACCTGTTCGTCACCGTGCGCAACCACGAGGTGCCCTGGATAGGCATGAACAAGCGGCTGGAGATTGAATCCCTAGGCCATCATTGCTGGCAGGTGGTGGTCAACTATGGTTTTAAAAACGACCCCGACCTGCCCAAGGCTTTGCAGCAAATCAAAGGTCGCGGTTGTGATTTGGAGGCCATGACCACCAGCTACTTTTTGTCACGCGACACCATCGTGCCCACGGTGGGTGGCGGCATGGCGCAATGGCGTGAAAAGCTGTTTGCCCAAATGCACCGCAATGCGGGGTCAGCCGCAGACTTTTTGAATCTGCCGAACAATGCGGTAGTGGAGCTGGGCAGCAAGATCGAGATCTGACGGAAGGCTCGGCATTTCAGCCTGGAAAAATCAGGCAATGAGTCGTATCGTGAAGCTGCGCTGACCACGTTTTTGGTCACCGAGCCCGGCGCGGTGTTTGCCTTGATTGGCTCAGCTTTCTGATGCCCGGCGCGCTGGCGCTGTTTGTACAACAATACGGGCAAGCTAAATCAAAGGTTGAATAACACCATGCAAATTCTGTTCGTTGCTGACCCGCTAGAGTCGTTCAAAATCTACAAAGACACGACCTTTGTCATGATGCGTGAGCTGCAAAAGCGCGGCCACACGCTGGCGGCGTGCGAGACCAAAGACATTCGCTGGCAGCGTGGTGAAAGCGTGACGGGCTTTGTACGGGACATTACCCTGACGGGTGCACCCGATGTCTGGTTCACCGCGCAGCAATCGCACCCCAACGAACGCCCGCAAGCGCTTAAAGATTTCGGCGCAGTAGTGATGCGCAAAGACCCACCGTTCGACAGCGAATTTTTTTACAGCACGCATCTGCTGGAACAAGCCGAGCGCGAAGGTGCCAAAGTGTTTAACAAACCCCGCGCCCTGCGCGACCACCCTGAAAAGCTGGCGATCATGGAGTTCCCGCAGTTCATCGGCCCCACACTGGTCACGCGAGATGCAAGCGACATCAAACGATTTCACGCCGAGCACAAAGACATCATTTTGAAACCGCTTGACGGTATGGGCGGCATGGGTATATTCCGCGTGAAAGAAGACGGTTTGAACCTGGGCAGCATGATTGAAACGCTGAACAAGGACGGCGCGCAAAGCGTGATGGTGCAAAAGTTCTTGCCTGAAATTCTCAAAGGCGACAAACGCATTCTGGTGATTGGCGGCAAGACTGTGCCGTTCAGTCTGGCGCGTATTCCGCAGGGCACAGAAGTGCGCGGTAACCTGGCGGTCGGCGGCAAAGGCGTGGCGCAACCGCTGTCAGCACGCGACCGCGAAATCGCCGAGGCGATTGGCCCAGTGCTGGCAACACGCGGCCTCTTGTTGGCAGGTATTGATGTGATTGGGGACTGCGTGACTGAAATCAACGTCACCAGCCCGACCTGCTTTCAGGAGATTTTTGACCAGACCGGGTTTGATGTAGCGGCCATGTTTGCCGATGCGCTGGAATTGGCCTTGAAAGCTGCCTAAGCCTCGGTCAAAGCCCCGTCCACAAACACCTTCAGTTCGCCAGGCGCAAAAGCTGTCCATGTTTCATTCGTGGTCAGTGGCGCACTGACCACCACGGCGACCCGGTCTGACGCGGCGGTGTGGTCTGCAAAATTAATGCTCACGTCGTCATCGCTCAAGGTGGCGTGGGCAAACGGGTATTTGCGCTCGACGTAGTAAAGGCCCTGCGAGTCGGCTTTGGTAGACGCATGCGCCCACAAGGCCTGGCCATTGCTGAGCAAAAAATTAAACGTCCCATGCCCTGCAATGTGCGCCGCCAGTTCGCGCAGCGTGATGCTTAACTCCTGGATACTTGGCACACCTGCATGCGACTTTGCCAGCTCTTGCATGATCCAGCAAAAAGCCAATTCGCTGTCGGTTGCACCTACCGGCTTGAAGCTGCCGTGCAGCCGTGGCGCAAAGTCTTTTAAATCACCGTTGTGTGCAAACACCCAGTAGCGGCCCCACAGCTCGCGCACAAACGGGTGGCAATTTTCAAGCGCTACCCGGCCCTGCGTAGCTTTGCGGATGTGTGAAATGACGTTGCGACTTTTAATCGGGTAGCGGCTGATCAGCTCAGCCACGGGTGACGAACAGGCGCTTTGATGGTCTACAAAATGCCTCAGACCTTTGTCATCACCTTCAAGGCCTTCAAAAAAAGCAATACCCCAACCATCGGCATGCTGGTCGGTGTTACCGCCGCGCTGCGCAAACCCGCGAAAACTGAAGGTCACGTCGGTGGGGGCATTGCAGTTCATGCCCAGTAACTGGCACATCGCCTAGTCTCTCGGCTCAGACCACAGTTTGCCGCCGGTGGCCCAGTTCTCGCGCTTGATGTCGGTAATGATGACATCGACTGAATCCGCCACACCGCCCAGAACTTCAACGCTGACGCGCGTGATCTCGGCGACGAGCTTTTTCTTCTGCTCAATGGTGCGGCCTTCCATCATTTCAACGTGGTACGTGGGCATGGACTTTCCTTTGTGGTTTTGCTGTGCAAGCTTGCTGTGGAATTTGGATGACAACATGAGGCGGTCAGCTTGATGATAATCAACCCTGACCATGTTGACTCACCTCCCCCTGCTTGCTGGCCGCTCTTACCGCTGTCATTGCGGCAGTCCGGTTTTTTTTCGCAATAGCAAATGTCTGACCTGCGGTACGCCGCTGGGCTATGACAGCGCGCGAGCCACACTGATCCCGTTGATGCCTGGGACGATGGCGAACACTTGGGTAGAGTGGCAAAGCACCCCCTCAGCTTTGCCAACGGAGGCGAACCAGCTTCCGGCATACATCCGCTGTGCCAACCTAACCACACCTGCAGCTTGTAACTGGCTCATACCGATTCAACCTATGGATTCCGTGCAGCCAGCAGGGGCCGGACGAGCACCTCAACTGCTTTGCCAAGCCTGCCGCTTGAACCGCACTATTCCTGACCTGAACGACCCGCAAAACCCCGACAACGGCGTGCTGTGGGGCCGCATTGAGCTGGCCAAACGGCGATTGTTCTCAAGCCTGCTGGCCCTCGGGCTGCCTGTCGCATCACTGACAGAAGACCCGGCCCGCGGCCTGGCGTTTGACCTGCTGCGCTCACCCGACGGCGGCCCGCCGGTAATGACCGGTCACAAAGAGGGTTTGATTACCCTTAATTTACTGGAAGCCGACGATGCCGTGCGCGAAGCGGTGCGTAATGCGATGAGGGAACCCTACCGCACGCTGCTGGGCCACTTTCGCCATGAAATTGGCCACTACTACTGGGACAGGCTGGTACGCGGCACAGACTGGATGCACGGCTTTCACACGCTGTTTGGCGACGAGACCCAAGACTACGCGGCCTGCCTGCAAAAAAACTACCGCGAGGGCCCGCCCACCCAATGGTGGTTGCATTACGTCAGCGCCTACGCCAGCAGCCACCCGTGGGAGGATTGGGCCGAATGCTGGGCGCACTACCTGCACATGCGGGACACGGTTGACACGGCTGTCAGCCTGGGGCTGGCCAATGAGAATTTAAACAGTGCGCAGCTTGAGTTCACGCCCTTCACCATAGACGCGCTGTACCAGCAAGCGCACCCTCAGGCGCAGCAGTTCCTGGACTTTTTGAACGACTGGACGCGCTTGACCACCTTGCTCAATGAAATGTCACGCAGCATGGGCCAGCCTGATTTTTACCCCTTCGTGCTGCCGCGTAAGGTGGTAGCCAAGTTGCATTTCATCCATCTGCTGGTCACTGCTGGCGGTGGCCAGCCGCCCGCAGATATCGCGCTTGGTGCAGTACAGAGTCAGTCGCAAGGTGCTATTTAATATATAGCTGCTAGCGCATATATCTATTGGGCTACAGCCCTAATTTGTTACCGAAAAACGCTTTTTATCTAAAGTGACGTGTCGAACTAGGCGTCACCATTCAGGCTGGGGCTCCGTTGCCCATCAGGCGCAAGCTTCAAGCCGTTTCCAGTTCGGCAGATATGGCAATGCGTTGCTTGGGCGCTTGGGCTGCCCCGCTTTGTACCCCAGCTGTCAGCGTCACCGCATCGAGCGCCTGCGCCACCACCCCCTGGGTATCGACTGGCCGGAGCAGGCGCTGCGCAATCAGTTTTTCACAGCTGCGTTTGGTCATCGAATGCGGCCGCCCGCCGTGGCTGATGAACATAAACAGAGTGGCATGGCTTGAAGCCCACACCAGTTGGGCGCGCAGCCACTGGCGTTTTGAATACAGGTCAACCCAACCGCCAGTTTTGAGGTTCTGCAAAATAAGCGACGCCTGTGCTTTGCTGTCTGCGCTGTTGTGGTCAAAACTGGGTGCTTGAACAAGCGGTTCAACGGCAGCTTCATGGTTCAGGTTTGCTTCATCTGTAACCGCATGCGTTCCCTCGTCCGTCGGCCCTGCCAGCAACTCAGCCGGGCTGAGTTTGGCTGGTGCAGTGGGCTGGGTGTCTTCAAAACCTGCGGCGTCCAGGTCACTACGGCCCATCCACAGCGGAGCATCAGTGTTCGCCCGTAGTTTTTCAAGCCGCTCGGCGGGGCTGACCGGCGCTTCTTCGGGCTCAAGATGCGCCGCGCTTGACTCCTCGGCATCACGCTGGCTTTTAAGCCGCCGCAGCTTGAGCACGGGGCGGTGCAGCTTCATCAACGATTCAAAAAACGCGTCATTCTCTTTTGGGTCCTGGCCCAGAAGCCCCAGGCCGCTGTGCAGCTTGTCCAGAAGGCCCGGAATCATGTCAATCAATTTGGCGGGCTGTTTCAGCGTCACATCGTGTTTGACGCTCCACACCAGATCCGGCACGACTGAGCCATACCCTTCGGGGTCAATCTGGTTGCGCGTATCCAGCAGCCGTGCATGAGCCATGGCCAGTGCCCAGGGTCCAAATAAAAAGTCCAGCACCTTGCCGGGTACTTTTTCCAGGTCAGAACGGGCGCTCAAGTCAAACGCGATCTGGTCAGCAGCGCTCTGGCGGTCTTGTGCAAAACGCAGTGCCTGCAAGACCTGCTGGCGCCTATCCAAGTCTTGCTGGTCTTGTGTTGCCCAGGCTTGCTCCAGAGCAGCCAGTGCCGTGCCGAAAGGCTGCGTGTCGTTAACCACGCTGGCGTTCAGCCGGGTAAAGCTGTCGGTAACGCCGTGAAAAAATTCGGCAAATTCAGGGCTGAATTCATCGTTGTACTTAAAGCTGCGCTGGGCGGTGCGCTCCATCAACTGGCGGCCCACATGCCGCTCGTCGCTGAAAAAGCGCGGATCGACCAGTGCCAGCCGCAGCAGAGAAGGCTCCAGCGCCACAATTGCCTCGCGCACCGGGGCTAACAAGCGCGGGTCCTGCGCCACCTGGCCGACTAGCTGACGCACCACGTCCAAACCTAGCGCCTGGCTGACGTTGGTGGCCTGTTTTTTCAGCTGGGTCCGCACCAGGCTGCGCGCGCGCGATGTGCCGTAAGGGCCCCACACCTGCTCGCTCAGTGAGGTGGACACATCCACCCCACGCTGCGGCCTGTCAACAGCGGGTATGCGAGCCAGTCTGGCTTGGGCGGTGGCTGACAAAGGTGCCGATACCGATACTGGTGCGGCTTTTAAATCAGCCAGTTCCTTGTCAATATTGTCGTAATACGGTGCTGCCAAGGCGTGGTTGGTGCCGCGACCATCGGCTAAAAAGTCTTTCAGCAGAGCTGTCTTGACATCGGAGTCAGACAAATCTGCATAACGTACAACCTGATTGGTGTTTTGAGCCTCCCGGTCTTGCCAGGTGTTGCCAGGCTGCACGCCAGCAGCGAGCCTGCTTTCTGGCGTGGACTGCTTGCCGGCTTTCGGGGCAGAAGGCTGCACCCGATACTGATAACTAACCGATGAAATATTGGCCAGTTTCAATGCCTTGATGACGTCTGCGTAGAGCTTTTCAAGTTCACGCCCCAAGGGCCAGGACAGATGTTTAAGGCAAAGGCTGGTCGATGCGGCGTCTTCGAGCGTGGCCGTCAACAGGCCGTGCAGAACCCCGGTGAACACCTCAGGGCGCAGTGGGTTGCGCTCAGGGGCAACATGGCCCAAGCCCAATGCCGAGCTGACCAGCGCATCCAGCTCGGCCAGGGTTTGCTCAACATTGGGCAACAGGTCTTGCAGCAATCGCTGCGCGTCTAGTGTCTGGTTCAGTTCAGCATCATCAACCAGTCCAGCAGAGTCCAGCCCGGCGCGACCGAATCCAATCGGGGTTACAAATGCTGCTACGGGTTTGATGGACATGCCCCGTCCAAATTCAAGCAACAGGTCAGCTGCATAGCGCTCGGCCCAGGCGGTTTTATGGCTTGCAAGGTAGCGCCAGTTGTTGGCAAGTGCATCGCGGTCAGCTACCACCATGGACTTCGTTTCCAGCAGTTGCAGCTCGGCAATAACATGCTCAAGGCAGCGCTCAAGTGCGGGCCTTGCGGCACAGGCAAGGTCTTGCATGCATTGGGTCAGCGCATCAGTTTTAGCAGTCATCAGCCGTAAAGGGTAGCAACCAAAAGCAAAAAATAAGTACCTTACGCAAAGTCTTTCATTGCTTGCGATTGCACACACTTTTTATCTTGCGTTGTCCCGAATTTTCGCGAAAGCTTTCCAAAAGACCGCGTCCTGTGTCGTCGCAAAGTTGATGCGCATCAGCGTAGACGGTTGACGGGCACTGTGAAACAGCGCGCCGGGTGCCAAGAGGTATCCCTCGTCCAGCATGCGCTGCGCCAGTGCTTCGGTGTCCGTGCCCGTATCCACCCAGCCAAACAAACCGGCTGGCTCCGCTGCAAACGAGCAGTCGTGCGTCAAAGCCAGCTTTACGCTGCGTGTGCGTGCCAGGTCCAGCCGGGCGCGAATACGCTCTGCATGGCGGCGCAGTTGGCCCTGTTCTATGCACCAGGCCAAGGCTTTTTCAAACAGCGCCGGAGTGGTTAGCGATGCCAGCAGTTTGGTGTCGAGCAGGCGCTCAAAAAGATCATTCGGCGCGGCGATGTACCCCACGCGCCAGCCGGGCGTCAGAATTTTGGCGAACCCGCTCACATAAATCGTGCGCTGCAAACCGTCGAGTGCCGACAGGCGCGTGGCGTGTTCGGGTGCCAGGTGGCTGTAGGTGTCGTCTTCAAGAATATGAAAGTCATGCGCATTGGCCAGCTGCAACACGCGGTGTGCGCTGCCGGGCGTGAGGCAATAACCCGTCGGGTTGTGCAGCACGCTGACACTGACAAACAGCTTGGGTGCGTACATCTCGCAGTAGCGCGCCATCACGTCCAGGTCGGGCCCGGCGGCGCCGCGCGGCACAGGCAAAATTCGCATGCCCAGCGCATTGAGCCGTGCAAATTCAATTGCCCAGCCGGGCTCTTCGACCATCACGTAGTCGCCAGCTCGCAGCAGCGTGCGGCTGACAATGTCCAGCGCGTGGGTGGCACCCACAGTTGTGATGATTTGCTCAGGCGCGGCCTGTACATTCAACCCTCCTAGCTTTTTTGACAGCGCCTGGCGCAGGCCACTGTCTCCTGCAGGTTCGCCGTAGTGCAATGAAAAGTCATGCAGAGCCCTGGCCCCGGTGTAGCGGCGCACCGCTGCTGGTAAAAACGTGGTCTGAAGCCAGTCTGGCGGGAATACGCCCATGCCGGGCT
>Ga0123336_10005392_pt1 | contig 10202 bp, 8 predicted proteins | sample SSSSmetaG_FD_96466 | JGI IMG/M metagenome (GOLD analysis project Ga0123336, IMG submission 96466) | Glacier valley bacterial and archeal communities from Borup Fiord, Nunavut, Canada, to study Microbial Dark Matter (Phase II) - ​SSSS metaG | ecosystem: Environmental > Aquatic > Freshwater > Ice... | reverse complement strand
CGCCGCCATCGCCGCCGGCAAGCACGTCGTCATGGTCAACGTCGAGGCCGACGCGCTCGCCGGCCCGCTGCTGGCCCACGAAGCCCGGCGTGCCGGAGTGGTCTACTCCCTGGCCTACGGCGACCAGCCCGCCCTGGTCGCCGAAATGGTGGACTGGGCACGCGCCTGCGGCTTCCGCGTCGTCGCCGCCGGCAAGGGCACGAAATACCTGCCGGACTACCACGCCGTCACTCCCGACGACGTATGGGCGCACTACGGCCTGACGCCGGAGGCGGCGCGCGAGGCCGGCATGAACCCGCAGATGTTCAACTCCTTCCTCGACGGCACCAAGTCCGCCATCGAGATGGCCGCCATCGCCAACGCCACCGGGTTGGACGTGCCCGGCGCCGGCCTGGCCTTTCCCCCCTGCGGTGCCGACGACCTGCCCCACGTGCTGCGCCCACGCGACGCCGGCGGCGTCCTGGACCGCGCAGGCATGGTCGAGGTCGTGTCCTCCCTGGAACGCGACGGCCGCCCCGTGGCCCGCGACCTCCGCTGGGGCATCTACGTCGTACTGGAGGCCCCGACCGACTACGCCGCCGCCTGCTTCCGCCAATACGGCCTACATACCGACGCAAGCGGCCGCTACGCAGCGATGTACAAGCCCTATCACCTGATCGGCCTGGAACTGAACATATCCGTCCTGTCCGCCGCACTGCGCGGCGAACCAACCGGCCAACCCCAGTCCTTCCGCGGCGACGTCGTAGCCATTGCCAAGCGGCCACTGGCCCCGGGCGAGCTGTTGGACGGCGAAGGCGGCTACACCGTCTGGGGCCGACTGATGCCAGCAGCGGCCAGCCTGGCCGCGAACGCCCTGCCGATTGGCCTGGCCCACGGCGTCCGCATAACGCAGCCCGTACCCGCCGGAGCAGTCGTCACGTTCGACGCGGTCGAAGCGCCTGCCGGCCCGGCGGCCGAGGCACGGCACGAGATGGTCCTGGCCATGGGCCAAGGCTAGCCGGCTATGTGTTCGACTTCGGTCCGCAACGGCGGGGCTGGCCGCGGTCCGTGCCGCGGGCCGCCTCAGCTGCCGCTTCGATCATCGCCGGCAGGTCGGCCATGGTGGGCGTACGCAGGCCCAAGGTCGCTGCGAGCTGGCGCGCGTGGTCCGTCATGGTTTGTGGGCGGCGGGCATACTCGGCGAAGGCTGGGACTGGGATCTCAAGCTGGCCCGCCATCCAGGCCATGAGAGCGTCGGTCGGCTGGTCGAGGTAGGCGAGCGCGGTGCCGGGGTGGCGCAGCAGGGCGAGCTGTATGGCACAGCCGAGGCGGTTGGCGTCGCCGCGGCGTTCGGCCACGAGGTCCCGGTCGGACCGGGACAGGGTGAACAGCCTCGCCAGGGAGTCGGCGTCAGGCGGGATACCCAGAAGCGCCATGCGCTCCTCGTCGGTCAGCAGTTGTCGGCGTGCCAATGCGTTTCTCCCGTCCCGCAAACCCCCATGATGAACATGGACGGCCCGGCTTTGGGAGACGTAGTCTGTGGACGGGTTTGGGCCGTCTGGCGCCGCGGCCCGGCGCCCGTCCAGGGAACGACCGTTTGGGAGACTCCATGCCAGGCACGTTGGGCTATGCGCGCGTGTCCACCGGCGACCAGGACGTCGCCGGCCAGACCATGCGGCTGACCGGGGCCGGTGCGATCCGGGTGTTCACCGACGTGCGCTCCGGACGGAGCATGGACCGGCCAGGGCTACAGGAGCTGCTCGCCTATGCGCGCCACGGGGATACGCTGGCCGTCGTGCGTCTCGACCGTTTGGGGCGATCACTGGGCGAATTGCTGGCGACCGTGACGATGCTAAAAGAGCGCGGGATAGCGCTGCTCAGCCTGGAGGAGAAGATCGATACGTCTTCGGCGGCCGGCGAGCTGGTTTTCCATGTTTTCGGCGCCATAGCGCATTTCGAGCGCAGGCTCATCGCAGAACGTACGAAGGACGGTATCGCGGCCGCTCGTGCAAAAGGAAAGCGGCCAGGCCGCCAACCGCTCGACACGGACCGCATTGCCGCCGCTCTGAAGCTGGTGAGGGCAGGACTGTCGCCAACCCAAGCTGCCCAACAGCTTGGGCTAGGACGGTCAACAGTATATCGTGAGATCAACCGAGCATCTATTCAGCGCCCCGCATGAGAGTTACTACTCTTAGGAGCCGTCATAAAGTAACCGCGCCACTCTTCAAAGAATGATCATGTAACATCAATGGTTTGCCATTAGCAAGACATGCAGTTATTTTATGACGGACCCTTATGGCAGCTTGTGATTCCGATTTCACAACGTCTAAATGGCTCACGTCCTGGTTTTGGCGCTGGGATCGAGCGGTCAGCGGCGCCGTTGCGGAAACAGCCTGAGTTTCCGGAATCTCGGCCGTGCAGACTTTTGCGACGCCGACCAAGGCGGCTGGGTCAGGCTGATCGCAGTTCGGCTGGTCTCGGCCGACCTTGCTCACGGTAATGCTTCCAGAGCACTCTTTATCTGGGCCTCGACCCACCGCCCGAGCACGAATGACAGCAGTTGCAGATCGGTGTTCAGGACGATCGGATCGCACTCCCTGGCCGACCGTAGCGCTGCTTTCAGCCAGTCGCTGGCGCCCGGGTGCTCCAGCAGCCAAACGATATGCGCATCATGCTCGATGATCGTATGGGAGGAGGCGTCGGTAGATAAAGTCATAGGTCCCTCATCACGGATTGCAGAAGCCGCAGCGGCCGGGGCGACGGTCTTCGCACCGCCTCCCGCGTCCAAGCGATGACCGCAATCGACGCAGGTGCGGACCTTGGCGCACACCTCCTCGATCGGCGACCCACGCCAGCCGCGACGCGCAGGAGCACGCGCTGCAAGCCGGTCCGAAAGCGTTTGCTCTCACCGCCAAGTTGTCCAGCGCGCCTCGCCTCGCGCGCGGCGCCGGAGGAGGCCATTATCGTCGTGAGCGAAAAGGTGCAGCCAGCCGTTGTCGACCAGGTCGCTTATGGAGGTGTGCTTGGCGAGCACCGCGTCGATAGCCTCTGTCGGTGCGGCGAGTACCGTCGTCAGGCGCAGCGGTTCGTGGACGAAGCGGCGGCCGTCGTGCAGCGACTGCAACGGCAGCCCGGCCTTCAGGTCGCCGCCGTTCCCCTCCAGCACGCCAAGCGTGCCGACCACGTTGTGCAGCACCTTGTCGCCGGCGCCGAAGGCGGCGTTGTCTACCGTCGAGCCGTAGTACTGCAGATTGATCCAGCTCGCGACCACCAGTGGGGCGGTCATGATCAACTCCAGGGTGGCGAAGCTTTCGTCGGCGCGCCAGTTGTACGCGTGGAGAAAGGCCCGGCCCTCCAGGTCCAGGCCACGGGTCGCGTCTCGTGGGGCGGCGATGAAGGAGGCGCAGCCCGCGAGCCCCCATTCCGGGCGCACCTGGCTCCAATCCCGGGAGCGGCCATGGATGGCGGCATGCGCGCGGGCGTCGGGTGTCAGCCCCAGCCGCGCGGCGCGTTGCAGCCGGGCGTGCCTGCCCGCGTCGGCGAGCCACCGCTTCAATTGTGCGAGGTCGGCTGCGTGGGTGGTGGGCGCCTCGGCCAGGTCGAACAGCACCACGTCGTCGGTCGTGGTGTCGTGCAGGGCGGGGACGAACCAGGTGTCCCCCGGCACGATGATGCCGCGGGTCGCCAGCCCCTCACGCACCGCCGGATTGTTAAGGACAGCCGCCGCGACGCGCGCATTAGCCTCGCCGGTGTGGCCGCCGCAGGCCCCGCAATCCAGCCCGGCGGAATGGGGGTTGTTGACGGTGGTGGACCCGTGGCCGGCCAGCAGCACGAGCCGCGCGAACCCGCCCATCAGCGACATGGCATGCAGCACCGCCTCGGCCATATCGACGCGCTGCCGGACGTCGAAGCCCATGATCCGGCCGTCGCACGTTTCGGCGGCGAGGTGCGGGCCGAGCCGCCGCGCCACGTCGGACGCGATCCCATCGGAGCGGGGGTGCGCCACCGGACGCGTGAGGCCGAGCGCATCGCCCGCGAGCTTGAGACCGAACAGCAGCCCCGCGGTCTCCACGAAGCTGAATGAGGAGACGGCGGAGAGCTTGAAGGCCTTCCACGCCTTGAACGCGCGGCGGCGGAGGCGACGCAGGCCGAGCACTTGCGCCTCATTCTCCACAGTGGCGCCCTTCACCCCCTCGCGCACGACGAACTTGGGCGTGAGCAGCACAGGGCACTGTGCGCCGCCGTGCGCCTGGCCGAGCGGCACGTATTCGATCGGAAAGCCGAAGAAGCCCGCGAAGCCCAGTGTCTCCGCGTCCGGGCAGGCGGCCTCCAGCGCGCGGCGGAACGGCTCGGAGCGTACGTCGATGCAGAAAGCGGCGGTGAGCGGCGGGCGGGCCGTGACGGCGGCGGCCGGCCGACGGCTCAGGCCCGCGAGCAGGCGCTCCTGGTAGACGCCCTCCAGCCGGCCCAGGCGCGCCAGACCTTGGGCGATCGTGGTGTCTTCGTCCGCGTCGGCGTCCGCCGGGTCCCGGGCGGCGGCGGTCATGGCCTCGCACCACGCCGCGGCAAAGGCTGGGCTTTGCTGCGCCTTGAAGAGGGCATGGCCCCAGACGACACGCACGGCGAGGAGGTCGACCAGGCTGTCGTCAGTGCCGCCGTGCAGCGCGGCCGTCCATGCCTTCTGTCGGGCAAACGCCGCCCAGCCGCGCACGTCGAAGAGTGCCCGGAATAAATAGTCCTCAATCGCGCGAGCAGGAATGCCGAGCGCCTCAACCACGTCAGCGACGGCGGCGCGCGGGTCGTCCGGCGCAGCGGCCACGGTCGCGCGAAAACCACGCACGCCCATGACCTCGGCATTTCGGTCGTGTGTCATGGCCGCTTTCCAGCCGACGTAGAGACCGAGCCGCCGCGAGGGGGCACGCCAAACGGCCTGCCCCTCGTCGAAATAGGCGGCGCACCAGCGGGAGATCTCATCGATCATGAAGACCGTGCGTGAGGCCTGTCGGTCGCCTTCCGACAAGCGGTCTAGGATCTCGGCCACGGTGGCGACTGTCGCAGAAGCCGGCGCGCCATTGCCATGTTGCTCAGCTTTCTCGCCTCTCGGCAGAGTGTTGACCCGCGCGATCCGGCGGAGCGTGGCGCACGCCTCCTCGAAAGGGCGGTCGGTGAAGCCCAGGAACGGGTTGACCGCCACAAAGGTGCGCAGCGGCCACAGGGGCGCGATGTGGGCGCAGGCAAAGTCGATGGCCGCGTCGATCTTCTGCCGCCCGAACTCGGGCGGGACGGGGGTCGCAGGCACGTCGGGATCAAGGAGAGCGAGGCTCATGCAGAGGCTCCGGCGTTGCGGTCGGCGGGCGCGGCGAGCAGCTGTGGCGGCTTGGGCCAGAGGCGCAGCACGCAGCGGTTGGCCAGCGTGTTCAGGTACAGCCCGTTGGCCACGTGCGCATGCAGCGCGCGCCAGCGGGGTCCGTCCACGTGCCCGACCGCCACGACCTGGAAGAGTGTCAGCGCCGCAAAGGCCGCGATCACCGACACGGCCAGCGCGATCGCGAACGGCGAAGCAGCGGTGACATGCACCGGCAAGACATTGACCAACAGCCGCTCGCTCGCCGCCTGCAGGCCGAACCACGCGACGGCGAGCGCGACGGCCAGCCCCGCAGCGCGCACCAGCACGTAGACGCTTGGCCGCGCATCGATGGCCTGGGCCAGGAGCTGCGTCAGGCCAAACACCAGCACCGCCCCCAGCACCACCACCCCCGGCGCGTGCACGAGGTCGGCGCCAAACAGCTTCCCGACGGTCAGTGCGATGACGACCGCTCCCACGAGCGCCAGACCCAAACGCCCTGGGTGCGGCCGCTCGCCGGACGCAGGCGACCAGGCGGCGCGCGCCAACTCCACCACGCTGCCCGAACTCAGGAAGGCGTGCGCCTTGTAGAGCGAGTGCGCCACGACGTGCAGCAGCGCAGCCGCATAGGCGCCGAGTCCGAGCTCCAGCATCATGAAGCCCATCTGCGCCACGGTGGACCAGGCGAGGCTCACCTTGACCGAGGTCTGCGTCAACATCACCAGCGATCCGACGATCGCGGTCGCCGCGCCCACCACTGCCAGCAGCGCCAGCGCGCCGGGCGCCTGGTCGATCACCGGCGAGAGCCGCAAGACCAGGAAGCCGCCGCCGTTGATGATACCCGCATGCAGCAGAGCAGAGACAGGCGTGGGCGTCTCCATAACCTCCAGGAGCCACCCGTGCACCGGGACCTGAGCGGACTTCAGCAGCGCCGCGAGCGCGACCAGCACCGCGGCGATGGAGACGGGCGGCGGCAGGGCGGCGTTACGCCATTCGACAGCGCGCGCGAACAGGTGGGCATAGTCTAGGCTCCCCGCCGCCCGCCAAAGCAGGATTGCGGCGACCAGGAGCAGAAGGTCGGCGGTGCGGCTCACAAGCAGGTTCTTGCGCGCACACAGCACCGCGGCCGGGCGGTGGCGATAAAAGGTGAGGAGGCGGCGCAGGCCCACCCCTGTCGCCAGCCACGCGACGCCGGTCAGCGCCAGGTTGCCGGAGACGACCATCGCCAGCACAGCCGCTAGCGTCAGCGCCAACGTGCGCAGGAAGGCACCATGCCGCGGGTCGCCGTCGAGGTAGTTGCGGCTGAAGCGCAGCACCACGGCGCCCACGAACGACACCAGCGCGAGCATCGTCGCACTCAGCCCGTCGAGGTAGCCGCTCAAGCCCACACCAGCCAGGCCCACCGTCGGCGTCCGCAGTACTCCGCCCGGCACTACAAGCACCACGGCCGCCGAGGCTAGTGCCCACAGCGCGGCGGCAGCGCCCAGGTCGGCAAGGCGGCGCGGTCCGCGGCCGCTCGGCACCAGGCTGATGAGCGCCAAGAGAAGCGGTCCGGTCCAAGGCAGCCAGGGGAGGATCGTTATCAAAGGTCGCCTCGCGCTTATGCCGACCATCGACTAAGCGGACCCGCAGCTTTCAGGAACTACAATGTTTCAATCATATTGTTCTATGATACAGAACGATGGTGGCCGACCTGAACTATCACCACCTGAAGCTTTTTCGCGCGATCGCCTGTGAAGGCGGGCTCACCCGCGCCGCAGAGCGGCTCAACTTGTCGCAGTCGGCGCTCTCCACCCAGCTCGGGAAGCTGGAGGCTGCGCTTGGCCATCCACTATTCCTGCGCGTCGGCAAGCGGCTTGAGCTCACAGAGGCGGGCCGGATCGCGCTTGATTACGCTGACACCGCCTTCGGCGCGGGCGACGAGCTTCTGCGCACGCTCGAGGGCCGCCCGAGGCGCGAGCGGCAGGTTCTGCGCGTCGGCGCGCTCACCACGCTCTCGCGCAACTTTCAGCTGGAGTTCCTGCGCCCGATCATTGGCCGCGAGGACGTGGGGCTGGTGGTCCGCTCGGGCACGCTCTGCGAACTCATTGCGGGGCTTGTCGCCCACACACTCGACCTCATGCTGACCAACAGTGCGGTGCGCCGCGACAATGCGCTCGATCTGCACAGCCACCTCATCGAGACGCAGCCCGTCAGCCTCGTCAGCCACCCCTCCGTGGACATCGCCACCCTCGCCTACCCCGACGCGTTGCAGGGCGCGCCAATGATCCTGCCCAGTCTCGACAGCGACATCCGCGTTGCCTTCGACCGGGAGCTGGCGCTGGCCGGCGTGCGGCCGTTGGTGCTGGCCGAGGTGGACGACATGGCCATGCTGCGCCTCTTTGCCCGCGAGAGCGGCGCCCTCACGCTCGTGCCGCCCATCGTTGTCCAGGATGAACTCAGGAGCGGCGTCCTGGTCGAGCGTCACAGGCTGGCAAGCGTCGTAGAGAGCTTCTACGCCGTGGTGCAAACCCGGCGCTTCCCCAGCGCGCTGGTAGCAACGCTGCTCAGCAGCAGACTGCCCGCATAGCTTATGGGACGCTCCGTTCGCCGCCGCACAGATTGTCAAGCATGTGTCGTTCGCAGTGGCCTTGACGGAAACAACGACGTTTGCTGGGGTCTCTCGTAAAACCGATAAGCACTGTGAGTGGGTCGAGGCGAGGCCTCTACAGCTGCCGCTGTGATCCGAACCTGAGTTTCCTAGATGTTCGCCCTTAACGTTGTCTGCATAGCAACCGACGCCATGCCCTCTACTCGCACGACGCTGGCGGGCGAGGGTGGCAACTCCGGCCCCGGCCGTCGAACACTGGAGGAAACATGCATCGCACGTTGATACTGGACCTGGACGGAACGTTGCTGGATACCGTGCCGGACCTTGCCACGGCCTTGCACCGGGCCATGCTGGCGCGGGGCGTGGCAGGGTTCAGCCGGCTGGACACGGCTGCGATGGTGGGCGACGGCGCGCGGGTCCTCTACGGGCGCGCCTGCGCCGCCCGCGGCCTGCCCTTCGACGAAGACGGCTTCGGCGCCTTCCTCGCCGACTACACCGCACACGCCGCGGACGATACCCGCGCCTTCCCCGGCACGGTCGAGACGTTGCAGGCCATGCAGCACGAGGGCTGGCGCTTCGCAGTCTGCACCAACAAGCCCGCCGCCGCGACGCACGCCCTGCTCGGCACCCTGGGACTGGCCCCCTGGTTCGCCGCCGTCGGCTGCGGCGACAGCTTCCCCGTCCGCAAGCCCGACCCCGCGCACCTGCTGCTGACGCTCGCCGCCGCCGGCGGGGACGCAGGTGCCGCGGTGATGGTGGGCGACCACCGCAACGACGTCCAAGCCGCCGCCGGGGCCGGGGTGCCGTGCATTTTCGCCGGCTGGGGCTACGGCCCCACGGCGATGGCCGAAGGGGCGGCCGCCGTCGCGGACCAGTTCTCCGCGTTGCCGGCCCTGGCGAACCGCCTGGTCCCTGGGCGGTGACGGGCAGGACCCTTGGGATTGACCTCGGCACCTCCGGCGTCCGCGCCTTCGTGCTCGGTGGGGCGGCATCGGTGGCCGCCGCCCCCCTCGGCCCGGCGGACCGGCGTGACCCGGCGGCGCTCTGGACGGCCGTGGCGTCGGTGCTGGAACAGCTGGACCTGGCCGGCGTCGGGGCCATGGCCGTCGCCGGCACGTCCGGCACGCTGCTGCCGGTACATGCGGATGGCACGCCCGCCGCCGGGCTGAGCCTCTACAGCGACCCGGTGCCCACCCCGGCCCGGGCCAGGCAGCTCCTGGGCCTGCCCGGCGCCGTCCGCGTCCTGCACGAGGCCGACTGGATTGCCGGCCAGCTCCACGGCCGCTTCGACACGACGGACTGGAACAACGCGCTCAAGACCGGCTTCGACCCGCTGGCCCAGGCTTGGACAGGATGGGAGAAAACCGACGTATCCGCCGGCAGGTTGCCGCGTGTCCTGGCCCCCGGCACGGCAGTGGGCCGGGTCCAGCCCGCCCTGGCCGCCCAGTTCGGCCTGCCCGCAACCGCCGTGGTCGCAGCCGGCACGACGGACGGCTGCGCGTCGTTCTTGGCGACTGGTGCGGACCGCGTTGGCGACGGGGTGACCGCGCTGGGATCAACAACCACGCTCAAGCTCCTGTCGGACGCGACGGTGACAGCGCCGGACCACGGCATCTACAGCCACCGCCTCCCCAACGGCTTGCTGCCCGGCGGCTGGTTGCCCGGCGGCGCCAGCAACGCCGGCGGCGCAGTGCTGGCGCAGTTCTTCGATCCCGGGCAGCTCACCGCACTCTCCCAGCGCATTGACCCCGCCCGGCCCAGCCCCTGCGGCTTCTACCCGCTGCCGTCCCCGGGCGAGCGGTTCCCGGTCAACGATCCCACGCTGCAGCCACGCCTGCATCCCCGTCCCGCAGACGACGCCGACTTCCTCCATGGCCTGCTGGAGGGCCTGGCCCGGATCGAGGCGCTCGGCTACCACCGCCTGGCCCAATGCGGCGCACCGCCGGTCCGCCGGGTGCTGACCACCGGCGGCGGCTCCGGCAACCCGGCCTGGACCGCCATCCGCGCCCGCGTCCTAGGCGTCCCGGTCGAGGCCGCCGGTGCAGACGCCGCCCGCGGCGCGGCGGTGCTGGCCCGGTCGGCGCTTTATGCCAACCTGCATTGACCCTGACCCGTCATCGCGGGGCGCAGCCCCGTGGCGATCCCCGAGGCGATCCGGAGGCCACCAGCATAGTCCTCCTGGGCTTCGGTTCGCCAGGCCGCAATGACTGTCCGCGGTGATGCATCGCCCAGCGATCAATGTTAACGCCCGACGGTGCTAGAAGTGCCTATCACAACTCTGCTCAATTG
>Ga0123336_10005387_pt1 | contig 10208 bp, 9 predicted proteins | sample SSSSmetaG_FD_96466 | JGI IMG/M metagenome (GOLD analysis project Ga0123336, IMG submission 96466) | Glacier valley bacterial and archeal communities from Borup Fiord, Nunavut, Canada, to study Microbial Dark Matter (Phase II) - ​SSSS metaG | ecosystem: Environmental > Aquatic > Freshwater > Ice... | reverse complement strand
TATCACCCGGAGCTTTACCATCGCGTGCTGACTTATTCAGGCACGTATGTGAACCAGCAGTGGCCGCAGGACGCGAAGCTGCCCCATGGCGCGTGGGAGTTTCATGAGCACCTGATTCCGAACAGCACTGTGAAGCCAATTCGGCTGTGGATGGAAGTGGGCGACCGTGATAATTACAACGCGAACGTAATGCGCGACAACATGCATGACTGGGTGGTGGCGAATGAGAATATGGCTAAAGTGCTGGCGGCGAAGGGCTACCATTACCAGTTTGTATTTGCGGTGAATGCGGGCCATACGGATCGCACGGTGAAGCAACAGACGCTGCCGGAGGCGCTCGAATATATCTGGCAGGGTTATCCGATTGCGAAGAATTAAGAGCTAATGCGCGCTGGCGCGTTTCATGAGCCATGCGCCGGTGAGGTAAACGAAGCATCCCGCGATGGCCAGAGGCGCGACGCGCTCATGCAGGATGACCACGCCCAGGATCATGGCGACCACGGGGATGAAGAACGTGGAGCCGGAAGCGCGAGCGGCTTTCTGGCGGCTGGGAAACAGGCGAGCGTCGCGAAGCCGATGCAGATTCGCACGAAGCAAACTCCGCTTGGCCCGATAGCTTTCAAGCCTTCGGCGATGAAGAGGAACGAAGCGCCCCAGATGAGACCGGGGAGGATGAGCAACAGCCAGCCGTTGGTCAAGACTGCTTAGGATACACGGGCGGAGTAAAGGATTCAGGTGGGCGGAGTGACGTTGCGTCGAGAGGCCCTGATTCCCATAAACTATATCCAAGTGAATCCCACGCTCTCAGAAATTTTAGATTCGAACGACTCCAGCTTATATGCGGTGAATTCTCATGCGCATGGGCCGCAGGGATCGGCCCCGATTACGCCGGAGATGCTGCTTCAGCTTCCGTCAGGCGATTTATTTGGATGGAGCCAGAATGCCGGCATGGGATGGAACCCGGCCAAGCTGGGCGGCAAGGAAGTGCTGATTCTGAGTACGCATGGCGGCATTCGGCGTGAAGACGGAACGCCCGTTGCGCTGGGGTACCACACCGGCCATTGGGAAGTGGGTCTGCTAATGCAGGCGGCGGCGGAAGAACTCTCGGGCCGTGGCGCGATTCCGTTTGCCGCGTACTGCACCGACCCTTGCGATGGACGCACGCAGGGTACGGTGGGCATGTTCGACAGCCTGCCTTTTCGTAACGATGCGGCAATTGTGTTTCGGCGCCAGATTCGATCTTTGCCGACGCGGAGCGCCGTGCTGGGCGTCGCCACCTGCGATAAGGGCTTGCCCGCCATGATGCTGGCGCTGGCGGGGACGCCGGATTTGCCGAGTGTGCTGATTCCGGGCGGCGTGACTCTGCTCTCCGACCAGGGTGAAGATGCGGGGCGCGTTCAATCTGTGGGAGCACGGTTCGCACATGGCGAAATCACACTCGAAGACGCGGCGGAGAACATGTGCAGGGCGTGCGCGAGCCCCGGCGGCGGCTGCCAGTTTCTGGGAACGGCGGCAACGTCGCAAGTGGTGGCAGAGGCGCTGGGCATCGCGCTGACACATGCCGCGCTGGCGCCTTCGGGGCAACCGATCTGGTTAGACATGGCGCGACGGTCCGCGCGGGCGGCGCTGGCGATGGTGGCGAGCGGGACGAAGATGCGGGACATTTTAACGGACGCTTCGGTGCGGAACGCCATGATGGTACACGCGGCGTTTGGCGGCTCGACGAATCTGATTTTGCACCTGCCGGCCGTGGCTCATGCGGCTAAATTGCGCAGGCCCACTTCGCAGGACTGGGCGCATACGAATCGGCGCGTGCCGCGCATTGTGGATGCGCTGCCGAACGGGCCGCGCTCCTTTCCTACGGTGCAAGTGTTTCTGGCTGGCGCGGTGCCGGAGGTGATGTTGCATCTGCGACGCGCTGGATTGCTGGAGACGGACGCGCGCACCGTGACGGGCGAGACGCTGGGCACCATGCTCGATTGGTGGGAACAATCGGAGCGTCGCCATGAGTTGCGGAAGCGGCTGCGCGAGATGGACGGCATCGATCCAACGGACGTGATCATGGACCCGGGTACGGCGAAATCGCGAGGGCTTACCTCGACGGTGACGTTCCCGCATGGCAATCTAGCGCCCGGCGGATCGGTGATCAAGAGCACGTCGATCGATCCGAGTGTGGTGGATGCGGATGGAGTTTACCGGAAGCGCGGGCCGGCGCGCGTGTTTCATTCGGAGACCGCGGTGGTGGCGGCGATTAAGGAGCATGGTCCCGACCAGCCGAAGCCGGGCGAGATCATCGTGCTGATTTGCAGGGGGCCGATGGGGTCGGGGATGGAAGAGTTGTATCAGGTGACTTCTGCGTTGAAGCATCTTTCGTTCGGGAAGCATATCGCGCTGCTGACGGATGCGCGGTTCAGCGGCGTTTCGACGGGCGCGTGCATTGGCCATGTGACGCCCGAAGCGCTTGCCGGCGGCCCTTGCGGCAAGATTCAGGAAGGCGATTTGATTGAAATTATCATCGACCGAATCAACCTGGAAGGCTCTGTGAATCTGGTAGGTGAAAAGGGCCGCGAGTTTACGGCGGAAGAGGGGACGCGCATTTTGGCGGAGCGGCCCATGCGCAAGGGGATGGCGCCGGACCCGCGCCTGCCGGAAGATACGAAGCTATGGGCGGTGCTGCAGAACGTGAGCGGCGGAACGTGGGGCGGCTGCGTGTACGACGTCGATTCGATCTTGGCGGCATTGGGGAAATGACGGGACGCTACGTCAGCGTTCAGCCGGTGGAGAGACGTCATGCGGCGGAGATCTGGCCGCTACTGGAAGATCAGCTTTGGGATTATCTTGCCGAAGGTCCGCATGAGACGGAAGAGGCGTTTGCGGATGCGGTAGAAGTGAAGAGCCAATCGCGCGAGCCTAAATTTTTCGCGCTGGTGGTGAATGGTGAGGCGAAGGGCATGGCCTCCTACTTGCGCGATGAGCCGAAGCATCGTGTGATTGAAGTGGGCCACTTGCTTTTCACGCCTACGCTGCAACGCAGCACCGCGGCCACGGAAGCCATGTATCTGATGGCGCGGCACGTCTTTGAGGAGATGGGCTACCGGCGCTATGAATGGAAATGCAATGCGCTGAATCATCCCTCGCGACGTGCTGCGGCACGGCTTGGGTTTACGTTCGAGGGCATCTTTCGGCAGCACATGATTGTGAAGGAGCGGAACCGCGACACGGCGTGGTTCAGCATGCTGGATGGCGAATGGCCGGAGCGCAAGATTGAGTTCGAGCGCTGGCTGCACCCTTCAAACTTTACGGACGACGGAATACAGCTTACGAGTTTGAGCCACTGACTATGGACACACGAACGGCACTCCTGCCTCGCCGGGGCTTTCTTGCGGGGGCGGCGGCGCTTACGGCGGAATCATCCGTCGCGCAGACCGCTGTTGCGCAAACCAGGCCGCGCTTTGCCGTTTCCAGCTATTCGTATTGGCACTTTCGGGGAGAGCGTTACTCCATCGATAAAGTGCTGGATCATGCGGCACGGCTGGGCTTCGACGGCGTGGAAATTTTGCATCGGCAGATGACGGACGAATCGCCGGAGACGCTGAACCGGCTGAAGCGCGCCGCACTGCTGCGAGGCCTATCGCTGGTGATGTTTTCGATTCACCAGGATTTTGTATCACCTTGGGCCGATGAGCGCGGGCAAGCCATTCGTCACACGCAATATGGAATCGAACTCGCAGGCAAGTTGGGATGTCCGGCGGTGCGCATCAATTCGGGGCGGTGGCGAACCATTCGCCTGTTCGATGACCTGATGAAGGTGAAGGGCGATGAGCCGCCGATTCCGGGCTACACCGAACAGGACGCGATTCAGTGGTGCATCGATTCGATTCAGGCGTGCATTCCGGCCGCGGAGAAGGCTGGCGTGATGTTGATGCTGGAGAACCACTGGGGCATGACGATGAAGGCGGAGAATCTGATACGGATTGTGGACGGGGTGAATTCGCCTTGGCTGGGCATCAATCTGGACATCGGTAATTTTCCGGGCGACCCTTATCCGGAGATTGAGAAGCTGGCGCCGCGAGCGGCGATTGTGCACTTCAAAACTTACTTCGGGGGTGGGGAGTATTACACGCTGAAGCTGGATTACAAGAAGGTGGCGGGGATTCTGCGAGCAGCCGGTTTTAAAGGGTATGTGTCACTCGAGATGGAGGGCAGGGAAGCCGCCGAGTCAGCGGTTGAGAAGAGCCTCAACGTGATGCGCGACGCGTTTGCGTAAAGCTTACCTGCCCGGAGTTCGCAGGGGCGGTTAGATGGTTTTCAGGTAGGCGATCAGGTCGTTCTTTTCGGCATCGGTGAGCATGTCGTTGTAAGCGGGCATGCCGTTACCGCCGGCATTGATCAGCGCGCGTACATTGGCTTCAGTGGGCGCTTTACCGTTCACCATTTTTTCTTTCTTGAATTCGCCCTTCAAGCCGGGGCCCATCTTCTTTTCGGCGCTGTCGGCGTTGTGACAGACACTGCATTGTTCGAACACTTCTTTACCCTTGGTGGCGTCGCCATCAGCCCCGAAGGCCGACATCGAGATCGCCATCGCGCCGGTCACAACCATTACTGTCAGTCTTCGCATCTCCAAAATCTCCTCGCGATTCCAGTCTACAATTTTTGTCCCCACGGCGTGTGAATCCTGTGCATCCTTAATGTAAAGGACTCTTCATGCGAATACTTCTTTTCAGCGGGAAAGGCGGCGTGGGAAAAACCAGTCTTGCGGCGGCCACGGGTCTTCATCTTTCCAGGCTGGGGTACCGCACGCTTATCATGAGCGTGGACCCGGCGCATAGCCTGGCCGATTCCTTCAATCTGGAAGGAAGCTTGTTTCACGGTTCCACGGGGGACCCGGTGAGCGTGAGCCCGAACCTTTCCATCCACGAAGTAAATATTCAGGTGGAGATTAAGCGGCACTGGAAGGAAATTTCACTGTATCTGACGACAGTGCTTCGCACATCGGGACTTTCCGGTGTGGAAGCGGAGGAGTTGGCCATCCTGCCGGGCATGGAAGAGTTGAGCGCGATGATGTACATCAACCAGCACCGCCGCTCGAACGAGTTTGACGTGATTGTGCTGGATTGCGCTCCGACGGCGGAATCGCTGCGTTTCATCAGTATGCCCACCACGCTCGATTGGTACATGAAGCATGTTTTTCCGTGGCAGCGCAAGGTGGTGAAAGCGATACGGCCGCTGGCGAACCGGATGGGGCCGATGGAGATGCCGGGCGAAAGTTATTTCGATAATCTGCAATCGCTAGCCGGGCGCGTGGATGGCATTGCGGAGCTGCTGGAAGACCCGCAAGTGACCAGCGTGCGATTGGTGACGAACGCGGAAAAGATGGTGTTGAAAGAGACGCAGCGCGCGTTTGTTTATTTTTCGCTGCACGGTTTAACGGTGGATGCCATTCTAGTGAACCGCGTGCTGCCGGAATCCGTTCAGGATGTCTGGTTCGCGGAATGGCGCGCCTCGCAAGCGAAGGTGCTTCAGGAAATCGATGAATTTTTTTCGCCCGTGGAGGTGCGGCGCATCCCGCTGTTTATGCATGAGGTGATAGGGATGGCGGGGCTCACTGAATTGGCGAGCCACTTGTATCGCGAGGGCGAAGATCCTTCGTTGGTGACGCGGACGGAAGCGCCGTATTCATTTCACAAGGAAAATGGCCGGAATGAAGTGCGGGTGAAGTTGCCGTTCGCGGTGAAGGGTGACGTGGGATTATTTAAGAAAGACGATGAGTTGGTGGTGCAGATCGGGACGCTGCGCCGGCATATCGGATTGCCGGTGTCGATGGCGGCTTTATCGCCGGGAAAGGCGCGGCTTGAGAATCAGTTGTTGACGGTTGAAATGAAGGAGAACTGACATGAATGAGAAAGTGGAAGGGCAGTGTTTCTGTTGCGGAGCGGGTCCGCAGCTAACGGCAGTCGCGAAAACCATACTTCCCACGGACGCGCTGGAGCATTTCAAGGCGTCGCACGTGGAGTTTCTGAAAGGCATACGCCATCTGCTGGACGCAAGAATTCAGAAGATGAGCGTGGGAAAGACGCAGGGTACCAGCATCCCCGTAGATTAGGCATACAACTGTGTCACGATAGGGATAGTCTACAATGCCGAACCGCGACCAATTTGAAGCTGACTACGACAAGATTGTCCGAGAGGAAATCGAACGGTTCCGGGTTCGCGCCGATGAGTATCTTGCGGGCGCGGTGACGGAGGATGAGTTTCGGGGATTCCGTCTACGGCACGGCATTTACGGGCAGCGGCAACCGGGCGTGCAGATGGTTCGCACAAAGTTTCCGGCAGGGGTGGTAACGGCGGGCCAGATGGAGCAGCTAGCCGCCATTTCCGACAGTTTCGCGGGTGGGAAGGGGCATATCACAACCCGGCAGAACATGCAGTACCACTTCGTGCCGTTAGCGCAGGTTGCGGACATGATGCACATGCTGGCGGATTTCGGCATGACAACGCGAGAGGCTTGTTTCAACACGGTTCGAAATATTACGGCGTCGCCGAAAGCGGGCTTGAGCCGTAACGAAGTTTTCGACGTGAGGCCGTATGCACAGAAGTTGGCCTTCGCGTTCCTGCGGCAGGACCTGACGGACAGCATGCCGCGCAAGTTTAAGATTGCCTTCAACGGGTGTCCGGATGACGACATGCTGCTGGGGATTCACGATCTTGGCTTCCAGGCCGTGATGCGCGATGGCAAACGCGGCTTTCATGTAGCGGTGGCTGGGGGCTTGGGACCCATTCCGGTGGAAGCGGCGGTGCTGGATGAATTCCTGCCTGAAGACATGTTGGTGCATCGTACCGAGGCGGTGTTGCGGGTGTTCAACGAGTATGGAAACCGCAAGAACCGCAACAAGGCGCGCTTGAAGTTCGTGATGCGCGAACGCGGGTTCGAGTGGCTGAAAGAGACCATAGAAAAGGAATATCAGGACATTCTGGCCAACGGCGGCATCCCCACGCCAGAGACGGTGCCTGAAGGGTTTGGCGGTTTTCGTTCCGTTCCGCCCGCCTTGGGTCAAGGGGCACTGCTGCCGATTATAAACCAGCATTCAGGCAGCGCCGAGCTGGACCGTTGGCTGGAAACGAACGTGGAGGAGCAGCGCGAAACGGGCTATGCCATGGTGACGGTGACGGTGGATCAGGGCAACCTGACCAGCGCGCAAATGCGAGCGCTTGCTTCGCTTGCCGCCGATGCCGGCGATGCATTGATTCGGATCACAGTGGACCAGAATTTATTGCTTGGCTATATCCCGTTAGCCAACCTGCCTCGCGTGCATTCAGCTTTGGCGGCAGCGGGTTTGGGTGAGCCGGGCGCGCATCAGATAGACGATGTGGTGACCTGCCCGGGCGCTTATTCATGCAATCTGGCGCTCACGAAATCGATGAACCTGGGTGCGGCGATCCAGCAGACCGTGCGGAGGTATACCTCGCCCGAGGCACGGAAGTTGAATGTGAAAATCAGCGGCTGCCCAAATTCATGCGGTCAGCATTGGACTGCCGATTTCGGCTTCTACGGCAATGCCCGAAAAATTGAAGGACGCGAAATTCCGTATTACCTGATGGTGTTAGGCGGGAGCGCGAAGGAGTTTGGTTATGCGATTCAGAGCGTGCCCGCGCGCCTGGCTCCCACGGCGGTGGAGCGAGTACTAGATCATTACCAGGCCAACAGGTTGCCTGAGGAATCGTTCCGGGCTTATGTGACGCGCCAAAAGGTGGCCTTTTTTAAAGAGATGACCGCGGATTTGGCGAAACCGCCCGAACTTTTTCCGGAAATCTACAATGATTGGGGCGACGATTCCGCATTCTCACTTCAGTTAGGTCGTGGAGAGTGCGCGGCATAGCAGCGGCTCTGAATCGTTCGGTTAACTTACTCATCTGTAGACCATGAGTAAGTTAACCCGATGAGTTGCTGTAGTAACTGGAGCCTCGAAAGGAATCGGCGTGTCCATCGCGGAGCATCTGGCCGCGGAAGGCGCGCAGGTGATTGTCAATTACTCAACAAGTAAGCAGGGTGCAGAGGCAGTGGTGCGGCGCATCGCGGAGAAGGGCGCCAAGGCTGCCGCAATTTAGGGTGACGTGTCGAAACAGGAAGATATTATTCGTCTTTTCGCGGAGACTGACAAGCAGTTCGGTAAGTTGGATATTCTAGTAAATAACGCCGGAGTATATGAATTCAGTCCGTTGGAAGCGATTACTTCCGATCACTTTCACAGGCGATTCAATTTAAACGTGCTGGGCCTGCTGCTGACCACTCAGGAAGCAGTGAAGCACATGGGACCGTCTGGCGGGTCGGTGATAAATATCAGTTCGTTAGTGGGCCCTATGCCGGTTGCCATGGCTTCTGTATATAGCGCCACGAAGGGGGCCGTGGACGCCATTAGTGTCTCTCTTTCGCAGGAGTTGGGGCCGAAGAAGATTCGCGTGAACTCACTGAACCCGGGATTGGTGGAAACCGAAGGGGTACACTCGGCTGGATTTATCGAGAGCGACTTCCGCAAGAATATCGAGTTCATTACGCCCCTTGGCCGTATTGAGCAGCCAAATGACATTGCTACGGCCGCTGTCTTTTTCGCCAGCGACGATGCGGGTTGGGTGACGGGCCAAACGCTTGTGCTCTCCGGCGGCCAGCGGCAGTAAGTAAGTCCACTTACTTGTTTTCAGCCGAGCCGCGCTGCAGTATTCGTACACGTACCGGCTTCTTGCCGAACTGCTTTGCCTCGGCGCGGTCGGCTATAAAAAAATCGATGTGGCGGCCAGCTAATCTTCGGCCTGTATCCTGCACGGTGTAAGTGCCGGAGTAAGCTCCGGCTTCACGAACTTCTATTCGTGAGCCGAGCGGGATCATGGCTGGATCGGCAGCGACGGTTCTGCCTTCGCGTGTTACTTTGCCCGACGCTGTTTCTCCTTCAGTCGAGTAAGCCGTGGCTTCGAAGCGCATCCACCCCGTGGGCCGGTGCGCGGCGGGCAGGATGGGGGCAAGTACGAGTAGGAGCGCGGCAAGTTTCACCCTGCAAGTTTACCAATGCAGACGAAAAAAGCGCCGGATTCCGCGAGGAACCCGGCGCTTCTGGATTGCCAGTTTGTTGCGAACTACGCCGTGCGGTTTGTCTCGCTCTTGCCATCGCCTTCAATGGCCGCCTGCGCCGCTGCCAAACGCGCGATCGGCACACGGTACGGCGAACACGAAACGTAATCCATACCGATGCGATAGCAGAATTTCACCGAGCTCGGTTCGCCACCGTGCTCCCCGCAAATTCCCACTTCCAGATTCTTGTTTGTGGAGCGGCCCAGCTTGACTGCCATCTCCACCAACTTGCCCACGCCTTCCTGATCGAGCACCGCGAACGGGTCGGCCTTAAAGATTTTTGCCTTCTGGTAATCGTCCTGGAACTTTGTATAGTCGTCGCGGGATAGACCCATCGTGGTCTGCGTCAGGTCATTGGTACCGAAGCTAAAGAACTCAGCAGACTTCGCGACTTTGTCGGCAGTGAGCGCGGCGCGCGGAATTTCGATCATGGTACCGACCATGTATTTCAGGTCGGGCATGCCCGCCTTATCCAGAACCTCTTTGGCCACTTTGACCACGATGGCTTTCTGATTGTCCAACTCTTCGACGGAACCGATCAGCGGGATCATCACTTCCGGAATCACCTTGATGCCTTTCTTCGCCACCGCTACCGCGGCTTCGAAAATGGCGCGCGACTGCATCTCAGTAATCTCCGGATACGTTACGCCCAGGCGGCAGCCTCTGTGGCCCAGCATGGGGTTGAACTCATGCAATTCTTCCACGCGCTTCAGCAATTCGGGCAGCGCTTTCTTGAGCTCACCGACGGTGTAACCGTAGCGCTTCGAAAGTTCTTTCTTTTCGGCGATGGCGGCATAAGGCAGCTTCGCCAGGTCCACCATTAGAGTTTCCCGCTTCGGCAGGAATTCATGAAGCGGCGGATCGAGGGTGCGGATCACCACGGGGAAGCCATCCATGGCTTTGAAGAGGCCGGCGAAATCGGCGCGCTGCATGGGCAGCAGTTTGAGAAGCGCTTTGCGGCGGCTCTTCTCATCGCGAGCCAGAATCATGGCCTGCATCAGCGGGATGCGGTCTTCTGCGAAGAACATATGCTCCGTGCGGCAAAGCCCGATGCTTTCAGCGCCGAACGCGCGCGCCACTTTAGCAT
>Ga0123336_10005386_pt1 | contig 10209 bp, 7 predicted proteins | sample SSSSmetaG_FD_96466 | JGI IMG/M metagenome (GOLD analysis project Ga0123336, IMG submission 96466) | Glacier valley bacterial and archeal communities from Borup Fiord, Nunavut, Canada, to study Microbial Dark Matter (Phase II) - ​SSSS metaG | ecosystem: Environmental > Aquatic > Freshwater > Ice... | reverse complement strand
GCATACATATAGTAATGGAGAAAATTTTATCTTAAATTCCAGGACAATAAAATTGGGAAACCAATCGATATTGTACAGAGCAGGATTAAGAGAAAGGAGTCATACGATATGACAGATAAAGTATTTGATAACAATCAAGTAAGTATTGCAGGAGAGGTGATGAATGATTTTGTATTCAGCCATGATGTATTTGGAGAAGGGTTTTATGTATTAGATGTGTCTGTAAGTCGATTAAGCAATTCTAACGACATCATACCAATCATGGTATCAGAGAGGCTTATCGATGTGAAAGAAGATTTAAAAGGAAAATATGTAGAGGTGAATGGACAGTTTCGTTCATATAACAGGCACGAAGATAGTAAAAACCGATTAGTTCTGTCTGTTTTTGCCAGAGAAATTAAAGTATGTGAGGAAGATTTGGAAGGCGTAAGGCCGAACTATATCTTCTTAGATGGTTTTGTTTGTAAGCAACCTATATATCGAAAGACTCCTTTAGGAAGAGAGATTGCTGATATTTTACTCGCTGTGAATCGCCCATATGGAAAATCTGATTACATACCCTGTATTTGCTGGGGAAGGAATGCAAGATTCGCAGAGAATTTTACTGTTGGTGGACATATTCAGGTATGGGGCAGAATTCAAAGCAGAGAGTACCAGAAAAAAGTTGGTGAAATTGACTTTGAAAAACGAGTGGCCTATGAAGTATCTGTCAGTAAATTGGAGTATTTAGAAGAGTATTAAAAGGACTAAAATATAATGACATAAAATAAGGATTTATAATAAGGACGCTTTGCCCTTGAGGGTATTGAGAAATTCGCGATTTCTTTGCTGTACATTATTTCAATTTACAATAAATGTACAGTAAGAAACTCGCGAATTTTAATTTGAGTTGTGAGGCAAGCTGTGTATTGGGATTCTTTTTACTTTGATTTTGTTATGAATTTAAATAACCTTGGCTTTTGCCAATGCAGCGAGTTTGTTTATCGTTTTCCAATTACGTACAGTCGACGGTACCTCCAACTTAGTGAGATTGGTAGCGAGTTTGGAATTTCTAATACTTTGATGGAATAAAAGAAAGACCTCTCGTCCTATAATTTTATAGTCTTCACTTTCGTTTTTATATTTGTCCAAATGTTGAATCTTTTCTTGCATAGGAATATGTGTCAATAGGCAGATGTATAAACTCTCTGCTTCTGACGATGCTTCTGCTTCTAATATTTCTTCCTCTGTAAAGGGGCAATTACTGATAATCTGTTCTAACTCTTTAGCTGTTCTTAGGATAACAGTTACTGTAAATCCAAAAGTTTTCTCTATCTCATGTTCAATTTTTTTCAATAGTGTTTCGCTCTCTTCATTTGATTTGAATAAAACATTACCGCTTTGGATATAAGTTTGCACCTCACATAATTCCATCGCTTCAAACATTTGTTTTAACTCATTCATCTTAATAATATTCTTACCGCCTACGTTAATGCCTCGTAAAAGTGCTATAAATACAGTCATAATACAACCTCACTTCCTTAATCCTAAATTTTAGTTTATTTGCAATAATATTTATGGTTAGCGTGTCAAAAACCCAATTTAGGTTGTGAAATGAATATCGCTGTATATATATTCGTTTTGTCTACCTTGCCCTCAAGCAGTATATTTCTTTCAAGCCTCAAAACGTGTGAAAAGGCTCGCTCAGCTCGCATTTTCATAGAGTCTTGACGAAATATTAACACTGCTTTCAGCCGATTCAGTCGAACCATAGGTTCGACGACAAAACGAATATATATACATCGACATTCATTATTTCAGCTATCGAGGGGCTTTTAACATCCTAATCATAATTAATATACATGAGTAAGTGGAAAAGTTACTTAAGCTTTCTCACTGGTACTACTCCATTCAAGGTGATTAATTACAGTATTTAATCAGCTTAGAAAAATCACAGAGGTAAATATGAATCAAAATGAAAAGAAGAAAATGACTCCTAAGACCGGCAAAAATACGACAACGAATAGACAGCAGTCGGAATCCCAAGGGAATAATACTCAGAGAAATAGGAATACGAATGCATCGCCAAGGAAAAGACGATCAAAAAAAGGTTTGAAAGTAAAAAGAAGAATTCGTTTAGTTCTTCTTTCCATGTTTATGTTACTTTCACTTAGCATATTAGTTGGCGTTCTGGTATTTAACTTTAAATATGGAAAGGATTTTACACAATATCAATTAGAGGCTAAGCAATTAGTAGAGAAATCGGATTTAGATACCTTTCGACAGATGGAAACTAGCTTAGTATATGATGTGAACGGGGATCTTACTTCTGTTTTAAAAGGAGAAAAAGATGTTTATTACCTTGATTACAAAGATATTCCAGACTATGCCAAAGCGGCTATGATTTCTATTGAAGATAAAAAATTTATGACGCATAACGGAATTGATGTTAAGGCTAATATCAGAGCAGTTCTTGCTTTTATAAAAAACAGAGGAAATATTACTCAAGGAGCAAGTACTATTACACAGCAACTAGCAAGGAATATATTCTTATCCAATGAGATAAGTTGGGAGAGAAAGGTAAAAGAAATATTCTTTGCGATAGAGCTTGAAAAGAAGTATAACAAGAATCAAATCATGGAATTTTATTTGAATAATATTTACTTTGCTAACGGGTATTATGGAATACAGGCAGCAAGTAAAGGATATTTTAGTAAGACAGTAGATAAGCTAAGCCTATCGCAGATTGCATTCCTATGTGCTATCCCAAATAATCCTACGTTATACAATCCGTTGGAGAAACCAGACAACACGATAAAACGTAGGGATCGAATACTTTTACAAATGAAGAAAGACGGGATAATTGGGCAAGAAGAATATCAGGCTGCATGCAATGAGAAAATAAAAATAGTTCAAAAAAAGATGGACAAGAATAATTATGTAGAGACATATGTGTATTATTGCGCAACAAGAGCCTTGATGAAACAACAAGGATTTGAATTTCGAAATGAATTTGAGGATAAGGCGGATCGCGAAAGCTACGAAGAAAAGTATTATGAACTGTACAATCTATGCCAAAAATCCTTATATTATGAAGGATATCGCATCTTTACGTCCATTGATTTCGAAAAGCAAGAGTTGCTACAAGAATCAGTTGATGAATCTTTAGCAGATTATACAAAAAAGAACAAAGAAGGTATTTATTCACTACAAGGTGCAGCCGTGTCGGTTGATAACAAGACAGGTAGAGTAGTGGCAATTGTAGGTGGAAGATATCAAGAATCAAATGGATATACCTTAAATCGCGGATATCAAAGCTATAGACAGCCCGGAAGTGCGATTAAACCTTTAATTGTATACACTCCATCCTTTGAGAGGGGATACTATCCAGATGATATCGTAGTAGATGAGGCCATAAAGGATGGACCCACCAATGCAAATGGAGTCTATTCGGGAGAGATGGAATTAAGAAAAGCCGTTGAAGTATCTAAGAATACCATCGCTTGGAAGCTATTTACTGAGTTGACACCTGAAGTAGGATTATCTTATCTACTTAATATGAACTTTGCTAAGATAGAAAATAATGATTATTATCCAGCAGCATCTTTGAGAGGATTTACAACAGGAGTTAGTCCATTAGAGATGACAGCGGCTTTTGCCACATTGGAGAATGACGGCATCTATCGTGAACCTACTTGTATTATTAAAATACTAGATTCAAAAGGCAAGGAAATAGTTAGCGAGAAAAATACAGAGAAAAGAATCTATGATGAGAATGCAGCAAGAATGATGACCGATGTTCTAACAGGGGTAATTAAGAATGGTACAGGAATGGGACTTGGGCTAGTAAATATGTCATGTGCAGGAAAAACAGGTACCACCAGTGATAAGAAGGATGGTTGGTTTGTAGGTTATACCCCTTACTATACTACCGGTGTATGGGTCGGCTATGACATACCAAAGGCAATGGAGGAACTATCCGGTGCTAGCTTCCCAGGAACCATATGGAAGAGTTATATGAGTCAGATACATAATGGGCTAGATAACTTAGAATTCACACCATATGAGGACAATAGGCCACCAGCAGAAGTAAAACAGGAGGTACAGAAACAAACAGAAGAACAAACCGGTCAGGGAAAAGATAAAAAAGATAATAAAGACAATAAGAAAGATGAAAAAAAAAACACACAAGAAAGCACTGAACAATCAGGAGATAATACAGAACAAGATATAGACTGGAATGACTACACGGATACCACCGATTTCCAGGATCCAACCACAGAGAGTACAGTAGAGGTCCCTCCAGACACAACTATAACAGAGGATGACTCCTGGTCCGATATAGATAGTTGGAGTACAGAAGAGCCCAGCAACTAACATCAATTTTAGAAGAATAAAGATAAAAAAAATCTATGCAAGCCAAGAAAGTTGGCTTGCATAGATTTTTTTTAATCCTGAATGTGTATAAACAGTGACATTGGCGATTGTGATGAACCCACCACCAAGCATCGAAATTTCTTAAAACTATTTCTGATACCGATTCAAAAGATTCTGAATACGTTCCGTAGGGCTTAATAACTTACTAATGGAAGAATCGTGATTCAGGGTATCAATTAACAATGCAATATATTTACTCATATCTACACTGATGTAGTAAGGTTTTTTTAATAATTCTTCGGTTTGATAAACTAAGTTAGTAGTCATAACGCGGTAGATAAGGCCTTTTTCAAAAGCTTCATCAAACTTTTCTAGTCCATCAGTAAACAAACCAAATGTAGAAGCAACAAAGATTCTACCTGCTTTTCTTCTCTTGAGTTCCGTGGCAACATCAATCATACTTTCGCCAGAGGAAATCATGTCATCGATAATTAGCATATCCTTGCCCTCAATGTCTGTTCCTAAGAACTCATGAGCAACGATAGGATTACGACCATTTATAACAGTTGCGTAATCACGGCGCTTATAGAACATACCCATATCTAAACCAAGTACGTTAGCGAAATAAATGGCTCTACTCATACCGCCTTCATCTGGGCTGATAACCATCATATGATCGGAATCAATGGTGAGATCTGGTACATTCTTAAGTAATGCTTTAATAAACTGGTAGGTTGGTTGAACCGTCTCAAAACTTTTTAAAGGGATTGCATTTTGAACACGAGGATCATGTGCATCAAAAGTAATAATACTTTCCACACCCATATTAGTTAATTCTTGTAAAGCTAAGGCACAATCGAGTGATTCTCTTGAGCTACGTTTATGTTGTCTGCTTTCATATAAGAAAGGCATAATTACTGTGATTCTGCGGGCCTTACCACCGACAGCTGCAATAATTCTCTTTAAATCTTGATAATGGTCATCTGGAGACATATGATTAGGATGTCCACAAACAGTGTAAGTTAAATTATAATTACAAACATCTAAAAGAAGGTATAAATCAGAACCACGAACGGATTCTCTTATGATACCCTTTGCTTCGCCTGTACCAAATCGCGGGCAACAAGCATCTAGAAGGTAAGAATCACGTTGATAATCTGCAAATGCTATTGTAGCAGTATGCTCAACATCTCTAGCATTACGCCATTGTACAATGTAATCATCTACTTTTTGTCCTAAAGATTTACTACTTTCCAAGGCTATAATACCTAATGTACCGACTGGAATCGCTTCTAATATCTTTTCTTGTTGTGGCATTCTATTGACCTCCGATGAAATTTGTTAAAGTAAATGTAAAATGTCCATTAACGTTATACCATTATCCATTTGGTTAGTCAAGGCTAAATTGCAAACTAACTACTAAAAGAGTTTTTTTAGTCGAATATCTTCACCAACAATTTTCAACAAAGTATAATTACTAGCGATACGAGAAAAGACTCGTTCACTATAATTAGTGTTGATATTATCTAAGGATAAATTAGTTGAAATGATGGTTGACTTTCGTCTAAGGTAACGTTCGTTAATGCATAAATATAATTGGGCAGTAACGAAAGAATTATTTAACTCAGTACCTAAATCATCTACAATCAGTAAATCACAATCAAGTATGTAGTCAAATTGATTCTGAAATTCGAAACTGTCTTCCCCTTTGCTAAACTTATTTTTCTCTAAGATATCGAAAAACTGAAAGGCAGTTAAATAGATTACGGTGTGAGCATTATCTAGTAACTCCTTAGCAATACAATTGGCTAAGAAGGTTTTACCTACACCAGTGTTACCATAGAGCAGCAGATTATGATAGTCATCAAAATTATTAATATAATTCTGACATACTTCAACAATCTTTCTAATGTTTTCTCGTGGAGTTAATCTGGTACTGGACTCCACAAAATCCTCTGAATAATAATCATAGGAAAATGTAGAAAAATTCTCACTTGCTATGGCAGTTTTAATATTGGATTGTGAATATACAATATCTACGATTGCTTGCTTAAAACAGTGACATTTATTATTACCGATATATCCGGTATCTTTACAATCGGGACAATGATAGCTTGGTTGTAAATAATCTTCTGGATAACCATGCTGAACTAATAGGTCGGTTCTCTTACCAGAGGCCGCATCCGTAATCTTCTTTAGGTCTGATAATGCCTTATCATTACCCATTAAGAGAATCCTAGCAGTCTGAATGGAGCAAGTAACAACCTCTTCATCGATTTCTTTCAATTCTGGAATAATATCATAAACCTCACCCATACGAACGTTTAAATCGTGCTTATTCTTTAATTGTTTATTGTCATATTCTCTTAGAATTTTATTGTACTGAAAGTTCTTTAAAGACATTGCGGCGATTCTCCTTTTCATGGATTACTTTTAATTATTGTTTATGTAAAAGCCTTTGTTCCATTGATGAATAATCTTCATCGGTATATGTTCTCTGAGGAAATGCATTAAAACGATTAGGTGTGGAAGATTTTGCAGCATTCGTAACCTTAGCTGTGTTTGCTTTCGCTGCAACGTTCTTAGAATGTTCGTCATCCAATTGTGAAACTTGACTTAATTCTTTTACATCCTTCTTAAACCAATTCTCAAGTATTTTATCTGCATATTTAAAGTCTGGTTTCTGTGCCATAAGAATCGTACGATTACAAGCTTCCACAATAATATCAATGGTAAAACCATATTTGCTTAACCACTTATTAATAAATTGTTTCTCTACATTACCTGGAGCTCTGTTTAGACCAAAAGCTTTGTTCACGGCATTGTAGTTGCTGTTGTAAAGTACAGTAGCTGCTTCTGCTTTCTCTACCGTATTAATCCCCTCTTCGGCCCAAGATAAAGCAACTGCCTCAATGTAAGATGGGTTTTTCTTATTCTTTGATACACAATATTCAAAAAGATACATAATTAATTCCGCAGAGAAGCCAAGGCTTTCATACAGATACAGAATCAACTGAAGATCCATTGGTTTGATTAAGCGGTCCAGATAGATTTCAATTATATTTAATAGCCATTTTACCTCATCTGTATTCGTAAGCTGATTAATTTGTGCTTCAGAATAATTTGGTTTTTCGAAATTCAGATTCGGATTACTTTCTATAGGTTCTGCAGATATGGTTTGTTCAATTTGTTGATTGTCTGAAATTGTTTTTGAATTATTAGAAGAAGTCGCAGGTGCTATTTCATCAAAGGTGTCAATCTGACCACGACCAGCGGCTAAGATATCATTTATAGTAATTGAGGTAATTTCGTTATTTGAACTTCGTATAAGAGAAATCAAATTAACTTTCTCCCAATAGCAAAGGGCGCGAATAATATCCTTTTCCGTATCGTCCAATCGATCTGCAATGGATGAAATCGAAACTTCCCTTTCGGTGGAACAAGTTATACATCGAAGTAGATACAGATATACTTTCACATAAGAACCATTGGCAGAGGGCATATAATTATCAATAAAGATATTCGGTATGACAGTGGCTTCTGGCGCACTGTTGGAATTTAATAATATTGTACTCATTTTTTTTATTACCTCACATCTTCCTTGCGTGATGCTTTGTATCTCGCTTTTTCAAGGTCATTATAACACAGGAAATAACATAAGGAAATAGGCTATTTTGCTGGAAACTACTTATACAGTCGATGTGTGGATAATGTGGATAGTGTGGATAAAGGGCCGTGAGAAATATGTAAAAATATGTAATATTACGTAGAAATCATTAAAAATCAAGTGGTGCAGGACAATCATACTATAATTGTAGTAAACTATTATGTGAACTAAAAAATCCACAGCCTTATCACATTCAAATTGTTGATAAGGTTGTGGATAATGTGGATAACTATATACCTAGAAGAGATTCTCCTATCATTACAACGTCTCCGGCACCCATAGTTATCAACAGGTCACCGTTAGTACAATTTAATAATAAAAAGTTTTCAATGTCATCAAAACATTCAAAATAGTAAGCTTCTTTCCCTAATTTCAGCAATTCCGCAAGTAAATCCTTTGAGGATATGTCTCCTGGATTGATTTCTCTGGCAGCATAGATGTCTGCTAGTATGATTTTGTCTGCAAAAGATAAAGCGTAAGCAAAATCTTTTAAGAAAGCTTTTGTCCTAGAGTAGGTATGTGGTTGAAATACACACCAAGTAGTTTTGTGAGGATAATTTTTAGCTGCAGTTAAAGTAGCAATTACCTCAGTTGGATGATGTGCATAATCATCTATAATGGTTACGCCACCCACTACGCCTTTATATTGAAAGCGTCGTTCCGTACCGGTAAAGGTTAATAATGCTGTTTTTATAACATCTAATGAAATATTTAAACTTTTTGCTAAAGCAATAGCAGGAAGTGAGTTGGAGATATTATGAAGTCCAATAACACGTAAATTAATATGTGTTAAAAAATTTCCATTCTCCATTAAATCATAATGCCCATGACCGAAATCATCAAATTCAATGTTAGTTGCACTGTAGTGAGCCATTGCGCCTGAAACTGGAGTAGTCGAAGCATCTATACCATATGTTATAAAAGCACAGGGCAAATCTTCTGTAAAATAAGATACATTTTCTATATCTCTATTTATAATGAGTAATCCATCCTTTGGCAAACGGTCTGCAAACAAACGGAACGAATGGCGAACATCGTTTAAATCCTTAAAAAAATCAAGATGCTCCGCTTCTACATTTAAAATAATACTTTTTGTAGGATTGAATTTTAAAAAGCTATTTGTATATTCGCAAGCTTCTGTTATAAAATGCTCGGATTGACCTATGCGTATGTTTCCGTTGATATTATCTAAAATACCACCAACTGAAATAGTAGGGTCTAATTGAGCTTCCAGTAATATAAGTGAAAGCATAGAGGTAGTCGTAGTTTTACCATGGGTACCAGATATGGCAATAGAATCCGCATAATTTAACATGACTTGACCGACAAGCTCTGCACGATCCATGATAGGTATTCCAGCTTCGATAACAGCTTGATATTCCGGATTGTTTTCTTTTACTGCAGAAGTATAGACGACTAGATCCAGATCCGAAGTTATATTTGAAGATCGTTGTCCATATAATATAGTAATACCTAATGTCTCTAAATGCTGAGTAATTTTGCTTTCCTTAGAATCTGAACCACTTACGTGAAAACCCATCGTATGTAAAAGTTCGGAAAGGCCGCTCATACTGATACCGCCAATACCTATAAAATGTACTTTAATTGGTTTGTTAAAATTGATTTGATACATAGACTTGACACTTCCCATCTTAATTAATTATTTGGTTGATACGATTATTATCGTTGTCTATAAGTTATTATAAACATTTCCTTTGAAAATACAATTAAAATTTCAGCAATGCATTCATTAAAATGCATTTACATATATGATATGTTAAAAATTAGTTATGGTAGCTTGATTCATGTCATACATTATAAAATGAAAAAATAGAAAGGAGAATAGTCATTAGTGTAAACGTTATGTCACATAGCTCGCAAATGGGAGCAAAAGATGAAAAAAACATTTTCATAACGATAGTATTATATAATATGCATTAAAAAAGATAAATTATTATAAAATATTTGTAAAATTCATTCACATTTATGTAAAACAATGGTATAATAATGACATATTAAACAACAAGAGGTGATTACATGATTAAGAAAGAAATGATAGCTATGCTACTTGCAGGAGGACAAGGTTCCAGACTTGGGGTTCTTACCTCTAAAGTTGCAAAACCTGCAGTGGCCTTTGGGGGGAAATACAGAATCATAGACTTTCCACTTAGCAATTGTATCAACTC
>Ga0123336_10005381_pt1 | contig 10213 bp, 6 predicted proteins | sample SSSSmetaG_FD_96466 | JGI IMG/M metagenome (GOLD analysis project Ga0123336, IMG submission 96466) | Glacier valley bacterial and archeal communities from Borup Fiord, Nunavut, Canada, to study Microbial Dark Matter (Phase II) - ​SSSS metaG | ecosystem: Environmental > Aquatic > Freshwater > Ice... | reverse complement strand
TCTCGCAACGGAACCTTCATCGGAGATACCCGCATCGGCGAGGTCTACCTGATGAAGCCCACCACCATCATCGTGGGCGAGTCGTCGCTCTCGTTCGAGCCCACGCAGCCCGAGCAGGTCGACATCCCGGAGGTGGCGCAGTTCGGCCCCCTCGTCGGAGTGAGCCAGGGCATGCGCGCCGTCTTCGAGCGCTGCCGCAAGGCCGCCCCGACCGACCTCACCGTCCTCATTCTCGGTGAGACCGGCTGCGGCAAGGAGCTCGTGGCCGCCGCCATCCACCAGGCCAGCTCGCGCGCCAACAAGCCGTTCGTCGTCGTCGACTGCGGCTCGATCCCGCCGACCCTCGCGGAGAGCGCGCTCTTCGGTCACGAGCGCGGCGCGTTCACGGGCGCCGTCGACAAGCGGATCAGCCCGTTCGTCGAGGCGGACGGCGGAACGATCTTCCTCGACGAGCTCGGAGAGCTCCCCGTCGACGTGCAGCCGAAGCTGCTTCGCGCGCTCGCCGAGCAGCGCATCAAGTCGGTCGGCTCGAACTCGTACCGCCCCGTCAATGTGCGCGTCATCGCGGCGACCCGTCGCGACCTCGTCCGCGAGGTGAACGCCGGAACGTTCCGGAGCGACTTGTACTTCCGCGTCGCCCAGCTCCGCATCGAGCTGCCGGCGCTGCGCGAGCGCACCGAGGACATCCCGGCGCTCGTCCGCAAGATGATCGTCGATCTCGGCGATCCCGGCGCCTACAACCGCATCACGAACGACTCGCTCGAGCGCCTGATGCGCCACGACTGGCCGGGCAACGTCCGCGAGCTCCGCAACGTCATCGCCGTCGCCCTCGCGTTCGGCAAGGACGGACCGATCGACCTCGCCTCGCACCTCGCGCCGATGTCCTCGGCCGCCAGCGAGTCGACCCCCACGCGCGGCCGCACCTTCCAGGACGCGAAGCGCGAGGTGCTCGCGCGCTTCGAGCGCGAGTACTTCACCGCGCTCTACGCGGAGTGCAGCGGCAACGTCAGCGAGATCGGTCGTCGCGCGGCGATGGAACGCGCGCACGTCCGCGGCTACCTCCGCCGCCACGGCATCGGCGACCCCAAGAAGTCACAAGACTGAGCGGCGCCCGCTCGGAAGCTGGCGTTTCAGGCTCGGCGGCCTTACATCGTACGCGTTGTACCGCCTTCTAAATCGTGCGCTCTCGTTTGCTGCGGCCGCGCTGTTCGCGCTGGTCGCGGCCCGGCTCGTCTCGCAGGATCTGCGCTACGGCGCGGCCGTGCTGCTCGTGGTAGTTGCGTTCGGCGTGCCCGCCGCGCTCTCGCGCCGCCGGATGCGGCAGCTGCTCATCTCGGGTGACGTTCCGCGCATCCTGGGCACCTGGAAGAGGTCGCTCCAGCGCGTGACCTACCCCGAGACGATGGCGCCGCTCATGACCGCCACCGCCTACGCCGCATACGGTTTCATCGACGCCGCGCGGAGCTCGCTCTCGCGCGCGGCGCGCGGTCCGGCTTGGGAAGCGGCGGTCGAGCAGCGGCTGTTCGTCGAGGCCCTGCTCGACGTCTACGAGGGTGAACGCGGCCGCGCGATGACGAAGGCGAGCGAGCTCGAGCAGCTCCCGCTGCCCGCGGCCTCGTTCTGGATGCGCCGCAAGATCGCCCTCCTTCGCCGCGGCATCGCCGCCATGGCCCGCGCGTTCGCGCACGAGAGCCGTCGTGAGGACGAGCGCCTGCTCCTGCGCGTCTCGCGCTCGTCACCGCTGGTCCACTGGGCGATGCGTTACGCCCAGGCCGTGGTCCTCGTCGACGGTGGGCGCAAGGACGAGGCGCTTGCGCTGATCGCGCACGCGCCGGCCTGGCCGAACGAGAGCGCCTTCCACGCGTTCCACCAGGAGCTGCTCAGCACCGGAACTTGAGCCGACGGCAGCCTCTCCGGTAATGTCCCAGACGTGACGCTTCCGCCGCAAGAGGGCTCCGGCCCGAAGGAGAAGCGTCCCCGCGTCCTCTACGTGGACGACGAAGCGGACGTCCGCGAGGTCTTCGCTTCGATCTTCGAGGACGATTTCGACGTCACGTGCGTCGAGACCGGCCAGGCCGCGCTCGACGCCCTGGCGGGCCGCGAGTTCGACGTCCTGGTCAGCGACATGCGCATGCGCCCCATGAACGGCGCCGAGCTCCTCGCCAAGGCGTACGACGCGCATCGCGACACCCAGCGCATCCTGCTCACGGGCTTCAGCGATCACGACGACCTCGCCGAGGCCGTGAACCACGGTCACCTCTTCGCGTACGTCCAGAAGCCCTGGGACAACGCGCAGCTGCGCCTCGTGATCCGTCGCGCCTCCTCGCTGCGGCGCCTCGAGCTCGAGAACCGCCGCCTCACCACCGATCTCAAGGCGTCGAACGTGCGCCTGCGCGACGACGTCGAAGCAGTCTCGCGCAACGTGCAGGCAGCGCGAACGCGGCTGCTCGCGACGTCGACCGCGATGGTCAAGGTGATGGGCCAGGTCACGGCCGTCGCCGGGACCGACGCCAGCGTGCTGCTCCACGGCGAGACCGGCACCGGCAAGGAGCTCATCGCCGCCGAGATCCACGAGCGGTCGGGGCGACGGCGCGCGCGCTTCGTCGCGCAGAACCTCGCGGCGCTGCCGCCCGAGCTGATGACCAGCGAGCTGTTCGGCCACGTGAAGGGCGCTTTCACCGGCGCGCAGACCGCGCGGCGGGGGCTCCTCGAGCTCGCGGACGGCGGGACGCTCTTCCTCGACGAGATCGGCGAGGCCCCGGCCTCGCTCCAGGCGCTGCTCCTGCGCGCGCTCGAGTCGCGCGAGTTCTGGCCGGTCGGCGCGAGCGAGCCGCGCCATGTCGACGTGCGCATCGTCTCGGCGACGAACCGCGACCTCCTCTCCGACGCGCACGCCGGGCATTTTCGGCTCGATCTCTACTATCGCCTCGCGGTGTGCCCCATCGAGGTGCCGCCGCTCCGCGCGCGCACCGCCGACGTCCGCGGGATCGGCGTGCCGCTCCTCCAAGCGGCCGCGAAGCGCATGAACCGCGAGCTGCCGCGCATCGGCGAGCCGGCGTGGCGCGCGCTCGAGGCCCATCCGTGGCCGGGCAACGTGCGTGAGCTCGGCAACGTGATGGATCGGCTCGTGATCTACCACGCAGGCCGCGAGATCGAGCCCGCGGACCTCGGGCTGCCCCAGTCGCTGCGCGCCAGCCTCTTCCCCTACAACGTGCCTCAGGCCGCGCCGAGCGAGTCACCGCGCTCGCGGCCGCCCGCGCCTTCGTGGGGTCGCGAGCAGGCGGCCTCGAGCATCAGCTCGTCGAGCATGCCGAGCGTGGCGGCCTCGGGTCTCGTGCCCTACGCGCCGGACTCGGTGCGTGAGCGCTCATCGGGGAGCGGCCTGGTCGACGTCCCGCCGTCGAGCGACGACTACGATCAGCCGCCGATGTCGCGCCCGCGCTTCGACGTCGATGCCATCTCGCCGGGTGCGCTCTCGCTCGAGATGCCCGAGGGCGGCACGACGTTCGACGACCTGGAGCGCGAGATCCTCGCGCAGGTCCTCGCGCGCGCCGACAATAACCAGTCGCGCGCCGCGCGCTCGCTCGGGATGAGCGAGAGCACGTTCCGCTCGCGGATGAAGCGCCTCGGCCTCAAGGGCTGAGCGCAGCGCTGCGGGCGCCGCGGTCGTGAGAAAGATTCTCTTTCTCTCGGTCTTCACTCGCAGGTGATGCCGTCCTCTGCGAGTGCCGCACGAATACGAGTGGTTCAACCACTTTCGTGGACGGCGGTTCACGCCATGCGGGGCGTCGCGTTCCCGATCGGCATGGGACCTACAGCGTCGTACGCAGCACCGAGGAGCGGCGCTCGGTCGCCGCGGGATCGAGCTCGAAGACCGCGATCTCGGGGCACGTCTTGCCGGCGCGCAGGCCGTGGAGCGAGTGACCGATGCCGGCGCTCACGTAGAGATCGGTGCGGTCGAGCCGGTAGAAGCCGTGGAGGTAGTGGTTGCCGGCGAGCTTCGCGAGCAGGCGGGTGACGTGCGGGACGTCGACCTGCCCCGCGTGCGTGTGGCCGCTGAGCACCAGCGGCGCGCCGGTGGTGGCGATGGTCTCGGCGGTGCTCGGGAAGTGGCTGAGCACGAGCGCCCGCTCCGGGTCGGCGACGTCGGCGAAGGCCCGCGGGACGTCGTCGTTGCCGGAGCGTCCGTCGTCGACGCCGACCACCGTGAGCTCGAGTCCGCCGGCGCGCACCACGGTCGACGCGTTCTGGAGGACGAGCGCGCCGCCCGCCCGCAGCGCCGCCGCGACGCGCACGGGATCGGTCCAGTGATCGTGGTTGCCGAGCGTGGCGATGCACGGCTGCGGCAGGCTCTGCACCAGCTCGGTCACGCGATCGAGGTGGAAGAGCGAGGCGTTGACGTAGTCGCCGGTGAGCACCACGAGATCGCAGTCCAGCGACGCGACGACCTGCGCGACGCGCGCGAGCGTCTTCTGCGGGGTGGTCGCGCCGACGTGGATGTCGGTGAGCTGCGCCACGCGCATGCGCCGCGTGCCCTTCCAGGGGACGCGATGGCAGGTGATCGCGAGGCCATCACGCCGGGCAGCGCGGACCCGTCGCGACACGGCGAACGCGGTCCCGAGAGCGGCCGCGATCGCGAGAGGGGCAGCGGGTATGGGCTGCACTGTAGCGACCGGGAAGGGCCGCGCTGCCGCCCGGACCCTCGTTTCACACGTGTTTCATACCTGGTTCGCCGATTGCCCACCGGTAAGCCTCGCGATTCGGGCGGCGGGCCCGCTATCCTGGACGCCATGGCTGCGAGCGCCGGCGTGAGGCCGGCACGAGTACCTGCGCTCACGAAATACGAAGTGCTCGAGGAGCTCGGGCACGGCGGGATGGCCACGGTTTACCGTGCGCACGACAAACGCCTCGGGCGTGACGTCGCGATCAAGGTCCTCCACCCGCATCTTCGCGAGAGCCGGGAGATCGCGCACCGCTTCGAGGCGGAGGCCAAGGCCGTCGCGAAGCTGCGACATCGCAACATCGTCGAGGTGTTCGACGTCTCGTCGGCCGACGAGGACGAGCAGTACCTCGTCGTCGAGTTCGTCCGCGGGCAGACGCTCCGCAAGCTGCTCCAGAAGACCGGCGCGCTGCCGCCGGAGATCGCTGCTGCTCTCGCCGTCGAGCTGCTGGGCGCGCTCGCGCACGCGCACGGCGCGGGGGTCGTCCATCGCGACGTGAAGCCCGAGAACGTTCTGCTCGAGCACCGGCCCAACGAGCTACACGGCGTCTCGACCCCGACGCCCGTGCCCACGGGTACGCTGGCGATGCCGACCAGCCTGCTCAGCCGCCGCACGCCGATCGATTCGAACCGCGGCGAGCGCGTGGGCGTGAAGCTCACCGACTTCGGCATCGCGAAGCTGCTCGACGCCCAGGGCGTCACCTCCACGGGGCAGGTGCTCGGCAGCCCCGCGCACATGGCGCCGGAGCAGATCGAAGGCGGCGACGTCGACGGCCGGGCCGACGTCTTCGGGATGGGCGTCCTCCTCTACGAGTGCATGGTCGGCCACCTCCCGTTCGAGGGGAACAACCCCGCGCAGGTGCTGCGGCGCGTGCTCGATGGGATCTATCCGTCGGCAGAGCGTGAGCAGCCGCCGGTCGGCAAGGTGTACAGCCAGATCCTCGATCGCGCGCTCGCGCGCCAGGCCGAGGATCGCTACGCGAACGCCGAGGTGATGCGCGAGGCGCTCGCCGCCGAGCTCTCGCGCCTGGGCATCGCCACGCCGCGCACCGAGCTCGAGTCATACTTCGACGACCCCGAGGGGTGGTCCGCGGAGCACGAGAAGCGCCTCATCGGCCGGCTCTGCGATCTCGGCAGCGAGGCGCGCAAGCGCGGCGACGCGGTGGCCGCGGCCTCCGACTACAACCGCGCGCTCGCGTATGCGCCGAACGATCCGCAGCTGCTCCGTATCGTGGCGAGCATGCACCGCGCGGAGGCGCGCATGCGGCTCGCGCGCCGGGCCGGGCCGCTCGTGCTGGGCGCCTTGGTATTGGGGACGTCGGCGTTCTTCGTCGCGCGGCAGCTCAAGGGCTCGCCCACGCTCGTCACCACACCCGACGTGCCGACGAGCAAAGGCGCCCTGCTCGCCGGACCAGGCTCGAGCGCCGCGCGGAGCGTGAGCCCGCTCGCGAGCGCGAGCGCGGTCTCCTCGGGGGAGCGCCCCGTCGCGCTCTCGATCGGCACGCTGCGGCCCGCGAATCCGACCATCGCCGACGCGGCGGTGCCAGGCAAGAAGCGCTCGGTCGTCATCAGCTCGCTCCAGCCGCAGTTCGGCGTGAAGCTCACTATCGACGGCGCGCCCGGCCCCGATCCCGGCGCCGGGATGTCCTTCCTCCTGCCCGACGAGAAGGCGCACGCGCTCACCTTCACGTGCCAGGACCGCGACGGCAACGAGCTGTGCGTCCCCAAGACGGTGGCGATCGCGCCCGGTGATACCGAGGCCGCGCTCGACGTCCAGCTCGCGATCCTGCCCGCGAAGCTGGTGGTCGAAGGCGAGTCGAACCACGCGTACGGCATCCTCGAGGTGCCGAACGTCACGCTCGCGCCCGGCGTGGCCACCGACATCCCCATGCTCGCCGGACGCGCCGATCGCAGCGTCACCGTGTTCGATCGCGCCGATCCCGAGAAGGGCCGCGCCGCGCCGCTCCGCGCGGGCCAGAAATACGTCCTGTCCTTCAAGGCTCCCTGACGTTGTAAGCTGCTGGAATGCGCGCTCTGCGCCGGTTCCTCGCAGCTTCTGCCTTCGCGCTCGTCGTCCTCGGGGGACGCGCAGCGTCGGCGCAGGGACGCGTGGACGTCGAGAAGGCGCGCGCCGCGTACCTCGCGCGCAACTACGCCGAGGCCGAGGAGCGGCTGCGCGCGCTCGTCGACCCGAAGACCGGGCTCAAGGACGTCTCGCTCCTCTCGCAGGCGCGGATGTACCTCGCCGCGGTGCTGCTGGCGCAGAACAAGCGTGAGCTCGGCGCCGAGGTGTTCGAGAAGCTTATCCTCGAGGACGCGGCGTTCGAGCCCGATCCGCTCAGCTTCCCGGGAGACGTCATCAACACGTTCTTCGACGTCCGCGTGCAGCTCCAGGAGCGCATCCGGCAGGCCGCGCAGAACTCCGCGCGGCTCGAGGCCGAGAAGCGTGCGCGCGCCGAGCAGGAGCGCCGCCGGCAGGAGGCGTGGCTCGCGAAGGTGAAGCAGCTGGCGACCGAGGAGAAGATCACCGTCCACAACAGCCGCGTCGTCGCGCTGCTGCCGTTCGGCGCGGGCCAGTTCCAGAACCGCGAGCCGGTGCTGGGCTGGATGTTCCTGGTGAGCGAGTCGGCGCTGGTGCTCGGCACGATGATCACCGTCCCGCTCTTCATCTACGCCGACGGCCGGAAGAACGGCCAGGGCGCGGACCTCGAGCGCAAGGCGCAGATCTACAAGGATCGCGCCGACACCATCCAGACCGTGAACCTGAGCCTGGTCGGCGCGTTCGCGGCGGTGGCGATCACGGGCATCGTGCAGGCGAACCTCGCCTACGTGCCGGAGATCTCCGAGACGAAGAAGCGCGAGCTTCCGCCCGAGTCGCGCCTCACGCCCCTCGTGGCGCCGGTCGCGCGCAGTGAGGGCAGCTTCATGCCGCAGGGCGGCATCGTGGGCGTGGGCGGGACGTTCTGAGGCGCCCGACCTCGCAGGCTAAATGGCGTACAGGGACGAACACGAAGCGCTCCGCGCGCGCCTCGACGCCACCGAGCAACGCTTGCACGAAGCGGAGCGCGCCCTGCGAGAGGCAAATCTTCGTGCGTCGGCTGCGGGGCGCGAGCCCTACGCCCAACGCGCTCAAGGGCATGCCCGCGCCACGGACGTCGCGGAGTCCTTCATCCAGCACGTCTACGTGCGCTCGACCGCGGTGTTCTGGATCTTCGCGGGCATCGTCTTCGTGGCGTGGAAGCTCCTGGACCAAGCGGAGGCAGTGGATCTCGGCTCGATCGCGAAGGGGCTGGCGGTATGGCTCGGGCTGTTCGCGGGTCCCGCCGGGTTCGTGCTGGTGAGAACGAGGCCAGCGGTGAAGCCCGCGCCGGTGTCGCCGCGGATTCGCGTCGTCGGGGGCTCGCGAGAGCATGAGCCGCAGGTTCGCGTCGAGGAGGAAACCGATCGCGAATCCGCTGCCGAGGGCGCGGAAGCAGAGCAAGAGGTCCAGAGACACGCGACGACGCGACGACGTTGAAACGCGCCGCGCGCCGTCAGCGCTCAGGGTAGCGCGCCGATCACCACCACTCCGCCGGAGTCGGCCTTCGTCGGGCCGCCCGCCGTCACGGTCACGGCGCCGCCGCTGTCCGCCACCGTGTAGTCGCCGCCGGGCGTGAGGCCGGTCACGAGCTTCGCGACGGTGCCGCTCGGGGCGGCGAACGAGACCGAGGCGAACGGCGTCGCGAGGTCGACGGGGAACATCACCACCACGCCGCCCGCCGCCGCGCCCTCGTACGGCGTGCCGCTGGTCGAGGTCACGAGCGAGGTCGCGCCCGCGGAGGCGCCGCCGTCGGCGCCCTCGAGCACGTGGAGGAAACGCGCGCGGGTCGGTCCCCCGGTCGCGTCCACGCGCAGCCGGAACTTGATGGAGTCCATCTCGCCCGGCTCTCCGCCGAGGGCCTCCGCGGGCTCGACGGTCATCGTGGCCGCCGCCGGAAGGAGCGAGCTGACGAAGAGCCGCTGGCCCTTCGGGCTCTGCATGGTCATGAGGCGCCCGGCGACCGTGCCCGCCGCGGGCAGGTTCATCCAGAAGCGCTTGAAGCGGTTCGCGGTCTTCGACGCCGCGCGGTCGTACACGACGACGCGGTCGGGAGGGAGCCACACGATGGACCGGCTCGCGTGCGTGACGTCGGTCGCCTCCTCGTAGGTGGAGCGATAGAGCGAGGTGGCGTCGCCCAGCGCGTAGACGTAGCGGGGCGCGAGGGAGGTCGCGACGATCTTCGGTGCGCCGTCGTTCACGTACGTCCACTGCGAGCCGCGGAGCCACTCGTAGTTGCCGTAGTCGCCGGCAGCGTTGTGCGAAGGCGCGTCGTTCTGGATCGCGAGGGTGTTCTTGTAGTCGCTGCACGCGATCTGGAGGCCGTAGCCGCTGCGCTCCTTGGTGAGCCACTCGCCCTTGCGCCACAGCTGGAACTCGTTGCCGTCGGCGTGCTGGTGATCGATGCGCGACCAGCCGAGCTGGTACGTGAACCAGCTCGCGTTCTCGCTCCAGTCGGTGCGCGCGAAGAGGTGTCCGAGGCCGGTGTCGAGGTACGTGAGCGGGAGCGCGGGGCGCGGATCGGGCGGCGCCGCGGCCCTGGGATCGAAGAGCATGAAGTACAGGATCGGCTCGATCAGGAAGTCGCGGGCGGCCGCGCGGTTGTTGATCCTCGCCGCGCCACCGGGAGGCGCGTTCGTCTCGATCCAGCGCAGCTTCGCGAGGCGCGCCGTGCCGCCCGTCAGCTGATCGTAGACGCCGAGCGCCCCGAGCTCGCCGATGTAGTCGGGGCCCCAGGGCTTCGCGCCGTCGCCGTACCAGGCGACGGGATAGAGCGGACCGAGGTACGTGTAGTTGGGATCGGGCGAGGTCGCGGCGGCGGGCGCGAGCGAGTGGAGGAGCGCGGTGACGGCGTTGTCCCAGTGCGGATTGCAGGTGAGCTTGGTCTGGCGCCCGAGCCGCTTCGGGGCATCGAGGCCCGCGGTGTGGAGCGCGAGCAACGTCTGCGCGACGTAGGCGTGCGCCTGCGGGCCGTACTCGTAGCCCTCGGCCGCGAGTCCGCCGCGGAGGTCGGTGCGGAGCAGCGCGTCCACGACGTAGAGCCACGCGCCGGTCACGCTCTCGAGGTGCGCGTGCAGCGTGCCGCCGGGATCGTCGGCGTCGTCGAGCGCCATCGTCATCAGCGCGAGGTTGCGCATGTGCGCGAGGTAGTAGTTGTTGCCCGCCCAGTAGACGGCGTCGTGATCGGCGAGGAGCTTCGGGTCGTTGCGCACGCCCTTCGGCTCGGGGTGGTTCATCGTCGTGATCGCCGCGTTCTCGTTCTCCTCCGACCAGCGGAGGAACACGGTGCGGATCTTCGCCTTGTCGTTCGCGCTGAGGGTTGCGTAGATCCAGTCGACGGTCAGCGCGAAGACCTCGCCCCACCAGCGCGAGCGGTTCGACGTCGAGAACGTGGTGTCGCGGTAGGGCTGGTTCGC
>Ga0123336_10005380_pt1 | contig 10214 bp, 8 predicted proteins | sample SSSSmetaG_FD_96466 | JGI IMG/M metagenome (GOLD analysis project Ga0123336, IMG submission 96466) | Glacier valley bacterial and archeal communities from Borup Fiord, Nunavut, Canada, to study Microbial Dark Matter (Phase II) - ​SSSS metaG | ecosystem: Environmental > Aquatic > Freshwater > Ice... | reverse complement strand
GTGGCTACACGAATGGAAGCTCTCGGAGTTTCCCTTCCCGCGGACGATGAACGACTTCGCCCCCATGCTTCCGGGGATGATGCCGAGGTCGCCCTCTGCCGCGCGCAGCGCGCCATTGCGGGTCACGAGCACGTCCGCGCCGTAGTGGTGCTCGCGCGCCACGTAGTTGTGGTGACAGTTGACCGCCGTGTCCGACAGGTCGAACGGACGGAGCCCGCTCGCACGCGCCGAAGCGATGACCGCCTGCATCATGAGCTCGCGGTTCGTCGCCGCGTAGCGCTGCGCCCAGCTCACGGCCTTCCAGTACGCGTTGAAGTGCTCCGTACCCTCCGGGAGGTACGCGAGGTTCTCGTCCGGAAGGTTCACCATCCACGTGCGCATGTCCTTCTTCGCCAGCTCGATGAAGAAGCTACCGACGCGGTTACCCGCGCCACGCGAGCCGGAGTGGAGCATGAACCAGACGCGGTCCGCCTCGTCGAGGCAGACCTCGATGAAGTGGTTACCCGTGCCGAGCGTACCGAGCTGCGTCACGGACGATCCGCGACCGAGCTTCGGGAACGCCTCGACCAGCGCGTCGTAGCCCGGGAGCAGCTCCGACCACGCCGTCGCCACCGCGTCCGGGACCTCGCCCCACGCGCCGCGATCGTTCGCGCGACCATCATCGGTACGGCCGTGTGGGACGGCCGCCTCGATCGCCGAGCGGAGCGCGCGGAGGTCGTCCGGAAGATCGCTCGCGACGAGCGAGGTCCGGACCGCCATCATCCCGCAACCGATGTCCACGCCGACCGCGGCCGGGATGATCGCGCCGCGCGTCGCGATGACGCTACCGACCGTCGCGCCGATGCCGTGGTGGACGTCGGGCATGACCGCCACCCACTTGTGGATGAACGGGAGGCTCGCCACGCGGCGCAGCTGCGCCTCGGCCTCGGCTTCGAAGGGGACGCCGACCGTCCATGCCTTGATCGGGAAGCCGGCCGTCGAGAGGGTCACGTGCGTCGTATCGTTCGTGCGGTGTTCCATGGTGAGGAGGGCGGGAGCACGAGCGGTGCCAGCCGCGGCGCCGCGGGATCGCCGGCCCTCGCAGGTCAGGAGAATGGGAGACTTATCCCATCGGATAAGAAGCGATAGCATCGGCGAATGACCGCGCGCCGCCCTCTCGTCGTCCTCGGACTGCTCGGGCCGACCCTCGATCAGGGCCGCGATGCCCGCCGCTGGGATCGCTGGCGGCCGACCATGGCCCTCGCGCAGCACGAGGACCTCGTCGTCGATCGCCTCGAGCTCCTCCACGGCGCGCGCTTCGCGTCGCTCGCCGACGTCGTGAGCGACGACGTGCAGAAGGCCTCGCCCGAGACCACGGTCGTCCGTCACGTCGTCGACTTCGAGGATCCGTGGGACTTCGAGTCGGTCTACGGCGTGCTCCACGACTTCGCGCGTAGCTACCCGTTCGACGAGGGCCGCGAAGACTACCTCGTGCACATCACGACCGGCACCCACGTCGCGCAGATCTGTCTCTTCCTCCTCACCGAGTCGCGGCACCTCCCCGGTCGCCTCCTCCAGACCTCGCCCGGCAAGGCGCGCGACGGTGGGCTCCGGCCGGGCAGCTACGCGCTCATCGATCTCGATCTGTCGCGCTACGACCGGCTCGCCTCGCGCTTCGGCCGCGAGCAGGCCGACGCACGCTCCTTCCTCAAGGCCGGTATCGAGACGAAGAACGCCGCGTTCAACGCGCTCATCGAGCGCATCGAGAAGGTGGCCTCCGTCTCGCGCGCGCCCATCCTGCTCACCGGTCCGACCGGCGCCGGCAAGACCGAGCTCGCGCGGCGCATCTTCGAGCTCAAGAAGTCACGCCGTCAGGTGAAGGGCGCCTTCGCCGAGGTCAACTGCGCCACGCTGCGCGGCGACGCCGCCATGAGCGCGCTGTTTGGACACGTCAGGGGCGCGTTCACCGGCGCTGCCGCCGATCGCGCGGGCCTCCTCCGCCGCGCCGACAGCGGCGTGGTATTCCTCGACGAGGTCGGTGAGCTCGGCCTCGACGAGCAAGCGATGCTCCTCCGCGCCATCGAGGACGGCGTCTTCACGCCCATGGGCGCGGACCGCGAGGTGAAGAGCGATTTCCAGCTGATCTGCGGCACGAACCGCGATCTCGGGGCGGGCGTCGCGAGCGGGCGCTTCCGCGAGGACCTCCTGGCGCGCATCCATCTCTGGACGTTCCGCCTCCCTTCCCTCGCCGAGCGCCTCGAGGACCTCGCGCCGAACCTCGACTTCGAGCTCGCGCGCATCGCCCGCGCGACCAGCGTGAACGTCACGATGAGCCGCGAGGCGCGCGAGCGCTTTCTGCGCTTCGGGCAGGGCTGGAGCTGGCCCGGCAACTTCCGCGACCTCAACGCCGCGGTCACGCGCATGGCGACTTTCGCCGTGGGCGGACGCATCACCGTCGACGTCGTCGACGACGAGATCGCCCGCACGCGGCCGTCCGGACCGCGGGTCGTCGCGGCGCGCGACGTCCTGACCGCCGCGCTGGGCGCCGAACGAGCCGCACACCTCGACCGCTTCGACGCGGTGCAGCTCGCCGACGTGCTCGCCGTCTGCCAGGGCGCGCGCTCCCTCTCCGAGGCGGGCCGCGCCCTCTTCGCGCAGTCACGCGCCTCGAAGACGAGCGCGAACGATGCCGACCGCCTCCGCAAGTACCTCGCCCGCTTCGACCTCGCGTTCACCGAACTCGCCCGCGGATCGCTCGCGCCGCCTCAGAACCCGGAGCCCTGGCCCTGACGCTCGCGCGAGTCCCAGCCGGCCGAGACGCTGAGCAGGGCCTCCTTCTCGCGGCTGGGCCAGGTCACGCTCGCGTTCACGTGGATGGGGCGGAAGCGCGTCTCGATGCGGGCCGGCACGCCCGGCTTCGGCTCCGCGGGCTTCGCGTCCTTCTCCTCGATCGTCGCGAGCTGCACGTTGGCCACGAAGCTCGCCGCGTGGCCCTGTCCCTTCTCGCTCTTGATCGCGACGCGCATGTGGTCGCACGGGCTGTGCGAGACGTTCGTGTCGACGATCGAGAAGATGCCGTCCTGACTGCCGCCACGGAGCGCCCGCGGCGCGACGAGGATGATCTGGACGTTCTCGCCGTCGCGCGCGGCGAAGACGCGGGTGCCGCCGAGCAGCGTCGAGACCGCGAGCAGCGGCACGGTGTTCTTGCCGATGAGGCGGACGCCGCGCGAGCGCGGATCGACCCACGCGTCGACCACCTCGAGCGACACCTTGGCGCCGTCCTCGACGACGCGCTCGGAGTGCACCGCGGTGACGGCGGGCCGGTTGCCGCCCGTCGACGAGCTCTGCATCATGAGCGCCGGCTGGAGATCGCCGCGCCAAGCGCGATCGGCGTCGTCGTTGCCGAAGCGGCGGTTCTGCGGCTGGTCCTCGACGAAGCACGCCTCGCCGGGCTGCGGCTCCTCGCGCGAGCCGCCCTCGAACTGCTTCGCGGCGCGCGCGCTGGGGACGATCGAGATGAAGTCGCGACCGAAGTTGCCCTTCGCGACGAAGAAGCCCGGGACCTTCTCACCGCCCGCGACCGCCCCCGGCACCTTGCCCCTGGGCGGCGCGCCGATGGTACCCGTGGGCAGCGACGAGAACGTGGACCCCGTCGCGCCGGTCCGATCGTCGGCGTTCGCGCTCTCGACGACGGTGGTGACGAGGGTCGCGGCGGCGAGCGTCGCGCACAGCAGCGTGGAGCGGCGCGCCATCACAGCGTCCTCAGGTAAGACTCGAGTGAGTCGAGGTCGGTCTCGGAGAGGTGCTTCGTGTGGCCCATCTTGCCGTCGATGTCGCGCAGCAAGTCGTGGAGCGACTTGTAGCGCCCATCGTGGAAGTAGGGCCCGGTCCCGCCGACGAAGTGCAGCGTCGGCGTCTTGAACGTCGCGCCGCGATCGGCGTCGGTCCGGCTCTTCACGTCGTGCACGGCGCCGTCGCTGAACTTCGCGCCGCTGTGGCAGCTCGAGCAGCCCGTCTCCTTGGAGCCGAAGATCTGCGCGCCGCGCGCCACCTTCGGGTCCCCAGCCTTCGCGTCCTGCTGCGGGACCGGCGGACGCATGTTCGAGACGTACGCGACGAGGCCCTCCAGCTCGAGGCTCTTGAGGCCGGTGCCGTCGAGGCGGTCGAACGTCATGTGGAGGTGCGCATCGAGCGTCTTCGTGGCGCCGCTCCACGCGTAGGGCGCGGCCGTGGCGGCGCGGCCCGCGAGCATGATCGACCGGCGCGGGCCCTCGGGCGTGGCCCAGGTGATGGCGTCATCACGACCGTCGGGGTGGCAGCTCGCGCACGCGCGGCCGTCCTTGGAGATGCGCGAGTCACCCGCGGAGTGGAAGACGATGCGGCCGAGCGCGATGTCGGTAGGCACCTTGTTAGCGAGCGGCGCGAGCGCTACCTTGACGACGGCCTGCGGGGCGGCGCCCTTGTCGTCGACGAGGTCGGGCCCGCCGAGTGGAAGCACGCTGAGCGTGCGATCGAACTGCGACCAGACGTAGGCGCGCGGCTGCTCGGGGTCGACGGCGATGCCCGACGGGCCCGACCCGACCACCCAGCGCCGGCGCTCGGCGGCCTGCGGGTCGGCGGCGGCGGCGTCATACGCGACGACGTTGTCGATGCCGAAGCATGACACGAGCAGGAGGCGGCTCCGCGGATCGACGATCGCCGCGCGCGGTAGCAGACACTCCTCGCGGTGATCACGGGCCGTCTTCTCGCCGCGCCAGTCGAGGCCGCGCTGCACCGTCAGCGAGCTCTCGAAGGGCTCGCCCGTGCCCTCGTCGAACACGGCGACCGACGGCGACTCGGTGGCGGTGTTCGCGTTGCCGTAGCCCTCGGGGCGCTGCTCCGGCGTGCCCGGGTCCACGAACACCTGCGGCGCGAGGATGCGCCCGGCGGGCGCGACCGACTTCGCGAGCGCGAAGCCCTGGCACGAGGCGCGCTCGGTGCGCTGGAACGACTTCTCGAACATGGCGATCTGCTCGGCGGTGAGCGAAGCCGTCATTTGGGCCAGCTCCTTGCGCCGCGAGCGAAGCGCGGCCCTCATGCCCGGCTCCTGACCGGTGACGGGCACGGCGCGCGTTGCGTGGTCCGGCTTCTTCAGATCAACGGTGCTGAGGACCGAGCCCACGGCGTGCGAGACGAAGGCGGTCGCTCCGTCGTCCGAGACGACCACCGAGCGCGGCTCGCGCGGCAGCGCCACCTGATACGAATGCCCCAACGCGGCGCTCTCGTAGACCGTGAGCGTGCGGCCCCACCCGCTCGTCACGAGGATGCTGGCATCGTCAGGCGAGGCGGCGAGGCCCACCGGCTCGGCGGGTGTCACGACGGAGCAGCGCGCCACGAGCGACGTGGCGCTCTCCGCCTCGAGCACCTGCATGCGCGAGCGATCGCGCAGGAGCGCGAGGATGCGACCATCGGTGGTGACCATGACCTGCGCCGGCGCGCCGTCGAGGGCGGTGGACCCGATCTCCTTGTTCGTGGCGAGGTCGACGATCTGGATGGCGCGGCCGTCCTCGTCGGCGACGAGCGCGACGTTCTTGTCCCCGAGCTTCGCGAGCGCGACGCTCGAGCCGGCGCGCGGCTGGCCGAGGGGCTTCGCGACCGAGTGCACCTTGCACGAGCCGCCCGCCGCCGCCGTGGCCGCGGGTCCAGACGGCGACGCGGCGCCCCTTTCGCCGTGCCCCCCGCCACATCCCGCCAGAAGACCGACCGTGACGAACCCCGCTCCGAGTGCCAGGCTGCGCATGGCGGAATGCAATGCATCGGGTGGGCCACGTGGAATTGCGGCGGATCGGGGGTGTAACGGGGGTGGTGCGTTGCTCCGGGCTGCACTTCGTGTGCAGCTCGGAGAGATGACGTCAGGCCGTCGCCTGCGCTACTCCCCGGGCGGCGTAGCGTCATGGCTCGCTCGCGCCTCGTCTCCACTCTCTCCCAGCAGCCTCGCCAGCGCCGTCTCCACCAGCGCCTTGTCGCCCTCTTCCGGGAGCAGGCACGGGGCGCTCGCCTTCGACGCCATCACGCGCAGCGCCGCGAGCTCCACGCGCGTCAGCTCGGCGACGCGCATCAGACGGATCGCCGGGATCTGGTAGCGGAGCACGAAGTCGGTGCCCTCCAGCACGAGGGTCACCGCGCAGGCGCGGCCGAGGTGCTTCACGATCCCGCGTAGCATCGCAGCGCGAGACTTCGCGCGCTGCACCGCTGGGTTCTTGAACAGCGCGAACATCCGGTTTCGCGCGTAGACGCCCGGGGCGAGCGCCATCGCCACCGTTAGCGCCTCGATCCGGCTCTCGTCAGCGGGCGCGAGCGGAGCGCTGCTGCGCGGGCGGCGCGCCGGACGCTTCATGCGTCGTCGTCCCCACCACCGAAGCTCGGCAATCCCGCGGCGCCGTCCGTCACGTCGTTGAGGAGCGCCGCCTGGCGGTAGGTACGGAGCGCGGTCACGAGCTCGTCGAGATCGCCCTCGATGATGCGATCGAGCTTGTTGAGCGTGAGCTTGATGCGGTGATCGCTGATGCGATTCTGCGGATAGTTGTAGGTGCGGATCTTCGAGCTGCGCTCGCCGGTGCCGACCATTCCCTTTCGCTCGGCGGAGATCGCGGCCTCGTGCTTCTGCACCTCGATGTCGAGCAGGCGGCTCTTCAGGACCTTGAGCGCCTTCGACTTGTTCTTGAGCTGCGAGCGTTCATCCTGGCACTTCACGATGAGCCCGGACGGCTTGTGGAGGATCTGCACCGCGCTGTTCGTGGTGTTGACGCCCTGCCCGCCGGGACCACCGCTCGCGGCGATCGAGAACACGAGGTCCTTCTCGTCGAGATGGAAGTCGACGTCCTCGGCCTCGGGCATCACCGCCACGGTCGCCGTCGACGTGTGGACGCGCCCCTGCGTCTCGGTGGCCGGGACCCGCTGCACGCGATGCACGCCGCCCTCGAAGCGGAGCTGCGAGTACACGTCCTTGCCGTTCACCAGGGCGATGACCTCCTTGTACCCGCCGCTGGCGCTCTCGCTCATCGAGGCGATCTCGAGGTTCCAGCCCTTGGTCTCGGCGTAACGCGTGTACATGCGGAAGAGATCGGCGGCGAAGAGCGAGGCCTCCTCGCCGCCCTCACCGCCGCGGATCTCGAGGACGACGTTCTTCTTGTCGTTCGGATCGGTGGGCAGGAGGAGGAGCTGGATCTGCCCCTCGAGGACGCTGCGCTCCGACTGGAGCTCGGGTAGCTCCATCTGCACCATCTCGCGCAGCTCGGGGTCGGCGAGCGCCTCCTCGTCCTCGCGGATCTTTTTCTCGACCTCGCGGTACCGCGAGAACGCGTGGACGAGCGGCTCGATGTCGGTCCGCTCCTTGTTCAGCTTCGTGAGCTGATTGCGGTCCGCGAGGACACGGGGATCACAGAGCAGATCGTCGAGCTCGACGTAGCGCCTCGACATCTGCTCGAGCTTGTCGAGAGGAAGCATTGCTCGCCACTCTACCACGGCGAAAACAGCGAAAGCCGGCGCAGCTGGCGTCAGGCGGTCAGGCGGTCGTCTTGGCGGTGCGAAGCGCAGCGCTCGCCATCAGGTTGTCGAACGTCGCGTAGCGAACGTCGGCCGGCTTGAGGACGCTCTTCTCTATGCCCTGCTCCCTGAACAGCGTGACGCGGAGCGAGGCGAGCGCGGTCTCGAGCTGGTCGTCGTCCGGCTCGATGGTGGTGATCTTCTGCACGAGGAAGCCGGGCCAGAGGAGCGCGCGGAGCGGGCCCGTCGTGCAGTACTTCGCGAACACGCGCTGGATCTCGAACGTCACCGCGGCGATCAGCGGGAGGAAGGGGAGCTTTTCGAGGAAGAAGAGCACGTTGTCGAGGACGACCTTGCCCGTCGAGATCTTGGGGAGGAAGCCGCCGACCGCGGTGAAGACGAGGATCGAGACGATCGCCACCATCACGAGGAAGGTCGTCCCGCAGCGCGGATGAAGCGTGGTCTTGGCGCGCGCGTTCTCCACCGTGAGCGCCTCACCGGCCTCGTAGGTGCTGATCGTCTTGTGCTCGGCGCCGTGGTACTGGAAAACGCGTCGGATGTCGGGGAAGACCCGGCGCACGACGAGCAGATAGCTGACGACGATGGTGAGCTTGAAGGCTCCCGTGAGCGCCTGGAACGCGGGCGACTGCACGTCGAGCCCGAAGTTCAAGACCTTGTTCACGCCCGCGGCCGCGGCCTGCGGCAGCGCGATCATGAAGCCGACCATGAGGACGAGCATGAGGACCATCGGGCCCTTCGACTTTTTCTCTTCCTTCACCGTCGTCCCGGCGCCGCCACCGCTCGCGTCGCCGTCGGCGGAGAGCAGGAGGAACGTCGAGTAGCCGATCGCTTGCAGCATCCGCAGCGCATTGGTGCCGAGGTTCTTTGCGATTTTCTTCGCCGGGCTCGCTTTTGCTGCGGCTTCCTCGGCCTCGAGGTCCCGCTCGAGCTGCTCGGCCGAGAACTTCAGCGACTCGCTCCCGAGCTTGAGGCTCTCCACGAGGGAGTGCATGCCGCGCACGAGTGGGAGCTTCGCAAACCCTTTCCTCGTATCCGGCATCCCGCGCTCGCGCACGTGAAGAGAGCCGTCGCGACGGCGAACGACAATCGCGAACGAGGTCGGCGACCGCATCATCACGCCTTCCAGCACGGCCTGTCCACCGATGTAGGGCCCTGTAGGGGCCTTCTCCGGCGGCGAGGACGTGAGGAAGGGCGAGGTCGAGGGAGTCTCAGGCATGCTCGTCAACTCTACGCACGACGAGCCGAACCGGCTACTCCGTCGGTGCAGTCTCGGGTTCCGCGGGAGCCGCGGCAGCCTTGTCACCGCCCGCGGCCGGCTTGGTCGCGTAGCGCTTGCGGAAGCGATCGACGCGGCCTGCCGCATCCATCAGCTTCTGCGTGCCCGTGTAGAACGGGTGGCAGGCCGCGCAGACGTCGACCTGGAAGTCGCCGCGCGTGGATCGCGTCACGAACGCGTTGCCGCAGGCGCAGCTCACGTTCGCGGGCGGGTACTCGGGATGAATGCCTTCTTTCATGGGATCCTCTGCAGTCCTTCCGGAAATAGGAAGGGGGCCGCGGTCTTAGCGGGTCGTGCCGGCGCTTGCAAGGTGAGCCGGCGTCTCGCCGATCAAAACGGAATCTCGTCGTCCCCGCCGCTGCCGCCGCCGCCGCCGTACTCGCCGAAGTCGTCCGCGGCGGGCGCCTGGGACGGGGGCGCGCCGCGCCCCTGATCGTTGCCGCCGCTGTTGGGACGGCTCTGCTGCGGCGCCGGGCGGCGCTCGTAGCCCCCGCCGCCACCGCCACCGCCGCCGCCGCCGCCCATCTCGTCGCCCGCGCCAGCGCCCTTGCCGCGACCACCGAGGATGATGTTCGTCGCGTTGATCTCGGTGCTGTAGCGCTTCTCGCCGTTCTTCTCGTAGCTCGACGTGCGGAGCGAGCCCTCGACGAAGATGCGCTCGCCCTTCGTCAGGAACTTCGCGAGCGCCTCACCGCGCTTCCCCCAGAGCGTGACCGAGTGCCATTCCGTGCGTTCCTGCCGCGTCTGGTTCTTGTCGAGGTAGGTCTCGGTCGTGGCGAGCCGGAGCTTCAGCACCGCTTGACCGCTCTGGGTCATCTTCAGCTCCGGATCGGCGCCGAGATTTCCGAGCAGCATCACCTTGTTCAAACCTTCGGCCATCGCACGCTCCTTGGTACGCCACGTCCTCGTACAGCGACGCCCGCATGTCAACGGTGCGGCGGGACCACTGGAGCCGTTAGGCGCTGGTCTCAGCGCGCTCTCGCTCCTCGACCACGTCCAGCGAGGAGCAGACGGCGAGCGGCTCCGCGTGTGCTGCGATCAGCGCTCGAGTGCGGCGGACATCGCGGGAGGAGCCTATGCGGGCGCGGCGGCTGGCGGGCCGTCGCAGGCGGGCAGGCGCCTCACGGCCTCACTGCTTGGGCGCCGGAGCGGCCGCGCCGACAGAATCGAGCGCGTTGTTCAGCTTGATGATCTCGGCGACCGACTGCTTCGGGCCGCCCTTGCCGTCGCTGAGCTCGATCCGCCGCGTGATCGTCGTCTCGCCGCCCGCCTTCGTCGCCACGTGGTCGAACTTCAGCGCGTAGCGATAGCTGCCCTTGCCCTTGACCTCTTCGGTCGCCCCGGGCGGCGCGCCGCGCTGCTGGAGCGCATGCTTCGGCACCGCGAGCTCCAGCTCGGCGGTCACCACCGCGCC
>Ga0123336_10005376_pt1 | contig 10217 bp, 11 predicted proteins | sample SSSSmetaG_FD_96466 | JGI IMG/M metagenome (GOLD analysis project Ga0123336, IMG submission 96466) | Glacier valley bacterial and archeal communities from Borup Fiord, Nunavut, Canada, to study Microbial Dark Matter (Phase II) - ​SSSS metaG | ecosystem: Environmental > Aquatic > Freshwater > Ice... | reverse complement strand
CGTTCTCGAATCAGACCACATTTGTGGCTGGCTCGTCGAATGGTTCACCGTGGCTGACACGTTCAGATCGTGCGGACCTCAATAACGCCATTGGCGCCAACAAGGTCCTCGCGGTTGACACGGTGGCAACAAGTTACTATGACGTCGCTACTGACACGACGTATGTCACCGGGGCGATGCTCATTAATGGCGCGACGCCGTGACCGAAACCGTCACCCGCATTAGGGCCACGTCAAGCGGCACGGACGCCTTCAATCAGCCGATCCCTGGCACGCCTACGGAAACCGACATTGAGGGCGCCCTGTTCGCACCTGGTGGCTCGTCTGAGCCTGTTGAGCCCGGTCGCACGCCAATCATCACGACGCCGACCTTGTACTTCCGCATGTCGTGGCCGGACATCACGGCCGACGATCATATCCGCGTTCGTGGCGTCGTCTACAGCGTCGAGGGAGACTCGGCGTCGTGGCATCGCGGGCAGCAGCTCGAAGGCGGCATGGTTGTGCCGCTCAAGCGCGTAGGGGGTTGACGTGGCCACTCAGATCAAGTTGTACAGCAAGGGCTTCGCGGAGATCCGCACGTTTCCCAAAGTGATGAAGATGCTCGATGACATTGCCGAGGCCACGGCGCGACGTGCCGGCGAGGGGTTCGAGGCTGAACCGGCCAAGCCTACGGGCGGCCGTGTTCGCGGTCGTGCCGCCGTCGTGGCTAGGACAACGGACGCAATGCGCGCCCAGGCCAAGAGCCGCGCCCTCGAGCGTGCGATTGGTGGTGCGTAATGGTTGAGGCGTTAACGTTCGGCAATGTCGAGGCGGACACGATGGCCTACCTCGAGCCGCTGGTCCTGGTCGATGTGGAGCGCGTACTTTCTGACCCACTTCCGCCTGGTCCCTTTGTGCGCGTTCTACTCACTGGTGGGCGTCGCATCAACCTGTCGCTCATTGAGCACCGCGTCACACTCGAATGCTGGGGCGGCACTGGCACTGACGCCGACTCGCAAGCCTTCACGCTCGGTCAGTCCACCTACGGCCATATGGGGGCATGGCGCACCGACTCCATCTGGGTCCCCGAGGGCGAGAACGCCTTTGTTGGAAGCCCATACGCCGACGTAGACCCAGACACCAAGCGCCCCCGCTATGTCATGACCGCCAACGTTCGCCAGGCCGTCACACACCTCTAAGCCCCACCCCACTAGCCCGCCACGGCGGGCCGTTTGGAGCGCCCGCATGGTTCGCCTAGACCACCCCACCGCCAAGAACGTCCACGTAGACGTACCCCCCAAGGACGTGAAGCGCTGGGAGCGCTCCGGCTGGGTTAAGCCCGCCACGTCTGACAACTCGTCCTCGTCACATGGCGAGGCGCACACACCCACCCCCGCGCCGCCTGAGATCGCGGCCAACGAGAAGGAGTAGCACTCATGGCTGCACCCACTGAGAAGAAGGTAGTCGTCGGCGCTCCCGCTGTCGGCGGCGCGATCTTCCGAGCCCCACTTGGTTCCACCCTGCCCACCACCGTCGCAACGGCCCTTGATGCGGCATTCATCGCCCAGGGCCACGTGTCCCCCGATGGGTTCACTCGAGTCATCGACAAGGCTTATGCGGCAATGAACGCATGGGGCGGTACTGAGGTTGCGAAGAACCGCACCGAACTGTCCGTGTCGGCGTCTTTTGGTCTCATTCAGACCATCGACTCGGATGTCCTTGAGACCGTGTTTGGTGCGGACGCCGTGACCGTCACCGCCGCGACCGTGTCGTCTGGCGAACTCATCACCGTGGCCTACGCGGGCACGGAACTGGACGAGTCGGCATGGGTTGTGAACATGGCCTACAAGGGTCGCAAGCGTCGCATCGTGTTCCCGAACGCGCAACTGACGACCGAGTCCTTCGAGCAGACGTTCACGGATGAGGATCTTGCCGCATTCCCGGTCGAGCTCACCATCTACCCGGACGCTTCCGGCAAGTACTTCTACGAGTACACCGATGACGGAGTGTTCTCCGGCGCTTGATCTGTTGGCGCCCGGATGGGGTGATTGTGCCTCCACCATCCGGGCGCTGACTAGTCGGAGGCACATCACGCAGGAGGCACACCATGACCGCATACAAAGTACCCGAGGTTGAACGTTTCGAGTTCCAGGTTCCTGGCGATAAGGCTACGTATAGCCTGCCGTCGATGTTGGACCTGCCGCCCGCCAAGTTAAAGGCGCTGGCCGGGATGAAGGACATCAACACGCAGGACACGTCAACCCTGGAGCGTTTCAACGCACTGTTCGACACGCTCGCCGACGATGACGATAAGGCCGCACAGGAGGCGCTTGCGACCCTGGCGCTGAGTCAGAAGATCAAGCTGATTGGCGCCTACGGGGAATCGTCGTCGCTTTCCGTGGGGGAATCCTCGGCCTCGTAGCACTTCACGACCTGCACCCGGCTGCGGTTGAGGCTGACCTCATCGCAGCCGGTTTGCGCTGGCGTGACATTGGTACGGGGCGCACGAACTGGCGCGATGTGTGGGCCATTTTGCAGACGGCTACCCGTGAGTCTGCTACAGGCCGCGCCATTCTTGGCGCCGATGCCGAGTGGGGCACGCAAGAGCACCTTCTGGCGCTCGCGGTCGACACCCTCAACGCCGCCAATTGGCAGCGCGGCGGCGGAAAGGGTCGCAGGCCCAAGCCTATCCAGCGACCAGGCGTCAAGCCTGACACCGAGCAAATCCAGATGGACCGCTTCGATTCCGCCGCCGATTTCGACGAGTGGTGGGCAACCCATTAACTACACAACGGAGGCGCCCTGTGGCTACTGAAGTCGGCTCCGCATACGTCTCGATTGGTGCATCTACCAAGGGCCTTGGTGACCAAATAGCCAAGGATCTTGGCAAGGTTAAGGTCGAAGAGCCGGGTAAGAAAGTGGGCGCCCGTTTCGGTGCGGCTATTGGCGTTGGCCTCGCCGCCGCGTCGGCTCTCATTGTCAAGGGCTTGGCGAGTTCCATCGGCGCAGCATCAACGCTCGAGGAATCAGTTAACGCCGTCACCGTGTCTTACGGTGAGGCCGCCGACGAGATATTGGCGCTGAGTGACAACTCAGCAACCGCCGTTGGTCTGTCAAGTGCAGACTTCAACTCACTGTCGGTGCAGTTCTCGGCATTTGCTAAGAGCATCGCCGGAACTGGTGGCGACGTCGCCGGTACGTTCGATGACATTTCAACACGCGCGGCAGACTTTGCTTCCGTCATGGACCTCGAGGTGGCAGACGCCGCCACGCTGTTCCAGTCTGGACTCGCGGGTGAGACTGAGCCGTTGCGGAAGTACGGCATCGACCTGTCGGCGGCGGCCGTTGAGGCGTATGCGATGGCGAACGGCATCGGCGACGGAACCACTGCGCTCACTGAGGCTCAAAAGGTGCAGGCGCGCTACGGGTCGCTGATGGAGCAGACGTCCAAGACCCAGGGCGACTTCACGAACACCGCCGATGGCCTGGCGAACTCGCAGCGCGTCCTCGGTGCCAATATGACGAACCTGTCGGCCACTATCGGCGCGGCCCTGTTGCCTGTGATGGCGAAGCTGTCGGGCGTCGCCATCGACGTCATCTCGTATCTGTCGGAGAACAAGCCGGTCCTTGTGGCGCTTGCCGCCGTGACGGGCACTCTCCTGGTGGGCGCTATCGGTGCGTGGGCCGCCTCGATGGTGCAGGCCAACGTTGTGCTTTATAGGAACATCGGTGCGGTCGCGGCGTCGACCGTGGCTAAGGGTAAAGACCTGGCTGCGGGGCTGGCGTTGCGGACGATGTATGCCGTTGAGATGGTTCGCGCCCTGGCCACTTCTGCGGCTCAGTGGGTTGCCTCAACCACAGCCATGATCGCATCCAAGGTGGCCACCGTCGCCATGTCTGTCGCTACCAAGGCCGCCGCAGCCGCTCAGTGGCTCATGAACGCGGCCATGACCGCGAACCCTATCGGCCTGGTCATTGCGGCCATTGCCGCACTCGTGGCGGGCCTGGTGTATTTCTTCACGCAGACGGAGATCGGTCAGAAGGCGTGGGAGGCCATGACTTCCGCGCTGGGTACCGCGTGGGAGTGGTTGTGGACCACGATCCTCAAGCCGTACATCGAAGCCTTTGCGGCCGTGTGGACGTGGCTGTGGGATTCCGTCATTAAGCCAGTGGGCGGCTTCATTGTTGGCCATTTCCGCCTGATGGGCGACGTGTGGTCGTGGGTGTGGACGAACGTCTTGTCGCCCACCATCACCGCGCTGTCAAATGCGTTCACGTGGGTCAAGGATCGCATCGGCGCGAACTTCGACCTCATCAAGGGCATCATTTCCGGTGCCGCCGACACGATCAAGCAGAACTTCCAGACTGTGATCGATTTCTTCCGTGACGCGCCCGGCAAGATTGGCGGATTCTTCACGACTATTGGCGACGCGATCACGGGTGTTTTCAAGAGGGCCTTCAATGGCATCGCCGGTCTGTGGAATAACTCTGTCGGAAAACTGTCTTTCATGGTTCCTGACATTCCGGGAATGCCGGGGCGCGGCAACAAGATTTCCATGCCCAAGATTCCCCTGCTTGCTGAGGGTGGCGTGGCGTCGGCTGCAGGCTGGTCGATTGTCGGCGACCAGGGTCCTGAGCTTCGGTATATGCCGCGTGGCGCCGCCGTGGTGCCGCTGGACCGTGCGGGCGAGTTTGGGCCTGGTGCGGGCGGCGGTGGCCTCTCGCGCGCTGACCTGATCGCGTTTGCTCACGAGATTGCCGACGCATTCACTTCTGGCGCCACCGCCATCGCTGATGGTCGCGTGAACACTGCCCGTCGCTCTGACGTGTTGGCCGCTACTGCTGGACTAGGGATGGTGACGGCCTGATGGCTATCTACTACGGCGCGTGGTCGTACGGTTCGCCGTCGAATGGTATTCGTATCGGCTTCGATTCCTCGTGGTCTGCGGTCACCAATGCGAGCACGTCTGTCACGCTCACGTTGCCGGTGTGGGTGAACAATGAGGGCCCGTTTTCGGACGACCAACTCATCACATATGGCGGCGTGCTCACTGGCACGAAGGCGTTCACGAACGACTTTGCTGCGGCGTCAGACACGAATGTTCACACCAAGTCGTACACGTACACGTATGGCGCCACGGAGTACGGATCATCGCCTGGGAATGTGACGGTTACGGCGGCGATTTCTGGCGTCTATAACGGTGCCGCCCCGTCGGTGAGTGTTGCGTATGCGATTCCGGCTCGCCCGTACGCGGCTCCGTCTGCTCCCGGATTGTCAATTCTCGTGGCGTCTGTTACCACGTCGGGCGCGAAGGCCATTTGGTCTGACCCGACGAACTGGGGCGGCGACGACTCGTCAGATTTCAAGATCCAGATCGCCACCAATAGCGGATTCACGGGCGCCACTGAGTACACGGTCACCGATGCTAACGAGTACACGATCACTGGACGATCTCCCAACACGCTCTACTACGTGCGCGTTGCAGGGACAAACGCTGCTGGCACTGGCGCCTGGTCGTCAATTAAGTCATTTACGACCGCCCCGACTGCACCGTCGACCCCCACGGGCGTTACCGTGTCGCGCACGTCTGACACGCAACTCGTCGCCTCGGGGACGTTGGTCGCGTCGTCGTCTGCGCCAGTCACGATATGGCAGTGGCAGCGGTGGGATAACGTCACGAACGTGTGGGCGACTATCGCCACGGAGTCTGGCACGGTCACGTCGAACACGGTCAAGACGTACACGAACACCACGACCATCGCGAACCGTCGCTACCAGTTCCGTTTGGTTGCGTCGAACGCGTCTGGGTCTGCTACGTCCGTGGCTTCGTCGGCAACTCAGACGACGCCTGCCGCACCGTCAAACGCGGTCGCCACCAAGTCTGGCTCGAACATTGTCACCACGTTCACCGAGGGCCAGTCGTCTGGGATGGTCGTCACGTTTGAGGTGTACGACAAGGCGGACGGCGCGGGCGGTGTGCTAATCGCCACCATTGCGTCGGGGCTTGGCACGTACACGCACGTGTCGCCAGATCCGGCGAAGACCCACCAGTACGCAATTCGCGCGAAGTCGACCATCGGCGCAACGCTTTACGGTGGCTACGCATACTCGAACACGGTGCAGTTGCAAGCCCCTCCGAATGCGCCAACAAGTCTCACGGCATCTGTCAAGCCCGTCCCCGCCGACGAGTCGACGACGCTCACATACGCCTACAACCCCGTCGACGCGTCGGTGCAAACCAAGCGTCAGTACCGTCACCGTTTGCAGGGTGCCGCCACGTGGACCGAAGTCACCGCAGTGGTCACCTCGTCTAAGACGTTGGCGCTCACTCTGGCGACGTGGGGCTACTCGAACGCTGACACGGTGGAGTGGTCTGTCCGCACATGGGGCTCCCACGCTGACCCGTCGCCGTACTCCGCAACCAGTGTCATCGCCCTGTCTGCTCGCCCGTCGGCGACAATCAACGCCCCGACGGCGACCGTTGTCACGTCCGTGGTCACCGTTGAGTTTGCCTACTACGACGCCGAGGGTAGCGCCCAGGCTGAATGGCAGGCGCAACTCAAGGACGACACTGGCACTGTCATCGAAACCCGGAGCGCGGCGAGCACGGCCACAACGGTCACGTTTGCCACGCCCGTACTTGACGCCTCGGACTACTCGGTCGAGGTGCGTGTCAAGGATGCTATCGGCCTGTGGTCGGTCTGGGACACGCTCGCGTTCACGGTGGACTACCTGCCGCCCGAGGCGATCACGGTTGCGGCCACGTATGACGCTGACACGGGCTCGATGGTGCTGGTCCTCACACCTGTGGGTGTGGAGTCCGGCGTCACAGTGTCTGCCGTCGTGGCCCGTGTTGAGCGTCGCATCGGCGGTGGCGAGTGGGTGACTATCGCGGACGCCCTCGACCCCGCCTCGACGCTGATCGACCCGATCACGGCGAACGTTGGCGTGAACGAATACCGGGCGATCTCCACGTCTGCGCTTCCGTCATCCGTGACGGGCGACGTAGAGACGGTCACGGTTGTGGCGTCACGCTGGCTGTTCCTCAACTACGGCCCCGGCTTCGGCTCGGTGCTGCGTTGCTACGGCAACCTGTCACTAGCCGACGAGGCGTCCATTGCACAGGTCGGCCACTACTTCGAGAACCGTCCCAAGGAAGTCGCATACTGGGGCACCGCTGAGACCGACGTCTACGGCGTCTCTGCTGACCTTGACGACGACTCATCACCGCTCATCGAGTGGAAGCAAGCGGCGAAGTATCGCGGCCCCGTGTTCATGCGTGACATGCGCGGCACTCGCGTCTATGGGCGCATGTCTGACGGCGTGAAGGCGAACCAAGACGACCCGTTCATTGTCCCCATGTCGTTCACAGTGAAGGCCATTGATGACTAGCCTCGTGCTCCCAGTCGGCACCGTTTACATCCCGCCACAGGACGACTACCAGTCGCACCGTTCCCCATCATGGGCGGTTGACATTGTGGGCGCTGGCGAGCTCGATGGTGTGCAGGCTGTGGACATCACCCGTGCAGCGAATGCGTCGATCAAGGGGCGCGGCACGATCACCGTGCAGGACACGGGGCGGGACATCGACTGGGAGTCCGTTCGTTTGGCGCCCAGGTATTCGACGGGCACGGGCGCCGAGTGGGGTATCGGCCACTTTGTGGCGCTGGCCCCGGTTGCGTCATGGTCGGACGGTCAACGGTCATGGTCGGTGGAAGTGCTGGACGTGTGCCGCGTTCTCGAGAAGCGGCGCTTCACCCAGACCTACACGGTGACATCTGGCACGAACGTCGCGACGGCGATAGGGGAAATCCTGGCCCTGGCTGGCGAGACGCGCGTGTCGATCACGGACAACGGTGAGACGTTGCGGTCGGACAAGTCGTGGCCGGTCACCGAGGCGTCCTACCTGACGATCATCAACGACCTAGCCGACGCGGGCAACTACTTCTCCCTGTTCATCGACCCTGACGGACGCTTCACCCTTGAGCCGCACATCCTCGCATCGAATCGCACCCCGGTTGATGAGTGGCTGGACGGTGACGAGTCGATCCACTCGGGCACATTCACTGTGGAATCAAACGTCGACGTCCCCGACCAGATCATCGCCATTGCCACGGGCTCGGGTGATGATGACGCCCTGATCGGCTACGCGCCCGACGCTGGCACGTACGCGTATTCGGTGGTGGTCGAGACCGACGCCACCAGCCAGGCGGCCATTACCGCGTACGCAGCCCGCGTGCTCGCGAACGCCAAAGCCAAGCGCACGACGCTGGTCATCAACCATGCCCCCATGCCCATCGCCCCGAATGACGTGGTGCGCTTCCGGTCCACGGCGGCAGGACTTGACGGTCACTTCGTTGTGTCCTCCATCACCGAAGCCGCGACGTCATTGGATCTCGCACAAACAACGCTAAGGATGGTCAACTAGTGGCCACGCCGAACTTCACAACCGCCACCGTGACAAGCGTGCTACCGCTTACCGTGCGCGTCTCGGGAGACACCACCAACAACACCCCAGCCCAGGATTTCGTCGGCGGTCTCGCGTTGGGCGATGTGGTCATGGCCGCGTTTGTTGGCAACTCGCTGTTCATTACGCAGCGTGCCGCGCGCAGAACGCCCGGCGCTCGCGGCCTCTACATGCCGACACCCTCTGCACTCACAAAATGGAACTATCGTCTCGCCTACGCGCAGGCGGGCACCAAGTCTGCGCACATCGCGGTCGTTGGCGACTCAATCGCCTATGGTGCCGCAGCGACCGGTGTGAGCGTGCCCAAGTACGCCAACTCTTGGCCCGGATTCTTGCGTTCGATGATCGGGCGCCAGTTCGGCTCGTCCGGCACGGGTGTTGTCATCGCGGACGCCGTGTCACGCGCGAACCCAACGTTCGATCCACGCTGGGCATTCTCAGGGACCATCACAGACCAGGGCTTTGGGTTCCACAAGGCCGCCTGCTACCGGCTGAACGCGTCGGGCAACTATGCCGAGTTCACAGCAACATGCGACACGTTCGAGGTCATGACCTTTGCATCTGAGGGGTCGCCCGTTGATGTCAAAATTGACGGAACGAGCGTGGGGACCATTTCAAACCGCCGCGACGGCACGGGCGGAACGATCACGCGCGACACGCGATCCTTTGTGGGCGTGGCCTCCGCAGAAAACTTCTTTTCGATCAGTGCGGGGACCGGTGGCTCACACACAATCCGGCTAACCAACGGCGCGTCGGGGTCGACGTTCCTGGCATCCGTCGAAGGCAAGGTGACGTCTAACTCCGTCGTCAGGGTTTCCAACCCGTCTATCAATGGAAAGTCGCTCGATACGCTATGGGCGGGCGCCGCGAAGAATGACGAAACAAACGGACTGTACGGGCTGCCCCTCATCGACTCATTGCGGGCGGATCTACTAGTGATCGCGCTTGGCACTAACGACTGGCAGGCGGGTGTCGACGCCTCCGTTACGAAGTCGCAGCTCGCCACCCTGATAGCACGCCAACGGGCCTATGGCACTAACGACGGTGGCGCACCAAAAGCAAACGGGGAAGTTCTGTTGCTTTGGCCGCCACTCCCTGACGTGACGGCCCTGGGCGAATCGCACGAACTCCGCTACTGGTACCGGCGGGCAATGTACGACGTTGCGAACGAGAACAATGTCGCCCTGCTCGACCTGGAACAACTATGGGGCGGGTACTCGGAAGCCAATTCTCGTGGACTGTTCGCTGACACGATCCACCCATCCACGGCAGGATCGGCGGACATCGCCAACGCTGTCATGACTGCGATCGCGCCATGATCCTCACCACCATCGGCGGCGGCTTCCAACTCGAGCAGGGTGCCGCACTCTCACGACTGCGCTCACTGGCCGCAGGTTGCCCGTGGGGGATCACGGCTGCGTATCGGACTAGCGCACGTCAGGCCGAGTTGTATCAGGGCTACCTTGCGAACCTTCCCGGCTACAACTTTGCGCTCCCGCCCGGCACCTCGAAGCACGAGCTCGGGCTTGCTGTGGACGTGAAGCCATCGACTGCAACCTGGCTCGTGACGCACGGCGCTGAGTACGGCTGGCGTCGCACGAACCCATCCGAGTGGTGGCACTTCGAATACTTCATCAACGAGGACACGCACGCAAACGAAGGAGATGACATGCAACCCGTCGAAGTTTGGGCATACAAGAATGGCACCGGAGCCCCGGACGCCTTCCAGATCGTCAACAACGCCGCAGCGTATGCAGCACAGGCCAACGCG
>Ga0123336_10005374_pt1 | contig 10218 bp, 11 predicted proteins | sample SSSSmetaG_FD_96466 | JGI IMG/M metagenome (GOLD analysis project Ga0123336, IMG submission 96466) | Glacier valley bacterial and archeal communities from Borup Fiord, Nunavut, Canada, to study Microbial Dark Matter (Phase II) - ​SSSS metaG | ecosystem: Environmental > Aquatic > Freshwater > Ice... | reverse complement strand
GCTGACGGTTTTTTCAATCCCGCGGTTCTCGCAATTACGCCCGATCTTGTCGAGAAAGAGGATTTAGCTTCGGCGAACGCACTTGGTTCATTCGGCGGTACATTGGCGCAACTATTCGGGCCACTACTCGGTGCTGGTTTGATCGCGCTTGTCACTCCAGTAGGAGCGTTTTTTGTCAACGCCATAAGCTATTTCATTTCGGTGGCGTTCCTCCTGTCCGTTCAAATTCCAGAGCGACATATGCAAAACAAAGTCACGCTTGCGGAGGATGCGTCACCCGATGAAGAGACACATCTGGAAAAGCCGGTGACGCGCCGCGGGTTTCGTGGCGTGGCAAGCGATATCAAAGAGGGCTTTGTCTACGTGCGTCAAACGCGCTGGCTCTGGGTGACAACAGTGAGCGCGGCCTTTGGCAACATTGGGTTTATGGCAACACTCGCCGTTGCTATGCCCAAACTCGTGCATGATGCTTACGCACAGGGTGCATGGCTGCTCGGACTCATCGAGGCCACGAGCGCTATTGGTTCGATGGTGGGTCTGGTACTGGTGGGGCAGGCGACGCGGTTACAGAGACGTGGCCTGCTGTCCTATCTCTCACTCGTGTTGAGCTGCTTCGGCATCCTGCTCTTCGGTCTCCCGTTTCCACGAGCCGCTGCGCCATTCATCGCACCACTCGCCGGCTTTTGCGTGGGCTTCGGTCTGGCGTTCTTCAATACCATCTTCTTCACCGTTCTGCAAGAGACGGTTCCCAGCGAGAAATTGGGGCGCGTTATCAGCCTGGATGCGCTCGGTTCGTTTGCCATGATTCCCATTGGCGAACTCCTCGGTGGCATCATGACGGATCGTCTTGGGCCTGCAACCGTGTTCATCGTGTTCGGCATCATCAACCTTGTGAATGTACTGCTTCCACTGCTCGTAAAAGATGTGCGTGAGTTACCATGAAAAATGAGGAATGATTATGCCAAATCCAGAATGGACGTTTTTGACCAACCATGCTCAAGTCTTCTTGTGCATCGCACAGAATGAGCACATCACGGCCAGAGAAATCGCCACCATTGTTGGTATCACCGAGCGCACGGTGCAGCGCATCCTCGACGATTTAGAGCAAGAAGACTACATCCAGCGTTTCCGCGAGGGCCGCAGCAACCGCTATCATATCTCCCTCGATATGCCCCTCCGTCATCCAGCTCAACATGGTCAACCGGTACGTGACCTGCTCGCACTCCTACTCAAACATCCACACGATAGACAGCAGTAAAGCCATTTTTCCCTCCTCTCCTCTTGACATACGACATATATGTCGTGTTATAATTGTCGCAACATAAATACTCATCAAGCGAGTTGGGTAGCCACTCGCTAAAGTATAGTACGAAACCAGAGGAGATTAAGAGCAACATGAGCAAAAGCAGTCGCACGATAACGGTTATTCCTGGCGATGGCATTGGGCCAGAGGTGGTGCAGGCCACACAGCGCGTGATTCAGGCAACGGGCGTCCCCCTTGAGTGGGAAGAGCGCGAAGCAGGTATGAACGTTTTCAAGCGTGGCGTGGCGTCGGGTGTACCCAAAGAGACAATCGACTCCATCACAAAGACGCGCGTCGTCCTCAAAGGGCCGTTAGAGACGCCGGTTGGCTTTGGCGAAAAAAGTGCCAACGTAACGCTCCGCAAACTTTTTGAGACGTACGGCAACATTCGTCCAGTTCGCGAGTTTCCAGGGGTACAGACCCCTTTTAGTGGGCGTGGCATCGACCTAGTGGTGGTGCGTGAAAATGTCGAGGACCTGTACGCTGGCATTGAACATATGCAAACGCCCAGCGTGGCCCAGTGTTTGAAGCTAATTTCGCGCAAAGGGTGTGAGAAAATCGCGCGTATGGCCTTTGAGGTCGCCCGTGCGGAGGGGCGCAAAAGCGTTCACTGCGTCACAAAATCCAACATCATGAAGCTCACCGAAGGGATGCTCAAACGCACCTTTGAAGAGGTCGCAACCGAATACCCAGACATCGTGGCCCAGCACATCATCGTCGATAACTGCGCCCATCAACTAGTACGTCGCCCCGAACAATTCGAGGTGCTTGTCACCACAAACATGAACGGCGACATTCTCAGCGACTTGACCTCTGGACTGATTGGCGGTTTGGGCTTTGCTCCGTCCGCGAACCTGGGCAGCGAGGTCGCTATTTTCGAGGCGGTACACGGCTCCGCACCAAAGTACGCCGGCAAAAACGTGATTAACCCAACGGCACTCATCCTTACAGGCGCAATGATGCTGCGCTTCCTGGGCTTTCTCGACGAGGCAATGGATGTTGAACACGCCGTCCTTGTCACGCTTGAATCAGGCATTCAAACACGCGATATCGCCGGCGACGCGAAGGCGGTCTCGACCAGTGCATACACCGATGCTGTCATCGGGAACCTGGGCAAACGCTCCACGCAAACCTACGTCCGTGCATACAAACCCTTCACTATTCCCACACTTTCAAAAGCACAAGCGTCCGTTACCGTAAACCAACGCCGCGATATTGGCGTTGACATCTTTGTCGAGGCCGATACTACCCCTAATGAACTCGGTGAGCACCTGACAGAACTCGTAGCCAACTTGCCCGTATACCTCAAAATGATCTCTAATCGCGGTACAAAGGTCTATCAATCTACAGGAGCGATGACCGATTGTGTTGACCACTGGCGTTGTCGCTTTATGCTCAACGAGAGTACGGGTACGCTCACCGATGAAACCGTTCTCGCCCTGTTGACACGCATTGGCGCACACTACCGTTGGATGCACGTCGAGAAATTACCAGAGTTTGACGGCAAAGTTGGCTTCACCCGCGCACAAGGCGAAGACGAAAGCCGCTAACGACTTCCCGTTGCAAGCACAAATGAAAGGAATTTTTCATGCAGATTTCACCATCCATGGCTGCAAAAGACAGCTCACACGAGACAATAACCCTTCATATTCTCAGCAATGTAGCCGTTGGTTCAACCATCATGAATACATACTGGCGGGAGCAGATCGCATCTTTGCACCGTGACGCGCTCCCTTTTCAAGCACACACGCTTGGCCCCATTCCTTCCATTGTGCTGGCAGCAGACGTGCATCCACAGGTACATGCCCTGTTCAACACACAAAATACCAAACTCGAACTCTGGCCCACCTGGTGTACCTTTATCACGACAGATCAATCTACAAGCGAGAGCCTGTTACTTGTCAGCATCAGTAGCAGCACTATTGATGCCGCCAATAATCGCTGTCAGCAGCAGTATCAACTGGTGCTACGCTTTGTACATCGGGAGCACCTGCGCCTGCTTGAAGCAATAGAACAGGCGGGAAAACTCACACTTTGTACAACAACTACACGAAAAGAGATACCAGTACTTTTCTATGATCCCGAACTTTCCTTACACCTGGAATACATCCATCCCATGTTCCACTAATTAGGGAGTGTAGAGAGTGAGAAGTCAATGCACAAGCAAGCACCCATATGCAGGGCGTACTGCTGTGCTTGCAACAAAGCATGGCAAAGAGCGGCAAATCGCCCCTTTTTTGCGTGTCGCGCTTGATCTTCAGGTCTCTGTGCCACCCGATCTTGATACCGACCTGCTGGGAACCTTTAGCGGCGAATTACCCCGCCAGGGTTCCCCTATACAGGTGGCACTGCAAAAAGCACGTATGGGAATGTGGGCAAGCGGCCTGACTTTGGGGCTGGCGAATGAAGGGAGTTTCGGGCCACATCCTGCCTTCCCCATGCTCATCGCGGACACAGAAATACTGGTCTTTGTCGATGATGAGCGCGGGATACAGGTTCAGGAGGTGCTGGTAAGTGAGCAGGCGATAGCCGCGCAGTGTACGACGCGTTCACTTGATGAGATTGCACCATTCCTTGAACGTGTACTTTTCCCCTCACACGGCCTCATCGTCCGACCACTCACAGCCCTTGCAACACTCTCGCCCGACCAAATCATCAAAGGGATTACAGATACCGCAACGTTGGCACGAGCAATCGAGCAGAGTGCCGCGCTCTCTCCTGACAAGCTGGCACACATCGAGACAGACCTGCGCGCCAATATGAACCCCACCCGTCGTCGTATTATTCGTCGCGTCGCGGCATGTCTAGCACGTCGCCTCGCTCGCTTATGCCCTCAATGCGCCACCCCAGGTTGGGGACAGGTCGATGTTGTGTGTGGCCTTCCTTGCGAATGGTGCGGTGGCGCCACCGCTCTTGTGCGCGAAGAAATAAGCGGCTGTCCCTCCTGCTCGTACCGCGAATATACGCCACGCTCTGACCACAAACGCACCGCACCAGCCGCGCAGTGTCCTTTTTGTAACCCGTGAGTATGAACACTCTCCCGTTTTTTCAACAACGTATATACCCTTTGCTATTCAGCGACCTTTGTGAAACGGTGGATGCGCGGGTCAATAAATTGATCGAATTCGTCATGGCTCGGACTCGAAAATTCGGAAATGACGGCCCCTTCGTCTCCCGCCTGAAACCAATGCCACACATTCGGAGGAAGCGTGTACTGCTCGCCAGGTCGTAGTTCGATCTCATGCCGAACGGTATAGTGCTGCTCGCTCCCCTCCGGTACACGCGCTTGCACACCTTTGCTCGGTTCGCCCTCAACATAGAGCAAGACGCTCCCCCACCGACAGCGAAACGTCTCCTGCTTCCCCGGATTTGTTGTATCGAGCGGCGGATGGCGATGCTGCGGACAAGTCTGACGTGGTATCATAATAAGCTCTTTCGCGCAATACCGCTCATTGTTGACATATGTGACCAACTGCAATCCAGTACGCTCCAGTTCGCTCAAGCCAAAGTCAACCACCTCAATCTGTGCTTGCTCCTGTGGTGTCAACACAATACCAACTTGTACAAGCGTTTGCGTCACCTGCTTTTGCATCTGTGCAATCTGATTTTGCGACAACATAATGAGTACCTCCCTGTACAAGAAATAATACAACAAAAATATGAAAAGAGAGAATTCACCCGCGCACTGTATGTCATAAAACAACAAAACACACGGTTCACACGTATACATTTACAAGAAAAGTGGGTGATACACACAGTTAGAAAGAAAAACACCATGTTTGTTAGAGGCACAACACCATCCTGGTTTCTTAGCCAGGACACAAGCGATGTTCTCAATTTCTGCTTGCACGTCTTGCAACAAGACGGCTTACATTCTCCCCCGTTCGACGGTCATCCCGACGGCGACGGCAGCCTCCGCGCAGTTGGGATGACCGCCGAGACCTGGCAAACATGGTTCACGGATGTGATTAAAATTCAGCGCGACTATGAGCGAACAATACACCAATGGGCGCAAGAGCAACACGCAGACATGGGTCAATCCATGCCACCGTTTGATAAGCGGATAGGGCAACCCGCTTTAGCATGGAGCGGTAATTCTGCTGTTAGGAAACCCTTACAGGAATTGTGGGAGCAACACCGGCAACGCATAACAGCAAATAGAGGCTTAGATAAGAAGATACTCACGACACAAATCATGCAGCGTGAGACAGCACGAAGACCTATAAATTTGTGGCAAGAATTACGTCCCTATCATCAACGCATCCCACCACTAACGGTCTACTACATCCATTATGCGGGCGGTGTCGATCTCGTTGTTTCGCCTGATACCGTCCTCCTCAGCGATAGCGGCTTGGATGAGGCTTCTGAACGGTCTAGTCTGCTCCGCGCCGCCGCCGTACTTGCTGACGGCGGCGAACACTCCTGGCGCCGTCCCGTAGATGCGCTCGTCGAGCAACAACGCGAGCAACGCATACAGCAACTTGTTGCCGAGGCACAGCAGATAGACCAGACAGAGGATAGCGACCCCATCGTTGCAATAGCGAAAACGTTGCGCCGCGCCTTCCTGGTAGAGTACGCGTGGAAAATGAATACATTGCACATTACAAAACAAAAAGTGACTGAGAAACAAGGATTATATTGCCTTACTATACAAGACCAAATAGGTAAAACGCACACGTTTACCTGTTATAGTATGCGAAATCCTGCTGGCCTTTGGAAGGTGCAATCTTACTCTGGCGGCCCCGTAGCACTACCTCCAGTCGTATACACGGTTGCGCGTACCCTTTGGCGGTGGGCCGTGACACGCAACCATCCCCAATTCTGGTTCAACGGCGGCTCTGGCCTTGTTTATGGAGCGGATGGCACACAAAAAATGGCTTTCGCGGCAGTGGTGAGGTTAGTGATAGTAAGGTTGTGCGTGTACGCCTTCTCGACGCACACGGCGAATTGGCCGAAGACACCGTTGAGAACGGGCTAGTCATTTTCAGCAACGAACGCCAAATGGAAATCCCGATGTATGCCGAACTCTACGATAGTGCCAACAAAATGGTGTGGCGACAAACCGTGATAGAGAAGTATAGGTAGCATATACTCTTTGCCTCTGTCTTCCTAACCATTTAGACATACGTGCATGAGAACTTTTATATCTATAGGGCAACAAGAACCTGTATATGAAAGGCTTGACTCTCCACCTACAGGAGATGTTAAACTTTGTGAGAGGGCAGTTACAGAGTAGCACATTCCTCGAAAGTGTACGTTGTTACATAGCCTAACTTATAGAGGATGCATTGGCATGGCTATCAGTACAACAACGGTTGGGAAAGTGTCTTTAGCAACACTTTTACCTCCTTAGCACAACAGCAGAAAGGGGAGTTTTCACATACAATTGGAACACACCATGATTAGAATCGGGGACTTCTCAAAGGTTAGCCGCATCTCAATCAAGACGCTGCGCTACTACGACGAAACGGAGCTACTCAAGCCAATACACGTCGAACGCGAGAGCGGCTACCGTTTTTACTCATTCAGCCAACTGCCAAAACTGCACCGTATTCTCGTACTCAAAGACCTGGGCTTTTCGCTGGAGCAAATCGCTCAACTTTTGTACGAAGGAGTTTCAGAAGCAGTCGTCTATCTAAAACGGCCCAGTCCAGCTACAGAACAGTTCAAGGTCTACGAGCTTCCCGCCGCGACAATGGCTTACGTCGTTCACAAAGGCCCCTATAACACGTTCAATCAAGCATACGAAGCCATCGGACATTGGATTGAAACAAACGGCTACACCATCACAGGCCCCATACACGAAGTCTACCTCTACAGCACACAACCGATACGCCAAGACGACGATACCTATATAACAGAAATTCAGTTCCCCGTTGCGAAGGACGCGCCACTTTCATAGAAACAAGGAAACGTAATCTTACGTTTCCTTGTCTCTCACCCCCCTGTACATTTTATCAAACAGGCTTCATTCCGCATCATAACGGAAAACGAGCATGTCATACAGCACAACTCCATACTCATCTATCGGCGGTTGGTTGTACGCGAAGTAGTCGCGCCTAACCTCAAACATACGAAAGTCGCACTTCTGATAAAAAACGATGTTTCCCAGCGACGCATTCGTCGTCCCAGCCAGAAGCGTATGTCCGCCACGACGCCGCAATTCTGCCTGTAGAAATCGTATGATTTGCGTTCCGTATCCCTTCCCGTGCAAATCATATGGCACGACGACATACACAATCTCGCTCGGTTTGTCTTCTTCCCAGCGCACAACAGCAGCACCCACAAGCTGACCATCGAGCCAGGATGCATACATGGTACTGGTCGCATCGCGCACCCTGGCTCGAACGCGCTCCTCGCCCTCCTCGGTCTCTAAGAGTAACGGAACCAAGAACATCGCTTTATCGGTAGGAATTTCTTTGATTACTAGAGGCATATTATTCTTCTCTCTTTGTTTTGCAACGACGGCTCTGTTTACCCTCTGGTAAGCTAGCTCTCTGTTAAATGATGATAATCGTTGATTTCTGCTGTTCTTATAAGACGGTCACGTAGTTCTTCGGCTTGCTTCGTTCCTCTGTTCATATAGTTCACGTAAGTCATCAGGAAACCACGCTTTTTCCTTGCGAATAAGCTGTTCCCATACCGTCCTTCTCTGGTGGAGATAGTGACCAAACTGTTCCGCATGCCGCGACCAGTAGCCAATATCAAACGTATCGCCTTCAAGCGTATCATGATTCCACCAGTGGGCGTGTACTTGGGCAAGCGTGTCAACAACAGCCTCGATGTGTGCGCCGCAAGGGACACCCTCCACAATACTTATCTGTTGGTCACGCGTAACGGGGGGCCGATGTGTTTCTGACAAATCTTGCAAAAGCACATAAGAATTTTCACTTCGCGGATCATATGATGCTCCGTAACAGGGAACAATAAAAACTGGGTACTCTCGTAACGAAGCGATATGATGATAAAACTTTACCTCTTCCATCCCCGCCTCTTTCCCCCAATTCGCTTGTACATTCTGCTTCAACACTAAACGCGTTGGAACCCCAGGCGTGGCATCAGCAGAATAGCCCAGCGACAAACGACCCGTATGCGAGTTAAACGCCTCCATCATTTCCCGCTCGACACCCACAACTTCGCCTTCTCGCAAAACCCCCGCTTGCCGCAAGATGGCATTCAACCATTCCACCGTAACAGGAGTGGGAACAGGAATATATGTAGCCATAGTATAATATACACCTTTTCTTGTATCAAGTAACTGAAACATAGCACACAAAACTTCACACACGATGACGCGCCACTTCCTCTACAAACTGTTTTTGGTTAAGATTGTTCTTTATTATAACAACCTTTTTCTTATACTTCTCAAGATACCTGCGTACAAAATCGGCAGTAAGTGGTATTGCTTCTCTTCCTGTTTCAAGGCGCACACCCAAACGTTCAGCACTAGGAAGTTCAATATCACCCTCGTGTTCAAGAAGATATACACGCACCGCCTCTGCGACAGTTGCGTCCGCGCTAATTCTATCTGTATAATAGCCTCGTGTAAATTTCAGGAAATTCCAGAGCGATTTCATGCCTGGATAGGGATTGGTTCCGCGCAGACTTTTCACGATATGCCGACGAATGACACGCCACGCGGCTACAGGCCACGAAATATCAAGTAAGACAATGTAGTCCGCATGATGAAACAGCGGCTCCGTCCAGATGATGTGTACACCTTCCGCTATCCATGTCGGTTGGTTAGCGATTGCAGCAGCCTCTTTGATATGTGCCATAATGTCATCACCATGTGTCCAGCCAATTGTATCAAGATCATGGTTCGGCACATGCAGCAATGCAGATAAATTTTGCGCCAATGTCGTCTTCCCGCTCCCCGGCCCCCCAAGAATAGCTATTTTCACCATTATTTTCTCTCTTGTTACCTCTCTTAAAAAAAGTATGGCTTCTCTCAAAGCATCAATTGGCTGTAGCACAATGGTCTGTATCTTGCTAGTGTTATTATATACATGTGAAATTTATGGATAGAGCAGAGTTATTTTAAGTAGGACGGAGACAACAGCAATGGACACAATAGACGACATCCCTTTGCGAGAAACGCCCCAATCAAGAAGCATTGCGCCAATAGTAAAGCCTTCTCTGCTTACAACCATAGTAGCGTTGTTCTATATTTTGCTGTGGAGTTCTGCCTTTATTGCGACAAAAATTGGCGTAACGCATAGCCCGCCACTCTCCCTGCTCGCGGCACGCTTTCTCGCCGCCGCACTACTCATGGCCCTCTTTGCCTTGTTCTTGAAACTACCACGTCCGCAAGGCTGGTCTGCATGGGGTCGCCTCGCCCTTTTCGGATTGCTCAATTCTGGTCTCTATCTCGGCTGCAACTACGAAGCCTTGCGCTACCTTTCGGCAGGCATGGGTTCGATTATCTCAGCGACTAACCCCCTGCTATTGACGCTCATCGCACCCTTCTTGCTGCGCGAACGGCTGACATGGTGGCGTGTACTTGGCTTATTCCTCGGTTTTGGCGGAGTCCTTTTCGTGATGGGTACAAGGCTCAACAGTCACGGCGGACTCGATACACCTGCTGGAATGCTTGTCTCTTTCCTCGGCACGGTCTGCTTGGTTGGAGCTACTATTTTCTATAAACGCTATCCCCCGCGCGAACATGCCTTTGTGGTGAATGCCGTGCAACTGGGGGCCGCCGGAATTGGCCTAATCATTCCCGCGCTCCTCTTCGAGCATCCCCAGCAGATACAACTCTCGCCACCTCTCGTCTGGTCGTTTCTCTATCTCGTGCTGGTCATCAGCATCGGGGCCTCGCTCCTCTGGTTCTGGCTGCTCAAACGCGGCGAGGCCAGCACCGTTAGCTCCTACTATTTCCTGACGCCAATCGCGGGCCTTGCCCTCGCCGCCCT
>Ga0123336_10005373_pt1 | contig 10219 bp, 14 predicted proteins | sample SSSSmetaG_FD_96466 | JGI IMG/M metagenome (GOLD analysis project Ga0123336, IMG submission 96466) | Glacier valley bacterial and archeal communities from Borup Fiord, Nunavut, Canada, to study Microbial Dark Matter (Phase II) - ​SSSS metaG | ecosystem: Environmental > Aquatic > Freshwater > Ice... | reverse complement strand
TTAATAGTGCCCGCTATCTTCAGATAGCTGTAAAAATAAAAATATGAGAACAGATTGCTAGAAACAATCTGAATAGGAGGAAACAGCAATGATTAATGTTAACAATGTAGACGCTATAAAATTGGTGGCTGATGTAATCAATGGCAGTGTTAAAAGAGATTTAGTAGGTAATATTGAACTAATCGTATGCAAATCGGATGAACAATATGGTGTGGAAAATGCCGGTTCAGAAAAGCAGATTATTGCTATATGCCGTGAAAGCAAAAAAGCAAAAATATGTTTAGACGACTTTGAATTAATTAAAAGTGAAGTTAAAGTCAACGATGAAACCATCGTGGTTAAAATTATTTCAATATTGTCATTTATTAAGAGCATGTACGCAGGTGATGCGAATAGTGCCGAGATATTATTGTATGATGATTCAGAATCAGGCGGAATTATTTTGAGCTCAGCCGTATGGGTAAGACTAAGAGAAAAATTATTGTCCAATATCATTATGAGTAAAGTTCATAAGTCTCATGTATGTATGGTCTCATCTTTGTTAAACAAAATGAAAGAAAAGGAGTATTCGAAAAAGAATATGTTCTTAGTGTACCGGATACTTATTCAAATGGACATGTATTTAACCTCATTTAGCGAGGAAGGTCTGCGCAAAAAGTTAGATTCGGAATCAATCAACGATATATTGGATAGAAGACTATCAAAACCAAAATTCAATGAATCTAATGTTAGTCATTTGTTGAATCCATTGAAACATGCAGCGTTTGATGATGAAATAAAAGCCATGTTTGAAACATTAGAGAAGAAATACGAGCTGTATTTAGATATTGTTGGCGGAGACAATGCTGCGCAAAATCTTATAAAGAATGATTATATCTTAAAGATTAAATCTGAAGAGGTGTAATGATATGGCTGAAGAAAAAAAAGAGTTGTCTCAAAAACTGAAAGAGAGATTCTGCGCTGATTGTAAAGTTCGCATACAGTTATTTGATGAACCGTATTTTGAAGACAGATTAAAGCTGTTCAGAAGACTTGACGAATACAAAGCTTTTGAACAACTTGTAAGAGATAAATGTGGCGATAATGATGATGCATTCTTAGCTGAGTATAATTCAGTTAAGAATGCTATTATTGATTACATCAAGAATTCAAGCGCTTTCATAGAGTTGAATTCTTGTGATATGAAGCAATTTGATGCATCGAACGAACCGACTTATTTTGGTGAAAAAGAAGTATTTAAAGCGATAAATATCGGTAAAGAATTTATCAGCATTGATATGGTGAAGGCTAATTTTAGTTCACTCGTTCATTTTTCAAAAATGCTATCCAACAATAAGAAATTGATGGGTGACGTTGATTGCACTGAATTTTTTGAATCATATGATTATGAATTATTCATGAGAAAATTCACAGACGTCGAACATTTTATCAAATCAAAATATATCAGGCAAGTCGTGTTTGGTGCTTGTAATCCGGGTCGTCAAACAAAGTACGAGAAATGGTTGACTTATAACTTATTGCAAAAACTGCTATCAGTGGTTCCATCACAATGTGTTTATTCACTTGGCAATGATGAGATAATCATTAGCACAGAAGAATTATCTGATGAAAAACTTGGACGAATTTATGATATAGTTTCAGTATTCAGTGAAGTGTATGTAAAGTTTAAATGCGAAATGTATGTGTTAGGAAAAATAGATAACACAGAGGGTTATATAAAAAAGATACAACTATTTGCAACACATTCTCAAAAGTACGATTTGAAAACGGCATTAAACTCGTTAGAGATTGAAGATGGAACTGTAGAAAAAACAAAGTCGCATGACAATGGTTATTATGAATATTATGAATATGAGTTAAAGTGTTTGGGTCCAATAGAGTCTGTATTTGCGTATCGAGTATTTAATGGTGAAGAAATCAAAGATGATGACTTAGTGTTTTTATACAATCAAAAACAAAAGGCTAAGTTATTAGAAAAGCCGGATGTGAAGATAAGATTCACACAAGACGAAAAATAAAAAAGAAAATGTGAGGGAATTATTATACAGTTCCTGATAGTTTTGATGGAATTATTTTCACAAAACTTATGTCATCAGATATCTCAGATTCAAACGAGATTCGTCAGGAGAAAACTTTTAAAGAAGCAATTAAAAATATGGATAATTCAAATAACAAGATAATATTCTGGATATTTTGGTCAATACTTACGGTGGCGGCAGTAGTTGCTTTTTATTGGGTAGACAATGATTGGCTGAATAAAAATTAGGTGGTGAATTATGACAGAAAAAGAAAAAATGGAATTGCTATCATCAAGCGATTACTCATTCCTGAAAGATAATAAGTATCTTGGTGATAATATTTTAATATTAGCCTTTGGTGGAAGTCATGCGTATGGGACAAATATTCCAACGAGCGATATTGATTTAAGGGGCGTCACAGCTACAACCAGCAAACAGCTGTTCGGACTTGAGAATGATTTTGAGCAAGTGATGGAATTTAACAAAGAAAAAGGCGTTGATTCATGTATTTATAGCACGCAGAAAGCGGTAAAGCTATTCTTGGAGAATAATCCAAATACAATGGAAATACTAGGTTGCCGCGATGAAGATTACTTAATCTTAAGTCCAGCCGGACGTAAATTATTGGCTATCAAACTTGCATTCATAAATAAACTTGCAATTAAAAAGTTTGGTGGATATTCAAGAGATAGGATTGATAACATCCAAGCTCTGGTGTTGACGGGCTCAGGGAGAAAAGAAACAAAGTTGGAAATGTTCAAACACAGTTTAGATAAATCAATAGAATCATTCAACATAGTAAATCGCAACGATATGGTCAACTTAACAATCGGTGAGACAATGTACAACGGTGAGAAAATGCCATCTTTAACTGGAACATTTGATAATTATCCTATGGTTTTAGTTAAGAGTATACTCAGCTCTATGAACAATATCAACGCCAACTACTGTAACGTCAACAAGAGAAACAGAAAGAAGAGCGTTGAAGGCTTAGCAAAGCAGATGATGAACCTATGCCGACTATACATTATGGGTGCAAAACTAAATGCTGAAGGTAAGATTGAGACGTTTATTGGTGGCAAGTATCACGATTTGCTAATGGATATGAGATTTGAAAAATATCTAACGGCCGATGGTAAAGATGTGATTCCGGCATTCTATGACGTATTGCGTGAATTACAAAGCGTCTACGATTATGCATTGAGACATACCGTGTTACCAGATGAGCCTGATTTTGAATTGATTAATTGCACATTGATGGATATATACAGAGAAACATTGTTTATTAAGTAATATACTGCATAAGCGCTTATTGAATCATTAAATAATAAATAATACAATAAGCGTTTATTTTAAGAGAGAGAGAGAGAGAGGTAATGCAAAAATGAAGACTATTGCTAAGCGTTTAAAATATATCCTTTCAGTAATTCGCAATAAATACAAAGACATAAAACGGAAAATAAGAATAGTGTCACATAGACATAACATGTTAAAATATATATTGACAACACGCTGCCCTCATTGCGGAAAGTTTTTTAAATTTCCGAATATTAGTGCCCAAGGTACAATATATCCAGATGAATTTGATAATTACACATTGTGTTGCAAAACTTGCAAGATTGAAGAAGACGCTTACTGGGATGCTATGTGGGAAGATAATAATAGATTATAAGGTTAAAGACAATTGATAAACAACAAATTATGATTGTGAAAAGAACGAGGTGAAATATGAGAAGACTTATGAAAGCCGTATATGACGTGGATGACACATTGTGGGGGCTCAATGAGCAGGCATACAAATTAGCAGGATTAACAGTAGATGATGCAAAATATTATAGAGTACAAGAAAATCCGCTTTTAACAGATGAACAGAGAAAATTAATAATGGACGGTTTCTGTGACCCTGAGGTTTTTAAAAGATGTGTGTTTTATGAAGGGTACACCCGTATTTTTGATATTGACAGAGACGGAAAGGCTCACGTTCATATATCAAGTGCTAATACAAATTTTGAAGTTATGAACATAAAGAAGCCGCGTTTAATAAATGAAGTTCCAAATATTAAACCAGATAATATAAAGATGACAATACTTACCGGTTCTCATCTTGGTCAGGAGCGTGAGCCCGGAGATATTCTTGTCGATGACAACATATTGAATATTATCAAGTCAAACTTCCCGTACAATATCTTAATGTCTCAACCACATAATAGAAATATAATCATGCCATTTGATAAAAATATTATCAGGGTTGAATCATTGATGCAGGCTGTTGACATAGTTGAATCGATTATTGAAAAGAATATGTAGATATTGCAAAATACCACCATATGAATTATATATGATGGTATTTTTCTTAACTTTTTTTATATAACTTATACTATTTGCTTGACATATTCTGTTTTTGTTGGTTAATCATTCTTTTAACCATTTCCCCACCAACAGAGCCATTTTGAGCTGATGTCAAATCCCCATTGTAACCTTGTTTTAATGGTACACCTATTTCTGATGCAACTTCCATCTTAAATCTGCTCAAAGCTTCTTTAGCTTGAGGTACTGAATTGTTATTTGCCATTTCTTTCACCTCCGTGATTAATCACTGTTTTACGATTTATATTAAATAAGTATTATCTGCAATACTTATCTTGGTATTATTATTAGCAAAATATATAAAAATTATTATGGTAAATTTTAGTATAATATTCATAAGATAAACAACCATTGAGAACAAAGAGAAATAAAAACAATTGAAAGAAGTAAAAAAGAATAGGAGACATGAATGATTATGCGTGAACAATTAAACTATGATGTTATTATTTTAGATGCGTTAAAAAGAGCAATGAAGCATGTTGAGCCATTTGAAGGCGGAAAACCATTTATTCAAAATGTAGATGGGGAATTTGATAAAGATGGTAACGGCATAGCAATTACAGTAACATTTAGAAATGGTGCAAAGATTGAATTTAATCCTAATAATATTGTAAAAGAACCGGATGAACAACCTTTGAGCATTGGAGGACATATGGTGAGACGAATGTTTGAGAATGCAGAACAGTGTGGTATTGGCGGAAATATGGTAAGACAAATGCTTGAGAATGCAGAACAGCGTGGTATTTGATAACTAAAATAGATAAACAAGACGTATGAAAGGACTATGTTATGATAATTTACGCATTTTATGGCCTTGGAAAAACCACGTTTTCGCAAAATAATATTCTTTGTGTAGATATGGACGCTGAGTATTATTATTTCGAGAATAAGACAATGGACGGATATGTTGATAGATTAAAACAGCTGAGCGATTCAGGAAAAATTGTATTCACAAACATCAGGCGAGAAATTATGAATGACAATCTTGTTGATATGTCATTTATTCCGGAAACAATTAATGTTTCATTGAAAAGAATGATTTCACGAGGAACGGATTCAAGTTTCATACTGGAATTAGAGGCACGACAAGAAGAAATAATGAACGATTTGAAAATTAGATTTGAAAAAGCCATTATCATAAAAGATGATGAATATATTTCAAATTATAAAGATATTATAATGCAAAAATACAACGCTTTATCACAGAAAGGTGATTAATATGGACAAAAAAGAGATGCAGAATATAGATAAAGAAATTGATAATAAACAACAGGAACTTGATAAATTAATGATTCAAAAGCAGGAGATTGCAGCAAAAAGAAAAGAGCAGATGAAAGAGATATTGTTGGATGCGCTTATTATTGGTGCAGGTGGATTTAAAGTGAGACACGGCATGACAGCACCATATTCACACGGATATTATGCTCAGCATGAAATGATGAAAGAGTTTTGTAAGCCTGTGACATGTGATTCAGTATGGACATCAAACATACCGGAATTACTATATAAATATCTTGAAGGAAAAGGCTGGACTGATGCTGATTATGAAGAATTAAAAGTAAAATCAGACAGTCTGTGGTCTCAAATGCCTGATAAATATGATGCGACGTTATACGAACCTTCAAAAACATATCTGCATGGCAATCATGTAGCGAGCGGGTATGAGGTTGATGGTTTTTATAATATCGTCAAAGGCCGTTGCGGAGGAACATATTCATCCATGACGACAACAACTCAGAATGATTTAAGTCGAGAGCTTATTATATTAAAAGGGTATTGTGCTGAAGAATTCTTAAGTAAAAGACTAAGAGTTACATCCACAGAAGATGTTCTGAAAGCCGTGTATCAAAGACACGGTATTGACTCTGATTTTTCAAGTGCTGATGGTTGGGCAGAAAACAATCCAACACGATGCATGGCCGATAATAAGTATTATAAAAGCTAGATAAATATTATAAAGGTTGTAGATATAGTCGATACTTTTGCCCCCGCATGGCGGGGGCTTTTTCTAATACGATTTATTTTATTATTTCATTGTTATGTATCTAAAATCGTTGAAATAAATATATAAATGATTATGTGTTTATTTGAATAATTTTATGACTTAAAAATTGAGTGATGTGGAGGATATTATGGGTAATGTAATAAATAAATTATATTTATTTGTAGATTTTAATCAAACATATGATGATGAAGGGTTAGAACCTTATTATGTTGAGATAAGAGACGAAAAAGACGCTACACCAAAAATTATTAAATATGGTGCTGATAAAAACGAAGTAACACGTTTTGCTAAACAGTATAAACGTAAACATTCTAAAATCAGCTATATAGTTAATAATGTAGACTAAAAACGAAAATAGATTGAAAAAGTGAGGTAAAGCTATGGCTGACACATTTAAAGTGAATTTATCAGTAAGTGAAAATGAGATTGATGTAGCCTTTTTTGCTTTATCAAGCGTAGAGTTTGCGAAATCAACAAAGGATAAAAATGCATTGCTTCAGAAATATTCAATGAATTCAGTATTAAAAACGTTATTGTATTATGCGCTTAATCAATTTAAGCAATATTATATCAAATTAATACCTGATGTAGCGCCTATGGATAGTAAAATTTCAGCTGATAATTATATTAAATTCATAGAACTATTAGATGATTTATCAAAGAGAGTTATCTCTGGAAACAAAATCACATATCGTGTATCAGAATTTTTAAAATATTGTAACAGAACAGAACAACTTTGGTACACGCGTGTTATAAAACGTAGTCTTGAAATAGGTATGGCTGAGAAAGCTGTAAATAAGGCATACAGCAATTATATTCCTGTTTATGACGTATTGCTAGCAAATAGAGTAGAAGACGTTACGTTGACAGACATAAAGACCTTACGAGCATTGCCTGAACGATTTGTGATACAATATAAGATAGACGGATACAGATTGAATATTCACAAAACAAACGATGGTAATGTATTAATAAGAACCAGAAGCGGACTACCCGTATATGGTTATGATATGTTAGAAACTGAAGCTAGAATATATTTACCAAAAGGCTATGTTTATGATGGTGAAATGGTTTCACCTAAGTTGCTTAAATGGATTGAACAGAATATGCTTTGTGATTCATCAGAAAAGATTGCTGATAGACGATTATTTCAAGAAGCTATAAGTAATTTATTTGCAAAAGAAGAAAATAAACTTGGTGTATTCAACATGTTTGATATGGTGAATATTAATGACTGGGACGCTCAAAAATCAAGTGAAATATATTCAGAAAGAAATAGTAACCTGAATAATATAATCAAACCAATCACTGACTTAAGAGATATTTCTCAGATGACCGTGGTTCCAACATCAAGGGTTTTTAATAAGAACAACAAAGATGACATGGCTGAAGTTATAAAAATTTTCCATAAATTCCTCAGTTGGGGTTGGGAAGGTTTGATGATTAAAGCCGTAGATGCAACCTATGAATGGAAACGTAGCAATAGTGTATTGAAAATGAAGTTGATGGATACAGCTGATTTGACAGTATTATCTGTAATTGAAGCTGGTGGTATGGGTGTCGGTTCCATAGGAAAGCTTGTTTGTGATTACAAAGGAACTGAATTGAACATAAGCACCGGTAAATTGTCAATGCAAGAGAAAATTGACTTTCTGAAGAATCCAAATCTAATTGTTGGAAAAACAATTGAAGTAGCCTATCAGGCAGAATCTATTGGAAAGAATGGAGAACCAGTACTTGATTTTTGTCAATATAAGCAAACAAGAAAAGATAAATAAGAGGTGAGAAATATGTCGTTTGAAGAAGAAAAATGTAAGACACCAGAAAGAGTTTGTGGGTTTATGATGGGCGATGCCGAACTTTGGAAAAGAAGCAAATCTGATGACGTGCAAAACAGGCTTGACAACGAAATAAAAAAGCAGCATAATATGAATAAATTAACAATGTTTGTCAATATTATAAATAAGATTAAGTTTATGTTGGCAAAACTATTTCACAGAAGAAAACCGTCGCAAAAAGATGAAATGGATAGACGTATCGACAACAGTATTTACGTTCATGACACAGATTATCGTGGTAATGGTATGACTAACTGCTGTTTAGTTAATCTTGAAGATGTATTGAAAAAAGGTTTAAAATAATATTTGGTATGTGTGCGGTGCAACTCACAAATATTATATCTATTATTATCTTGCCGCAGCATGGCTGCGGCTTTATTTAAGATAAAATTTATTTTTTTATTAATGCTATATGTGATAAAAAGGTAAATACGTTACAATTAACTATAAAATAAAATTTAATTACAGAGAGGAGTGTTAGCACAATAAAATTGTGTTAACGAAAAACAATTATGAAAAATATTAAAAGAACTTTAGTGAGTATGTTATTGATAGCGTTACTAATTGGGACAAGCTTTGCTCCAGTTACAGAAGCACAGGCAAGCACAAAAGTCGGAACTACAACAGCAAAGGTTAAGAACACATCGGTAGGTGCAGATTTAAAAGTAACTTGGACAGAAGTGAGCGGCGCAAGCGGTTATGACGTATATATGTCAATAACAAAGGTTGCAGGATTTAAGAAAGTCGGTACAACAACAGACACGTCTTATACAACAAGTAAAGTGAAAAAGAATAGGACTTATTATTTTAAAGTAAAAGCGTATACAACAGTTGATGGGAAAAACATATACGGCAGTTATTCAAAAGTAGTTAGCGGCAAAACATGTAAATATCTTTTGAATACAGTTATTGATGAAGGTGGGCAAGAAGTATACTTTTATTGGTTATGGGATGGAAAGTCAGCTGCAAAAGATAAAAATTTCTGGGCCACTTGGAGTAAGTGTGAAGCCATTTTAAGAGAAAGATATAAAAACATTACAAAAAAGACATTGGTTGGCACAAGTAAAAAGTACGATTCTGTAAGTTATCCTTTCAATGGAAAAATAATAAGCATAGGAACACCGCATCTTGAACTTGGACCGGGTGGTGGAGATTCAGGTTCAGAAGAATAATAATATATTATACAATTATTATAAAAGAGCTGGTGCAGGTTTGCACTGGCTCTTCTTAAAACAAAATAAGAAAGGAGTTACGTTTATGTTAAGTGTCACTATTGCTCATGAATTTACTGGTAAAAAATATTGGTTGATGAGAATAAAGTAATTAACTGAAGATGAAATGAAGTTCTTTAATATGGGATATAACCAAGCTGTAGCTTCAAGACTTAGATTTTGTCTCTAATAAGAGAAAGGTCAATATACTAATTCATAAACGGCGATAAATATGTTGTTTCATCTACTTTTTGTTATAAAATTGAAACACATTGAACATAGGGGGTGTATATAATGGATAACATATCTAAATCAAGGCCATTGGCTATGAGAATGAGACCGATTAATATTGATGAAATTGTTGGACAAAAACATATTATCAATAAAAATTCACTGCTTTACAAAATGATAACGCAGGATTCATTATATTCTATTTTATTATATGGCCCTCCGGGAACAGGAAAAACAAGTATTGCACAGGTTGTAGCAAATACGACGAAAGCTACGTTCCAGCAATTAAATGCAACATCTGCTAATAAGAAAGATGTTGAAACTGTTATCAAACAAGCAAAGACTGACTTAGAGAACAACATCAGAACAGTTTTGTTCATAGATGAAATTCATAGATTCAACAAAGCGCAACAGGATTATTTGCTTCCATTTGTGGAAGACGGTACTATTATTTTAATCGGGGCGACAACAGAGAATCCTTATTTTGAGGTAAACTCCGCACTGGTCTCACGCTCTGTTTTGTTTGAGCTTAAGCCAATTGATAAGGGC
>Ga0123336_10005365_pt1 | contig 10228 bp, 6 predicted proteins | sample SSSSmetaG_FD_96466 | JGI IMG/M metagenome (GOLD analysis project Ga0123336, IMG submission 96466) | Glacier valley bacterial and archeal communities from Borup Fiord, Nunavut, Canada, to study Microbial Dark Matter (Phase II) - ​SSSS metaG | ecosystem: Environmental > Aquatic > Freshwater > Ice... | reverse complement strand
GGGCCGCAACTGGGCCAGCGATCGCGCGCTCTACCTGCGCGCGCTGCGCCTCGGCACCACCGAGGCGCTCGACGCCTACCTCACGCGCGGGACCGCCCATCACGAGGACGCGTCGAGCCTGCGCGCGCGCCTCGAGCTCCAGCGCGTCGAGCTCGCGCGGCACGCGGCGGATTCACGCGCGCGCGCCGGGTTCGACGGGCCGCCGCGCGCGGCGTGGGAGCTGACTCCCGAGGAGTCGCAGGCGCGGAGCGGCACCATCGAGCGCTGCGTCGTGGCGCTCCGCGCGCACGGCTCGACCACGCAGCCGAACGCCACCCCCATCCTCGAGGCGCTCGTGCGCCGTGCGGGGCGTACCGGAGACAACGTCATTCCCGTGCGCATGTTCGCCGAGGAGAACGACCGCCCCGCGAGCGCGCCCGCGCTCGATGTCGAGCTGCGCTCGGCGACGGTGCTCTGGGCGCTCGAGCGGATCTTCTCCGAGACCTGCCCGGCGACGTTCGTGAAGCTCGCGCGTCGTCCGCTCGATCGCGCGAGCATCGGCGAGCCTGGCTTCGACGTCCGCACCGTCGTCACGTGGCCAGCGAAGCGGAGCACCTGGAAGGTCCACGGCGAGGACGTCGTCGCGCCCACCCTGGCGTTTGCGGTCACGCTGCGCGGCGTCGCCCTGGACGACGTGGTCACGTTCAACCTCACGATGAGCCCGCCCGACGCACCGCCGGTCGCGGTCCGCGAGCGCAGCCTGTTCGTGGTCCCGCCCGGGGACGCGAACGCGTACCCGCTGCTCACGGCGCGCGCGTTCGACCGCCTCTACGACGAGCTCTACGGCCTCGTCTATGCCGGCGATCCGCGCGTCCCGCTGCACGAGCCCGCGTCGCCCTAGAGCCGGGGCCGCCGTCTACCGATCGATGCTGTCGAAGTGCTGGACCTGCGTCTCGATGATTCGCGACAGGAACTCGGGCGCGAAGTCGAAGCCCCACGCGTAGTCGGAGGGGAAGTTCTTGCGGAGGCGCGTGCGGCCCGACTTCGGGAACTTCGCCTCGTCCTTCAGGATCGTCTCGCTCGACAGGCCGGGTAGTCCGCCGTGCTGGTGGCAACCGATGCAGTTCGTCTGGGCGTTCTTCTCGCCCTTCTCGATGTACGGGTTGCTGCACCACGTCGCGCCGTCCTTGCCCTCGTGCGTCGCAGCGAGCGCGTCGCCCAGCGATCCCGCGAAGCCGCCGCGCGGATCGGGGTCACCCTCGTCGTACGCCATGACGACGCACATCTTGTAGTTCTTCCAGGGACCGCCGAGATCCTTGATGGCCTGCGGGCGGTCGGCGCCGAAGTCGGTGTCGGGCTCGGGCGACCAGAAGAGCGTGATCCAGAGCCACTCGCGGAGCTCCTTGGTCGCGAGGTGGAGGCCGGGCATTCGGAACGCGTTGCCGTCGCTCGTCGTGACCGTATAGACCTGCGACGGGTCGGGGCTCGCCTCGGCAACGCCCTTGCCCCAGCCGCCGTGCGCTTCGTCCGTGCCAGCGCGCTTAGCGGTGAGCGTGGTGGCGCTGGTGTCGTACGTCGCGAGCTTCATGCCGAAGTCGGCGCGCCACCACGAGGCCTTGACCACCGCGGCGTCGATCGGGAACTCGGCGTCGTAACAAGGCGCGAAGTTGCCGGCCTTCGGCTCCGCGTCCGCGGCGAACGTGCCGAGCTTCGGCAGGCAGCGCTCGATGCTCGCGTAATTGCCGAGCATGTGGCGCACGAACCCGGGGCTGTACGAGACGCGGCTGTTGCCGCCGAGGCCCTGGAGCGACGGCCCGTCCTTCACCTGCTTGACGCGCGCGAGGTAGTCCGCGTCCGTCCACGATCCCTGATCGGTGGCGTTGAACGCGAGGCCGCGCTCGATCTCGGCGGCGGTGAGGTTGCGCCGCGCCGCGCGGTCCGCTGGCTTCATGTCGGCATACGCCTTGGCGAACGTGCGCTCGAAGTCGTCCTTGCCGTACCAGGTGCGGAATGCGGGCAGCGTGCGCTTGCCGTCGATCTCGACGCCCGCCGCGGCGAGCTTCACCGGCTGGAGGACCTTCGCGACCACCTTCCACGCCGCTTCGCGGCGCGCCTTGATGCTGGTGCGGAGCTTCTCGGTCTGCGCCTTCAGCGCCGGGTCGGCCGGAAACTCCTGCGCGGGACCGATGATCTTGCGCTCCACGTTGCGGATCGCGGACTCGTCCTCGGCCCCGTCGTCGCTCGCGCCGCGGCATGCACCGGCGAGCGCACCGAGGGCGAGCAGCGCGATGGGGAGGTACGCTTTCACGGGCTTTCCTTGGTCGCGCGGAGGGCTGCGTCCGTCGCGATGATGCTCTCCTTCTTCGTGGTGGCGTCACGGACGAGGAAGTAGATCCAGCCGTCCGAGCGGAAGTGCGGGAAGAGCGAGAACTGGCCGGGCGCCATGCGGGTGATGCGCATCTTCTTTCCGGTGACGAAGTCGGCGAGGTAGATGTCGGCCGGGCCCTTGGCCTTGTACGGCGCGAACTCGGCGTCCGAGGCGAAGTCCTCGCGCGTCAGGTAGTGGTGCGTGACGAGGAAGCGCTCGTCGAACGAGAAGTTCGCCTTGTTGCCAGGCATGCAGATGCGGCCGAGGGACTTGAGGCTGAATTTGTAGCCCGCGTCGCTCTTCTGGTACGTGACCTTGTCGATCGCGTAGCCGAGCGCGCCGGTCTCGCCGGCGACGCGGCTGCCGAGGAGCAGACCGCTTCGCGCCATCATCGTGTCGCCGCGGAACGACGTCGGGAGCGTCGTGTTCTGCATGACCTGGTAGCCCTGATCGGCGTCGTTGCCCTTGGCGACGGCGACATGGATGTTCGCCGCGGCTTCGGGGCCGGCGGTGAGCGAGAGGTCCTTGTCGGAGGCGGTGAGGCCCGGGTTGTCGCTCGCGAACTTGCTGTTCACGACGAAGATGTCGCTGATGGCGTTGTCGCCGGCGACCTGCCCGACGGTCTGGTAAAGGCCGACCGAGTCGAGCTTCGTGCACTCGGGCTCGTCGAAGCTGATCTTCGTCGTCGCCGGGTTACGGAGCAGGCTCATCGAGCAGAACGCGCCGCTCTTGCTCGTGCCCTGGAACATGAAGCCCTGGCCGCCGGGGAAGAAGTCCGGGTCGTAGCTGGCGCTCGCGAGGATGTCGCGCGTGGCCGGACCCGCCGGCGCGAGCGCCGCGCCGAGGTCGGCGATGACGGCGCGCGTGCTGTCGGTTCGGGGCCCGCCGCCGTTCGCGACGAAGCGGCCGTCCGCCGAGCTGCGCATCCAGAAGAACGTCGTGTAGTCGAGCTGGCGGAGGACACGGAAGCCGTCGCCGTTGCGCGACCAGCCCTTGCCGAAGTCGAGCTTCGTCGCGTCGGGGAAGATGTCGTTCGCACCGAACTTCGAGGTGAAGCACTGGAGCGGCGTGCCACTCGCGTCGCAGCCGAACATCGGCATACGGAGGTCGCGGTTCACGGCGGCCCAGCTCGTCGCCTGCACGTCACGGACATGGCCCTTCAGCTGCGCGAAGTCGTCGGTGCAGGTGGTGGGGCGCGCCTCCTCGACGAGGAGCGCCTCGATCTGGGGCAGACCCTTGTCGACCCACGTGACGATTGCCTCGTACTCGGACGCGGAGAGGCGGTCGAAGTTCGGCTCGATCGGCATCAGCGCGTCGGCGCGGAACTTCGCGTACTCCTCTGCCTGACCTTCGAAGAGCGAGCCGAGGAGCTGGCCCTGGGCGAACGTCATGGGGTGCCGGTCCTTGTTCACGAGGCTCGACGCGCCGAGGTGCGCGCCGGCCGTGAGGATACCCATCTTGGACGGCGCGAAGCCCGACTTCGGGTCGGAGGGGTCGCGGCGCATGAACGCGATCCGGTCGGCCTTCGACTTCGACTCGTCCTTCAGGACGGCCATCGTCGTCTTGTAGTCGCCCGCCCACTTGCGGATCGTCATCTTGTTGATGTCGTGGCAGCTCTGGCAGGTCGCGTCGGAGCGCCCCTCGGGCAGCTTCGCGCCGAGCATGCGGAGCGCGAGGCGCGCGCTCTCTTCTTCCGTGGCCGCGGCGGTGTCGGTGCCGATCTCGTCGCTCGGTGCCGAGCAGCCGATGACCGAGGCGAGGGCGGTCGCGCCGATCAGGAGAGAAGAGAGCGCGAGTGCATGGCGGTGCATGTAGGCCCCTCGTGCACGACTCGTACCTGAGCCGCAATGGGCGGAACCGCGAAGAAACCGGCAAACTGACCTAAATCGTGAGGATCTTTCTGCTCACCTTGTTGCTGGATCTTACTTCCCCACAGGCACTTCTCAGGGGCTGCTTCGTAGGCCCAGGTAGGTGAATCTAGGAGGGCTACCCACTGGCATGGACCGTGCTCCAGCTGGGGAACGATGAAGCTCGCACGCACCCGCTCGATGCTCGCTCTTCTCCTGTCGGTCGCCGCAGCGGCCACGGCCGCCGGGCTGATCAACTGCGCGGCCCCCGAGGAGGAGGAGGCCGCCCCGAGCGAGGAGGCGGTGACCGGCGTGAACAACCCGCTCGGCCTCGGCCTGCGCTTCGACGACAAGACGAACACCATCCAGGCGACGATCAAGAAGGATCTCGGAGCCGGCGAGCGCCTCTTCGTGCGCGTGCGCCGCGGCAAGCTCTCGCTGACCTCGCAGAAGGACCTCTCCTGCTCCGATCTCATCGCGGCGGGTCCCCTCAAGAACACCGGGACCGTCGAGCTGACCGGCAAGACCGTCTACCAGGGCCCGAAGGTCGACCCGGGCGTCTTCGCGCTGCTCCACCTCTACGACGACGCCCGCTGGGCGAACGGTCAGGTCACGGCCGCGCAGCTCGCGGAGGCGAAGAACCCCGACCCGATCGTCGAGGCGTGCATCATGAAGGGCACGACGGTCCGCGCGAAGCTCCAGACGAACCTCGCCTACGCGTGGGACCAGGGCGTGAAGGACGCGAACACGGTCAAGACCGCCTCGGGCGGCAAGCTGCGCTTCACGGCGAACGACTCGGGCCTCGAGGCCGACGGTCAGGTCGACGGCGGCGCCGGTGGCGACGCGGGCGATGCCGGCCCGACCCCGCGCGAGCCGGTCACCGAGGAGACCGTCACGAGCCAGATCACGTACGGTCAGCTCTGCGTGCAGGAGCTGGGCGAGATTCCCTTCTTCAAGAAGCTCGCGGACGGCTCGTACGACACGTTCGACTGCCGCGACTACGTCGGCACCAACGCCGCGGGCCCGACCGCCGCGATCGCTGGCGTGGAGGCCTCGCGTATCCCCGTCACCGTCGACGGCGTCGCCCAGGAAAAGTGCTCGCCCGGCAAGGAGCTCGGCCCCGACAGCTCGTCGTACAGCTGCATGGACAAGGCCGATCACGGCATGTTCCTCGCGTCCGGTGGCGTGCAGCCTGGACCGTCGGTCGTCACGGCCAAGAACGACAAGGGCACCGAGTGGCTCTTGCTCTGCCGCAAGGTCGCGGACGACGGCCGCGGCATGATGAAGACCAAGACGTTCACCGACATCGCGATGATCGGCCACAACCCAAGCAGCGGCCGCACCTGCTTTTTCCAGAACTCGATCGGCTCGGGCAAGGACGGAGAGCACGTCCCGCACCCCGCCGACATCGAGAAGAGCACGCACGTCTGGTCCACCTCGGTGCAGAGCTACTGCTCGGGCAGCTGCCACGCGGCCGACGCCTTCGTGCACTCGCCGTGGATCGACGGCGCCAAGCGCAGCAACGGCAAGACCATCGTGCCGAAGCTCGGTGAGCTCGCGAACTTCCCGATCTCCAGCCCCGAGGCGCCCTACAGCATCATCGCCGCCGACAAGCTCGGGTTCGAGATCCCGAAGCAGCTCGTGAGCGACGAGGTCGGCGCGTGCACGAACTGTCACCGCATCGCCGGCAAGACGGGCGGCGACTTCGCCGACTGGGCGACGGGCAGCGGCGAGGAGTACTATTCCAAGATCACCGACAAGGGGAAGACGTTCGCCCTCTCGCACTGGATGCCGCTGCGCCTCGACGGGCTCACCGAGGCGGCTTGGGCGACCTCGCGCTACGGCAAGGCGATGGAGGTGATCGACACGTGCTCGAGGAACCCGTCCGACCCGATCTGCGTCTGGGCCGATGTCCCGCGAGGGCGCTTCGACAGCCCGCGCGTCAACCGCTGATCGAGGCGAGAGGCCTTACACGGAGGCTCGGAGGCTCGGAGCCGAGGCGAGGACGAATTCTTCGACCGCAGCGGTCGAAGAATTCGTTTCCTTTCGAACTCCGTTGCTCCGAGCCTCCGGTGAATCTGGCTCGTTGTTGAGCAATCGAGATGTAGGGACAGGTGGATCCTACAACCACCAAGGCGCGGTCGGTTGGCCTCCACATCACCCCCTAAACGCCGTTAGATCGCGGGTGGGAGAACGGCACACCCTTCGCAACACGGGGCGCATGATCGATCTCTCGAAGACCCGTTGGCTCCCCGCGCTGTCTCTCTCGATCCTTGCGCTCGCGTCGAGCGCCGCCGCCGGCTGCTCCGCGGGGACCAAGGACGGCTTCGCGACCGAGGACGGCAGCGGCTCCTCGAGCGACGACATCACGTCGGTCAACCAGTCGGGCGTGAAGCGCCAGTCGATCGGCAACTGCTGGCTCTACGCGACGACCAGCTGGCTCGAGGCGCTCAACAAGGCCGAGACCAACACCGAGCTCAACACCTCCGAGTCGTGGCTCACCTACTGGCACTGGTACGAGCAGCTCGCGAACGGCCGCGCCGGCACCGAGATCGAGACCGGCGGCTGGTACGGCACCGCCGCGAACCTGATCAATCGCTACGGCGTCGTGCTCGAGAAGGACTTCATCAAGCTCGAGGCCGAGTCCGAGATGTCGAACCGGCAGTCCTCGGCGCTCAACGCCGCGAACGAGTCGCTGAAGAACGGCCCTCTCAAGGAGGCGGTCGCGCGTCGTGACCGCGCCGCCATCCGCAAGGCGCTCGACGCCGCCTGGCAGCTCGACGCCGACACGATCGCGCGCATCGACAAGGTCTTCGGCGCGGGCGTCGAGCGGACCCTCGATCGCTCGTTCGTGAGCACCGCCCCCGGCAACGGCATCCTCCGCGCGGTCGACGTCCCGATCCGCATCAAGAGCGGCGCGGGCGGCCAGCTCGTGAGCGCCACGCTCGCCGACGCCACCGGCACCGGCAGCTCGTTCGGCGCGCGCTCCGGTCGGCTCGCGTTCAACACCGTCGACTACCCGGAGGACGCAGCGGGCCGCCGCGCGGTCCTCAAGCGCGTCCAGCGCGTGCTCCACGACCAAGTCCCCGTGCTCATGTCGTGGAAGGTCGACTTCAACGCGCTCACGCAGGACGCCCACTTCTCGCTCGACCAGCTGAACCGCCTCGGCCCCGGTCGCCACGGCGGCCACATGACGGTCGCGCACGACTACCAGGCCACCGTGCCGGGCATCGGCCTCCTCAAGGCCGGCGAGACCGCGACCCCGGCGCAGATGGAAGCCGCGCTCGCCGACGGGACCAAGATCGAGTTCATCCGCGTGAAGAACTCCTGGGGTGGTATCCGGCCCGACCGCTGGCGTAAAGCCGCCATCCCCGGCTACCACGACCTCGAGATGGCCTACCTCAACGGTCCCATCAAGGACTGCCCAGGCGAGGACGCGCCGACCGATCCTTCGCAGTGCGTGAGCACGGTGACCCCGCTCGGCGACTTCGTCCTGCCCGCCGGTTACTGACCCGGCTGCGCGGAGCCCTTTTCTGTGCCACGATCACGAGCGTGCCGCACATCGACCGGGTCCTCCGCGCCATCACGGACGACGGCGCCTTCCGGGTGATCGCCGTCGATACGACGGCGACCGTCCGTGGTGCGATCGCCGCCCAGAAGCCCGAGACGCCCGAGCTGACGCGCCTCTTCGGTGACACGCTCACCGGCGCGGTGCTGGTCCGCGAGAGCACGGCGCCGGACAACCGCCTCCAGGCCATCCTCCAGGGCGACAACCCGCGCACGCGGATGATCGCCGACACCCATCCCGACGGCTCGACGCGCGGGCTCATCCAGCTTCCCGAGGACGTGAAGGAGATGCCGATGGGGGAGAAGGGCCTCCTCCAGATCGCGCGCACGCTCGCGAACGGTTCACTGCACCAGGGCGTCGTCGCCGTGCCCACCGGCTCGAGCAGCGTGTCCGAGGCCTTCATGGCGTACATGCATGACTCCGAGCAGACGGTCACGATGATCGCCATCGGCTGTCACTTCTCGAACGGCGAGGTCGCCGCGGCGGGCGGCTACATGGTGCAGCTCCTCCCCGAGCTCGCCGAGGGGCCGCTCATGGTGATGACCGAGCGCCTGAAGGACTTCCAGGACATCGTCCCCATGCTCGCGCGCGGCAAGGGCACGCCGACGGACCTCATGGCCGAGGTGCTCTACGGCATGCCGTACACCACGGTGGGCGACCGCGAGGTGCACTTCGGCTGCCGCTGCAGCACCGAGCGGCTCGCCCAGAGCCTCGCCTCGCTGCCGCGCGCCGACATCGAGTCGCTGATGGAGGGCGGCAAGCCGCTCGAGATCGAGTGCGACTACTGCCGCAAGCGCTACGAGTTCACGACGCAGGACCTGCACAGCCTCATCGACGCGAACTGATCACGCCGCGAAGCGCGCGCCCGCCGCGAGCAGCGTGCAGGCCGTGCTGATGACGGCGAGGGCCCGCGCGTCGCGCAGGCGAAGCATCGTGCCCGACGCCCAGCGCTGGTGCGTGCCCTCGGCGATCTGGCGGCGCTGGACGATGGGCACGTCGCGATAGAGGCCATTCGTGGCGAGCGCTTCGGGCGCCACGAGCACGGGCCCGGCGGGTAGGTAGCCGCCGAAGCGCGTCTGCTCGACGGTGCCGAGGGTGCCGCCTGCGTCGCTCTCGAGCATGCCGCCCGGCGTGAGGCGCGCTTCGGTCCACGCGTGGATGGTGCGCGCATAGGACATCGCGCGGCGTGAGCGGAAGAGCGCCACGACGAGCGCGCCCAGCGCCACGAGCGCGACGCCGAACGGGAGCTGGCGCGCGGTGAAGATGCGATCGAGCTGGATGCGGTGCGTGGCAACGGCGTCGACCGTGAACGCTGCGCGTGCCGCGGCGTCGTCGCTGTAGTCGTAGCCGGGGCGGCCCTTCACGACGTAGCGGTTGGTGCCGCGCTCGCGGAAGAGATGGAGGTCGGCCGGCGCCTCGCCGGAGAGCGCGATGCTGACCGAGCCGCATGTCGCACACCGCGCGTCGATCGCGGCGCCCGGCTCCTTCCACTGGACGCGGACGTTCTTGAACTCGGTGGGGTACGCGTAGCCGTTCGACTGCTTCTGCTTCTGGTCGTACGTGAGCACGAAGGCGGGGCCGCTCGTGATGGGCGACGGCGTGCCCTGCGAGGCGACGCTCTCCAGGTAGACGGGGTCGAGCTTCGGCGTGCCGGTCGCGCTCGTGAACGGCTCCTCGTGGAGGGCGCCGGGGCAGAGCGCGTTCACGTCACGAACGAAGTCGCGCCCCGTGAGGAGCGCGACGACGAGGACGGCCAGCGTGGCGACGGCGAGGGCGACCCAGGTGCGGTGAAGGCTTTGCGGCACGGTGCTCTGTTTCCTACGGGCGTGGAGGACGATCAATTCCACGGGACTTGTCCGCCCGGAGCCAGGAGTTACCGCCGCCGCGAAAAGCAACTTTTTGCAACGTTGCAGAGCTCAACGATCTCGGCGGCTTGCCCATGCTTCGACGGTTCTTCAGTAAGTTTTTGTACGGTGGCAACTTGCATCAACCTACATCGGGGCTAGAACGTGCTCACCCGAATGAAGCTCTCCCTCACTTCACTCCCGATCCTCACGGTCCTCGTCGCCAGCGCCCTCGTCGCCTGCGCGGCCCCCACCGACTCCGCCGATGGCACCGCCGGTGAGGAAGAGGACCTCACGAGCCTCACCGCGCGCGCGCGAAAGCTCGACTTCGCAGGCTACGTCTACGTCGCCGAGGGCACCAGCGACGCCGAGATCATCCGCACGGTCAAGCAGCAGACGCAGTCGGCGTTCGGCGCGCTTCGCACCGCGAAGGTCGGCGTCAACAGCCGCGAGCTCAAGGACGTCGACCCGACCACGTTCAAGAAGACTGCGGTCTCCGTCGTCGACAAGGCGAACCCCGGCACGTCGCGCAAGCTCACCAAGGTCGCGTACACGTACACCGACAACGCGCTCGTCCCCATGACGATGGCGAACCGCTCCGCGATCTCGCTCGCGCTCCTCG
>Ga0123336_10005364_pt1 | contig 10231 bp, 7 predicted proteins | sample SSSSmetaG_FD_96466 | JGI IMG/M metagenome (GOLD analysis project Ga0123336, IMG submission 96466) | Glacier valley bacterial and archeal communities from Borup Fiord, Nunavut, Canada, to study Microbial Dark Matter (Phase II) - ​SSSS metaG | ecosystem: Environmental > Aquatic > Freshwater > Ice... | reverse complement strand
TTTCAACTTGCTATTTGTTATTAATATTCTCTTTGCTTTAACAGTTGTTTTTATTGAACGAAAGAATCCTTCTAGTACTTGGACTTGGCTCATGGTGTTGCTATTTTTACCTAGTATTGGGTTTATATTGTACTTGTTTCTAGGTCAAAATTTGAAAAGAAAAAAAATCTTTTCTCTTAAGAAAGAAGAAAGAGAGAATCTTGCCTCAATTATTGATAAACAAAAGGAGTTCTTAGGCAATGAAGATCTAATTAAAACTAATCCTTTCATGGGCAAGTATTCTGATATGATGCAACTTAACCTTTGCAGTGATAATGCCTTTTATACCAATAACAACCACGTAACCATATTTACTGAAGGAAAGTCAAAATTTGATAAACTTAAAGAAACTCTTAAGAGTGCAAAATTATATATTCATATGGAGTATTATATATTTCAAAATGATAATTTAGGAAGATCTATCTTGAAGATTTTATGTGACAAGGCTAAAGAAGGAGTAGAAGTAAAATTGCTCTTCGATGGTATGGGTTGTCTTAAATTGCCTAGATCATTTTTTACTCCTTTAGTTGAGGCTGGTGGAAAAGTCACTTGCTTCTTTCCACCTTTTTTACCTTATATAAATCTTAGATTAAACTTTAGAAATCATCGTAAAATATGCACTATCGATGGGGAATTTGCATTTACCGGTGGTTTTAATATTGGAGATGAATATTTAGGTCTGTCTAAAAAATTTGGTTTTTGGAGGGATACCCACTTATTTATACAAGGCGATGCTATTGATGCTTTGGAATTACATTTCCTAATGGATTGGAGATTTGCTGCCAAGGAAAATGAACCTTTTGCTGATAAGTATTTCCCTCATAGGGATCACGTTGGTAAAACCGGGCTTCAAATAGTTTCAAGTGGACCAGATTCTACTTTTAATTCTATTAAAAATGGATATTTAAAAATGATTAGTAAAGCTGAAAAAAATATATATATAGAGACACCCTATTTTATTCCAGATGACAGTATATTAGAGGCTTTGAAAATTGCATCCTTGTCTGGAGTAGATGTACGTATAGTTATACCAAGTAAACCAGACCATCCCTTCGTATATTGGGCTTCTACCTCATATATGGGAGAGCTATTAGAATCAGGTGTGAAATGTTATACCTACAATAAGGGTTTTCTTCATAGTAAATTTCTTTCTATTGATGAGTCTATAAGTTCTGTAGGTACAGCAAATCTAGATATTAGAAGCTTTACTTTAAATTTTGAAATTAATACTTTTATATATGATAAAGAGATAACCTCTAAGCTAGATGCTTATTTTATTAATGATTTAAAATCTTGTGATGAATTAACCCTTGATAATTATATTAATAGAAGCTTTGTTGTTAAATTCAAAGAATCTGTTTCAAGATTACTTTCTCCTATACTATAATAAGAAAAAAGCTGAAAATTTCTTTTCAGCTTTTTAACTTATTTAACCATGAACCTTATATTATTTCTTTTTAACTAGAAGATATACTCCCACGAATACAAAAAGTACTGGTATAAAGTATGTGCCTATACTCTGTTTTATAAATATATATATATTATTATCCGGGAATAACTTATTTATAATTGAAAGAACGCCAATTATAACCAATGCCCATCCTGCAATAATACTTCCTTTACTCCCCATGATTTTTATAACCCCCTTATTTATATTTTCTTTATTATTAAAATGATTATAATTACTAAATATGAAGTCAGAGTCACCCACAAATTCTCCCCTATCAAGTTTTCGAGCTATATTAAATGTGTCAAAGAACAAGTAGAACCAAAGTGGTATTGAAATTATGCTTACTAGTCCACCTAACCCGATAAATCTAAATAACGGCTCTATCATAAAAAATATAACCATTGCTTGTATCCCTTTTTTTATAAGTCCTAAGTACATATATCCAAGTCCTGGAACTAATGCCGCTAGGAAAGTTAAAAAACTACTTCTTTTTTGCATTATATCCTCCTCCTATAAGTTCTTTTAAAATACCTATATTCTCATTATACTTATATTCTACTACCATAATTTCTGCTTTTAATCTGTACTGTGTTTCAATTATTTTATGTTGCAGATTCGTACTAATAAGCATTATCATAGTTAGTCCTGTAAGAATTAACGACATAGCAGGAATATTCATTGACTCTTTCTTAGTTTTTTGTAGCCTACTCATTAGCTTTTCATTATAATTACTACTTGGCTCACATTCTTCAAAGGAATTTAGTATAATTTTATCTAAACTATCCCACTTTTCTTGCATACTATAACATCCTCCCTCTGAATTTCTATTCTTAACTTTTGTTTTGCCCTGTAAATTCTTCCCTCAACAGCTTTCTGTGATATATTCAAAATTTGAGATATTTCCTTTTGATTTAACCCAATATAGTAATATAATACTATAGCTCGCTTCAAGTCTTCCGGAAGCTTAATAATACATTGTCTTGTGTAATTCTTTTCGTCTATATCACATTCACTTTGCGCAGTATTAATATTGAAAAGCCCAGTTAGAAAACCCTTTAAACTTTTTTTTCGCTTATAATCTAATGCTTTTGACATTGATATTTTGTATATATAGGTAGATAAAGAGCACTCCTCTCTAAATTTCACTATATTATTGTGCAATGCAAGAAATACTTCTTGGGACAAATCCTCAGCCTCAAAGTAATCTTGCGTATATGCATAGCATAAAGATATAACTTTTCTTTTGTACTGATTTATTATTTCAATAAAGCACTCATTATCCTTATTTTTAAGTCTTTCTACTATTTGATGCTCTTCCAAGTAAATCACTCCTGACTATCAACAATAACTACCCCATTATTAATACCAACCTTCACTGAGCCTTCGCCACTTCCAATTTCTGTTGATATTCCTCCATTTATTTTCTTATTTCCATTTACTGTACATACTCCACTATTTACATCTGCTTCAACACTTATGTTTTTATCCTCTGTGTATACAGTAATCTTACCATTACTTGCATCTATATTTATATCCTTAGAAAGTTTATTTCTAAAATATATATTGGCATTGGATACATCTATAGTACTTTTCTCAATGTCTCCCTCTAAGGAAATATTTGCATTGCTTGCATCTATATCTATATTAGATTTTATATTTGATCCAATAGTTTTAACTTGACAATTATCTGAATCAATTTTTAAATCATATCCATCAGGTATAAATATATATACCTGAACCTGCTTAATGTAACTTTCGTTAATACTAACCTCATATCCCTCCATGGTTTTCTGCTCAGCTAACGTATATTCATTAACTGGGCTACTTTTGGTCACATAGATATCCGCTTCAATCTTTATATTTTGGTCTTCTGATTTACCAATTTGAATATCCGCATTGGAAGCTTTAAATACAATTCTATTCCCATTAATGGATAACGTTTTAGATGCACTTATTTTTTTTGTATTATTTAAGGCTCCTATTTTAAAACTCCCATTGTTAATTTCAATTCCAGACCCAATTGAGTCAATAATATTTCCAAACTTTCCAGACATATTAATGAATGTATTTACACCTAAATATAAAAATATAATTAAAATTGTAAAGTAGTTAAATTCTACTCGAGCTCCCTCTTTCCTTGCAGTAACCTGTATTAATATTTCAACTCCAAGTAAGATAAAAATTCCAGGCCACCATATAAAGATTTGCTTGCCAAGCTCTGGGTTGTTCATATTTATAATCATCCAGATACCTAGAAAAATTAACCCTACTGAAGAAGTAATTGTACCTATTTTTCTCATAATAATCCCCCTTAAATTAGTTCTCATAAGTTTAGACGTATGCAATATGAAAAATCCCACAAACTTTTTAAATGTTTGTAGGATTTTTTTTATAATCAGCTTCATTTCCTTACAATGTAAGAAAGAAAGGTACAAATATCATCATAGTTAACATTGCATCCAATGTTAATGCTAAAAAGAAACTACTAATTGGCATTCCTTCTAGATCTCTCTCATAAATCCTATATCCAAAGGAATAGCATATTACACTAATAACTATACTAATGAGTATTCCAACCCATTTGTGAGCTAATTCCTGTGGTAGTAAATAAAGATTATCTCCATAAGAATTACTCAAAACAACAGCTACTTTTAACGCAGTACTTACAAGGCAAATAAATAAGTAATATACTTTCTTTTTCTTATCTGTGTAACTATAAGATAGGAAAGACATTATGGCTATAATCAAAACTATAGGCATTATCCATTTAATTGGGTATATAATATAAACTAAACTGTAAATAACACCCTGAAGGGTATTTAGTGTTGCCTGTGTTCTTTCTATTGGTAAATGTACATTATTAACTTTCTTAAATTCATCATTTTGCGATGCTAGATAGATCCCAAAATCTCCTGGTTTGTTATAGCCGCAGTACACAATCTCATCCCCACTTACCGCAGGATAAATAGTTAATTTAGGTAGTCTGGATGCATAAGTGTAACTAGCTACCTTATCTCCTTTTAATGTAAAATCAACTATGTTGTTTTGTAAGTCCTTAATCCCAAAAATTCTGTCTGTAGTCGCAAAAAACCTAGCCCCTTCCTCTGAATAGGCTCCAATCACATTATATACATTATTATTATCATTAACATACAGCTCACTACCGTTTATACTACTTCCATCAAGGGCAAACCTTAGAACCCTGGTCCCTGCAAGATCGCCTTGAACACTATATTCAACTAATAAATATCCGTTTTTACTGTCACTTGAAGTAGCCGAACGTAGAAATGCCATATTCCCGGTCTTATTAAACACTCCTGCTACTTTAGGTATAGAAGCCACCCCGCTGTCCACAGTTATGTAGCTAAATCCGTCTTCCCCATTAGAATATGTAAGCAAATAGCCTTTTTCTGTTTGCACACCTGAAAATAGTGTTGCACCTTTTATTTTTAAATCTAGCTTAGAATTCTTAGCCATATCTAATATTTCAATTTTATCCGAATACCCTACTATTAGAATTTCTTCACCAATTTGGTAGGTCTCCGTTATATTTTCTGCTTTAGTTTGTTCAACTTCATTTAATTCTTTATCTAACTTTATAGTTTTCAAAAGATTTGCGCCATCTTCATAAAGACTGAAGCTAAGATAAAAAAATTCTTGTCCCTTTAGTAAATTAACTTCTTTAATTAGGCCAGCTTTAGTTTCAAAGGTTTTTTCCTTGATTTTTTTCCCCAATTCATCAGTTACTACAATCTGCACCTTATCCCCATCATTAAATGCTATAATATTATCCTTATCATTTTTTATTAATTTTGGATATGCATAAAGATCAGCCTTAGCTATTTCAACTTCTTTACTCCAGCTATCAGATGGTGTCTGGGATCTTATGTCATACTCCACCTTGTATTGAAATCCTAATATAATTAAAAATATTACTATAAAGCTTAATATGTGTATCTTCTTCTTCATTCTTTTGCCCCCCATGAATGTTGTTTCTTTGAATCTTTATATAACTACTTTAACAATTTTATTATGACCAATGAATTGTTTAATCTGCTATAGAATTAAACATTCCATTGGCCTCTTTAGTTGTTAATTTGCTAATTGCCTTTCAGTCCCATCTTTTCTTACTTTATAAGTTTTACCTTCTTTCACACTTTTATATAATATCCAATCATCCTGCACTACAATGTCCTTACTCCACTCGTTATTTAACCTAGTAGTACCGAGACCATCTTTTCTTACCTTATATAAAAATCCCCCATAGGAATAATTACTGTAATATATCCATTGTTCATCTATTGCTCCAAAGTAAGATACGGAGTCATTAAGCTTGGCTTGTACCTTTCCGTCCAATGACATTTTATATAATTTATCCCCGTCTAATGAATTACTGAAATATATCCAAGGTTTATCTATAACCGCATAATACATAGACTGTAGATATTGAAATCTTTTACTAGTGCTAATTACATAGTTTTTTCTATTCCATTCATGATCCTTGGAAATTTCTTCATCAGGTACATTAAAATAAGAATACCTTACATTATTGCCCTCATCAGGCACTGGGTCATTCCATGTGGCATCCAGATGGAGGTATTCCCCGTCAATTTTTACCAGATTCCAAGCATGAGGTTCTTTTGCATATCCTACTACTACCTGTGCTTCTATTCCCGCTAAATTCAATAATAACTTCATTGTATCAGCATATCCTTGGCAAACGGCCCTACCATTAATTAATGTTCCGTATGCAGTATATGAATCATCTGGAACTCTTTCATTTATATAATTATCATAATCATAAGCTGTATTTTTCACAACATATTCATGTATAGCCAGTTCCTTTTCCAAATCACTCATACTACTATTAGTTACACCACTTATGATTTCCTTAGCCTTTTCATATACAACTGCTACCTTAGCATCATTTATAATCACATCATAGTTTTTCTCAATAGCAGTATACAATTCCGGCAGACTATTAACTTCTGTATATGGCTTTGCTTGCTCTACTTCACTACCATCATCACCTTCAGACACAACTTTTATAACCTTAAGTTTCCAACCTTCATAGAGGTTTCTCGATGGGTTAATCTTTAAAAGCTTCCATAATGTAGAGTTCGCAGACATTGTCCATAAATCCAATACATATGTGCCAGGAGCAGTTGGAACCCATTCTGTTTGCCCTCTATATTCTTTATTATCTATTGTCCACTCACCTGTTTTAGTATTAAAAATATGAAGTTTGTAAGTGTATGGTCCAGACATTCCACTTATATCTTTAATACCTCGTACAATGACTTTTTCACCAACTTTAAAGATACTTTTTTCAACATCCATATCATTTATGGTATATACCCTATTGCTATCATCTTTCGTAACACAATTTAAATAGGATACAAAGTAGTTATCATATTCTTTTAAGGATTTTTCCTCTCTTACCCATATCCAAAGTTTATATTTTCCAACCCAAAACTTCTTATCTGGAGTAATCTCATAGGGTTTATCTGCATCCACCATGGGTGTATATCCATTAGTAATATCTTCCCAAGTCTTTGTATTGTCGCTATATATCCAAGCTCTATATTGAACTTTTTCTGCATACTTTGAAGTAAGATAAAACTTTTCTTTTTCACCAGCTACTAGGGGTGAGTGTCCCACTCCTACAAATGATACTTCTACATTTTTTGTTGTATCCTTTACTGTGATAACCTTTAGTTTCCAACCTTCGTATAATTTTTTCTCTGGATTTGTTATTAACGCCTTCCAAAGTGTAGAATTATACGACATGTCCCAAACCACTAATACATAAGTTCCGGGTTTGGTAGGCACCCATTCTAAGTTATTCCTAAATTCTTTATTATCTAATATCCATTCATTAGCTTCAGTATCGTATACATGAAGTTTATATGTATATGGACCTTTCATACCACTAATGTTTTTAATACCACCTACTAATACCTTTTCACCTACTGTATAAACATCTCTGGCAATATCCATATCTCCTGATGAGTATACTCTGTTATTATCATCTCTATTAACACAATTTAAGTTAGCAATATATACACTATCGTATGTCTTTACAGAACTTTCTCCTTTGACCCAAACTATAAGCTTGTATTTTCCTAGCTTAAAGATTTGATTAGGTCTAATTATGTAAGGTTTTGTTCCTTCTACTGCTTCCGTATAGCCGTTAGTTATTTCCTCGGTTTTATTTAAGTTTATATTTTGCAAAAAAACTCTGTATTTAACTTTTTTAGCTCCCACAGAGGTTAAATAAAAACTTTCAGTATCTCCTTCAACTAATGGGGAATGATCCACTCCTACAAATGCTACTTTAACAGTTGTTTCTACTGCCATTACATATTTAAAATTCCCACATAATCCAATAATAAGGAATCCAATTAACAAAGCTTTAAATATTACTATAGCTTTTCTCAAAAGTCCACCTCCATTTAACATTAGCGTCTTAAGTGCATAGCAACTAAATCTTAGTGCTAATTTAATAAATGCACAGCGCATGTTAATATTTTATCATAAAACGCTTCCTATTGTTAGTAAAACTTTGAATAAGTTTCCAATGAATATATTATACATGATGTAGCTGTTTAAAGCTACATTAAGTACTATCATTTTTATGAATTGAAATGCACCCTTCTTCTTCATTAATTTTCTCAATTTATCATGACCTTGAAATAGGTATACTAAATGAAAAATCAGTTCCTTTCCCAACTTCACTTTCAGCCCATATTTCTCCACCATGTTCTTCAATAATATGCTTGCATATAGCTAGTCCCAACCCTGTGCCCCTAGGCCTACTTGTAAGGTTATCTCCTACCTGGCTAAACCTATCAAATATATATTTTTTATCTTCCTCTTTAATTCCTATACCTGTATCAGTAATGCTTAATATTATGTCTTCTTGATGTCTTCGAGCTGTGCATACTATGCACCCTTCTTCTGTAAATTTTATTGCATTAGATATAAGGTTAATTATTACCTGCATTAATTTATCTTTATCTGCTATGATTTTGGGAAGTGATTCCCTTATGTTTTGTATAACTTGAATGGGCTTGCCTTTAATAATTGGTTTAGTTAATGTTATTGCCTGAGTTATTATCTCTTCTATATCAGCTTCTGTCATATTTAAATTAACCTTTCCTGCCTCCATTCTAGATATATCTAGTAAGTCATTTATAAGGATGGATAGTCTTTCACCTTCTGACAAAATAATATTTATATTTCTTTTTATTTTAGATACAACAATTTGATCTTTTTCATTTGTAAGATCTAGTTTTTCAACTATAACTCCTTCAAATTTCCGCTTCACCATTTCTGTAAATCCAATTATTGAAGTTAAAGGTGTTCTAAGTTCATGAGAAACTGTAGACAAAAAATCTGTTTTCATCTTATCCATTTCTTTCAACTTTTGAAAAAGTGTAGCATTTTCTATAGCTATAGCTACTTGACTAACAAATGAAAAAGCATTAGCTTGCTGGTTTTCACTATATGCTGCTCTTTTATGATTTAGCATCATAACCCCTCCATATATTGTACCTTTATATATAATTGGAATTATAAGTACACTTCTCATATGGTATAATATTAAATGAAAGTCCTCGAGGCACTTTGCATGCTCTTGCTTGTTCAAATCTTGGATATAGTATGGCTTGCACTCCTCCATAAACTTATTTATTAACACAATACTCTTTTCGTCCTTAAAGTAGCTACTTAGATTTATTTCATCGTTATACCCGTGGCAAGTCATAAGGTCGAAATCATTATCATTTTTAAATATACTTATAGCAGCATCAAACGCTAATATTTTAGATAAGTTTTTTAACAATCTATTGAAGATATCATTGATATCTGTTGTAGAATTAAATATATCAATTATATCATTAACCTTTTTATCGAGTTCTTTAGAATTTTTGACCATTAACAATTTAATCTTTACATGAACAACTATAATGATTGCTACAATTAACATTCCTATATATAAATAAACTTTGTTTGATAATATCTTTATCATAATGTACTCCTACTTTTTACTAATCAGCACATGTGCCAATGATGATCCTCTTCACAGTTCAATGTTTACAACCTCAGAATAATATTTTTATTCCCAGGTCGGTTTTCAATTTGCTATAATGGAAATGACAATTTTAATTTTATGTATAGTACTGATAAGTATTTATTATAACTACTTATTAATATACCATAAAATGCTCTTAGTACAATTAAATTTTGATAAAAAGCTATTTTATTATTTTATAAAGAGAGGTACCCTATGCGAAAAATTGGTAAGGTAATTAATATTGAGAAAAACAAAGTATATATCATAACCCAAGACAAGGAATTTTTAACTGTTGAAAAGCACAGGGCTGAGCCTATTATAGGAGAACTATATGCAGGCGAAGAGTTTGAGAAAGTTGTTATCTGGAAGTATTTATTAGCCGTTGCTATTATTGTATTACTTTTATTTTCAATAAGAAAAGTGTATTTAGATAATAAGTATAACTTTTCCGTTATTGTAGATATGAATTCTTCTTTAAGGATGGAGGTAGATGGTGCAAATAGAATTAAGAAGGTTGAAGGTCGTAGTCCTAATGGTTATAAAGTAATAGAACTTGTAGATTTAGAACATAAGCCTTTTGAGGAAGCCTTGCATTTAATTTTAGATGAATCAATTAAGCTAAAATATCTGACCAAAGCACATGCAGATGACGGTTTTAAAATTTC
>Ga0123336_10005363_pt1 | contig 10233 bp, 8 predicted proteins | sample SSSSmetaG_FD_96466 | JGI IMG/M metagenome (GOLD analysis project Ga0123336, IMG submission 96466) | Glacier valley bacterial and archeal communities from Borup Fiord, Nunavut, Canada, to study Microbial Dark Matter (Phase II) - ​SSSS metaG | ecosystem: Environmental > Aquatic > Freshwater > Ice... | reverse complement strand
ATTACATATCTTCAAATATTATAGAAGGTCGAATACAGAACAAACTTGAATACTTTGAATTTCAAGATGCAAAACAAATTGTTTTACAAATAATTGATAGCGCAATCGAAAATAAGAACTGGAATCCAAGTGAATTCAAAAGATATTTTCCAGAGATTGTAGCCCCTTGGTACAGAGCGTATAAGCACTTTAATAATAATTTGACTTCCGATAAAAACGTCATTAATCCTTACAAACAAATTGATTTTTTAGAAACCATTGTAGACATTCGCCAGTGGTTTGATGATTATTCACAAAGTATTGAGACATTGGTCAAGGAATATTTAAAGTCTTCAAAGGTTAGAACAGAACTTGAATTGGCAAAAAAATATATTAATGATAATTACAATTCGGATATAAATATTAATGATGTGGCAAAATTGGTAGGTTTTAATAGTTCTTATTTTAGTCATCTCTTTAAAAAGGAAATGGGTGAAGGCATATCAGATTATTTAACAAACGTAAGACTTTCTAGGGCCTTCAAGTTATTAAGAGAAACCTTATACAGTGTCAACCAGATTTCTGAGATGGTTGGATTTAATGATGTAGCATATTTCAGAAAACAGTTTAGGAAGCACTATAGTAAATCACCAAGTGAATGCAGAAACGATATTTCGTAAATTATGCAACCTTGTCCCTCTTATAGAAAAAAGCATAAGCAAATGATATAATAAGTAAATCTAATAATAATGAAAGAAGATAATAATGAAAAGTGATTTTAATGATTTGGGCATTTCGCCTCCAATATTAAAAGCCATACAAGAGATGGGCTTTGAGGTGCCTACAGAGGTGCAGAGCAAGGCAATTCCCCATATTTTGAATAATGAAGATCTGATTGCTGTATCTAAAACAGGCAGTGGTAAGACTGCTGTTTTTGGTGTTTCTATGTTGCAAATGACTGATCCAGAAGCGGTGGGACCCCAAGGTTTGATTCTCACACCAACTCGAGAACTAGCTGTTCAGATAGACAGCGATCTCAAACAGATGGCAAAGTATCTTCAGCACAAGACAACTGCTGTATATGGGCAGCACAATATGAATGTTGAAATTCAGTCCCTTAATAAAGGCGTTTCCATCGTTGCTGGAACACCTGGCCGGGTATTTGATCACATACGCCAAGGTAATCTGGATACCAAACATATACACTTTTTGGTACTTGATGAGGCTGACAGAATGCTTGACATGGGCTTTCTCGTTCAGGTGGAGAGAATTCTCAAAACACTCCCAAAAGATAGGGTAACTCTCCTTTTTTCTGCCACCATACCTACTGAAATACGTAAAATTTGCAGAGAGCATATGAAACATCCCGTAACTATTGAGATTGAATCTCAAACAAAGACAGTGGATACCACTCAACAAATATACTATCGTGTGAATAGTAACGAAAAGAACACAGAATTGAACCATCTGCTACTAATTGAGCATCCGGAAAGCTGTATTATTTTCTGTAACACACGAATTGCAGTGGATAGGGTTCAAAGCTTTTTATCCCGAAAGGGGTATACTTCTCAGCCTCTGCACGGGGATATTCCTCAGGGTAGACGGTTAAAGACCATACAGCAGTTCAAGCAGGGAGAGTTTCATTTGTTGGTAGCTACAGATGTTGCAGCCCGCGGTATTCACATCGATGATTTGTCTTTGGTGATTAACTATGATGTCCCTTTGGAGAAAGATAGCTATGTGCATAGGATTGGGCGTACTGGCAGAGCCGGAAACGTAGGCCACGCAATCACTTTGGTTACAAGCGATGACATAATGAGTCTCTATGAGATAGAAGAGTATATTGGAGTTATGATTGCTGAAGGAGAATTGCCATCGGAGGCTGTTTTCAATGAACACAGGGCTGAAGCTGAGAAATGGATACAGGCAAACTCACAGAAGAGTAAACCGCCAAGGGCTGCTTCGGAGTCGAGCTTAAAAGAAACTCAAAAAAAGTTAATTCAAGCAAAGCCACCTCAGCATTATGATAATCACAGAAATAGGCCTACAGAGGTTAAAGCGGATCTAAAAACCGTCAAAAGCATCCGTCCTCAGCGTCCTGTCGAGCAGGTAAGACCAGTTAAGTCAGCCACTAAACCTGTAATGCCCAATTTTGCAAACACAAATGTGGCTCGTGCTAAAGGTGTCACAGAAATTGTGCAGAGTAAAGCTTCTACAAATAAGAAACCATTCCTCCAGCGTGTACTACAACACATATTGGGCAAGTAAATGAATTAAGTGTTTGAGTCAGGAAAGGCCTTATTATGGATAGCGAGTTTCTATTGCTATTGGAATTAAACTCCCAGTATCTTCTCTGCACAAAGCACTCCGTCAACTGCAGCTGAAATGATACCTCCAGCGTATCCCGCTCCCTCTCCGCAAGGATACAGTCCTTTGATGCCAATGGCCTCAAAGCTGTCCCCTCTTGTAATGCGTACGGGGGAAGAGCTTCGAGTTTCCGCTCCAGTCAGCAGTGCATCAGGAAAGGCAAAGCCGGGCATCCACAGGCCCATTTCTGAAATACCTTGACGTAGTGAATCAGCAATATAATCTGGCAAATAGGAATCCACGCTGGCAAACTGGGTTCCTGGCAGATAAGTAGGCAGAACATCTCCAAAAGCTGTAGTATTGCGTTTAAGGAGAAAATCCTCCAACCTTTGCACCGGGGCTTTATATCCTCCACCACCTGCTGTGAATGCTGCTGCCTCTATTCTGCGCTGATATGAGGCACCTGCAAGTGGATGGTCACTCCCGAAATCTTTCTTGTCAATGGTCACCAAAAGAGCCGTGTTGGCATTTCTCCCGTCTCGCTTGTATTCACTCATTCCGTTTGTCACTAAGTGATTTTCCTCGGATGTTGCTGCAACTACAGTTCCCCCGGGACACATACAAAAAGTATATACTCCCCTTCCGTTTTGCAAATGCACAACCATCCTGTAATCAGCCGCACCAAGGGCAGGGTGTCCAGCAAAGTCTCCATACTGAATTTTATTGATCAAATTCTGAGGGTGTTCAATACGTACACCTATCGCAAAGGGCTTCTGTTCCATATAAATCCCGCTTGACAGCAGTTTCTCGAAGGTATCCCGTGCGCTGTGTCCTATTGCAAGAACCACATTATCTGTAGAAAGTTCTGTATACTTCCCATTTTCTATAAATCCTACACCTGCCACCTGGCCATCCTTGCGCAAGATTTCTGTTACAGTTGCGTTAAAACGCACCTCTCCACCCAGGCTTATAACTTTTCTTCTAATTTCCTTAACTATTTCATTCAAACGGTCGGTGCCAATATGTGGCTTGCTTAAATACATAATTTCAGGTGGTGCGCCAGCCTCTACAAACTCACTGAGCACCTTCATTTTACGAGAATCTTTTTTTCCAATTTTTAGCTTACCATCCGAAAAGGCACCCGCGCCCCCCTCTCCGAACTGCACATTAGTACAGGTGTCAAGGACACCCGTTTGCCAAAACTTTAAAACGCTTTGTCTTCGGCTATCCACATCAAGTCCCCGCTCCAGCAGGATGGGATTTGCCCCCGCTTGCGCCAGAATCAGTGCTGCAAACATCCCTGCCGGGCCGCAACCCACAACTATTGGACGCTCTTTCAATTTTTTCTTTGGAACGGTGTAAATTAGTTCTATTTCTTTCGAGATGCATTTATCTTTAATGGAAAAAACGATTTCATTTTCGTCTCCTGAGACAAATACGAGAAGGTTCATCTTGAAATGAATGTCTTGTTTGTTTTTCGCATCTACCGAGCGTTTTTCAATATTGATATTCTCAATACGACTGTGCTCGATATGAAGCCTTTTTGCCACAATATCCTTCAGTACTTTTATATCATATGTAAGTGGTATCATTAAATCGGTTATTTTAATCATTGTTTTCTCCTAATATCAAGCCAAGCATGAGGTCAAAATAAAATGATTTTTAATGCTATTTTATTTAATGATATCATGTAGCTGTTTCATATCATAAATAGTATAATCAGCAAAATCGCATTTATTTGAATGCTCATTATCAAAAAAACATGCTTTTATCCCAGCATTTTTTCCTGCTAACAAATCAATATCTCTATCCCCTATCATGATCGCTTCATTTATTGTCATATCATGTTTATTAATTAGATATAATAGAGCTTCGGGATCTGGTTTTCTTTTAAAATTATTTTCTCTCGTTATAAAATCGCTGAAATAATCATATAAATCATAACTTTTTAGAAGGTCTATAGCAGATTCACCTCTATGAGTATATAAGTAGTTGTTTTTTTTGGACAAATATATATCTTTACAAATACTATGTACATTTATAAAAGGTTTTACACTTTTTAAATCAGTATCTTTTCTATACTTATCATATCTATCTTTGAGTTCTTTGCCTAGGCCATATTTATTTCTATAATATTCAAATGCATATGATTCAGATATTTTAAAGAGCGGCATAATGTTCTCGGTATTTTCATTGATACCCTCGTCTTCTAATGCTTTTTTAAATGCATTAGTAATCATGGGGTAAGTGTCAAAAAGTGTTCCATCAAAGTCCCAAATAATATGTTTATACATTATCTCTCTCCTAATACACACAAAATATAACTCTCATTTGATAATAACAAAATACTGTCGTAAAATCCATTTAAGATTTTGTAATAAGTTCCAAAGGCTGAAAATCTCCTAAGTGATGCTATAAATAACATACGTTCTGCATTATTAAGCGGCATGGGCTCAGTTGAATACCGAACCCCTACCGCTTAAGTTTGTTATTATGTGCTATTGCTTTAATCTCTCTAACTCCTGTTTAAAATATTACTCAGTAGGTTTTGCACCCTCGCTAATTTCTTCAAGGGATTTACCCATGGTTTCTTTTCCGAAAATAGCAACAACTACAGATACTATTGCAAATACAGCGGTCAACATAATAAATACATAAGTATAGCCGACTTGTGTTCCATAATAATTGTAAATAACCGGCACAATAAACGGTGCTATAAACGCACCAAGACGGCCAAAGGCAGCAGCCCATCCTGAACCACTTGCTCTAGCAACGGTAGGATATACCTCAGGTGTGTAGGCATAAACACACCCCCATGTACCCAAACTAAAGAAATAAAGTAAGCTGCCAAATAGCAAAACTTCATTTGTACTTCCAGCATGTCCAAACAGCCATGCCGCTACAGCTGTGCCAGCAAAGTAAACCGATAGTACCATCTTACGTCCTACCCTTTCAACTAGATAAGCAGCGCTAAAATATCCCGGTAGCTGTGCAATACACATAATTAATGTAAATTCGAAACTTTTTACTAAGGCAAAACCCTTTCCCAACAATAGGGATGGAGTCCATAAAACAAAGCCGTAATAACCGAAATTTATACCAAACCAGATGAACCATAATACAACTGTGCTCCTGATGTATTTTTTTGACCACAAATCAAGAAAAGATACACTAACTTTCTCTATTTGCTTCTGCATTTCAATGCCGTTAGTCTCTAATTTATAATTGATGCCTGCTTGCTTCTCCATAATCCTAACGAGTTCATCAGCTTCTTGATTTTTCCCTACAAGCTCTAGATAGCGAGGGGATTCCGGAACAGCCTTTCTTAAATAAGCTGCAAATAATGCGGGAATGGCACCAATCCAAAAGGCAATTCTCCAACCGTAAACTGGAATCAACAAATACGCAACAAGTGCCGCAGCTATCCAACCCCATGCCCAGAAGCTCTCTAAGAGTATAACGTTACGACCGCGTACTTTAGTTGGAGAATATTCGCTTACCAATGTGGAGGCGGCAGGTAATTCACCCCCCAGTCCGAAGCCTGTCAGAAATCTCAATATTAGAAGCATGGGATAATTTACAGCAAAACCAGAAAGACCGCTGGCTATGCCATAAATTAATAAAGTAAACATAACTACCATTCTTCTTCCCCATTTGTCTGCTGCCATGCCTGACAGAGCAGCCCCAACAGCCATACCAAGCATTCCGGAGCTACCTAGGAGTCCCAGTTGACCTGTACTCAATGTCCAGTCCTTACTTATAGCAGCCATAACCCCGGACACCATGCCTTGATCCATAGCATCAAACATCCATCCTATACCAGTTAAAAATAGGATTTTCTTGAGCATAGGAGTAGTTGGTAATCTATCAATACGTTGAGCGATATTTAACATTTCAGTACTCCTTTTTTTGTTTTTTCGTACAAATATCATATGTGAAAAATTATATTTTTCCAAGGAAAAACATAAATATTGTTATCACATTTCTCTAATACTTAATATAAATTTATTTATATATATTTGCTTAAAAAAAATGTAATCTATATATTGTAAATGTAAAGCATCAATATTTCAAGTAAACCTAGAATCAAGATTTATATTTTATATAATAACCTATTTTCTGCTAATTACCCACACTTGTATGGTGTTTTAAGCCATCTCCCATACAAGGCATGCGATCACGAACATCCCATCCCTATTACAGAGGTTAAACATAAAAATCCACTACAATAATCCGCCCTATCTCAAGAACTTTTGTATCAAATCAGCATATTCCTTGTTTTATGTCACAATATGTAAAATTATATTCTATAATTGTAAATCTGTACATTTTGTTTTGCAAAAAATTGAATATTTATGTAGTTTAAATTTTTATTAATTAAAATACAGAATAACCTTTAAAGTAAAAAGCAGATATGTTGTTTGTACAAATTACATATTATTTTATGTTAACTTATGTAACATTTTTACGTAAATTTAATAATATGTATTATAACTAGTAAGGGAGGTTTCTTATATGTCATGTGGAAAGACTAGTGGTTTTTTCGGAGCAAACAGTGAAATTTTATTCTTTATAATTATTTTCCTGTTGCTCTTCTGGGATAACAGCTTTATAGACTAGTACTAAGGAAATTTCTAATCAGCTAATTAAACCACCCCCAAGCAATAATATTTATGTACCTCCTCAAAAGGAGCACTTTTATAGTGCTCCTTCTTAATTGATGGCATATAAAAACTATGTTAATATAAAATATAATACATTATACTAATTTGAGATTAAAAAGTCATTTTTAAATAACTTCGGCTATATGTCTCGCTATCACACGTTCGTCACCTCACGTGTCGCGGATAAAGCCTACGTAATTTAAAAATAACTTATGGAAGGTTAATATGAAAGAAAAAATATATGAGAAGGACTTATATACTCCTGTAAAAGAATATTTTGAAAATAACGGATATGTTGTAAAGTCAGAAGTTAAAAGCTGCGATGTCGTTGCGATACAGGGAAAAGATATTGTTATCACTGAACTTAAACTAAGCCTTAACCTTGATGTAATCTTACAGGCAGTTCAAAGACAGCGTATGACCGAAAAGGTTTTCATCGCAGTTCCAATACCTAAAAAGTATAATTCAAAGCGATTTAAAAACATATGTGATCTCTTAAAAAGATTAGAAATAGGGCTTATTCTTGTTTACCTAAAAAAGTCTGTTTCATATGTCAGAGTTGAGCTTGAATGTAAAAACTTTATTTCTAATATAATTACAACCTACGGGAAAAGGAAAAGGAAAAAGCTTGAAGAAGAATTCCACCTTCGCCATGGTGATAACAATACAGGTGGAGTTACTAGAGAAAAGTTAATTACAGCATATCGGGAGAGCTCTTTACATATTGCTGGTCTGATTAAAATTCATGGTCCACTGTCCGCAAAAGAGTTAAAAACTCTAGGTGCTGACCAAAAGGCCTATAAAATAATCTATAATAATCATTATGGTTGGTTTGAACGAGAAAATAAGGGAATTTACAAGCTTACAGAAATTGGAATGAAAGAGCTTGAAGAATATTCAGAACTCATCAATGTGCTTATAAATGAGAAAGGCACTTTAGACTTATAAAGCTTCACGTTGCAACAGCCCATTTACCATCCATTCCTTGTAAGCTTTTTATCCTCTGCTCTTCTTTTCTTTTTGTTTTTCAGTTCATTTTCCTGCACTCTTGTACGTGGATTCATGGTCCAGGTATTCCTTATTTCTTTTATTATGTCAACCATGCTTTTTACTTTTCTAGGCATAAAATCCTCTCCTTTACTATATTATGAGGAAATTCACTATAATAAATTCATTATAGAATTTTTTTAACCGCCACAAAAATATATGTTATCATTTATATAAGATGAAGAAAAGAATTAATACATAATTTCCACTCCAAAAGCCGAATGAAAAATGGTAATAAAGCTGGATATTCAAATATATTCCGTTTCAAAAAAACTACTTTTGGATATAATTATACTCTAACACATAAAATATCATTTACTAAATATATTGTTTTTATCAAAAGGAGATATTTATGTTTTTAGAAATGCATAATCCAAACCTATTTCATGGGCAATTGCCGTGGAATAAGTTTGAAGGATGGTATTTTAAAATATGTGATAAATCGGGACTCTCTTTTGCAATTATACCAGGAATATCAATGGATAAAGGTGACCCCCATGCCTTTGTACAATTTTTATGGGGTAAAGAAAATAAGTTTTCATACTTTAGGTTACCATTTGAAAGTTTCAAAGCAAGTAAAAATCCTTTTACCCTAAGTATAGGGGAAAGTATATTTTCCTTCGAAAGTGTTACTCTAAAGCTTAGAAGCGAAACAATGAAAGTTGATGCAGAACTATCCTTTTCTGATGGTGTTGGCTGGAACCCAAGAGCTACTACTCATAGGAGCATGGGGTATTATAATTTCCTCCCATTTATGGAGTGTTACAGTCAGGTATGCTTTATTGATATGAAGGTCTCAGGTCATATAACTTTGGATGGTGCCACTTATTTTGTTGAAAATGGTAAAGGTTACATAGAAAAAAACTGGGGAAACGCTTTCTCATATTCCTGGATATGGGTACAATCAAATTGTTTTAAAAAAAGCAATATCTCTCTGACTGCTTCCATAGCCCATATACCTTTCCCTTTAGGAAGCTTCAGGGGTTTTTTAATTGGACTTCTCCATGACGGAGATTTTTATTCTTTCACAACTATGAATGGAGCGAAAATATCCATAAAAAAAGGCGGGCAAGATGTTTTTATTGGTGCTGAAAACAAGAAATATTTTCTTACCTTGGAAACCTCCTCTATTAAAGAAAACTTTATTCTCTGTAAAGCACCTAAAGGTGGCAGAATGATAGATCTAGTACAAGAGACCCTTACAGCCAATGTAAAAATAAGATTAATAGAGAAGGCCACGAAGCGCATTATTGTTGAAGATACAGGCTATAACTCTGGTATAGAATATGGAGGCGAACAAATGAAAATATTGGACCAAGCTACTAAATAAAATCTACCTTTTTAGTATGAAACCTAATCTATATAACAGCACATATATATGTTGCATTAAACTTTTTACAAAAAATTTAATGCAACATATTTCCTTGATTCATCTTATATAGTTCATATTTAGGCTAACCTATTCATCTCTCAAGTAACAATTAACTATTTCTCCAATATACATCCTATGATAATCCTTATTGGGGTAATTTTTATCAATATCAGGGTCTAGAAAGTTATCTGGGTTAATATCCTGATAATATAGTTTTTTACATTCGATGACAAGTCGTGCTTCGTCGAATGAAACGGCTTTCGCGCTCAGTTCTATAGGTGTAATCCCTGCATCTGCTATTTTGTTTGTATCTCTTCCAGATTGTATACCACAAATATTAAGTGCTGATCTGTATTTATCATCAAAGAATGACAAAGTAAACGTATCCGAGCTCTCAACAAATTCATAAGTATAACGTTGCGGTCTGATAGTACAAAAGCATATCTTTTTACCCCACAATATGCCAAGGCCACCCCAACTAGCTGTCATTGTGTTGAATTTAGCTTTTGTCCCCGCAGTAATTAGCATCCAGTCTTTTCCCACCAATTTGAACACATTATCCGTTATTTCTTCAGGATTAACTTTCTTTAATTTATTAGACATAATAAATCTCCTCTCATTTTATATCAATTTCTTTCTTTAATTATTATCTTTAATGCCACTCTATTATTATATTATAACATTATGAAAAGTTATATTCATTTTAACGAATTTCTCTCGATATAAAAGCTCATTTCCATTGCATGTAGGATATCAAATGCATTGTACAGAAGTTTAATGAAAGGCTAAATTCTACATTACTAACTCCAAAGTAAAATTTACTTTTTCATTTAAGAATATAAATCAAGGTATAAACAAAATGTT
>Ga0123336_10005362_pt1 | contig 10235 bp, 8 predicted proteins | sample SSSSmetaG_FD_96466 | JGI IMG/M metagenome (GOLD analysis project Ga0123336, IMG submission 96466) | Glacier valley bacterial and archeal communities from Borup Fiord, Nunavut, Canada, to study Microbial Dark Matter (Phase II) - ​SSSS metaG | ecosystem: Environmental > Aquatic > Freshwater > Ice... | reverse complement strand
CTACTTGTGGGACTGGCAAACTGGGCGAATTTTACAAGCACAGGGAGAAACAGCAAAGGCTATCTCAGCCTATGAAAATGCAGTGAAAGCCTTAAAAGAAATTCGAGGAGATTTAGCGATCGCAAGTCGTGATTTTCAGTTTGATTTCCGCGATGTCGTTGAGCCAGTTTATCGAGAATTGACAGAACTCCAACTTCTAGCGACCTCAAATAAAACGCTAGAGAAGCAGAATAACGCTGCATCTGCGTTAGAAACGATTGATAGTTTAAGGCTTGCTGAATTGCAGAACTATCTAGGCGAGGATTGCACAATTACAGCCCCTCCGAAGCCCGTTGCACTCATCAACGATAAAACTGCGGTTTTCAGTACAATCATTCTGAAGAATCGAATTGCTGTGATTTTGACTTTGCCTCAATCACAGCCCATTGTTCGCTGGATACCTGCTCCAAGTCAAACAGTCAGAGCCACAGTCAATGATCTTCGCCTCAAGCTAGAGCAGCGATCGGACTTAGCTAACACTTATCAAGGACCTGCACAACAAGTTTATGACTGGTTAATTCGTCCGTTTGCTCAAGAGTTACAAGCGGCACGAATTGAAACGCTCGTGTTTATTCAAGATGGGATTCTTCGCAGCATTCCAATGACCGCATTGTATGACGGCAAGCAATTTTTAGTGGAACAATACGCGATCGCAAACACCCTCAGTCTGACTTTAGTTGATCCGACTCAACTGGATCAACGATCCCTCAAGGTTTTGGGATTTGGCATCACGAAGGCTTCTACAGTTCCAGTTTCGATTTTTTTAGCCCCTTTAAGCTTCGTCAAAGCTGAACTCGATCGCATTACCAAGACTCTTCCAGGCAGTAAAACATTCATTGATGAAGCGTTTACGATCGATCGCCTCAAACAAGAACTCACACAAAATACTTTCTCGATCGTCCATCTTGCAACACATGGCAAATTTAGCATCGATTCGCGAGAAACATTTCTGGTGACAGGTAAGCAAATCTCAGCAGCAGCCTCGAAACCTTACAACGAAAAGCTAACGATGAATCAGTTTTACCAAATTCTGCAAACCGTCGAAAAACCATTAGACTTATTGACACTGACAGCTTGTGAAACAGCAGTGGGGAGCGATCGTGATGCGCTTGGTATTGCGGGTATTTCGATTCAGGCAGGAGCGAAAAGCGCGATCGCTTCCCTTTGGCAAGTCGATGATCAGGCAACTGCTGAACTGATTGCCCAGTTTTATCAGAATCTCAATCAAGGTATGGGTCGCGCTAAAGCATTGCAAGGCGCTCAGAAAAGCTGGCTGCAACAACATTCAGACGCAAGACAGCATCCGGGATATTGGGCAGCATTAACGCTTGTAGGCAATTGGTTATAGCGGTGACCTGTCGCAGACTGAATCAAGGATCGATGACAGTTAGCGAGCCTAAAGAATTCTTATTTGCCCAGTGTTTATTTGTGACCATCACCGATCATGTCTCATCGCGTTTCAACTTTCTTGCTCAAAACCGCTTCGCACCTTCTTGCAGCCCTATCACCGATCGTCCTGCTCAGCCCAGCTTGGGCGCAGTCTGTTCAGCCCGCTCAACGAACGCCACTGATTCAGCCGCAAGATATCATTCCCCCACAAGTACCACAGCCTAGACTTCCCGAAGCTCCGATCCAGCTTCCTCCCCTTGAGCAATTGTTGCCACAACCCACACCGCAACCGCCACCAGAAACGCCGACCAATGTTCCCGATACGATTTTTGTTCGTCGAATCGAAGTTGTGGGCAGCACGGTTTTTAGTGCAGCAGATTTTGATAAAGTTACTCGGAAATACACAATCGCAATCTGACCTTTGTTGAATTACTGCAAGTTCGATCAGAAATTACTAATCTCTACATTGGTGATCCGAAGCAACCTAAATACGTGACTTCAGCAGCCGTGCTTCCACCCCAAACATTATTGGATGGGATTGTCAAAATTCAGGTCATCGAAGGGTCTGTCGAGAGCATCAATGTTGTGGGAACTCGGCGCTTAAATCCAAACTATATTCGCAGCCGCATTCAGATCGCCACCAGGACACCACTAAACGTCGCGGCTCTACTCGATCAACTGCGGTTGCTGCAACTTGATCCTCTAATCGGAACAATTTCCGCCGATCTGCAAGCGGGAACTCGACCGGGAACGAGTATTTTACAAGTCACGGTTTCAGAAGCAAAAACCCTGAGCATCACGCCCTTTATTGATAATGCTCGGTCTCCCAGTGTTGGGACGCTGCGACGTGGACTTGAACTTGCACAAGCGAATTTGCTAGGATTCGGTGACTCATTACAAATCGGATACGCGAATACCGATGGTAGCAATAGTGTGGATCTGAGCTATGTCATCCCAACTAATCCCCGCAATGGAACACTGCGATTTGCTTACGGCAGCAATCGCAGTCGGGTGATCGAGCAACCCTTTGACGTTTTAGACATTCAATCTCGATCGCACTATTACGAATTGACGTACCGCCAGCCGATTGTTCAACGCCCCACTCAAGAATTAGCATTGGGCATCACGTTATCACACCAAAGTAGCCAAACTGAACTGGGGATCGATAACATTGGACCGTTTCCGCTTTCACCCGGCGCAGATGCTCAGGGACGCACGCGAATTTCGGCGGTGCGCTTCTTTCAAGATTATGTGCAGCGCAGCGATCGAGAAGTCTTGGCAGCACGATCGCAGTTCAGCTTTGGGGTGGGTTTGTTCAACGCTACACAGAATGCAACAGCTCCCGATAGTCGCTTTTTTGAGTGGCGCGGACAGGCACAATGGACGCGATTGTTAGCTCCGAATGCGCTGCTGATTGTGCGCGGCGATTTGCAGTTGAGCGATCGAGCTTTAGTCCCCCTTGAACAAGTCGGAATTGGAGGGGCAGAAACCGTGCGTGGCTACCGCCAAGATGCGTTGCTCACCGATAACGGCTTCTTGTTCTCGACGGAATTACGATTGCCCATTTTGACAACAGCATCGAGAACGGGCATCTTGCAATTAACGCCGTTTGTCGATATAGGAGCTGGGTGGAATCGAGACGGCAATAGCAATCCATCGTCTAACACGCTCGTTGGAATCGGACTCGGATTGTTATGGCGACAGGGAGACAACTTCTCTGCTCGCCTAGATTGGGGCATTCCGATCGTGTCGGTGGATTCAGAGAAACGCACGCTACAAGAAAACGGTATTTACTTCTCAATCCGGTATAGCCCTTCGTTCTAATGGTAGGGAATATCGCCAAGTCCCCGCTCATACCACGTGCCGTAACAAATGCTTATGCTTCGTCGCCCATATTAGTTAGATGAAACTTTCTACCCACACCCTTAGCCTAACAAAAGTGCAGACCTCCAGGTACGAACATATCATCGTTGAATTGAATGAATTGCACTATCTTGTAATAACTGCTGCTCCGCATTGTTCAATGTCATCTTGTTGAGTAAAGACAACTGCGGATCTTTTAGCACAGTGCTACCACTTCTTGAACTGATTGCAGTTCCCAGCGCATCATACCAAAAGTTTGATTGAGCATAGAGCGACGCTTGCGCCAGACGATCGCTAGCCTGTCCCAATCGAGTTTTCAAATCTGCCGGAAACGGAACTACTTCGGTCTCAGCGGTTGCAAACAGATTACTAGAGGGACGATCGAGATCGCACACTAACACCACTTGCCAGCGATATTTGCCGATCGCAAGTTCAGGCGATGTTTGATTCAACGTCATCACCATGATGCCAGGAGATGATTGAAACTGCTCCTCTTTGATTAATTGATAGCGATTGTTCTCAGTTTGTGCGTAGAGTCTAAATTCCATCGAAACAGGGGTAGCATCGCGCACAAACCAGACAAACGTGGGACGAGTCGAAACGATTTGTTTAGAGCCTTGTGGAGCCAGTAAGATTAAATTCGGCACATTGGATTCAGTAGAAGGCATCGTTGTGCCGCATCCTCTACCACCCGCCGATCGACCACTCGAAGGCGCTTGGTCTGGGTCATCTGCGAATGCTGAAACAGGGATTAGCAAAAGTCCGAATAAGAAAATTGATCTGATCGCTAAGTGATTCATCATGACGTTAGAGAATAGAGCAACGTTTCATTTAACCACTTTCAAAAGAGGCTAACCATTACCCAAACAGGTGAGATAGCCGTTTTCGCCAAGATTGAGCATCGCGCCAAGTCAGTTTACAAGCAATGCCTTGAGGAGAACGAAATTGACGATCGAAGTGCCCACCGAGCGATCGTGCCAATTCTTTCGCTTGTTCAGTTCCTCGTCCGTTATGAGCATCTTTGTGATGATCATTCATTCCATCATCAAGAATTTGTAAGCTCCATTGGTTTTGCTGATGAGTACAGACTACATCAAGCCGACTCGCGGTGATCGCGTGTTTGCCCACATTACAAAGCGCTTCTTGCAGAAAGATACAGAGTCCTTGCTTGTGTTCTGAAGTCAGATCACAATCTTTGAGCGAGTCGAAATTCGGAGGAATGCAAACTTGAAGTGAAGCAAATCCTGGCAAATCTCGCTGTATAGTTTCCTCGTAGATTTGATATAACAGTTCAGGGAGCGGCATTTGAATATAACGACTTTCGCCAGAGAGTAGTTCTTGCTTCATTGATTCATAAACCGATCGCAGTTCCTGATTCAGCGATGCCAACTGCGATCGCAATGGCGTTTCATCTAAGTTTCTCAAAATCGCTGCCAGTGTTTGTAAAGGACCGTTGTGTACTGCATCATACGTGCGCTTTAACATCAAACTACGCTGTTCTAGTAAGACCCTTGAATCTCGATCGAAGAATGAAGTTGTGAGTCCAGCCGCGCCCAAGCTTAGCAAAGCCGGAACCAGCGGAATCCACCATCCTAAAACGATCGCTCCATAGTAGATCAAGATCAAACCCATACTACTCATCGCAAGACTTAAAAGCGTTTTCCAAGGCGATTGCAGCACTAATCCTAATGCAATGCCAAACAACCCCCAACTGACAATCCAGATATATTCCCAACCTTCTAGCCAAGTGTAGAGTAACGGTCGCTGATTCAGAACGGCGTTGATAATTTGACTGGTTGCGTGTGCCTGATACTCGACTCCATAGATTAATTCATACTGGTTTAAATCATTCAAAGTATTGGCTAGCACTGTTCCTTTGGTTGCGGAAGTCATAAAAGTATCATTCACGCTGGTCGCTGTCATACCAATCAAAACGATGCGATCGCGAATCAGATTAGGCGGAACTTTATTGCTTAAAACGTCGCTTAATGAAACGATCGTAAACGGTTGTGGTGCGGCGCGAAAGTTCAGCAAAACTTGATTTCCGCCTGATGCCGCATTCACATATCCTCCCGTATTCTTGAGAAACCGAGGCAAGGTTAATGCACTAAATTGAATAGGATCGCTGGCGCGGCTTCCGTGCTGAAGTGCGATTCCTTGGGGTTTCAAATACAGTGCAGCAAGCAATAACGCAAAGGAGTACCTGGTTTTTCCATCGACTTTACTTGCCAGCAAACTACGCCGTAATTTACCATCTGGATCAATCACGACATCGGCAACTCCAATTCGCTCAAATGGCAACTCTGGCGGAGGTTTTACGGTGAGATTCGGATTTAATGCCATTTCAATCCCGACTAAATTAGAACTGTTGCTTAAAATTTGAGTCAGTTCAGTCCGACTCAATCCCGTGGTCAAATCGCGGAAAATATCTAACCCGATCGCTCTTGGCTGATAGCTTTGCAGTGTTTGTAATAGATTTGCTAACGTTTGATCAGGAATCGGATACTTGCCCACCATTTTGATATCGTTCTCATTGATGCCGACAATCACAATTTGCGTCTCCATTGCTTCAACGGGACGCGATCGCAATCCTTGATCAAACGCCATCCACTCTAGAACCTGGAGCGAACCCGTCAGACGGGCAACAACCACACAAGCAATCATCGCAAATCCTGGCAGTGCGCCCGATCGCCAAATCCTTGTTTGCTGTTTGAGTTGCTTCCAGTTCAAAGTCGTTTTAATGAATTAAGCCAATTTTTCTCGCGGCAAGTTCGATCTGAATTCTCAGTTCTTTCCCCGGTTCATCATAAACACCCAACGCATCCTGAAGCCGAATCCAATAATTCCGAATGGTGCGATCGCTCACCTGCATCCGTTGTGCGATCACTTTATCCGTTAGTCCTTCTTGGTACTTCAACATCAGCACGTCTAACCATTTCGGATCAAACTCGGTGCGCGATCGTAGCTGTGGTGGGAGATAGATTGAACCTCGGAGGGCAAAATCTACTAGACGCAACATCTCTCGAATCGGGAGCGATTTATCCATCGCAGCAAAACCTCCTTCATAAGCATTAATCATCGGCTTGAGTTGTACTAGCGGCTGAATGTTGGTACTCAAGACTAAAATGTTCGGCGCTAATTCACCTTCAATCAACGTCTTGAGAAAATGCAGCCCGACTTCAGAACTGGCAGGAGCGTGAGGTTTTTCAGGTAAGCTCAAATCCAATACAATCAGCACAGGCGGACGCGATCCGATGTGAAGTTGAGCCATTTGAATGTCCTGCGCGGTCAGCACCTCAGCCACCGGATAGGCGGATTTAAGGGCTGGAACAGTCCCCTGCAAAATGGCCTCGTGATCATCGACGACCAGAAAGGTCTGCTTTGTTGAATCCGTTGTATTTTGACTCATCCTGCCTAACTTCATAGCCCAATCAGAAATGTTTCTAGTGTAGGGGAATTCATTCAGTGATTGATTCCTGATCGCGCAACTCCCTTTCCAAATTTGGAAAGATAAAGGGTCTATCGGGTGAACTATGCAGAACTAAAATCCAGATGCCAGCAAATTAGACATCGCAACTCAAAATTAGCGGAGTTTCTGAACCCATAGCCAGAGCGCTTAATCAACTTGAGTTTGTTATTAATGCCCTCAACCACTCCACTGGTCGTTCGATACTCAAAGTAGTTTGCGACTTCTTCCAGCCATCGGTCTATCGTGGCAACACTGGTTTTAAACGTTGTTTCTGCGTCTGCTAACCAGTCTCCGAGTCTCGTGATTCCTGCTTCCCAATCCACGGCAGTATCAAAGATCTGTTTCAGCCTTTCTTTTTGCTGATGCAGTTGAGCCAGACGGGGTGAGACTTGCTTGACTTGTTCTAGCGTTGTTTTTTGCTTGTCCGTCAAGTTCTTTTCGGGTTTCAGCAGGGCATATTTGCTGGATTTCAATACTTTTTCAATTCGTGCCTGTTCCAGCTCATCGAGATGGGTCTGATTTGACCTGATCTCGTGATTGCGAACGCAGTTCAACTCACGATTCACTAATTGCGCGACGTGGAATCGGTCTGCGACCACTTGAGCCTTCGGCATCTGTTTCCTGACCAATCCTCGGTAGTTCCCCGATAGGTCAATGCTGACTTCCGTAATTTGGTTGAGAACCTCTCGACCCCATCCCGCTAGGACTTTCTGAATGTCTTCATGTTTGCGCGATGGAGCCAATCCGATTAACGACTTCTGATCTAAATCCACCAAGACCACCACGTAATCTTTCTGTCCTTTTCGCAAGGCAATTTCATCGAGTCCCAATCGCCGCAGTCCGCTCACATCCACTCGCATTTTTTTTGGCGATGTATTGCACCATCGACGCGACTTCCTCATCCGTGAGTCCATAATTCACCCCAACGTTATGCATATCGCTGTGACGCACTTGCTGCACAATCATCTCCGCAAAGCGGTCGGTGTACTCTCGACGTTTGCCCACAAAAGCGAACGCTTCACTAAACGGTTTCCCACACGGACGACATTTGAATTGGCGACGATTGAGCTTCAGGAACACGGGGCGCTCGCTGATGCTTAAATCGCGCACTCGATACCCATGATTTTGATGTAACTGGTGACTCTCCTGACCACAGCGTGGGCAACTCGCACTCGCCTGTCGAGCTTCGACTTCGAGAACGAGTTCGTGACGGCGATCTTGGTAGTCTTCAACGTCCATTCCTGGCAAGTTGAGGAGTTGAGTCAGCAAGGGTTGCATGGCAGCCAAAACGTGTTCTAAAGCACACTAGCATAACTCAGGCGATAGACCCGAATGAAGCGGCAAAAGATTGCAGGCGACCAGTTACTACAGATTGATGAGTTGCCAGAGGCACGAGTCTAATCAAGAGACTTTCAGGCTTAGGGTTTGGTTTTAGTACAAAGGCTATAGGAACGCTTCAAAAGCCTTGTGCTCAAGGCTTTATTAAGTTTCTATAGACACAGACAGCCGTAGTCACTATCCTAGAGGATACAGCTTAATACCAATCTTTCGCGTTGCCAGGTTTTAACCTATGACCTCTGACTCATCCTGTTCGCAGCCTGTCTCTGAACTACCTGGGAACGAAGTCGACTTAATGCAGCAAGACCCTATTGACGCTCCTTTTCCTATCGTCGGAGTTGCTGCTTCTGCAGGAGGGTTGGAAGCGTTTACACAGCTACTGAGCCATCTACCCATCGATACGGGTATGGCGTTCGTGCTGATTCAGCATCTCTCACCAGATCATGAAAGTCAGCTGAGTGAAATCCTCGCTAGAGCGACTCAAATGCCCGTGCATGAGGTGCAAAACGGCGTGACCGTGGAGCCGAACCACGTTTATATAATTCCGCCCAACACAAAAATGACCCTGTCTGAGGGAATGCTGCAACTGTCTCCCCGTGAGAAGGTGTTGGGTAAATATATGCCGGGCGATGCCTTCTTTACCTCCTTAGCAGCAGATCGGGGGTGCAAAGCGATCGCCGTTGTTTTGTCAGGAGCCGATGGCTATGGTTCGCAAGGGTTGAAAGCAATTAAGGCGGCTGGAGGCGTGACGTTTGCTCAGTGTGAAGACACGGCGAAATTCGACAGTATGCCTCACACGGCCATTGCCACCGGGAATGTCGATTTTGTGCTGCCGCCCGAAAAGATTGCCGAAGAACTGGTAAACCTCAGCCGCAACCCCATGCTGGCTTGTCCGCCGCTCTCGACCGGGGAACCTCTAGAACCCAGAGATGCTTTGGTGACAATTTTCGCTTTGCTGAGAGCGACGACGGGTGTTGACTTTAGCCGCTACAAATCCAGCACGCTGAATCGCCGAATTCGGCGGCGAATGCTGCTGTATAAGCTGGAACAGTTAGAGGACTACGCCGCCTACCTGCAAGCGCATCCGGCTGAAGTCAAAGCGCTGTATGAAGAAATCTTGATCCACGTCACCAGCTTTTTTCGCGATCCAGAAGCTTTTGAACTGCTGAAAACGCGAGTCTTCCCTAAGATTACGCAAGACAAGTTAACCGATGCCCCCATTCGGATCTGGGTTGCAGGCTGTTCAACGGGTGAGGAGGTCTACTCGATCGCCATCTGTTTGCTGGAGTTTTTGACCGATAAAATTACTCAGCCGTCAATCCAGATCTTTGCTACGGATATCAGCGAGATGGCGATTGTCAAAGCCCGCTCTGGCATTTACCCAGAGAATCAGATGGTGGATGTCACGCCGGAGCGTCGTCGCCGGTTCTTTCATCCCGTTGAAGGGGGCGGATACCAAATCATCAAGGGGGTGCGCGAGCTGTGTGTGTTTGCTCGTCAAAACTTGGGCAGCGATCCGCCATTTTCGAGTCTCGATCTGATTAGCTGTCGGAATGTGCTGATTTATCTAGATGACTCGCTGCAAAAGCGAATCATGCCCATCTTCCACTACAGCCTTAACCCGACTGGTTTTCTGCTCCTAGGCACATCAGAAAGCACGGGTCAAGCTTCAGACCTGTTTACTTTAATCGAGAAAAAGTACAGGATTTATACCAAGCAACTCATCTCAACTCGTCCCATACTTTCGTTTGCCCCCAGCAACTACGCCAGCATTAAGCTCAAAGACCGTCCGTCGACACCAATTCCTCCAGAAGGGTTGGACTTAGAGAGGAAGGTCGATCATCTGATTGCCACGCGTTACGCTCCAGCCGGAGTAGTGGTGGACGACCAGATGCAGGTGCTGCAACCCCGAGGAGACATCAATCGCTACCTAGAGCTAGTGTCTGGAGTGGCTAATTTCAATCTATTCAACCTAGTCCGACCAGGATTGCTGACTGAGCTACGGGCTGCCATTTATGGGGCAAACGGGGAATTCGGACAAAATCGTACGCTAAGACTGAAATCCTCTCTTAGAGAGCTTTCCCAGCTACCGCATGATCGATAAACTAGCTCTTTAAGTCGTTTTAAGCGGTTTCTT